>Ga0187874_10001542_pt1 | contig 20240 bp, 15 predicted proteins | sample June2016WEW_16_1_3_FD_132993 | JGI IMG/M metagenome (GOLD analysis project Ga0187874, IMG submission 132993) | Peatland microbial communities from SPRUCE experiment site at the Marcell Experimental Forest, Minnesota, USA - June2016WEW_16_150 | ecosystem: Environmental > Terrestrial > Soil >... | reverse complement strand
CCTGGAAAATTAGTCATAGTCTAAAGGAAAAGCGCATCGTCTGGAGAATTGCTAACCTTCTCTTCTTTCTTTGCCGTCTTCTCAGCCTTTACCTTAGCATCCTTGGTGCGGTCTTTCAGCTCATCACGACGAGCCTGCTCAACTTTAGCCAAGAACTGCTCCTGATATTTCTCAACTCCGTCCCCCTCAAATCCAGCGGTCTTAGAGACAATGTGTGAGTGGGCCATTTCGTGTGTAATGCCTTGGTCGGCAAGGGCTCCTATGTCAAGGTCAATAACGAACTGTCCTGGTCCCTCATTAAGTAGTTTATCAAAGTCTGTATTAGCGCTTTCCGCAATCATCTCGCTAACAGTCTCATCAAGCCATGTACCGTCTCCACCGCCGAGAGTAGCCTGCTCAACTGCGCCCATCTTAAACGGAGCTGGCGCAACCATAGCTTCTGCGTCGGATAGTTCTAGATGAGCGAGAGCATCTCGAACCTCTTGCTTCTCGTGGTCAGCGGCAATAACAATATCGCTAGCCTTGCGCTGCTCCTCATAAGAAGCATGATGCTGAAAAGCCGTAGCTTTGATAACCAGGTTGTCTAACGTCTCGATACGTGATGCTAGAGACGCCTTGGTACCCTCGGGAACCTCGTCGAGGGTGCTTTCAAGATACTCTAGTGCGCTCTCAGGGGCCGCAGCCTCCACGGTCTTGTACTCAATTGCTTGGTCGTTATTGCCATGAGCCTCAAATCGTGCAATACGGCCATTCTGTAAACGAACGGTGATTTGTTTTTCTCCCCATACGCCATCTTGTCGGCCAAGAATTTCCCCTTTAAGTCCGCCAGGGGTTACGATATGCGTAGCGCTAGCCTTTTTATGCTCGGCCTCTTTGGCATTACGGTCTGAAGATAGACCCTCAAGATACTCTAATGCCGACTCCTCAACCTTCGCAAAAACGGGGCCTTGGGCGATAAGTCGGTCCTCAAAGAAAGCGAGTACCTGGTTTCCCTCTCTCACAAACTTAGGCGCTAGTATAGTCATCATCAGTTATGACGCAGAAGCTAAAGTTTTGTAAGCACTTATAATTTCACCAGCGCGCGCGATTACTACCCCTACGGTTACCACCACGACGACTCAATACTCCGCGCGCGGGATTCTCATACATTTGCTGCGCCTTTCGCTCTTTACTAGAATAGTGCTCACTAATGCCTTCTGGCCCCGCCCCGCCCTTGGGTCCAGTTCCGCTAAAGCCGATTCCATATCCGCCTTCTGCCCCTCCATAAATGGCGCTCGTAGATAGGCGTTCACGAGTTCTATTACTGATTTGATTACCAATTAATGTATTTACGCACTCGGCTACGCAATCAGCGCAGTCCTTTGTCTGCACAGGACCTATTTCCTGCTTGTCTACGCGCGGATACTTACTGGTACCTCCCTGTATCTGAAGGAACTTTAACTCCTGTGCGCACCAACGCGCGTCCTCGGTATCATTTGGTGCATGAACTAATTTCGCATAAATCGAGGTCTTACATACCTCCCAACGCTTCCAATTCAACTCTGCGGTATTGTGAGTCACAATGAAATCATCCGTCACATAAAGATGCTCGTCAGAATCCACTCGGATGCACTGAGTGTCCTTTTGGCCGATCAACTCGACAGACTCTATGTGTCGATAATTTCTACGATTTTGCTTGTAGAATTTTGCCTTTCTTTGGAGACGGAAAGGAACAAAGCCTGCTGGCAACCACCGTATCGATATATTCATCGTGTTACGACCCTCGTTTTGTTCTACCGTAGCCGATCCGCCCAAAGAACCTACAAGCTCTACGACACCTTGCGCGAGCGCCCTACTTGTGGTGCAAAAACGTACTCGGTATTGTGTAGTACTAACAGATCCATCAGTATCCATAAGACCCTGTAGAAGAGATAGACGATCCTCAATAGAGGCATGTAGGTAACGCTTTGGTATGAACTTATTTGGTCCCGTAACATACCAAAGTCCCAACATCCTAATAGACTCAGAGAGAGGATTCCGATAGGCACCCTTGGGCCTCTTGAAATAGAGTTTATTCCATCCCCCGTGATCGCGGCGAGAAACCGTTACGCCATCAGGAAGAAGTGAGGTCAACAACCCCTCTTGCTCATCGGCGTCTTCGCTGGCCACTGCCATAGATACGCTTTTGTGGAAACATCCATCTCCCAACAAAGACCCAAATAGGTAAGGGTCAATGGGCAAATCCTCTTCGACATCGAACTCTACCGGATCAACATACGGCACCTCCCACTTCTTGCTACCGCTCTCATACACGATACCTCTCTCAACAATCTCCTTCAAAGGAAGGGTTTGGAAGACCCCCCTCTCCCCATGAGACTTGACTCTCCAAATATGATCTAGCGTGCACTCCGTAGATGATCCGTCTGTCAATCTGATTCGATACACATCCTGCACGCCTTGAGGGTAAACTCCCGTCACTTGATGAGATGTGCCATCTCTCCCAATTACCCGATCACCCATCTCAAGAGCCCCCATCGTTGTCCATCCCTTAGGAGTCAACACTCTGGCATCCAATGGTTGCGGCGCGGGCTTGATATATACGCGCGTTGAGATATTACGCTCACTTAGTTTTTCCGTAAGTTCCTGAACGGGCTGATTACTCTGGAATTGGTCCATCGTAATCTCGAATGGGAAAAAGAATTCAGCATATTTCATGACCTCATCGAGAATAGCGGTCCATCTGATCACATGTCCCGCAAATTTCTGTGGCTGCCAACGCTTTATCAAATCGAAAACTACGTGGTCCTCGTCAACGCCCTTCCAATCAGTAAATTTCTCCGTGTGAGCAATAGCAAATCCAAATCCAGCCGTTGTGCTTGAAGGGTCCAAATGAAACTTGTACCGATACATGTTAGTAGCGTCTTTACCCGTGTTGGTTGCAAATGGCTGAAGTAACAATCTCGGCACCTCGGGGTTCTCGCTATTCTCGTCATATACCCATTCTGATGGGAGACCAGCAAACATCTCATCTATTCTGCGCGGTTCCATGTACGCATCCATGACCTCAGCGAATTTGCCACGATACTCGACCTTGAATCCCTCTGGATTAGCTTGCTCTTCGGCTCGGGCCGCTCGTGATAACTGCTTGTCTTTATCAGACCATAGAGGCTCGCCGCTCTCATCCGTTTCATCCAAATCCCAATCGGGAGAACCCATAAGAGCAGATTTGAGCTTAGCACGATTTTTTGATTTTTGATAACCCTCATACATATGCCAAGACCCAAATTGGAACACAAGTAGTCGAGGTTCACCGTTACGGTTTAAGTCGATTCCATCCTCTAAAAGCGGTATAGGTTCATCAACAGGACCTGTTGAATCAAATGGAAGTAGTCCCTCTACATACTTTTCGTAAAAGAGACCAATCTTGGTATAGGGAGAACTGTTCAAGAAAGCTAGGCCATCGACTCCAAACTGGCCAAGAGAAGGATTTGCGGCTTCATAAATCTTGTTTGGGGATGACTTTGACTCGCCAGGAAGCATATGAGCAATCTCGTCGATCGCATAAACCATCATGGCAAGACCACGAATAGTACCCGAGTTAGCTGCCATTGCGCTGCCACGTAGGCGGGCGATGTCCTTTTGCATGCGGTTTCCTCGACCCTTCTCCTGTGCGATACGACGGAGGTCAACGTTCGTCGCTACGCGAATTTCATTCTCTAAAGACTTTACGATGTATGGGTCGAATGCCTTACAGGTCCCAACGGTGGCTGAGAAATCGGCATATTGTCGTCCCCTAGACTGTTCTTGCGAACCTGCAATACAGGAAAAGTGAATCTCCTTCTCGGGGTCAATTCCGTAATACGTGCCAGGGTCCTGCAACTGGAGCGTGTTTCCGCACCACATCGACACGCCTTTTCTTCTAACAAAAAGCGTCTGATTCGGCACCACAGCACAATAAACTTTACCCACATACGGACGTTCATAAATCTCTTTGGTTTGTAAATACCCGACATCGGATCGCGCCGAGATCGTTAAACGATAACAATCTTTTTTAGCCTCTATTTTTCTTCCATTGAGGTAGTTGACTCTGCCCGCTTTGTGTGTACGTATGATATTTCCCGTCAACCCGACATGGGTCAAAAGACCCTGAACTTCATCTATCAATCTTCGAGAGGTGTTGAAAAATCCAGTATATCTTTGATTCTTTTCAGACCAATTTCCGTCTCCAACCAACAATCCTTCAAGTAACGATTCGAGCGCCGATTGGGGCCATTGGGTCAAAACGCCTTGAGGGAGGTGTAATTCTCCATCTTGAAGTTTTACCAGATACTCGCGTAACTCCCAAGATTGTATCTCCCACGCAAATGCACGTTTTGATCCCCCACGCTTTACATACGGCCAATCTAAACGCAAAAGAAGAGACTCTAACCACTCTATCCCGCGTGGCTTAGATTGATAAACGGCAACGCCAAATCCGGTGCCTCCGTCACCTATACGAATCTTCTCCCCCTCTGCTAACCAAAATCCAATAAAAGCCGCAAAATCCTCGATGGCAACCCCTTTTAGAGGCAAAGGTCGTCGTGTAATCTTATCGTGTTCTTTATTCTCAGGCGTAGGTAAAATAAAAGTCTCTCCCGTACCAGTACGAGATAAACTTGCCGTCTTAGGAATAACCCTTTGTCTTATCCGCGTTAGATCGGCTGCGGGAACAAAAAAGGGAATTGTACGTCTATGTTTCTCGGCGTGATCCACCAACATCCTATGATTTGGGGTAACTGAAAAATTCAAACTCTTATTTTCATGAGTGAGCAACACCCCATCGTACTCTTTTTGAATCAATTTGATTGGTTTTTGATACTCAACAAACCCCTCTTTAGATAACGTAGCCATCAAATCATTTTCAGATAAATCCGCAAATAACCTCCACCCTTGATTGGTCAATACTTCAGTTTTATCATCATAACAAGACCACATAACCGACGCCATAGCCAGTCCTGTCATGAAACCCTTGGAACTACGACGACCCCCTACAAGAGCTACCTCGCGGAAATGCGGATAATCATTTTCCCGCAGCCATTCAACGCGCTCACGTACGTTAGGAGATATCATAATTTCAGTTCCATTACGACCTCCTTCTATCCAATAATTGAGAATGTCCTCCTCGGGGCCAGTAAGCTCTTCAAGGAAAATCAGCTTGAGAAGAACAGTCTGGGCGGGAAAAAGGTTTTTACCGCAAAAATCACTCGATTCCGAAAACTCCTGAATGCCCACCTTCTTAGGGGCGAGTTGATTCAACGCCTGCTCTAGGAGGTCCATTACTTCCATTCTCGAAATAGACTACGAGCGAGTTTATCGACACATGCCTCTTCCGCGCTACTGTGTGCCTTATGCCAAATATCGTATACCTTTTTCTTTTTTGGGGCCGAATGGAATCGTACAGTGCGCATCGGCGAGATAGCGACGTGGAGTAACTCGTGAATTATGGTTATCTCATTCTCTTCTGGCGAACATTCACCGATAAAGTCCGAATCGCCCGTAAGCATTACTGGATTGAAGTATAGTTTCACTACTTGGTAGTCGCCGATACAATCGGCTCTGGCCGTCTCATCTGGGTCTTCAGGTTCCTCAAAATGATACTCAATCTTCCATTCGGATAGTCCGAGTCGAGGCTGCCACTTAGAGACTAAAGATTCAATTTGCTTCTCGGTCATCGCTTCTTCTTGTGTTTGCCCTTTTGTTCAAAATAATCCTCACCGCGCGCAGTAGCTTTCTTAACCTCACTCGACTTACGGTCGTGGTCGAACCCATATTTAGCGATTTTATGCGACGGTAATGCTCCCGCAAACTCCACAATTGGTCCCTTTCCTTCAAAGACGGGAGTAGGGTCAACGGTCGCGTAAACATCAAGCTTTGTCGCCAATTCATACTTCAACTCCTCCTCGAACTTGTCTAGTTCTTCAAGTGCCTCCTCTGGAGTGAAAATAGCATGAGGACCGAAACGTCGTCCAAACTTCGCATGCCACTTCTTAGTAATACTTACAGTCAACTCAAACGCGCGCTTGATTTCATCATCCGTAAGGTCTTGCGTAAGCGCATCAGAGAACTGCTTAGCCGACTTGACAATACCGTCATCGGTTGGTAGTTGCGGCGATGTAACTGGACTCATCATACTCCTTTACTTGACATTAGAAGCGGATCGCCCGAAGGCGATCCGCCTTGAAACATGTGCTACTGACCTGGACGAAGGTCTTCTAGCAATTTATACTGCTTTACTTCGCCTGCGCCACCCTCCTGAAGGGTATAAAGAACAACCTGGGTTGCCGTTGGAGTTGGTATTGTTGCTTTCGTGGCAAGAAGAACTGCTTCTGATTCAACTATTTCGAGAATCTGACTCTGTGTGTTGAAAACCACAAGTGCCTTCTTTTCTTTACCCGCTGCCGAGAGAACGGTCACGATTTCTGACGCTTCAGTCGCAATCGAAACAACGCTTCCCGTGCTACGCTGACGCAATTCGCCTTTGGTGAGCTTCAACTTTTTTTCTTCGAATGTGAGTTTGAACTGTGTTTCCGGTTGTACGACCACCCAATCTGAATTGGATCGCGTTAGCGGTCCAACAGGGATAATCGCACCAAGGGCCAAATGGTTACGAAGCTCCTTTGTAGGCGAAAACGCCCTCTTTGGATAGATGTTGGTGTTGTTAACGGTTACCGGAACACGAGTCGTTACTTCAACACCCGTATCCAAGTATTCATTAGTAGGTCCAACGGTTGCGGCCACATTAGCAAGAAAATAAGGCTGCGAGGTTTCAGCTACAAATTCAGCGAGTCCAGTCTGAGATTTACCCGTACGGTACACGTTGTATGAGGAAGCTTTTGGAACTACGCTCCAAACGACTTTGATGAAGTTAAGACTACCTTCTCCTTCGGCTCCGTTTCCTGATACAACCTCTACTACTCCGTTAATAGGGGTCTCGACGCCATTGGCATCAACTGCGGAAACTGCGTAACCAAAGAATTTAGCTTTAACTAGAGCTTTGGCGTTGCTACCAGCATGAAGTTCGGCTTTTGCGCCCGCTTCTGTTGCCGTAAGCGCTGCCTTGGCAGCAAGCTGATTTAGATTGCCAAGGTCAACATAAGAAGTTGCGTTGGTCTTGATTGTCTGTCCGCCGATGCGAACAGCCTGTGAACGAGAAATTGCGCGAATTGGAAGATAGGGCGGCACGGTAATTGTCCTTTGTTAGTTGTTGTGACCTGCAAACGTTGCCTACTACCTTTACCAAAGGATTCGGCAACTCGGTATCACTTATTCACTAACGGAAAGGGCTCAAAATGAGGCTATCGCGCTGATGCTTTATTTACGGCGCTGTTGATTCTGCTTTTTAGCTTGATGTGCGCTCTTCTGGCTCTCTATCTTCTGAAACAAAGCTTCCAAAGCAGGGGTTGGATGCTCTCCCAATTCTCTACGCCGCCTTGTCATATGCTTATGGGTCTTTGCCATTTTTACAAAACCCTCATGATATACGCAAGTTCGCAGTACGGCGGGGTTACATCAATACCTTTTAGCTGTTCATCGGTCGCTATTGAACCAGAAAGAGAACTTCCGCCCGAAGCAAAGCCCGCGCTCAAACCTGTGTTACCGCTGTGGTTATGATTACCTGTCGTTTGCATAAAGAGTTCTTCTTTACCTAGCTCAGGTACATTCATAGCCACAGCTTCTTTTTCACCAGGGGAACTATAATGTTCCTCTACGGCAATTTGACGCGGAGTATATGTTTCAGTTCCCGATTCAGTATTGTGATTACCAAATCCATGATTGTGAGCCCCCTGGGTGATAATACCATGACTGTGAGCGCCGATAGTATGCGAATGTTCGAGCGATGATGCGGTCGTATTATGATGATGACCTAGATTTATTTCAGAGTGTCCTCCGACCCCACCTGTTGCATGGGTGATATCCGTACCGCGAGCAAACTTTCCGCGCAGGTCAGGAATATTTCCCGTTGAGAGTCCCATGTTATTAGGAATAGAAGACCATGGAGTACCATCACAAACGTGCCATAGGTCTCCTGGTGTCGCGCCCCCATGTTTGTACCAGAGAATGACACTGCCGAGGGTAAGTATATTCGGGTCGAGCTTGTCGATTGTGATTGTTTCTTTTGCAATTGTACGGTCGTTTACCGATTCGTTAGCCAAATGTTCGTTTAGGACATTAGCTTCCTTGATATTTTCTGACCAAACTTCTTTGATACCGATTTGTTTATGCGCGACGGCCCGTTCCTTGATGAGGTAACGCTTAATAGCTTCTGGTTCGATAGCCGCTGTTCTAATTGCAAGCCCTAGTCCCGCATTGGTCCAATGACCACCGTGTTCTAGTTCGTCGTGCGAATTGAGAGGTTCAGAGAGGCCGCCTTCATGGCTATGAGTATCAATGCGAACAAAGTTATCCGCCAACTCAGAGTGTTCAAAGTCATCCGTCTCGGAGTCCCAAACTTCCAAACCCATATTGCTAGTCGTAATCATTGATTTTAATATCCTAGCGAAATCCAATGGACTGTATGTTCAACAAATTCACTACGTGCTTCAAGTCTCACTTCACCGGCGCTATTACTAATAACAACTCCGTTAGCGGGCTCTGCATGTCCAGAGCTACTTATGGAATTACAGAAGAAAGCTATATGAGCGGTCGGCCATTCATAGTTTAGCGAAATACCAAGACCACCAGGCCCTCCGCCATAGCCTGTTACGGCTCCACTAAGCACACCCGTCTGAATCTTCAGCGCGTGCGAACCATCCGAGATGAGGTTTTTTTCAATCTTAGCGCGCGACACAGCTTCGCTTTTGATCTTGGCTTCAGATACGGCTTCCGCCTTGATCTTGGCTCCTGATACGGCTTCGCTTTTGATCTTCGCTTCTTCGACGGCTTCTTCTACTAGCTCAGTCGCGCTTACTGTATTAGGCGCAAGTGTCGGATTTGGGTATGTACCTTCCAAATCCCCGCCAGCTTTAGTTCCTATCGTCAGACTATTTTCGATATCTTCGGCTAGGACTTTGACGAGCAATTCTTTATTGATTGCTTCTTTAGCAATACCCTCTGTAGGAATTAGAACGCCGCGCCCAGGAGAGTGGTCATGCGCATCGAGCTTGGCCCAATTATCGGCTAACTGTTCATGGTCATAGGGGTCGCTTAGGAGATTCCATACGCGAAGGCCCATCTTTGCCGAAGTTCTCATCAACTCTTATGAAGCCGAACTCAGCTATGAACAAAAGAAAAGCCCGCCAAAATGACGGGCTTCTCCTTACATAACAGGACTTGTATTACTATATGCCGGTGACCTTCTCAATCACCGAAGCTACGATTCCGACGCCAGCCACGATAGCTACCAGCGTAGGGCTCGTGATGCCTGTGCCTGGAATCAACGTAATGATAAACGCCGCAACCGCAGCGGATACCGTCGGATTCGCCAACTTCACGAGGTCCGCAAGGACTTCATGAAGGGAGATTGCCACCTTGGCAACCGTGCTCTTGTTTGCCGTACTTACTGTGCTCATATGTATTCCTTATCTGTCTAGACAGTACTAACGTACAACAGTATAGCAGACCGCTAATGCAAGGAACGGATTTCGGTTTCAACGACCTTAGCGCGTTTATGTTCGCGTCTTCCCTCGGGACCCCAAACTCGACAGGCTTTATACGCCTTGCTCCCATGAACAACACGACACTTACGCTTGGTCTCTAGGTTGCGCAGAACGAGGATGCGAGCGTTGATTGCGCGTAGCTCTGCTTCCTTGGCGCGCCGAGTAGGCTTTGGATGAGGCGGCGTAGGGGGTTTGACGAGCGAAAGCAATCCCAGCGATTCATCACGGTCGATAGTTGTACCCGACCACTGACGCACCTTTATCGCGCTAGAAGGATATCCATTTAGCGGATAAGCTCGACCTCCGCCCCACTCAGAAGGCCAGATATAGCCCTGGCAACGTCCGCCTGAATAGTTGCCTGGAGAGGCATAGACGCCAACGATACGATTGCCGTTAGCGCGCGCTTGATTGACGTATTCACAGGCGCGCTGATATGAGCCAGGAACCTCAGTATCCGCCCATGCTCCGAGTGGACCTCGACCCATAGAGTTTGCTATGTTGGCCTGTTGGGCTCCACTTGCGCTCTCAACAAACGTATATGTACCCCACGGAATACCATCAGCTTCAGCCGAAGCTCGTTGAATCCAGAAAAACGGATTTCTAAAGAAACCATCGTTTGTCTGAATAATGACGAATCGCGCTCCGTACGCTCTTAGGTTGATAGCGCCCTGCCAATTGGATATATCAAGGCCCTGGGGATTACTGCTTGCCTTGGGAGGAGCGCCTAATTTGACGCCCTTAAAAAGAAGTTCTTGTTTGATACATTCCCCCGCTTGTGCGGGCTCTTTGGGATAACAAATGAATGGGGTAGTAGCCGAAGTTTTACTCGGGGTTACTGTATAACCACATGCCGAGAGGCCGATAACAACTCCAACGATTGCTATCAATCCGACAAAAAAGGCGGCTATGGTGGCGTATACTTTTCTCATTGCTCGAACGGAGTTGGGCGTACTAGATGACATGTTCTACAGACATCGTACCATTGACCGTGGACAGTTTCATATGGCTCCCACAAATGGTGCTTGCGGAGCTTGCAAACGAGATGCCACATTTAGAAGGTTCCTTGTCCATAGCTATCTATTATAACAGAAGGTCGCGCCCGTAAAGTAAATCGCTGTGGGTGGAGTTGAACCACCATCTCTCGTCCGTATGAAGGACGACGCCAATCCGTAGGCTCACAGCGGAAGCGGGCTAAAGACCAGAGGTCCTCACCCGCGAGCTACAAACCTACTACCCGCCAAAAAGGGACGAGGTTCAGTTGTAAGCGGATGGCGGGAATCGAACCCGCGTCGCGACTTTGGAAGAGTCGAATAATGCCGTTATACGACATCCGCATCATACTAGTGATTTGACAGGTATGATACCCGCGAATCGGCAGGTATCGGGAAAACGATATAACTTTTAGGTTATATCTGCGCAATCACGCATATTTGGACGAAATACCGCAAAATGCGGCCTTATCTGCGGGATCACGCATAAGCCCAACTTGAGTCTCAAACTCAACCTTTCACTTTACAAGAGTGACGTGCCGTCAACAACACTTGATGGGCGTAACGTGCCAATTTTGGCACAATGACAATATAGTCACAAACGCACTAAAACAGTAATAGTGATAATAACGTCACAATAGTACCATTTTAGGTACATTTTAGTACTACGTCAATTCCATATAAGCCGCGTTCTGTGCCAACCGTGATAGGTCGGCGCTAATCATCTGTCTCGTGCCAAGCCATCCTTATGGCACGGCTACGCCTTTACGCGGTAGCTGCTCTCTAACCCGCTATGACCTTATGCCGCCCTCGAATCATAGTTTTAGAGCGAACTAGCCGTCTAAAACGAGCGGCACTTAGGTTTCGCTGCTTGAGATTGCATCCTCAGAGATTTGAGTCGTTGCCGACTCTCGACAGACGAGGTATAACGGGATAATTCCCTTCCTCAATTCTCCCTCTTATTTACCGAGCTTCTTAGGCCCGTAACCTCTTTTCAGAAGGCCAGGATGCGCGGACTTTCCTCGACGGGTGTTACCGCCGCGATTAGCCAGGAATTGAAGCACTAGAAGGGACTTGGACCCTCAAACCTCTTCCATGGCAAGGAAGCGCTCTACCAATTGAGCTACTAGTGCATATGGCTCATTTCTTCGCAAGGGAGAGCCAACCCCCGTCCATTTTTATTCGCCCTACGCTTCGCTTTTCTATGGCGGTTGTCAAACCGCGCTTATCGTATATCTGGGCCTTTTACGAAGATAAGTAACAAAACTATGTACGCAACGGGATAACTCGTGCCCAGATTATGGGATGTAAAGTGCCCGTTGAGTATAACATAGTTTTGCTAGTGCCCCAAGCAGAAATCGAATCTGCATCAACGGTTTCGAAGACCGTTACCTTATCCATTGGGCCATTGGGGCTAAACTCCTAAGCAGTTCGCGTTCTGCATCTCCGCCTTAAGAGGGCGGGCTTTTTTCAGGCATTTAAGCTATTAGGAGCATGGGTCGTACAGGACTTGAACCTGTATCGTGCGGCTTAAGAGGCCGACATCTAGCCAGTTGAATTAACGACCCATTCGGAGAACCACACTGGGGGCGTATCGGACACTTTGTAAGTCGTCAATCCGAATCAACTTGCCCATATCAACTTTGGCTTGCGTAGACTTACTTAGCCGCCTTAGAATCCATGATTCTCCTGATAGGGAATTACCCTATCTAGTCCCCTAAGCAGAAATCGAATCTGCATACTCTTGATTCGTAGTCAAGCGCCTTATCCGTTGGGCCATTAGGGGGAGCTGAGTGATAATTTCCCTGCCGCCATCACTCACGGCTGCTCTCCTGGTGAACCTGTGTTCGGGCCGGAGACAATTCTGGTGTTGAAAAAGGTACAATGTCGTCGTCTGTATTAAAAAGACCATTTGTCCAATCGCGAACCAATTGGCTCTCATATGAGCTTTGGTCTCCTCCGAGAAGCAAATCGAAAAGAACTGGCCTGACTTCCTTCAAGTTTTCAATTAGATGGTCCGCAATGTCCTTCTCCGCGTTGGTTAGGTATGGAGCAATAGATTTACTATCACCCTCTTTTCGGGAATGGAGAAATCTATGCCAGCCGGTGCAAGCGGGAATCGTACAATAAGACCGAGGAGCGTAATTGACATAGCTCGGCAACTCAAGCATTAGCCATCGCGGAACGAAATGATGCCGTGTTGGCGGTTTATTAGCTGGTTCACAATCGGCTGGGTCATCATGATAGCGACAGACCAAAGGTTTCTGCGCTATCTGAGCGCGAGCCTTCTTCCGCTCGATAATCTTGTGCGGAATAAGACCGCTATGGTGATTGAGTCGATAGAGGACGGCGCGCGTAGAAAGGCGTTCATCAAGGAGGTCATCAATATCCGCCCCCTCCATTTCTGCAAGCGTTTCAAGCTGCTCTACCGTTGCTTCTGGATGATAAGAGTCAAACCACAGCTTTTCGCCCGTGACCGTATGTGTCCAATCGCGGGCGCGACTCATTTGGCTTACCGCTCTCGGATGATTTTTGGCACGGCACATCCAGCGGCGAACTTGCCATCGACTTCCTTTACTTGCAGGGCCAGAAACGGCCCAGAGGAGTCTTTGTCATACCGCGTTATGTCTACCTCAAACACGATGCCCTGTTGGGCGTATACCCTTTTTGTGATTTTGCGTTCGTCGGTCATATCTAGATGATAGCAGGTAACCGATACATTGTCAAGGTTCCTGACCCGTCGGCGGCTGTCCTCAACAATGTATCCCATAGCTCGGTCTAATGAGAAGCGTTTACTATGGTTGACACGCTTGAGGGGGCTTTTATCCCCTCCAGGCGCATGGTATCCGTCGATACTAGAGGCGGTCCTGCTCTGCATACCCCGAGCGGGATTCGAACCCGCGACCTTCGGCCTGAGAAGCCGACGAAACTAACCGCTGTTCTATCGGGGCAAATCCCTGCGGTCCGTATCTTCCGCAGGGCACAATCAAGGATTTCCAATACGGTTTGGTTCCTCTGCTCAGACATATCGTTGAATATGTCGTTGTGATCACTCCGTCGCGTAAACGCGACGGCTTCTCAGACTACGCTTAGACCTCTTCGCCTTACGTTCGCGTCCGAAGGCCCAATCCAGGCCCTTAGCCAAAACGTTGTGGTGTGGCTAATTGATTGCGAGTACTCCCACTTGGGATTGAACCAAGCTGTTACCGACTACCCTTTCTACTGGATATAAGCCAGAGGGGATATGGGAGCATAAGGGCGGCCGACGGAAGTCGAATCCGTATTGACTGCCTTCACAGGGCAGGGCATTTGTCCAATTATGCTACGGTCGCCATGTGCCGAGTAGCCACATCCTGCGCTCGGCCAATATCCCGTCTTGGATGTTCTCCCCTTTTTGAGAACGCATATATGCGACCTCATAGTACCCCTCTCGGGACTCGAACCCGAACTGAAGGAGGTTTAAGCTCCTTTCCTCTGCCTGATTGGGATAGAGGGGCAAGAAAACCTACACACATAGGTACTACCTGTGTAGGATTAGCTGGAGAGCAGGGATTCGAACCCCGATAGCCAGTTCCAAGGACTGGCGTCTTGCCGTTAGACGACTCTCCAATAAAGCTAGCTCAGGTACTCACTTGTGCCAGTGAGGCCATTATTAGCTTAGCTGCTCGCCCAGGCTTCAAACCTGGAAGCTCCGGATTCAGAGTCCGGCGAGTCTGTCAGTTCCTCTAGCGAGCAATACATGGCGGGAGCCGGTATCGCACGGGGCTCCCAATAGCGAAGGTCAGAATCGAACTGACAATAAAAAGGCTTATGAGACCCTTTAGCCTACCAAGGCTTGTCTTCGCAACGAGGTTCTAATTCTATGGCAATTAGCACAAACTAACTCACACTTTGCGATCTCTGTTTCTATTCGCTCCCAAGAATTACCATTTGCAATCATTCTTGATATTGAATTAAACTTGTTTGATCCTAAATGGTCATAATCCATACAGACAGGGTCAAATATCTTTTTGCAATCTACACAAGGCGTCTCTGCCTTATATTTATCAACGAGATCATGCAATTCTTGCATTTTTACCTTCTTTGCAAAGGCAGCCCGAACCTTCATCTTATCCTTATTTGCTTCGTAATGCTTTTTAGCGGCCTTAGCCTGAGCTTCTTTCTGCTTTTGCGGATCTCTATAGGGCATCACTTATTTCCTCGAAGATTGATATTAGAAACTAGCCTACGGCTTATGAGACCAAGCTGGATCTATCTCCAGTCCATCCCGCGTCGTTAACTGCATGCCCACCGAGAGATTCGAACTCTCATACCCGAAGGTAGACGCTTTTGAGGCGTCCGTGTATACCGATTCCAACCAGATGGGCGTATGTTTATGATAATCTCGCCTTACGCGAGAGCAATTTTTCTGAACGATTATTCGGGCCAAGGATATTTATAATGCTCCACCGAAGTGGATATGGGTTGTGCTCCTTGGCCCTATTTGGTATCTCTAAATTACATGTCGTGTCATTTACGACTTACAAATAACCATGCATTATTTTTTGAGTCCTGTGCAATGGAGTCGAACCATTTACCACTTCCATATCAGAGAAGCACTCTACCGTTGAGTTACCACAGGATAATGGCCGGTCTGCATGATAGGGCCGTCGTAATCCCCATGCAGCGGGGTAAGCTTGCCCACCGGCCAGCGCCACCGAATCGAGTCGAACGATTTCCTCGGGTACTTCACACCCGCGTGTCTGACCGTTTACACCACAGTGGCAAATAGACCGTGCGGAGAGCCAATTGGATCACGCTTACTCCTGGTTTCCCAACAGACGGTCTAAAGGAAGGACTGGGATTTGAACCCAGGAGGGCTATTAACCCTTATAGTTTTCAAGACTATCGCATTCAGCCAAACTCTGCCACCCTTCCAAAATTAGAGAGGGCTTGACCGTTTCAGGCGCTTGCCCCCTCTATCTATTAAACGTGGCGGTCAGAGTCGAACTGACGTATATATTCTTTTGCAGAGAATTGGATAACCTCTATCCTACGCCACGATAAACCCGAGAGCATGGCAACATCAAAGGAGTCGGCTCACCCTTAACACCAAGTCCGATTTTCCATCTCGGGTTTAGGCTCTAGGACAGGGATTCGGACCCTGATGAATCGGTTAACAGCCGACCATAATTCCATTATATGATCCTAGAATATACTACAAAGGAAGGTAAGAGATTCGAACTCTTGAAAAACTTTCACCCTTACAACTTTAGCCTTCTTATTTTTACGGAAAGATTAGGATTCGAACCTAAAACAGATTTTCACCTGCAACTCTTTAGCAAAGAGGTTGCTTCACCAATGGCCGTCTTTCCAAAAGCAATCATGCGCTCAACCGATTACTCAGGGCTGCACAATTGCTAAGTCACGACAAAGGGCATAGCCGAAATGCCGTAACTAAAATAACCGTCGTCGGTTTTCAGATAGACTGATTCCTGTGGCGACGGTGACATCCTTGCCGAGATTTGAACTCGGTTCTACTCTTTAGGAGAGAGTAATCTTATCCATTAGACCACAAGGATTTGTTTACCAACGAGGAGGATACTTTTTGCCGCGTGTCCTAGGTAAACCAAAACCTGGGTCACTGTTCGCCCACACAACTAGCGCGATAAATATCAGCACCAAACCTGTGATTCCTAACAGTACTCCTGCGCTTATCACTAATATCCAACCGATTAGATTGGCGCCAGCAAACCAGACGGTATTGTTCAACAACACTATTCCCCCAACGAGGAAGAGTATTGACCATGGAATTGAAATCTTCATTACTTTCTCCTTACTCTTCATCAACGGGCGGATAAGGATTTTCTCCAAATATCCAAGTTAAGGCGGCCACTACGCCCTCCTCATAAAACGACCCTGGATATCTAGTCTGATTGGCATCTGTCACTTCTTTGGCTTTGAACAACTGCTCGGTAATCTTGTCATCATCAACCAAAACGTTGTACATATTTGCCTTTCCTCAGTGGAGTAGTCGGGAATCGAACCCGAGTCCAAGATACTCGTATCGTGTCGTTATCTAGCAGCTTTGGGTCCACCAGTCGGTTTACGTCCGACAACGTACTACTTCGCGGGGTTGAGCATTTTACCGCTCAATGCTACCATCATCCCTTTCTGTTCAAAAGTAAGGATGAGACTCGGCTCTGCGATTAAGCTAGAGCAAGATGTGCGTCACGAGCAGTAAACGTCTTGTCTTCCAAGAAGCTTGCGGGAATCGCTAGCACGTCATCATTGTCGCCAGTTATGGCTTGTGCGATTAAGGTGTCGCAACCGCTGCACAACATCGACCGTTTTTACCTTGTCGAAACCTTTACTACCCCATAAAGGAGGGGGCTGGGATTCGATTCCCAGAACTATCATCCCTTGTCAGGCCGCCTCTCAATTGGGCCACCCCCTCCATACTGCTATACAATTGAATCGTCACCCCCTTAAAGTAAGGTGATTAGACCGGCCACCGCAAAGCAGTAGCACTCAGCCGTCGCATGCAACAGCCTAGTCATGAACGATATTGGATTCGAACCAATGACCTCCACCATGTCGCGATGGCGTTCTCCCACTGAACTAATCGTCCTAATCCCTTACTAGTCATGTTAGTAAGGGTAAGATAAAACAGAAGGTTGCAGTTGTCCATGACCTCGTTTACAATAAAGCCGCTAAGCTTTATCTGTCTGGCCGCTTCTTTTTATTTTATCTAGTACTCGGCAAAGGATTCAAACCTTTGGTCTCCTCCGTGTAAAAGAGGCGCTTTAGGTCAACTAAGCTAGCCGAGCAAAAGAGAATGTCTGCGTTCGCATCATAAGCACTCAGCGGTGGGAGCGACCCACCCAAGTATGCTCTGGCTGACTGTCACATTCTCACGATTCCACAGGGACTCGAACCCTGTTCCACTCATAGACAGTGAGCGATCATACCTATAGACCATGGAACCAGATTCCTTATCAGAGAAGTTGTTATCTTGTCGATAAGGAGGATAAGATAAAGTAACGAACTTTATCCGAAGCGGGAAAACGAGGATTTGGACCCCGATTAACAAGGTTGGAGCTTGTCGTGTTTCCGTTACACTATTTTCCCATACCGAAAGTGCAGTGTGTAACCATTAGCTGTGGCTATCACTTTCGGTGAGTGATGTGACTAGTTTTCTACCCTTGCTTAGGATAGGAAGTTAATCTACTGACCACAAGCTCACATTCAGAGTTGAACTGAAATAACCACGTTACGACGGTGGTGTAATACCGTTATACGATGCGAGCAAAAGATGGCGGTAATATTTATGACCTTTACTCTTATTATCGGGACGGTCAGGCGAGAGCCATCTATAAAAACACGGGCAAAATGTTTAGCTCGCCGCAGGCTAAACTATGGCTCCCTATTCTACATACGCATTGCGTACGTAACGGAATCAATCCACTAGTTGGAATCCTTACTAGCTTTGAGCCACCTCCACGTCTAAATGGGATAGTGGGACTGGACCCACAGCGATGTACATCGCAACGATTCGCCTTGTACGAATTATCCCAAACACGGGAAAAGGATTTAGCCCCAATCCCCGCTAGTAATCATACTCAGAGGCTACCCGCGAACCCGGCAAATGGGCGAGGTAGTATACCGTGATTACAAATCTGGATAAGGGAATCGAGCCCTTGTCTCTGACATACCACGTCAGTGTTCTGCCTCTGAACTAATCCAGAAAGTGTGACACCCCGCGCGCCGTGACGGCGGCGGCTTCTCGCTTCAATGAGCGCGTACTCATGCGCCCTCCACGAAGGCTATTGCCCGTAGCCAATGCGCTTAGTGGGAATCGAACCCACTCAAGCGTTATAATACTTCTTTAGGCACCGTTGAAGACAACCAGAAGCGCTACGCATAAGTTTTGCGGCCGCAATAGCATTTCCTTCTTTATGAAAATCGCGAGCATTTTCAACTCGCTTTCGGGATACGATGAGGTAACCCTCGATGTTTTGATTCCGTGTCATCGACACTATTATACCATATGCGCCATGCGGGAGTTGAACCCGCCGACTTCGGTGTGAAAAACCGCTGCTCAAGGACCTTTACGGCCTCTATCCGATAAGCTGATGGCGCTTACTACAGTCGGGAATGTAGGAGTTGAACCTACGCTGCCTGATCCCAAATCAGGTGTGCGGCCACCAACACTTATCCCCGTTTTGCTTACCGCGACTATATCGGGCTTGACTATCAAGTCAACACCCGACTTCATCCGCAAGCACTAGGAGATTATCCCCAGATGCATCTCATAGAATCATCACTACCTCATCCACCCGCACTGGGAAGCATACGAATCCCGTACGTGCGACCAAACGAGTATGGAGAATGGGAGAGTCGAACTCCCGATTTCTGGTTGCAAACCAGACGTGTTCCCACTAGCACTAATTCCCCAAGTGGCAGACTCATAGCACTAACATCAGATGTTGTTCCATATGTTTTACAAAACTCTCACGCCTGCCAGATGAGAGGTACTGCATGCATCCGACGGGAGTTGAACCCGCATCTTTCGGTTTAAAAGACCGTCGCATTGACCGTTGTGCTACGGATGCAAACAAAAGAGAGCTTTACCGACTCACATTGAGAACCTAAACGGTTCACGGTATGCCGCTTCTCGGACTTGAACCGAGACGCCCTAACGAGCACGAGTTCCTAAAACTCGCGTGTCTACCATTCCACCAAAGCGGCTAATCCCAACGCCTGTGCTGACGTTGGGTAAGAATCAGAGAGTTTGCAGCACATTTCTTTTCTCTTTACTCGACCTTATCAAGGGGCTACCTAGACGATAAGATGTAACCGATTCTTATGCACAAGGCGGGAATCGAACCCGCACGAAGATTACTCTCCACAAGGCCCTCGACCTTGCGCGTCTACCTGATTCCGCCACTTGTGCTATTTATGATAATCTCACGCATGCGCGAGAGCAATTTTTTCAACAACTGAGTGCCTGTCCAAGGAATTGAACCTCGCCAGCCAGAGGCAAATGATTTACAGTCATCCAGGAACCCCAGTTCCCCATAACAGGCGTGCATAACCCGACCCAGGCCGTGAACCTAGCGTCAGTCTTTCTCTGATATCGGGCGCGTATTTGTTCTCTCAAGTTTTCCCAACGCTCACCATTTCCAACGACCTGGCGACGGAGCATTGCAAGAGCGGTCAAGCTCGGCTCGGACTGAGGCTATGTAGTACGTCTTTTGACTAGTCTAGCATACTTCTGCTTCCTAATCAAGAGCCCCCGGCGAGAGTCGAACTCGCGACACGCGGCTTAGAAGACCGCTGCTCTTGTCCACTGAGCTACAAGGGCTTGATACTGCTATGTCTTGCTGCGATTTCGTAGTATAGCACACCTCTCCAGAAACATCAAGAGCCCCGAAGTTTCCTTCGGAGCCCCTAGTCTTGGCCTGTATGTGGCGTCGCCTAGGAGCTAAGGACCAGTGACGTCACCGGCCTGCTTGGTCTCATTCAGTTGTGGAAAGCTATGCATCAAAGTTTATGTCACGGAAAGGCGAAATTATGTAGCCTGAGCAAAAAGATTTTCAATACCTTTCTCGTCTGCCTCCTCGGTAGTCGCCAACCTATCTGCATGAACCGAATG
>Ga0187874_10001535_pt1 | contig 20303 bp, 30 predicted proteins | sample June2016WEW_16_1_3_FD_132993 | JGI IMG/M metagenome (GOLD analysis project Ga0187874, IMG submission 132993) | Peatland microbial communities from SPRUCE experiment site at the Marcell Experimental Forest, Minnesota, USA - June2016WEW_16_150 | ecosystem: Environmental > Terrestrial > Soil >... | reverse complement strand
ACGGCTCCGGCGACGGCTACGGCTACGGCGACGGCTCCGGCGACGGCGACGGCTCCGGCGACGGCGACGGCTACGGCGACGGCTCCGGCGACGGCGACGGCTGCGGCGACGGCTGCGGCTACGGCTACGGCGACGGCTCCGGCGACGGCTACGGCCTCTCGGCGTCCGAATCAAATACGCCGGAATAGCCAAACACCCGCGCTTTGCTTAACGGCGATCGGTCCACCTTGAGCCGCGATCCCGCCGCCGGATTGCAGGCGGCAGAACCAGAGGTATTTATGACATATGAACAAGCGAAAAAGCTATGCGATTCCGGCTGGTGGAAGGATAAAACCGACCGCGAACTCGCCGAATTCCAGTTATTCGAGCGAAGGCTATGTATGCCTTGGGAGAGATTCCACCAAGCGGTTAGCAAAGCATTGGGCCGTCCGGTCTACACCCATGAATTCGGTTTGAATGTTGAGGGATTACGGCAAGAACTATTGGGCCATCGTCCCCCGCCGACTTTGCAGGAAATCATCGAAATGATCCCGGCGGATAAGCGCATCATTGTGACTACTTAACCCTACAGGAGCTTGACCATGCTGTGCGAATTCAAATGCGATAATCCCGACTGAGGCGCGACATTTTACGTCGATTGTGATGTCGATACCCCCGTGTCATCCTGTTGTTGCCCTGGTTGCCGACACGACGTTGAACCTACCGGCCGCGAATTTGAAGGACCGGGGGTCCAAGTCCTGCACCTTCCGCCCAAACTTCCGAAGGTTGTTGAATGGTAGCCCCGGATGATCGCGCCGGCGATCCCGACCCCTTTGACCCGATTTAGGAGCAACGACCATGAACACGCAATCATTCCTTGAAAAATGGCGTCCATCTCGGCTCGATCAGGTGATTGGGCAAGATGAGATTGTCGCAATCCTCAAAGCCTACGTTGCCAACCCCGAACCGACCGCGTTCATCCTGTGCGGATCGACCGGCTGTGGCAAGGGAAGCGCCGCATCGGCCCTATGCAATGAACTTGGGGCCGATCCGTACTGGGGTGTTCAGGACATCCCCGCCGGCAAGCAGACTGCGGAGGCGGTTGATGAGATGACCCGCACACTTTGGCAGCATTGCCCCGCCGGTTCGGGCTGGAAAGTGGTAATCGTCAACGAATGCGACCAGATGCACCCCAAGGTCAACGCCAGGTGGTGCGATATTCTGGAAAACATACCGCCCAAAGTCTGTATCATCTTTACGACGAATAAGATCGCGGAAATGACCAAAGACGATGAGGGCCGAAGATTCGTTGACCGCTGCCATCGGCTCGATTTCCGATCAGACTGGGCGATCCTGGACAGCGCCCAACCGCTCATAAATCGCATTTGGGCTGCATCCGTGAATCACAACCACGTTCCCCGCGCCGCCGATCTTGTCAGTTCTGGCGGTTTCGGGGGACAAGTCTCGTTCCGCCGCATCGTCAACGCTCTGCATGACCGCATCATGCGCCTCCCGGCATCCGAGCGTATTCTGCCCGTCGATCCTCCCAAACCGCAAGCCCAGCCAGCGGCAGAGCCGGAAGTGGCGATGGATGCCCCGGCGATACCGGATGCGCCAGAATCACAGCCATTGCCTTGCGAGCCGCTGCCGGAAGTCAAACCAGAACCAGCGCCGGTTTACGTTGCCCCGACCCCGGTATGGCCGGAATGGAAATTGCAGCCGTGCTGGTATGTGACTGTAACCGACGGGCCGCGCACCGCGCTGGTTTGCGGGCCGTTCGCGGAGGCTGGCCAAGCAGCGGCTCGACGAAATCGACCCCGAAAAGATCGTGCCGAAAGGACCGTGAACAATGCGCAAAATTTACAGTCCCATTAGGCTAGCCGAACGAAATGTTCATTTCAGTCCAGACAGAACGCACATAATGCTGTTGCTGCACGATTCTTACATACATATTGGACCGTTTCATCCGGAGGTCACTCCAGAGCAACGGATAGAATCGCTTGAAATTCGCCGCGCCCAATATGCCTGTTTCGTTCGGGATCAGCGGGAAATTGGCGCGCGGTTAGCGCAGCAACAGAAGGATATCCCATGACCACCATCCGCGCCGCCATCTCATCGAAAATCCGCTCCGAACGCGCGAGGCTGGGAATCTCACAGGCCGAACTTGGCAAGCGGTGCGGGGCTAAACAAACTAGACCCTAGAGAAATCTATGATTATCGACAATCGCCCCATCAACAAATATGCCAAGCATCGAGGATCATTCAAATATCTAACGGAGCCGACGGAGTTTGAAATTCAATCCTACCTGTTTTCCTCGCTAACAACAATGGGCTATCACGTCCGCGGAGAAATGGCGGTCTTTGGACACAAAGCAAGATTCGATTTAGTAATCTTCGAGCACAAAAAATGCAGCGGGACAGGATGCAAATACCGGCCGCTCCGAATCATTGAGGTAAAACGCAGTCGTACCGCAAAAAGACTAACAAAAACTAATGTGCAGCTCGACGGTTACCATGACCGCTTTGGAATCCCCATAGATTCAATCTATGGAATGGGAGAAGCAAACCGATATTTGAAAGAAATTCCTTTGGTCGTTTCGGCAACAACTTAGCGTTCGTTTCGTCTAAACGTAGCGCCGCCTATCTAGCACATAGGATTAACTACGGGACGAGCCAGGTATTAAGAAATACTTAATAGCTGGACGCAACGCAAACACTACAGCGCAAACACAAACATTACGCCAGCGGATGCGCCCTCCCCCTCCCGCCGTCCGGTTGTGATGGTTCACCCCGCCAGCGACGGCACCGGCGATTATCCAATCGTCCCGAGGGCCGTCAGTCCTCCGCCGATGCTGCCGATGAAAATATCCCCGCTTGTCGGCAATGGACAGATTCCCCCACCAATGCCTGTCGTGATCGCTCCTGGGCTGGGCGGCGACACGGCCTGCGGACAATATCCCAATATCCACAGTGAACCGGAGTTTTGCGGCGCGGTCGTTGGACAGTAGCCGAGGATCATCCCACTCTCTCCAAAATTGACCAAGGTACATCATGCTCAGCCGTACCCGTGACGACTGTCGAAAGCACAATAGGAACGTCCGCCGCGCTGTTGATCGAAATCACTTTACTGATGAAGGAAAACGGACCGGCAACGGCGGAATCGGAAGCAACGATGGTCCCAGCACTGGACATCAGCGAAATGGTGTCGTTTTGGCTGACGCCCTTCTGATCGGGATAGGTCAGATTTACAGCGACGGAGCCAGTCACTGTATAGCCCGTCGTGTTCATGTACCCCTGAATCCGGTATGTCTGGGTATTCTTGACGCCATCACTAACCGGCGTGTAACTGATTAGCGTCTGTGATGTCGTCTTACTCGCAAATGATCCGGTAGCGGTTTGGATCGGGGCAAACTGCGTCCCCGAACCATTGGCACACACATTGCCAACGCCGTCGAGGAGCACATAGGAGTTGCTCTCGATTTGCGTGCCAGTGCCGGCGTCCCAAATTTCGGCGTTGGGCACGTTGGCGGGGTTCATGCAATTTCGGACACACCCATTATTCAAGATGCTGGTCCCCACCGCGCCGGCCGCAACTGTGATCGCCTGGTTGACGCACTCCGTGATGTAGTTGCCGGATATATCCGCCCCAATCGCGGACGCGCCCACGCCGATCCCGGTGAACGCGCCATAGATGCGGCAATCCTCGACCGCAGAAGCCGCACCCGAAATGCCGACGAACTGTGGTCCCTGAAATTGCACGCAGTCTCGAATCTTTCCTCCGATGGCCGCCGCATTGATGCAAGTCTGGGTTCCCGCGTCATTCACCCCATTCCAGTTGTGCGTCTGGCCGCTGACGAGGCTGTTGAACGCGAGCAAATTCGTCTTGATTCCAACGGCGAACGTCTCCAATCCGGCGGCGTAATTAAAGGTGCCCCCGGAAACTTTCAGATTAGAAACGACCTGGGAGAAGCCCGCGTTTCCGCCCGTGGTGGTGATCGTCACCTGATCGTTCAAGCCGGGATCGGCGAAGAGTTCGTATGAGGAACCCGATCCCGTGGGACTGAGGTAATAGACCACGGAGTTCGGCGTCACGCCCCCGATTGATCCCTCGACAAATACAATCCCCGTCCCCGCCGCAAGGATGGGGGCGGAGCTATCCAGCACGGTAATCGTGTTCGACGATGAGGAGTAACTTGCCGTGTAGCCAACTAAAATTCCGGCGAAGCTTCCGCCTCCAGCCGACGTTGTGACAATCGGTGTTCCCCCCGGCGTTGCCGCAAGCTGACAGGTCGCCGCGCCGAATCCGGTGGGCGTCGCGTTGACGATGTAGTAGCGCGTGTAATTATTCAGCCCGGCGGGCGGCGTGATCGTGGCCATGAGATAGCCGGAATCACTATTGAGGAATCCCGCGCCGCTGCCGGAATTCGTGAAGAGCGGAGCTTGCCCGGAACTCCATGAGACCGTGCCCAATGATGCGATATGGTTCGGCCCGACCTGTATGGGGAATCGGCCCGCCGGCGCCCAAGTGGAACCAAAGTTGAATACCGCGTCGTCCAGGTCCAGCTTCGTGTTGGCCGTGCGGTGGAAGAAAATCTGCGCTAGTGCGAACGTGCCAACGGCTTTGATGGCCCGGTTCGCTGTGATGGCCGCCTCAGCGGCTCGGAAAACGACCTCATCGCCGGAATAATTGCCCGCGCTGCCGGTGATCGTTCCGGTGCAAACGAATGGCGTAGCATTCTTTACCGATAAAGGCGCATCGCTGCCAGCGACAATGATGTCGCCGACCGCGAGAGCGCCAGCCAAAACCGCCGCCGTCATGTCCCCCAGCGCTACAGATTCGCCGACCGCATGTGTCGTTGCCGTTGTGCCTTCGGCTCCGCGAGTCGTCAATGTAAGGGTTGTTCCGCTGATCGTACAGTAGGCTATCTCGCCCGTGGCGAAAGTCACGGCAAGCGTGCCAGCCGCAGTTGAAAGAACAACGCCCCCGGCGGTCGTGACCGTAGCAACGCCGCACGTCGCGTTAGCGCCCGTGCTGGAGCAGGTGCTGCTCAGCGTTGTTATGAGGCCGTTGACTGGGGGTTGGAGAGAGGGCATTTCAGATTTCCTTCAGCCGCGTCTTTGTTGCGAATTGGTCGAGGGTCGGAGCGGACACTTTGATTCCTTTATGCGGCTACCGCCGGCGGCTGCCATGCCCGATATGCGCTCGCGGTAAATCTTTGATCCCAATTCATTGAGGTCATCTGCTCCGCGTGTGCGATGAAGCTGGGACCGTCAACGACTCCACCAACCCCCAAAGTTTTAGCGTAAGCCGATACCGTTTTCGCCGGGTTCGACGGCGTTGTCGGTATCGGAATTAACAACCCCGACGAGGTTTGAATCGGCACGACGGTTGCGCCGTTGATGTTCACGGTCGGCTGCGCCGCCGGGGAACCGGGGCTGATCTGAATTCCCGCTGGTCCGCTGACGTTCGGCGATGAGGTCCATGAGAAGAAATTCCATGCCCCATCGTTATTGAAGTCGATTGCCCCAACAGTCGTGAGTAGCGCTGGGGTCTTGTTGGCGTCTGCCGTCATAACCGACCAGCACGCAACCCCCGCGTTGATCGGATCGGGCTTGTCGTAAACGTAGGATTCCTGCATTGTGCCGCTCGGCACGCAGTCAAACGCAACGCCCCATCCGCGCTCGTAACCCGTCAAATTCCCCGGCGTGCCGGCGGGCCCGAGCGACAGTGCCGCGCCAGCTTTTCCGTATTCCGCATTCGTAATTGAATTGTTCGTTCCAAGCGTACACCACGACGTAATCGCGTCGAATTCCTGGTTGTCAAAATCAAACTCACACTGATCGACGAGCGAATCGTAGGTTGTCATGTAAAGCATGATCGGATTAGCCACGCCCAAAATCTTATAGGCATATCCGCCGTTGTTTTGTTGCGCACCCTCCGCAGCCGCTTGACAGAAAATCAGGTTGTTCAGGCGCGCTTGCGGGTCTGGAACTCGGCGGATCGCGGTGTCAATGTTGACACTATCAACGCCGCAATAAATTGAATGGCTGCGGGGATCGCCGGTTTTCGGACAGGCCGTAAAATTCCAGCCCGTTTGATTGAAAATTCCGTTCCAGACAAGCCAATCCTGTAAGCCGTACACATACAAGCCGTATGTGTATTCCCCAGGCCCATTGAAAATATGACTGGATGTCGGATGATTCAGAATCCAATGGCTGAACTGATAGGCGTTCCCCGACTGCCATTGCGGGCCGTGAGCAAAAAAGTACCAGTGCAAATCATCGCCGTAGAAAAATCCCGTATTCGCGCCAGCGCCCCCGTCAATCCACCCAAACGGCATCTGTTGAGTCGCATTGTCCCCAATGCACGCCGCGTTGTACGTTGGAGAAGCAGGGTCTCTCTTATCGGCGTACCAAATCAGTCCCACATAGAATTGGTTGGGAAGCGGCTCCTTGTTGTTGTAGGCAAGTTGGGCCAAAAGGATCGGAAGCTGGCCCACCGACCTGTCGGCAAATCCGTTCGGTCCAATGCGGGAGACCTGCACACCCGCATTGATATTGTTGTTGAGAACCGCCGCCGAATATCCGAAGGTTTTCTTTCCAAAGAACGTAATGGCCTGATCGCCTCCCCCATCCCGGAAGCAAACCCAATTTGATCCGTCCGCTTGCGCCGCCTGTTGCGCGCTGTTGAAGTTCTTGAAGTCCGTCGATTGATAGCCAGGATTGCCGGAAAATCCGATGATCTTTGGATTCGACGGAATCGGCGGAACGATGAACCCGTTTGCATCATGCGGCAACGCCGCGTCGATGGCCGTCGTCTGTGGGACTGGCTGCCCTGGAAAACTGGGAAGGTCGGGCTTGTATCCTGTCGGCGGCACCGCCGCCGTCACCGTCACGCTCGCCACCCCGCTCACCGCGCCCGACGATGCGGCCACGCTCACCGCGCCAGCCGCAGACGGAGCGGTCAAAAGACCCGACGCGCTGATCGTCCCGGCGCTGGCCGTCCAGGTGAAACTTAGGTGTGTCGCCAATGGATTGCCGTTCTGGTCAAGGCCTGTCGCCAAGAATTGTTGAGTGCCGCCAGCGGGAAGCGTTGTGGATGCGGGGCTGACCTGGATCGTCGTCAGGACCGGCGCGGGCGGAGTTATCGCGGGCGTAGACGTTAGAACGCCAGCCAGAGTGCTGCCGTTGCTGCCGGTCACGCTGAAGGTGAAAGTCTCACTGCTCATGGGTTCATTCTCCCGACCACCCAACACGCTGCCAGAGCAGCCAAGCTCGCAATCACCGCGCGCGAAGCGCAGAATTTCCTCAGCCGCCTCGCCGGCGCGCTCCATCAGGGTATTCTCCACTTCCCAGTCAAGGCGTGTTTTGCCGATTATCGGCATCTTCGTCCTCGCCGTCTTTCTTGTCGTCGCCAAGCTCATTGTCGCGATGTTTGTCTAGGAGGTCATCGGTTTCCTCGTCCTGTTCACCGCGATTACGGTTGACCAACTCCATCAACTCGGCATCCATATCTTCGGCCTTCACGGGGTCCGTCCAGTCCACTACCGATTCGACCTCTTCTTCTTCTGGCTTCGGCTCGATGGCCATGCCACCTCTCTCGCCAAAAGACTGTGCGAACTCCATGATGGCGTTAATGTCGGTTTCGGCCAGCGGCCCGGCTGGCTTGGTCTTCTTGTATTCCTTCTCCGACTCTTCCTGGCACAACGGGTCGAGGTCGAGGGCTCGGCGCAGCTTGCCCCGCATCTTGTCCCAGAATTCCTTGCTTTCGTCAGCCATTTTAGCGCCTTCCAGCGTTGCTGGGGTAGTAACCCAATCTGATCATTTCGGCGCAGATTGTCTTTCGGGCTTTGCAGCGGGCAGTGTAGATAGAACCGTTTGAAGCGTTTGGATTTTTCATTGAAATGCCACGTTGAAATCTCACGGTCTGCTCGTTGCTCCCGAAATTACAAATCCCCGCGATGCCCCGGTTGCCGGATACTTCTCCGCCATTGAGTGCGGAAACACGACCCACTCGAGCGCCTCGACGCGCTTCTCCATCAGTGCATCGCCGATGACTTTCGCGTCATGCGCCTGCACGATTTGGTTTTCAATGGCCCCGGCGGAGGCGATGCCCACCAGAATTGCGGAGGCAAGGCTGATTTTGGTGCCGGCGGTCATCGTCCCGATACTTCCTTCCATCGAATCAGTAGATCAATCGCCACCGGAATGCTCGCCCCGATGAAGCTGAAAAGCGCACACATGGCGGCAACCTTGATCTTCACTCGCGTCAATTCGTCCTTCAATTCATCCAGCACCTGCCACAGCCGCGTGACCGTGGCGTCGAGTCGTTGCAGACTTCCCATAACGTGAATCCTGTACCTCTCCCAGCCGTCATGCTCTTCCTGATCGCTTGAGTGGGGCAACGGCATTATTCGTCCTTGGTGCAGGCGGTTATCCACGGTAGTGGTCAAGTTTGACCTGCGCAGTTCAACGGGCCGACTTGCGGTTCGCCGATGCTTGCCGTAGCGGTCAATCCCTCCGTGCATGTACCGACGCCTACCGCGCCGGGTGTTGAGAGATTCATCAGCGCCCGCATCAACACGTTACGGGCGGCGTTTTCGTCCCGGTCAATCGTCAGCCCGCACTTCGGGCATTTGTGAATCCGATCCGACAGGGTTTTCGGAACCGGCTCGCCGCATCGGCTGCAATCAATCGACGTTCCGCTTGGGTTTCCCTGGATAACTGTGACTCCGGCGTTTTCAGCCTTGTAGCTACAACGAAACAGGAATTGTCCCCAAGCGGCATCGAGGATGCTCTTGCCTAAGCGGCCTTGAACCATTCCCTTGATATTCAGTTTCTCGGCGGCGATGAAATCGTAGTCCGCCACCAGTTGCTTACTGAGCTTGTGCGTGAAATCGTCACGGCAATCGGCGATCTTCGCATGGATGCGCTGGACGCGGAGAAGAGCGCGCTTCCATCGACCGCCGCCGCGTGTTCGGCGGCTCAATAACCGCTGAGCACGGCGAAGCTGCGGAGTCAATCGCCGATAATGTTTCGGGCATTGGACGCGCAGGCCATCCGAAGTCGTCAGGAACGAATTTAGGCCCATGTCAATACCGACGGCCTTCTTGATCGGACGTTTCGACGGAGCCTGTTTCTGATCGTCAACGAGAATCCGACCAAACCACTTTTCGGCTCTGCGAACAATTGTTAGTCGCTTTGGCGCATGCTCGAACGGTTGCATTCCACGACACCGAATTGGCTTGCGGATGCCGGGAATTCGGATGCGACCACCGCCGATTTCGTTCGACGGGCTTGTAAACGTGACGCTGTTATATCGGGATGCCGACTTGAATCGCGGAAACCCCTTTTTCTTCGCGCCTTCCCGGCAACAGCGGAAAAAGTTCTTGAAGGCTGAATCGACTCGGCGAAGTCCGTCACGCTGGGCCTCTACCGGAATTGACGCCATTTGTTCGTCCGCGGCGCGCTGGAACGTCAGTTGCTTCTGCTGATCGTAAAGGCCGAAACCGTTGCCATCTGATCGAATGGCGTAGATTCGCTGTTCAAGAGCGCGGTTGTAAACGCGACGAGCCTGATCGAGATAATTGGAAAGATTAGCCCGCTGGCTATCGTTGGGATAGAGCCGGAATTTCAGGACTCGCAACACGTCCACCAGCATAGCGGATTCCAGCTAAATGTCAAACTTGACCATTACCGTTATCTCCTCACCGGCAAGTTGAGCCAGAACATCGCCAGCGCCATTGCAGCAAACACGGTATAGGCGATTGCGAAACTTGGTCGAAGGATTTCAAACATGCTCGGCTACCTTCTCCGTAGGTGATAATCCGCCGTGCCGCTTGCAGAATGACCGCGCCCGCTCCATTGTTTCCAGTACGCGCTCCAACTCCTCCGCGTCCATCTCGAAGCCGCGCTTCAGCGTGTGCTCGCGGATCATCCGAACGCGCGGGATTTCCGCGTCCAGTCGCATCACGATTTGCTGAGCCTCAACGTGGTCGCTCATAGTCAATCCTCATCGTCCATAACCGTCTGGTTGGGATAATGCCTCATCGCGTGCTCTGGCAAATAATCAGCGAAGCGCTTGACTACTTTGTATCCACGCCAGTCCGGCGGAAGCGACAACGTGCTGCGGTGGCGAAGGTAGACAAACAGCGTCGGTTTGCCTTTCAATGTGCCCTTGCAGACACCGGACAATCCGTCGCCAGATTCATCGACGGACAATTTCCCGTCCTCGCGCAGTTTCCGTTCGAGTAACTCGCGAGCCTTTTCGTGAAGGTCGGCAGACGGAAGGGAGAGAGTCGGCATAGTTCAAACGCCGCGCCCGCTCGATGTAGACGGGCGCGGCAAAGCGGAAGGAGGATCATCTCCGCAGCCGCGCCCTCAGTTCGGCGGGAGTCGCCGGGGGCGGCGGAATGTTCAATATTTGGGGGGGATTGCCGACGCTGACGGTTGGAAGTCCCTTGATGTCCGCGTAGACCTCGACCGCAGCCAATCCGATAGTCGCGCCAGCCGACAGCACCGTCCCCAATGATGGCTGAGTAGTAGCAAGCGTTGAGATGATAGATTGCAGCGCGGTAATCGAATCGTAACTGGCCTGAAAATCCGTCGTTAAATGCGCCGCCGTGCTGGCGTTGATGCAGCCGAGATTGTTCAGCGCCGTAACCATCGAGTAGGCCGACCCGTAGGCCGACCATGCGTTTGAGACGATCAGATTGCCGACCTGTTGTGGTGTTTCCGTTGGGATGATTGGGGTCGTACCACTGGATGCGCAGCCCGTGGTTGCCAGCAATCCAATGGCGATCAAGGCGAGAAAAAGTCGGTGCATGGTTCGCTCCTAAATCTGTGATAAGTATTCTACCAAGGCGTCAATCGTGTAACCCGCCGGACTCTTTTGCGTCAGCCGGGAAATAACATCGGGAGAAAGCAGAACGAAAAGCGCCCCATTGTTTTCGGGAACATAATACTTGGCCAGTGCGGCGTGGGTCAATATTCCGAGCATTCCCCAGGTGTCGATCACAATGCCATCCTGGGACAAATCAACGCCCGCGACACAGTGTCCGTTTTCTGGGTCGGGATCGCCCGCAACGTCCCATGTGAATCCAGAACTCTCCGGTAGTGGCGAAATCCAGGCATCCGGCAATTCTCCACACGGATAGAGGTTTTCAAGAAGGAAACAGGCAAGCCGAACCTCGTCGGCGTTAGTCGCATCAACCGTTACCGCGTTGTCGAGCAATACGCCGTCCGCAAATCCATTGGTCTCCCAATAGGCAAGCGCCGTATTTTCGTCACAGCCCTCGTCACTCGACGGGTCGTTCGGGTTATAGCCGCCGATTGCGCTGTACTGCCGAATCGTCTGTGCGTCCGTGAAAATGACACCTTGGCCGCTGTTGAAGCTCGTCACTCCGCGAATATGCTCGCCACCAGATATGACACAACATCCTACGGAAGAATTACAGTACACATTGCTCAATGCGGCCATTGCCGCCGCCGAGTAATTCGTACTACCCGGCACAGCCACGTCCGGCAGCACCTTGGCTTCGAGCATTTCATGGAAAGACGAACGGCCATGCGGAACACGCGGCCGCTTGCGGCCAAGCCGGTATTGTTTTCCGGTCAGAGGATGGACGAGAATTTTCACTTTCCGCCTCTCATTATCAATCGCTCGCGTCCGCAGCCGACGGCTTGTCTAGGAACGGCGGAAGTTGCATTAGTTCAATCGTCTTGCGCTCCCATCCAGCGGAAACCATCGCGTCAATGCCTTCCGAGAGGCTGCATTTTCGGACCGGACGATCATCGGGTTTTTCGCTCATGCGATCCTGTGCTGTCAGCATACCCATTTCGTTCTCTCAAAATCGCCGCCGTCGAGATCGCCAAGACCAGCGGCGGCGGCGCTCGGAGGGGGAAAATGCGTCGCTACGAAAGTGCTATGTTGACGCCCAGGCCCGCAAGCGCGCCCGCTGCGGTGCCGCTCACGATGGTCGTGATAAACAATCGCCAATTGAACGGTGCTCCGGCTGCGGCGGAATTGTATCCGCGCAGGTCAGTCACGATGGCATAGAGCAGCCCCACAATCGCGCCGGCAAGCGCGCGATGGATCGTGACGCTGTTGATTGTCGGTTGAGTTGTCGGCATCAGAGAATCCTCCCGATGAACGAAATTTGGGATGGCGCAGGAATGTCGCCCGGCGCGACAAAGTTGTGCGGGTTATCAGGAATTGGACAACCCATCGCTTGATAAATCGCCTGCACAAGCTCAGAACATACCCAGGATTTCCCGTTCGGAATTTCCGGGGCGATGGGCCAGCCCATATTCCTCAGTGCGTCCTTAGCGATGTCTAAATCGGCGTAAGCCTTGCCAAGCTGTTGCATCGCAAATGCAATCCCCGCAGCAGCGTTCTGCGGAGGAAGTCCGCCCCATCGGGCAACTGCGATTGAACCAGGATATGGATTATCGCTGTTGTTGTAATCTTCGGTTTCCCAAACCAAAGGGACAATCCGAACCAGCGGCGAATAGGCTTCCAAGGTGAACCATCTACCGTTGATTTGGACCGCGATGCCGACGTGACCGAAAAGAGAATTCGTCACGTCCTCAATCACTTTGCTCAGAAAATCTCTGCCGGAGAAAAGCAGAATGTCGCCCCATTCCAAGGCATCCGCCGTTATCAGCGGCAATGCGGCAAGACTGGCGGGGGTCAAGGGGAGTGCCATTTGAAAAGCTCGTAAGGTGGAGCGTTTTGAGCGCTATTGTCGCTCCCTCAACGAATCAGGCTGAGTGTTCAAGCCATACCGTCACAGCCGGATGTCTTGCAGACCAATTCCTACTCGCGCCGCCCGACTTTTCCGAATCCGGCGAGGCAACACTTTCGGGAGCATTATTCGGTTCGGCCATTTCCCTTACCGAACCATTGCGCGACCCAGCCAAAGCCAAGCCGCTAAATCTGAGAACCAGCATACCGACGCGAGCCGACAAGTCAACGGAAATCGGGGCAAAAATCACTCATGTCGCCGACTCCAGCAGCGCCGCGACGGCAAAACCATCCTGCACTATGCGCGGCCAGCCGTCCATTTCCGTCAGAATAATTTCTACCGCCCCAGCGCGCTTCACCCTCACCCGGTATCCCGCAGCGCTCAGCCGACGCACGCATGCCAGGACGTGTTTCACCGTCAGGCACAACTCCGCAGCGATTTCGCTTGGCGTCACGCCGCGATTAGGACGGCGAAGCATAGTCAGAACCTGTCCGTCGATGGGGTCTAAGTCGGCGGCGTTCACGCCTCACTCCTCAGCCTGCGCTCATAGTCCACAATCTCGTCGTCATCCATCTCGTGCAGCAGGTGCTTTGGAATCCGCCATGCCACGCTATCCGCCATGATCCGCACGCGAAGCACAAATAGTCCGTCATCGAGAGCCTCTAAGATTCCGACCTGCCCAACCATCGGATGCGGCGACAAAATTTGATGCAGCCGACCGATTGGAAGTCCCGTATATCGTTTGGCCCGCGGATCGTTCAAGAGCATTCTACGAATCTCGTCCACTTCCCGTATAAACCGCGCTTGGTTGGCAATCGTCAGTTTCTTTAAGACCTTGTGGCTTGTGATTGCGGCATATTGCGCCTCTGCATCTCCGGCAAAAAAGCTGTAGCGGGCGAAATACGGCCGCCATTCTTCCCGGCTGACGCCGAACCGCTCGATCACTTTCAGGCCCATCGGCGTATAGGCTGCAACCCCAATGTCCCGCATAAGGTTGACGAAAAGAGACTCCTCGCCGGTTTTGACTTGAACCACGAACCAAGGATCAGCAACAGCGGAAAGGTCAAAATCGTTTGGACAATCCGACGGCGGGGGAAGGACTTGGAGCGACTCCGATGCTTCACAAATTGCGGTGCTATCCATGCGCCGTCCGAAAATGTCAAGCCTACCGGCAATGACAACCGGAATCCCGGTTGCCAAGGCGTCTGACCCAATGGTGGGGGATTATACGATGCGAATCTTGGATTGCAACAGGTTTATGAACCACGCGCCAACTTTCGGCAGAATTCTTGAACTTCAGACTTGACGCACCAAGGACACGTTCTATACTTGGCGGCGCATAAAAATAGCCACTGGGGTCTGTCGGCCCAGCGGCTAGAATTTCGACGGTTGCGGCGTCGAGAACTGAAGCATCTTACCGAACGCTTCCACCTCTCGCAAGCCCAAAATCGTTGAAATTCGTATAAAGACGCGCCCTGACGCCAGCCGCGTATAAATGACGGCCCTTTTGCGGCAACGGTCGTGCTGGCATGGAGTAACGTCCATAGGGACGAGCGGAACGGCCAGCGATTCAAGAGCCGTTGAGTCCGCCGAAAACGATATTTCGGCATGGCAAGTTTGGCGTACAGCCCCAGTATCATACGATACCGGCCAGCTTAGGCGCGAGGCGTGCAGGATGAAACCACCACGCCCCGGTTAACCACCGCGCTCCCTGCATCGAAGTGTGCCGATGCCACGGCAAAAATGGTTAAGGTGCAGTAACGCAAGCGACCCCTCCGAGCCTCACGCCGGTTGTGTCCCAGCGAAATCCGAAAGGTGGGTTTCGCTGCGCTCGCCCCCACTCGCATCATCCGGTTGTGACGCAGCAGGAGTCCAGCCACGGGCGTTTTCCATCCGACGTAATCAGGCCAACGAATTTGCCGCAACCACGGCACCAGTGATTTGCAACGCCTTCACTCTATCCGCGCGTCGCGTCGGTTTAAGCCGCCGCACAAACATACGCTCCATCGTCACGCCTCGCCGAATCCGCTTCGCCAGCACGCTCCGGTTGATGCCAAGCTGTTTCGCGGCCCTCGCCATCGGCATTCTGCCCCACGGAGTCTCCATCCAATGCGTCGTGCGCCGGTTGCTCGCCTGCATCTCGATTTTCACCCAGGAGCAGTTTCCCGGCTCGTAGTTTCCTGTGTGACAATTAGCGCGTTCGATGCTCGCACCCGGAAACCACGTTGGAAGCATATCGTCCCTGAAGTTCTCGAAGTTCTGCCAGCGCTCGCATACCTTGATGCCGCGTTCGCCGTAGTCCTTGTAGGGCGTCGAATTGGGATTGCGGCATCGCTGGATCATGTCGTGCCAAATCCGATAGATCGGGTGCTTTGACAAACCGTGGGTGCGCTTTCCCATCTCAGTTCCCGTTTGCAACCACCAGCAACTCCGGTCGATGCTCGTTTGTCTGCGCTCGCCCGTCGAGCCGGACGTACCGCCAGCGCTCGCCTTCGGGGTACAGTTCGCTCACCAGCGGATGCTCATAGAATCGGCAGACAATGCGGGCCAGCTTGAACGCCGACAGGCGCTTGGCCAAGTCGCGGTGGACCTCGGTCCAATGGTCAAGTATCTTCCGTCTTGTCATCGCCTAATCCACACAAGTTCATGCACCGTCGATCCATCAAGCGCCTCTCCGGCGTGCTCAATCGCGCCGCAAATTGTCCGGCCATCAAAACTCACAACTCGGCAGCATCCCGTCCGCCGCCTTTGGGCGCATGTAGAACAAGAGCCAGCCTATTTCTTTTTCCTCATTGGCCAATACCAACAATTCTTTAGCCATTGCACCCATCCGTCCGGCATCGGTGGAAATGGATGTCCGTAGAGCACAACCTGCCCAATGTAAGTCGAAAGCTCTAACAGTTCTCGCGGTCTTTCCGATGCAATGCGGAAAAACCAATCTGGATCGGCCATTGCATAGCACTTCGCAAGTTTTCCAAGCGCGCAGAGCAACGTCACCTCGTCTTTTTTATCTTCCGCATCCAAGATTATCTGCACACTGTCCGGCTGCCATCGTGCTCCCCATGCAACCAATTCGCTATCTAGCCGTGTCCATTGATGCCTTGAATGCTGCACGTTATTCCCCTTTCAATTCCAGAGCGAACGTCAGAGGCGGACCGACCCCCGCAATTTTTGCGGAGGTCAGCAATTCCGTCGCGTGAGTCGTCGGCGTTGCGTCCAGGGGCGTCATTGTTATCGCGGTCCACCTGGCTTTCACCCTTAGCGCCGCGTCGTGGCTAGTAGCCGGGCCGTGTTTCGGATACCTTACCCAGCGTCCATCGAAGTTATCGCCGTCTCTGCCCGTAGCACGGATATCCAGACGGATTGTCAATAAGCGTAAGCGGCCTGCGATAGGTCAGCCGTCGCGCTGTTTTTTCTGCTCACTGTCCAGTTCGTATTTTGAATCAGGAAATCCACATCGGCGCGAGTAGCTCCGGATCGAATCCACTCCCGCGCATCTTTGTTGCGCGGCGGCAGGATGATCTTTACGGGTCGAGCAATCGCCCGCGCAAGCGCAATCGCGCCGTCCTGACCAGGATGGAATATTGAACCATCCCTACGTTGTTTTGCTTGGTCGCGATTCGCAAATATCACAATGTCCCGTCCGCGAATCGAGCGAACATAAGCAAGCGTGTCCTCGATTCCAGCAGAACAAGATTGCCGACCAATCACCGCATATTCCAAATCCAGCACCGCCGCCGTATCGGTCGGTCCCTCGCAAATTAAAAATGGTCCAATCGGCGACTGATTCGACGGAATGAACATTCCGCCTCGGCTGTCAGCGATGGCCCACTTTCGCCCAGCTTCGTTCCGCATGCGGATGCCGACGACGTGCCCGATCCAATTTCGCATGGGGAAGGCCCAAGCCGAGTGCTCTTTGTGCCATACCGCGCCGAGCCTGCGCAGGCTGGCCACAGAGACGCCGAGAGAAACAGACAATCGCTCAAGTAGTGGCGAAAGGGTATCTATCCGGCATTGCTGCAAGATCGCCTCAAAATCAACGTGCGATTTCCTCTCCTCAGAGATAAGCGACGGGGTTCGTGGAATTGATCGGCCGTCGATGCCAAGCGCCGCCCATATTGATTTTGTGGGGCAACCGGAAAAGCATTTTAGAATGATTCCCCCATCCTCTTTAGCGATCCAAATTCCGAGAGATGGGTGCTTGTCGTTGTGGGCCGGACAACAGGCCGTCCAACCACGCGAGGTGCGCCGCACCTTGCGCAAGTGGGAAAGAACATCTTGAACGCTCGGCATCATGCGATATTTTCCAGTCGGCTCTTCAGTTGGTATTGCATCAATTCTGGCGGTAGTCGCCAATTGTTCTTAGCAATGGCGTCAATCCATGGACCGCCTTGCGTTCTCTCAACGTCCGTTGGAAGCCGGAATCGCCAAAGGATTTTCTTCTGCTTGTAGCTGCACTCTTTTTTGTCCCAACCCCGAATGATTTGCCCGATCAATCGTTTGCAGTCTGCGTAGTTGTACTCGTCCGGATTGATTCCCTGCTTCAACAATAGATTGCGCTGCTTGTCGGTCAACACTCGCCCCTTGTCCCAGCCGCGCTCGCGCGATGGTTGCAAGTCGAACACGTCAAATGGATTGACCTCGCGCGAATTATATTGCGCGCTGGCACGAATGTGCATCCGCCGTGCCGCCTCTTCGCGTTTTGCGCGTTCTACTTCTTCGTGCTTTTGTCGGGCGGCGTCTTGAATCTGTTGTCGCATGTCCACGGCCATGCCGGTTTTGATCGCGTTCCGTGCCGCCAGTTCAAGAATCTCATCATCGTAATTCCCCCCAAGAATATCAGCACTGGTCATTAGCTTGTGCTTACCGCTATTGCCAACAAAGTCGATGATTTCCAGCGATGGCTTGGCGCTCCCCGCAATCGCGGCCTTACGTTCCTCGCGGTTGGAGAATTGATCGACCAATCCAGGCATTGGCCGCGTTCCCCGACCGGCCATCTGCGCATAAAGTGCCCGGCTCTTTGTGGGCCGCGCCATTATGATTACCTCTGTGGTCGGATCGTCATATCCTTCGGTCAATACACCGACGTTGATGATGAATTGGAATTTTTTAGAGGCGAATTCGCTTAGCATGTCTCGGCGAACGTCCTTCGGCGTTTCTCCGCAAAGCCATTGAGCGCATCCCGGCTTGTGGCGATTGAGAATTTCGCACAGACGTTCCGCGTGTGCTACGCTTGCCGCAAAGATGATCGCTTTCCGTTCGCCGCAAATATCCAAGCTTGGCGTAGCGATTTCGTGAAGCGCCTCTTCGTATTCCATAACTCGCGCAAGGTCGGCCCCGTTAAGATCGCCCGCCGTTGTCCGGCATGCGGAAATATCAAGGTTCTGGCAGATTACATATCGCTGCAAAATCGGAACGAGCCAGCCATCTTCAATGGCCTCGATAATCTCATAATCCATCGCAACACTATCGAATATCTGACCAAGCGCCTGCTCATCCGCTCGATCCGGCGTGGCGGTGACACCTAAAATTTTGCAGTTCGGATTCTTTCGGAAGTGGTCGATGACGAATCTCCATGATTTCGCCGTACAGTGGTGGCATTCGTCACAAACAAGCATCGCGAAGTCTTGTGGATTGAACTTCTCAACGCGGCGAATCTCTCCGCCAGAAATTAGCGTCTGTACCGAAGCGATCACTGTGCCTGATGAGAAAAGCCCAGTGCTTCCCTTCATCTCGGCCATCTCGATGCTTGGGTTTTCCCCGGTGATTTGTTTGATTCGGTTTGCGGCCTGCCAAATCAATTCCTCCCGGTGCGCTACGATCATCGCCCGTCCCAAATTATTCTTAGCAATCACATGACAAAAAATCTCCGTTTTTCCGGTCCCCGTGGGGAATACGAGAAGCGTCGATTGTTTCTCCTCCCATTCTCGATAGGTCGCATCGACAGCGGCAGCTTGATAATCTCTGAGTGCGTTCATTTCTTCTGCTCCGCCGGAAGATTCCGAAAGACTTGTTCGCCGATCCATCCCCGGCCCTTGCACAGCTTACATTTACCGCCTAAGCCGCCATCTCCATTGCAAAGTGGACAGCGTGAGTGCGGCAGCGCAAACCGAAGATGCCGATGCACGTTATCACAGTCGATTTCAAAGGCATTGTCATTGAGGATCGCGTAAAGCGCGTCGCGAGATTTTACGGCGGCAAGCACGGCGGTCTTGAGTTTGCTCACGGCGCTCATAGCCCCGGTGATTTCGTCGCGTCGAGAGAAAACTTCGGCCACGCCCTTAACTTCAATGACGTGGCCGAGACTGTCCTTTACTTCACCACTCACGTTTTTCGGCGAGCGCATTTTTCGTTTTTTCTTCGCGTCCTCGCGCACTTTGGCGGCGGCGGCAACAACGGCATCTGGCCCCTTGGCCGCCATCTTCCGCTGTCTCTTCTTGGGCAGAGTTGCGACCTTAGCGGCGGCATCAATACTAACGTCGCCATCGCTCGCCATCTTCTTGATCGGGGCCGCCGCGCCGTCTTCTATCGCCTTCACGGCATCAGCGGTTCTTGGCGACACATCGGCTAAATCGCCCACTAAATCGCGCGTTTTTGCCTGATTTTCCAGGGGTTTTCCTGGGGGCAAATTTGCCCCCTTATGTTTAAGCTCCACTAACTTGATGGCTGCGGCTGTCCGCTGATAGTCGTTTAGATTGCGCCGACCACATTGGTTTTCTAGAACCCAAATCTTTGCCGCATCCATATCTGGAAAGCTGATCGACTTAACGACATATCCGTATCCCTCCTTTCGACAAATCTTCAACCGACTATGCCCGTCTAGAAGGATATTTTTTTCTTTCCAGACTACAAGGGGATCGCGACATCCCTTTGCGGAGACAATTAAAGATCGTAGTGTCTCAAGTTCCTCTGGCGTCGGGGGTTCGAGGAGGGCGTCAATTTCTGGATGAGTTTGAAATCCGGTTTCGCTCATTGATCCTCTGTCCAGCCTACTTCACTTCGAGATATGCCCTGAACGCACGACCCAAGAGGAATTCCGCTGCTAGGCAAGAGAGTCGCCCAAGGGCCGCGCGTTCAACGCATATTTCGATATTTGAGCCTAGCAGCATCACGGTTCATAGTCTAGCAATCTCGTTGCCAGTGTCAACCCCCCCCCGCCGCAAATTCCCCCTCCGGCCCGTACCCCGACGATGGGCCGGCCGTCAGCCGGCGGCAATCGGCGGCGATAACCGATTCCACCGCATACCCTTCCGGCGCATTGCTACAGCAGCCGCATCCCGCTCCGAGTAAGCTCAGGACCGTCTCGCCGATTTCCCCGTCCATCGTCGCCGGCGTTCCGGTATATTTCGATGCGCTGCGAGCCACGCCACACCAAAATCGACCATTCTCAAACTCTAGGGCCGGACAGGGCGCGCTGGCGAGCGGGAAAATCTCTTTTGCCAATTGACAGAGTTCGGCGGCGCAGCAGACGCCGCACCCATTACAGAGTTTGCCCATCGCCGGTTTCTCCGGTCCCGTCTCGCTCATCCGTCGCTTGCCAGCGACGGTGGCGGCGTCACAAACAACCTTCATTGCCTT
>Ga0187874_10001521_pt1 | contig 20501 bp, 25 predicted proteins | sample June2016WEW_16_1_3_FD_132993 | JGI IMG/M metagenome (GOLD analysis project Ga0187874, IMG submission 132993) | Peatland microbial communities from SPRUCE experiment site at the Marcell Experimental Forest, Minnesota, USA - June2016WEW_16_150 | ecosystem: Environmental > Terrestrial > Soil >... | reverse complement strand
CGGAAATCGACCGAGGTTCAGACTCGCTGAGGTCGAAGGTTGGCTGCAGGCTCGCAAACCCAATCCCAACTGTGATAACCTCGCAATCGGAAGCATGGCTGCCCGTGACAGGAGGATTAAACAGATGTCACGGAGTTGCCACCAAGAAGGTCACGTTCGTCTTCGTGACGACGTGAAACGGCCCTACTGGCAGGGTCTTTATCGTGTGCGATCTGACGACTAGCCAAGGGGAAAGTGGAAATCGGAGAACCTTGGTTACAAAGATGAAATCACGAAGCGGCAGGCACAACGCCGGTTCCAGAAGATCATTTCCAACATGGAGTCGGAGATTATCAGACTGCCGCGATCGGTGATGACGGTGAAAACCTACATCGAGGACCACTACATTCCGGAGTTCGTGAACAAACGCAAGCCGGGAACGCGCAGGGGCTATCTACAGATACTGAAGGCCCACGTGCTACCCGCGCTCGGCGCCATGGAGATCGACCAAGTGACCAGGCGGGACGTACAGCTGCTCATTAACCGCCTGCATAGCCAAAGCAAAGCACGACACACTTGTGACAATGTGCGCAACTTAATCCGTTCTCTCTTTCGACAAGCGACACGGGATGAGTTCATCAATTCGCAGAACCCCGCCACGTTGATCGAGATGCCGCCGAAGGATCCCAAAGTTCCGGTTGCCGTGCCCAGCGCAGAGCAGATATGTGCGTTGCTCGATGCCGTCGAACCAGAGTTCCAGATGCTCACCTGGTTCGTGGTCGTCACCGCCTGCCGGATCGGAGAGGCCCTGGGACTGAAGTGGGGTGCGATTAACTTCGAGGACAAACTGGTCTGGTTTCTGACCGCACGCTACCTCGGAGAAGAGCACTTGACCAAAGGTCATCGTAGCCAGGAACCCGTCGTCCTAATGGATGAGGAGATCGCCCGCCTGCTGGAATACAAGGCGCGCACCCCGCAGGTGACCGAGGGAGATCTAGTCTTTCCTCACCCGAAGGATGCGAAGCGGGCCATGACCGACGACTTGGCTCTATCGGCCTTGCAGCGGGCAGCCGCCAAGGTCGGCTTGCACGTCACCTGGCATCAGCTGCGCCATTGGGGTGCGTCGATGCTTTATCGGGCCGGAGTGCCGATCAAGGTGATCCAAAAGCGCCTCGGACACTCCAAGTACCAAACCACCGCTGATTGGTACCTTGAGCGCGATCAGGAAGCAGCCAGAAAAGCAGCAAAGATTCAGAGTGAATTTCTCGCTGGCTGGACGAAGAAACATCCTGCAAATGTTGCCGCAAGTGTTGCCGTAAGCGGTGACAAGAAGTCATCTGCGGTTGTAAGTTACTGAAAGGAAAGGGCTGGAGGGATGGGTGAGCGGTTGAAGCCGGCGGTCTTGAAAACCGTTAGCCCCGCAAGGGGCTCGGGGGTTCGAATCCCTCTCCCTCCGCCATCGCTTTGAAATCAATGGGATAGGTGCCTTCCTAAACTCTTCCTAAGAAAATCCGTAGGTTTCCCAATTTCTCAGTATTAACCCTCGGGAGAGAAATATGGGAATGTCCAAGTTCAATTTGTACCGATACGTTCGAACTCCAAAAGGATGGAGATACTGCAAGGTTGTGTATTCGGCCAACGGGAAGATTAAGCCGAACGTCGTCCTCGTGGACGGCAAAGAACAACCCTGTTCCGAAGGCGAGTTCTTTTTCAATCTCGAAGGCAAGTGGGCGTCGGCGGGTGACAACCCGGTGAAGGCACAAGAGGAGCGAACCAAGAAGCTGGCACGGCAACAATACGAGCAGACAACCAGGGAAGAATTCCCGGAAGAAAAAAAGCCCAAAGAAAGGGGCTTGAAGCTGTCAGATGCCATAGACGCCTTTCTAGCGCAAGTAGAGTTGAAGGTTGCAGCGAAGAACCGCCGACCTCGTACCCTTGCAGGGTCTCGGCAGGTGCTCCGGGAGTTTCAGGCGCAGAGCGGGGTTAACTACATCAATGAGGTGGAAGCCTCGACAATTGCGAAGCACATGGCGTGGTGCATACAACACAGCCGCACGAAATCGGCTCGAACCGCCTTCAACAAGTTCGTTCTGATTCTACAACTTCTCAAATATCACGGTTGTGTTCCACAGGTCGGGCTAGGGAAAAATGCACATCCCCTTGGCATCAAGGACGCCCCGAGGTTCACCGAAGCTGAGGTTGAGACCTACAAACCTGAAGAACTGACGAAATTTTTCTTTGCGTGTGGCCCACAGGAAACGGCTATTTTTCAAACCTTGCACCGAGCGGGTCTGCGGGAAAACGAACTTGCCACGCTGCGCCGTCAAGACTGTAACCTCAATGGGGATGCTCCTTATCTCCACGTCAGGGAGCGACCCGAGTATGACTTCGTGCCCAAAGCTTACGAAATCAGGAAAGTCAACGTTGACCCTGACCTCGCTTCCCTGCTTAGAGAATGGCTTAAGACTCACAATAACGACCTCGTTTTCCCCACTCGACAAGGCAAGGTTAATGGTCACCTTTTGAGGCTGTGCGAGCGGGTGGCGAAGCGTGCAGGGTTAGACCCAAACTGTTTTTGGTTACACAAATTTCGGGCAACCTATGCCACTCACTGCTTGAGGAAAGGCATGGACCTTGAAACTCTCCGGTGTCAGCTTGGACATCGGGACACAGAATCACTTCGGCGCTATGTCAAGGCATTACAGGATGAAGAGAGAGCGAAGAAAGTGGCGGAGGTGTTTGCTGATAACCCCATCAGTGAAACCTTAAGGGCGTGCCAAAGGGCGATAGTTTAGTGATTCAAGGAGCATTTGCTGGAAAGGTTTGTACGGCCTAGGGCAACCGACCTTGGGTGTGCCTGCGATTGCGGGTCAGCTCTTAGCCCCTATTTGCCGCTACGCCCTTGGCGGGCGTTTCGCCGGAATCACACCGGCTCATCGGGCGGCTTTCAATGTCCATATGACGTGGGCGGACAGCCTAGGCTGCCGCCTGCCAAATCAAAAGATGGGGGGCTTGCGCCCCCAAGATGCTATGCCGGTGCGACGAGCGACTCCACCGTTTCAATGAAGACCTCAGGCTCAATCGTGAAGGCCTTGTCATCCTCAACCCCCGCCTCCACGGCACGAGCCATCGCCCCGACCTTCTCCTCGCCTTCCCGCTTCTTCCTCGCTTCCACGGAATTGCAGAGCATCAGGAAGTCCTTGTATGGCATCTCGTTCGCGAACTTGGTGATGACGCCCTTCTTGGCCGCCTCGGGCATCACGTAGTTTCCGTCGCGGAAGAGCTTGCTCCAGATGCGCTGGATGCCGCAGAGCCCCGAGGTGACGTTTACCTCGGTGGGCAGGAAGGGTTCGTCGGCGTCAACCTCCACGATTTCCCTGGCCCACGCCTTGGCGTGCTTGCTGTTGCCGTGCCCGGCGGCTACCTCCTTCGCCAGCTTGGCGGCGACCACGGCGACCGCCTGGGCGGCAGTCTCGTCCATTGACGCCGCCTCGGGGCGGGAGTCGGGTTCGGCGTCCGCCAATGCCGCCGATGGCGCGGGAGGCAAGGCCTTCTTGGCGGGCTTCTTTTTTGCGACCAGCTTCTTGGGATATGCCGAGGCGAGGATGGAGTTCATATACTGCTGCGATACGTGGAAGACATTGGTGCAGAACTCGCCCCACGACGGGCTGCCGGGGACGGGATTGCGCCGTCCCTGCTTGGAGTAACGCTTGCGGAGTTCCTGGATTGCGGAGCGGTGCAACATCACGAACTTGACGGCGGAACCCGCCCGCTTGACGAACTCATTGCCCAAGGCGAGCACGTGTTCGCTCAGCTTGATGTCGTCCAATGCCTGTGCCTCGGCAAAGGACATAACGGTTATGTCCTGGAAAGGAACGTCCTTCCCGGAGGGGACTTCTGAAGGAATCTTCAGAAGTGCATCGGCTTTCTTTGTCATTTGGTTCTCTCCTTTTTCCAGTCCCGCCAGCGGGTCGTCTCGCCGGTCGGACTTGCATCTCAACCTGCGCTCATTTTGAGCGGAGGTTGGTGGTCAGCATTTGCTGGCTATTTGCTCAATACTGAAAAAAACTTGGAAAAACCTTGAACTTATCGCCGCACTAATGGATTTTCCGGGGGGACTTGATTGGAGATGGCGGACGGGGGAAAACGCAGTACAATCTGGGCAGCGATGCGCTCCCCCACGTCAAAGACGCCGAGCAAGGAAAGGGTGCCCCGGAGAAGGGTTGAAGAGGCGCTGCTTGAGGACCGGCTGCGGCTGAACGACGAGTGGGTCGAGCGACAGGAGGAGGGAGGCAAGTGGGTCGAGGAATCCTTTGCGCCCGATGGGCTACCGCAATTCATCCGTGCGATGCTCGGCCCACGCAAGGCCGACGACGTGGAGGGGCACATCAGGCGGCTGGTGAAGGCCGGGTGCCTTCGGCCCGTCCTGTATTTTTGCCTGGAACAATTAAGCCCTGAGGCCGTGGCGGCTCGCGAGGGGAAACGGTGGAGGTCGGTCCCCAGAGAGGACGGCGAGTTCACGCTGACCGCCGAGCGGACGGAAGGACGACCGCTCGCAACCCGTGAGGACATGGAGGCGGTAAGGTACAATGCGGAAAAGACTCGACGCCTAATCCATGGCCACCAGCGGGAGCTTCTGCTGGTCGCCGATACCAACGAGTTCCGCCTGCCGACCGGACCGACGGACGCCGACGAGGCCCTCTCGCTGCTGAAGGAATCCCTGGACTGGGTATCCAGCCTTGCCGGGGCATATACTGCACCCTTCGAGAAGACCCTCCTGAAGTCCAAGGGCCTCCTCTATCTGACCGCCTACGTGCTGAAGCATGCGGACCCAAGCAAGATTCGGGGGCAGCGCCACAGCGGCGTGGACAAGGCGCTTGCGGGCCTGGCAAGCCTGGTCACCAAGAGGGAGTGGCCGCCCTCCGGCCTGCGTGCGAAGCTGCGCAAGTTCGGGAAGGACCATCCCCACGTGCACAAGCTGCTGCTGCGCAAGCTGGAAGAGCTGCACCGATTTCATGGAGGACAGTAGCCCTTGGCGGAGGCAAGGGTTGGTTCCAGGTGAAGGCACTCAGGTGGACGGCGGCCGCCCCCCATTGAATGATACTGGAAGTCGCCGGGACCCTAAGTGTCCCCTGCCTTCGATTTCGGCTTCGCCCGGGCCCTCGCCTTCGCAGGCCCTTTCGCCATCCTCTCCTGCGGACCGGCGAGCTGGGCGCACACCCGCAGGTCGGTCGGCTGCGGATGGCTGCCGCCCCCCCGCCTCCGCTGCCAGTCCTCCGGCGTGACGTCCAGCTCCACGGCGTCGAACGCCTGGGGCGTGGGCCAGTGCGCAAGCCTCCCGGCGGGCGGCGGATGGACGGATGTCAGCGTGTGCGGATTCCGCTCTGCCTCTTTAGCCACGGCCTCCGGGGAGACCCCGTGTCCGGCGTCCTGCGCCGTGGGGGTCGCCCGCCCGGCGAACTCGAATTCCCCCTCCGGCCACGGGAACACGCCGCCGCAGTCAAGGCAGGCGATGCCGTCCTCCTGCGCCTCGAAGCGGTGCCCCCTGTGGGCCTCGTGCCATGGGTTCATTGACCCGCGTCCCTGGCATTCGGCTGGAGGACCATCCTTCGCCACCACCACGCCTATGCCCTCGACCATCACGAACCGCAGAGGTCCCCGTTCCACCTTCGCAAGCTCCGGCCACTGCTGTCCCAGCTTGCCGTCCCACTTTCCGGTGTTCCACCTCCTCTTGCGGCACCGTGCGCACAGGGCAGGAGGCCTCGGCCCCCGTGCGAGCCACACGTGACCGCAGAGGTCGCACCGCCATGCGGCCATCATCATGATGCTCATGCGTTACGTTGTAACACTGGGCCCGGTGCCGGGTCAAGGCGAATCGACGCGCTGCGCAGTGCGTTACAGCGTAACGCCCGGCGGCGGGCTGGGCGTTCAGGTTGCCGCCCCCGTGCTCCTCCGTGTGCAGCGAGACACCGGCGGCGGGCTATCGAGGCTGTCCAGGTCGGAGGCGTGGCGCCTCCGCGACCGTCTTGTGGACTATCGACTTGCTTATGCCCAGGGCCCTGGCGCAGTCGAGGAACAGCGCGGACGGGTGCTCCTCCAGCCATTGCAGCACGCGCCTGCGGTCCTCCGTGTTCTTCCTCCCCGGTGTCCCGGCTTAGGCCCCCGCCTGCTCATTGGCCTCCTTCATAAACCTGCCCAAGTCGTCCAGGCCGGCGTCAATCTCCCTCTCCAGCCTCTCCTCCGGGGACAGGGCGGGGGGGGAGGCGGGGGCCAGGGGGGGCAGTTCGGGCGGGACGCCCATCTTGGCGGCGTAGCAGGACTCGTGGGCAGAGGACTTCGGGCCCATCCAGCGGATGACCTCCCCTGCGGGGAACTCCTCCTTGCAGAGGCGGCAGAAGCCCACGTGCTGGGCTACCAGGACCCTTCCCTTGGGCCTTGCCGCCTTTGCCGCCTTTGGACAGCCAGCCAGTCCAGCCTGAGACTGAGACAGAGAGGGGGAGCACACCGCACTTGCCGCCTGTGACGCCTTCCGGTGCTCCGCACCGTCTCCGTCTGCGTCTGGCTCTGCGTCTGCGTCTGGCTCTGCCTCTGCGTCTCCCTCTTCTCTGTCTCTAGCCTGCCTCTTGTCTGCCTCTACCAGTAACTTTTGTGTAACTTCTGGGCTAGCCCGCTTCCTGTAAGGAGCTTGGCGCTGGTACTCGCTCTGGTACTTGTTCCACGAGCAGATTTTAATCACCCCGTTTTCTATGGTTATGCGGCCCTGCTCCTGGAACATCCCGAGGGCCGCCCTGAAGCCCTCCAGGGGGTAGTTCAGCCTGGCGGCCAGCCACTCCACGGGGTAGGGGGTATACTGCCCGTTCGTCTCCCCGGCGGCTATGATTCCCTGGTAGCGGGACCGGCCCGCCATGGCAAGCAAGTCCACCCACATCGCCCGCTGCTCGGGGGTGAACTGGAACCTGCTCGTCCCGTCCAGCAGCTCCTCGCAATACAATTTAATCCAGGTGCGCCTCGTCACCTGGAACGGCCTTGCCCTGTTTCCCATCGGCTATGCCTCCTCCTCCTCCTCCTGGTGGCCCCCCTCCCAGTCGCGCACGAAGGCCACCTGGAGCCCTGGCCCGTCCGCCGCCAGCACGGCGCGGTAGAGCGTCCACACGCCTTCCTCGCCGACCTCCGCCAGCCACCCGTCCAGTCCGGGGATGCGCCCGTGCCAGAGGAAGTCGCCGCTGTCGGGCACCTCCTCCCTGCGGAAGACCCTCGATGCGTCGGGGCAGGCTAGGGGGTGCGCCTGGCGGACGAGGATGTAGTCCCCCTCCCGGGCCCCGTGCCTCCTGTCGGAGGCTTCGAGCTCCACGAGCCTGGACCTCTCCGCCCATGTCCTTGGCTCCCGCCGCAATTCCCCGCCCGTGTCCAGCGGCCCGAATAGCGTGCCGCCGTCCAGGATGTGCCACCTCCCCCCGAAGTCGTCGCCCGTCTTGGCGCATACGAAGCCGTCGCCACACGCTCTGCATTCACCCATGCTATCCTCCCATCCTTTCCAGTATCTCTACGTCGTCTGCCGGGGATATCCTGACTGTGCCCTCCACCTCGTTGCCCCAGCAGTCCCAGCCGGGGACCCGCTCGCGCGCGAACAGCTCTATCCTGGGGCGGTCGCCGACCAGCCTGACTATCCTGTCCCTGACCTCGCCGGGCTTTGCAGAGTGGCGGCCGAGGGGCGCTATGACTAGCTGCTTCACGTCCTTCGCCTCGCGCATCAAGTGGGGGCGGCCCCTCACGGCCAGCAGGCAGGGCTCGGTGTTGCCGTTCGTCCAGTACCCCAGCCCGGAGTAGAACCCCTCCCCGCTGCGGTTTGTCTTGGCCCACATAAAGGCGCAGGTGACATACCTGAAGCCCCAGGCGTCGATGACCTCCAGGGCCTCCCGCATCTTCGGGTGGGTAGCCCAGAGGAACAGCACGGCATCGTCTGCGGCCAGGCCCCCCACGGGCAGCTCCTTGAGCCGTTCGAGAGTCATACGGGCGTACGGGGTCCCGCCGCGTGCGGCCAGGCCGCCCTGGTCGTTGTCATACGGCCAGGGCGGGTCGGCATAGATTATGGGGTAGCGCCCCATTGCCTACGCCCTTCGTGGGCACTGGCGCACTATGTGCCCCTTCCTGCCGCAGCGCCAGCAGGTGAGGTTCTCCCAGTCGAGCCCGAGGAACGTCCTCAGGCCTGCGTTGTCGTTGTTTATAACTAGGGAGCGGAGCGTCCGCGTCCCTGCCTTGTCAATCCGAACCTTGTTACCCATCAAGTTCCTCCTTAAGCGGTAACTTCCGATAAAGGTCTGGGTATTCTGATTTCGGTGTAACCGGCGAATATCTGCGTGTGTCCTGAATGTATCCCTTTGTCCTAAACGACTTAGAGGGTGTAGACATCCTACAGTCATACAGCGGGACCGTGCGGGCCGCAGTACTTTCGGGCATACTGTCCATTGCGAAGGAAAGGCGAAGATGACGATTTTTACATTTATGCCAAAACGTGGCTGGGATTTACACAAATGTAAAAATCGTACTGGCCCTCCGCCCCCCTGGCCCCTGGCTGCTGGGCGAATACAAGGCGAAAGGCTGCCTATCCCGTTGGGAGGTTCTGGAAGATTATCGGCATCCCTGAGCCTGCCGGTTCTGCACGGGAGTTCCGCCGCCTGCGAGAGTCCCTGGGGGAGTGGGAGGGGAGCAGCAAGTTCGGCCTGTGCCTGGGATGGCTGGCCAAGCAGGGGACGGACAAGCAGAGGGAGAGGCTCAGGAACGCTGCCCACCCGCTCGCCTACATCAGGTCGGCGGTCGAGGACGGCACGGAGGTGGGCTGGCTGAAGGACATCGTGGACCGGGAGACATGGAAGGCGGACCGGAAGGAGGGAAGGGCATGAGCAAGAATGCGGACAAGGTACTCGGATGGCTGACGGGCCAACCCCGAGGGCACCTTCACGGAGTAGGGCCCGTGCCCAGATGCTCCGGGTGGGCACCGCCATGGTGAAGAAGGCGGCGAGGGAGATGGGCGTAGCGCCCAGTCGGAAGCGCCAGGAGCGGCGGCCGCAGTGGGAGGTGCGGAGGACTCCGGGCGGTGGCACGGGAGCTTTGCCGGGCGGCGAGGCGTGCGGAGCCGTTGCTGAAAAGCGGTTCCGATTGTGAGACAGCATAGAACAACTACGTGCCCCGTTAATAGGGGCACATCCGACGCTCGGATTCCTGCCCCGAATTCTGGAATGAGGTGAACACTAGAATGGAAGCAATACTCGATGCAGTACAGGACATCGCCGCCGAGCCAGAGGCCGTAGAACAGCCCGCCACGGCCCAGCCAGATGACGGCGCAATTGAGACCCGGCTGGCGCAGGAAATCTCCGAGCTTTGGTCCAGTCACCTACGGTTGAGCGGAGACCGCAAGGCGACAGGAAAGGAACTCCGCCTCGTCCGTGCCCGCCTGGCGGAACGCCTTTTTGCGATGAAGCAGATTCTCTGCCGTGCCGGTCGTGCGGGCCAATGGCGCAGTTGGCTGAGGCAACAGCATATTCCCCGGAGCACGGCAGACAGGTTGGCGATGAGGCACGCCGAGACGCTAGGCGGCGACGATGGAAATGTGCCCACTGGGGCAATTCCCGAGCCTGCGACGCCGACCGCCGAGAAGCTCGCCGCAACCGTGTGGTCGTCGTCTCTCAGGAAGGTACTGGTCACGGGAGAGTCCGTCTTCCAGTTCCTCGCCAGCATTGCACAAATCTCTGGCATCCCCCATGAGCAGCGTCAGGAAGGCCTGATGATTTTCACTCCCGTGCGCAAGGCTGCGGACGAGGTGCCTGCCTCCGCCCCGGCAGCCGGCCCCGCTCCGCAGCCTACCAATGAAGCCTCTGCTGCTACGCAGGAGCAATCGGAGGAGACCGCCGCCACACCCACCGAGGCCGGGCAGCCCGCTGAGGCTGCTGCCGAAGCGTCCGGGGGCGATGCCGCTTCGGCTCCGGGCGGGCCGGGAGCGGCCGTTGCCGCTGCGGGCGATGGCGGCGTGCTGTAGCCCAGGGACCGGCGGAGCATTGGCTGGCGGCGGCAGTCCGGGGCATCCTGCGATTCTCGCAGGTTCGGATGCGCTGGCAGCCGCCCCGCGGCCGGACGCACCGGCCAGGAAGGGCAGCCGCAAGCCTCCGGCAGGCATCCCGACCAACGAGCTCGTCTTCACGGCCTGCCAGGGCACGAGCGCGGATTTGTTCCCCCGCGTGCTGTCCCTGCACGTCGCTCCAGGGAGCACCGTCGCCGACGTCACCTACGGCAAGGGCGTCTTCTGGAGGAAGGTCCCCGAAGGGACGTACCGCCTGCTCGCCACCGACCTGAAGGACGGCGTCGATTGCAGGAGCCTGCCCTACGGGGACGCCTCCATCGACTGCGTTGTTTTTGACCCGCCCTACATGCACACCCCCGGCGGGACCGCCCACGTCAACCACCAGAACTATGAAGACTACTACAGGAACAACTCAGCCGGGAATGGGCCGGGAAGGAAATATCACGAGGCCGTCCTCGACCTATATTTCAAAGCTGCTGACGAGGCACGTCGGGTCCTTCGAGACATGGGAATTTACGTCGTCAAATGTGGGGACGAGGTCTGTGCAAACCGGCAGCGCCTGACCCACGTGGAACTAATCAATGAGCTGGCGCAGAAGGGATTCGCCGTGGAAGACCTGTTCGTGCTGGTAAGGAACAACCGGCCCGGCGTCACGAGAGTAATTCGCCAAGTTCACGCACGCAAGAATCATTCGTATTTCTTGGTATTCCGCAAGGCTGGGAGCAGGCGACTAGCCGATGCGGTGAAGGGTTGAGCAGGGGGGAATTGCCAAATGGTAACAAGAAACTTACAGCGTAAGAAGTCGAGGATGGCCGATGTGGACCTGGCCATCGCTGCGGTCGAGGGGCAGCCGAATGCCATGGACATGCCGATGGCGGGGTTCGACCCTTCGCCTGGCGCACTCGATTTACCCGATAAGGAACACCGCCAGGTGTGTTCCCGCTGCGGCCGTCCTGCCGTGGACCGGTGCCCCGAATGCGGTTGCCCTCTCTGCGAGGACTGCGTCGCTGGAGACGAAGACTGACGAATCCGGCGAGCGAGGTGCAGGGTAGCGTCACCAGGGACCACGCAGAACCAGCGCTATAGTTCCCCTCGGGGCCGAGGGTCATCGCGGCAAGGATTCGGGAGGCTGCCTGCAATCTTGACGCTCGGCCCCCTCGCCTGCCATCGCCAACACAGCTCCCTGCCTCGGGATGGCCTGCCGAGGCCGAAAAGCGGTTTGAAAGCGAGAAAACTGATGCTTGCCACCGCCGTTCGGAGCCGAGCGACGAGGAATGGTAAGCGACGAGCGACTCGCTGTCTCGAAGCACGATTGATTCGCAATGGTTGGTCACCCGGGCTTGGCAACGGGGAGTACAATCAGACGCATGAGCGTTACCCCTTCATTGCGAGCCGCTGTCCTAGCCACACTGGTTGCCTGCACGCCGGGCCTGGCTCAGCAGCCTGGGCCAGCGGCAGTCGAAATTGTTGACGAGCCGCACCACTCTTTGCTGCTGCGCAATGCGCAAGTGCGCGTCTTCCGCCTCAAGCTCCAGCCGGGAGAGGCGACGCTCCCGCATCGCCATGGGATGTTTTACGCCTTCCTCAGCCTGCGCCCGGTTGTCATAGGGAACGAGGTGCGGGGCCGCCAGCCGGTGATGACCCGCATCGAGGCAGGCGAGCTGCACACCTCGAAGGGCGGCTTTACCGTGGCGGAACGGAACAATTCTTCCGAGCCTGCCGACCTGCTAGTCATCGAAGCATTGAAGGCCAACGCCGGGGAGTTCAATTCGCCGATGGGCGGGTTCCGCTACCACGACGCCGCCTTCGGCGAGTTGTTCCAAGCCTCTGCTGTCAGGGGTTACACGATGACGATTGCGGCGGGCGGCCGTACCGAGCAACACGGAGAGAATTATGACAGGCTGCTCATCGCCGTGTCCGACCTGGATTTTCGAGAAGACACAGCCAGCCAATCGCCATCCGAGTTTGCCATGAAGGCTGGGGAAGTCCGGTGGATTCCTCGCGGACAGACCCACGCGACCACGAATATTGGAGCATCTCCCGCCACGTTTATCACGCTTGAGTTCAACTAGAAGCCCGAATTGTCGCACGCGCAAATTGCCGACACGCGGAGGCCCGCGAGCATAGCGCAGCTAAAACGTGCTAACATGCCCGGCATGAGCCAGCAAGCCGAACCCCCCACGGCCAAGCCTGGGGACCGTTGCCCCTTCTGCGGCAAGGGGGCGCTCTTGCCCTCGCCATCTGGGATGAATTTGCTGTGCGACACGTGCGACAGAATCACCGTGCTGCCCCAGGCGCAAGGACCGGATGGCCGGCCCGTCGCCGCTAGGCGTGGGCGGACTCGTGGCAGGCCCAAAGAGCGATTTTAGAACCGAAAAACCGGCCCGCCGCCGCGCCCCCGGACTTTGCGCATGAGGGCGATTGCAGCCCGACCAGAGGCTTGCCCATGGTTCGGGCACGGCTGGGTGGTCCGCAGGCTGCCGCAAGTTTTTTGACCAGGCTGGCGGGGCATTGCAAGCGATGACCTGACCCTGCGGCCCCACCCGGAACCCCCATCGCCCAACGCCACACATCCTGCTTCAGCCCCGGCGAGCTGGTCCCCACTCCCCCTGCCAGGGGCCGGGAAACTCTCGCCACGGGTTTTGCTTCTAAGCACCCAGCGGCGAATCGCGGCGGTGTCGGCATGAACAGATGGGTCGCTCCAGTCCTGTGGCTCCTCCTGGCGATGCCCTTGCTCGGCTCCGGCAAGAAACGGACGCAGGCGGAGGTCATGGGCTTCGCCGGTCCCGTCAAGTCAGTCTCAACCACGCAGCAGGCGTTCCTGCAACAGCCAGCCCAGCCCGACGGCTTCGCCATAATCTTCCCGCTCTTCTGTGGGGAATGCGAGTTCGACAGGGACGGCAATCAGGTCAGGTCGGGGTGGATGGGCAATGGCCAGTTCAGCGGCAACGCGAAGCGCGAAACCCGGGACGGGCTGGGGAGAGTGCAGGAAGAGATATGGGAAAACGAGAAAGGCGAACTGATGTCCCGGCACGTCTATGCGAACGGGCCTGAGGGCAGGACGCAAGACGATTCCTACGTGGACGGAAAGCTCTTCAAGACGACCACCTTCGCATATGACAGCCGAGGGAACATCATCGAGGCCGACGTGTACAATCCTGACGGCACCTTGGAGTCTCGCCATCGGAGCACATTCGACGAGCGGGGCAACGAGATTGAGTCTGTCTCGGAGGGGCCGGGGGACATCTATTACGATGTCGTCGAGACCTACAATCCCCGGACCGGGCACCTGGAATCGTTCACCAGCCTCAACCGTGACGGCTCGATGCGGCTTTGGCTCAGGCTGAATGATGACACGGTGCTGTCGTACTGGCAGCAGCCTGGGGACGGGCGCACTTACGGGAGCGGAATCTGCTTTGGCGACGACGATGCGGCAGAGCGGGATTGCCGGGAATACAACTGGGACGGGACCTACACCACGACCCACTACACGTTCACTGACAAGACCAAGCGCAACCCGGCGAAGGTCATCCTGTACGACGCAGAGCATCAGGCCGTCATGGAGGCCGACTACGAGTACGAGCTGGACGCATTCGGGAACTGGACGAAGCGCACCGTCTGGGTCCAGACGCGGGAATCAGGGGAGCGGCAACTGCTCGAAAAGGACGCCCGCACATTGACGTACTATCCTGCGGAAGACGCCCGCCCGCAGCCTTGAGCACGGCAGCCAAACTTGCAGTCATTTGGCTAGTAGCGGGATGGAACCGATGCCAGCGTTTGCATTTCATTGCCGCAGCGCATTCAAGCTCGCCGTCCTCCTGCTGCTCGTGCCGTGGACAGCGCAGGGGCAAGCCGCTCCTGCCTTTGAAGAAGAAGTTGGATACCTCAATGTTCGCCGCGAGCATGTCGCATGGCCAGCGCCAGAGTCGCTTGTCGCCCAATTGCGGTCAGCGGATGGCCAAGCCCGCCTGAAGGCACTGCATCTCATCGGCCTGACGCAAAAGCAGGCCCGCCATGCTGTTTGGGCCCAGGTCTCGCCCACAAGAATTGTTGGGCAGAAGGTCGCCACGCCAGACCAAGTTCAACTGACATATGCTGCGCTCGGGAGCGATGCGGCGCAGCAAGCCATAATTGCGGTCCAGGATTCCGAGGGGCAGATGGCATATGCGGCGGTCGGCGTGGCTGCGCCCAACGGATGGGAGCGGGCGGCAGCCTTCGATTGCTGGTGCAAGTACGAGATGGACTCCGGGGGAGACGCCCTTGGCGAATTCGTCCAGCTTCGCCCAGCGCCCGAGCGCAGCCCGGCAACGCCCCAGCGGCACGAGCTTGTCCTCCGGGCAAGCGGCGGGGGAACGGGCATATACACACAGTACGAGGCGCATTTCCGGCTCTTTCACGGCGAGCTTCGGCGCGTCCTGTCGTTCGTCAGCAAATCCCGCTCCTGCCCGCTCGCAAACGAATGCACTTTTGAGAAGCGCTGGTTCCGCCCAATGGTCGTCCATGGGCAAGCTGGCGGCGTGCTTTTCGAGAGCCAGGGACGCTACAGGGCCGGGAACGGCGAAGACATCGGAGCATTGACGAGCGGACTGGAGGACCGGCACCTCGGGCCTGCAACATGCCGGGAATACGCGTGGGATGAAGAGAAGCTTAGGTACGCTCCGTCAGGCGGTCCGGAGCCCTGTAACAGCCTGCGCTGATGACGTGGTGAAGCCGTGCGCGAACTCTTCATCAGCCCGCGTTTCGAGAGTGTCCGGCTGTTTTCGGAGGAACTTGCTGCCGCCAGGGAGAATGGCAAGGAAGCCGTGACTGAAATCGAGGCGTCGCGATGAGAACCAAGAGCTTGTTGTGTCTTATGGTCATGTTTTCCGCAGCGCAGCCGTTTCTTTTCGCCCAGAAAGTGGGAAGCGAAAGCCTGCCGCTGCTGATTTCACAGTTCAGCTCCACTCGGGACCTTGAAGCCAAGGAGCGGCTCTTGAATGCAATCACGACGAGTTTTCCGGGCTCGGGCTCTGCGCTTTTGCAGTTGGCCGAGACAACCACCGAGGTTGACACCAAGTGGATGGCCATTCGAGGCATCGGGACCTTGAAGTATAGAAGGGCGGCACCGTTCCTGGTTAGGTCACTGCTTTCAGAATATCCTTATGTTAGAGCGAACTCCGCACGGGCCTTGGGCGATATGAAGGCGTATTCGGCCGAGCGGCCATTGGTCACGTTGCTGAGGGGCGAACAGGATGGGGGCGTCATCGAGCGAACATCCCTGGCCTTGCGGATGATTGGGGCAAGGGAGGCAGTTCCCGTCCTCAAGTCCAAAGCTTCACACCCTTCTATCCAGACTCGCATGTGGATATTCCAGGCTATCGGGTGCTTGGGCTCAAAGGATGATGTCCCCTTCCTGGCAGGGCATTTATACAGAGAAAATCCCTTCGTCAGCATGAGCGCGGCTCAGGCCATAGAAAGGATAATGGGGATAGATTTCGGGTTTCCGAAGCGGCAGGGGCCATCGGGGATTGGGCAGGAAGGCGTGAAGAATGCACGCGTCTGGTGGGAGGCCCACAAGGCGAGTTGGGGGCCAGCATCGGAAAGAGAGACGCCAAAGCGATAGCATGTCCCACGGAGCCGTATCGAACTCCGGGGCCTCACGCTCGATATTCTGCGAACGAGTCACGCGTTGAATATAAATCGGTGGTTACGGGAGGCAGGCATGAGCATGTCCGATATCGAGCTGGTTGACGTCGCTGCGAGGCTGGCGAAACTGGAGGACGAGAACCGCCGACTCAAGCGTCTTGTGGCTGCCGTTGCGCTGTTGAGTTTTGTTTCCGCAACCGTTATGACTGGCACCTTTATTCGACCGGGCCTTGCCCAGGAAAGCGGTCCTCGCCTCGAAACGGTCCAGGCATACGAGTACGTCCTGCACGATTCCGCAGGGAGAACGCGGGCCAGGCTGTCCTTTTCAGATGCCAGCGGCTCGCCCATGCTTACATTCAATGACGCCGACGGAAAGCCAAGGCTGATTATTTCGGCCGACGGGCAGTCTACGTCCATCTTGGCCTATTCCCCAAACGGTGGCCGGTTCCAGACGATGTCCGCCGCAGGCTTGGACGGAGCCATCGTGGAAGCCTCCCGCGTAGAGAGGGGAGCGCCGAAGGGAAGGCGAGCCTGTTCGCATTCAACCAGGCCACGCAGGTGACGGTGGAGGATGCGAAAGGATTCAGGACCGTAGTTGGAAATGCAAGTGTCGAAGGGGCCGCAGGGCAGCAAACTCAACGGACCAGTGCGGCGTCAGTGGTGATGTACAAGAAGGGTGGGCATGTCATCTGGCAAGCTCCACCTGAACGGGTACAACAGTAGCGGATTGGCGCAGATTTGTTCCCTGACTCTGATGGCTCACGCTGTTTCTGAGCCATCGCCCAGCCGGTGTCTCATCCTACGCCGCCTGGCGAAAGCCAACTGAGAGCATTGAAATCGCGTCTCGGCACAGCCAACGTAGGGTGAATGGTTCCTCTCAAGCTGGGGATATCACGTTCGGATGGCATGCCTTCAAAACAAAAGGTTCTTGATGACGTCCAATGATTGCGTGTGACGCCTCTACTTCTTCGGCACCAGCGCTGACAGGGAAACGGTCCTCGTTGTCTTGCTGAACCACAGCTCGACCGTCACCCGGTCAGGCGGCGCTACCGTGAACTGCGGGTTTGCCACTGCGTCATGGAGCGCATCGTCGAGGCTGAAAATCTTGCCCTGCGCCCGACCGTAGAAGTCCACTGGGAAATGCCATGGCTGGTGGCCGCCGGTATTTGACAAGCTGTACACGAAGAAATTGGAGTCTGGGGTCCAGGCGGCCTTCGTGACGCTGTAGCCGTGGCCCCGTCTGCCGGAGCCCGCACCCTGCCCGGGCTCAGCCAGGGTCTTGGCCCGAAGTTCACGCCTCGACACCGGCCTGACGCCGGGCATCATCCCGTTTCGCCTGTCAGTACCCGAGGCATTCCCCGAAGTCGTCCATTCCGGCCGGGTTGGCATGGAGCATGGCCAGCATGCCTGCCATCACGCGGAGCGTGACATATTCACGGAATTGCGCCGACCTGCACCCCCAAGGGCGCATTGGCGGGCGGAACGGGTACATGTCGAATATGTCCTCAAGACCAGTGGCGGCGAAATCAAGGAACATCACGATGAGGTCCTGCGCCATGTTGGGGTGGTTTCCGAGTCCGCGACCGTACAGCCCCACGCGAGAGAAACTTGCGCTTGGGAGCTAACGGTTAAAGCTTGAAAAAGATTGCGCGCTTATACAGCCAGTAGCACATGCACCACATCACCACCAGCACCGTGGTGGCTTGCGCTACGGGAGCGAGCTTTCCAATGAAGTTGTAGTGGAATGTAAACACTCCCACGGCGCGGTCCAGCCATCTAAACAGAACCTCACTCACGAAATAGATGAATATCGAATTCATCCCCACCACCACAAGCGGAAAGGTCCATTTCCGATATCCCATCACGTCAATGACCAAGTAGAACCCGATCAACATAAACAGCACCCATCCGAGGCTGTAGAGAATGAACGACGCGGTGCAGAGCTGCTTGATAAAAGGGATCCATGGATGCAACGCAAACGCGACCGCAAAGGACAGAATCATGCCGCCGGCCAGCTTCTGCAAAATGATTCCGTGCGCTTTCGACGTCATCAGCAAGCGCCCCACCCACACGCCGCTGAGCGTCCACACCGTGCTCGCAATGAAGTTGAGCGTTGAGTAGGCGGGATCGTAATCATAGTGGAAAATCGCGCGGTCGACGACCAGGCCGATATGCTTCTGTTTGGAAAATGGCCCGTCGGGTCCAGGAAACGCAAAGAGCAGCGCCGTCCATCCTGCGAGCAGCGCAACCACGGCGACCGCCTGATAGCGCCAGCGCCACTGCATGATCAGATAGCTGAGGAAGTACGTGAAGGCGATCTGCGAGAGAACGTTGATGAGTTGCGGCCGGATACGGCCGGCCCCAACCCAAATGATGACTTGACTCAGAATGACGAGGTGAATCGAGCGTATCAGGACGTGGCGGAAGTTATCGCGTTCCGTCGCGCCCAGCTCATGGCGCCGGGCCAACGCGAACGGCATCGCCACGCCCACCATGAACATGAAGGCGGGCTGAATCATGTCCCAGAAAACGCCCCCCTCCCAGGGAACGTGATCGAACCAGTGCGCAATGCGGCCCCAAGTGGGATCACCCTGCAATCCTGAGAAGCCGAACCCTTCCGAGGCGAGGATCAGCATGATGAAGCCCCGGTAGGCATCCAGCGCCAGACAACGCCTTGTTCTGGGGCGGACTTCGGGTGGTGCGGCTGTCGCCATCGTTCTCCCAACGAATCTCGGCCGGCATTTCCGCTTTCACTTTCCGACCGACCGCTAACGTACACCCAGCCACCTCTGAATGCAACGGCCCCGTCATGTACCATCCCGAACGGTCGGGCGTAGAATGGATGCCTACCATGGTGCCAAAGCGAGAACTTGGTTGAGATTGATTGTTGGGGCTGCGGCCGGGTGCTTGACCGTGTTGCCTTCCCTCTCTGACTGCCGGGAGGTTTGAGTTGAGGATTCGATTCCTATTCCTGTTTGTCCGGGCCGCGACATCAGCGCCGGGTCTCTGGGGGCGACAGGCGCAGCGCGTCATTGTCTTCAACGATGACGGAGGTTGGTGTTGGTTCCAGGACGAGCGGGCGATTGTTTACAAAGACAGACTGCTGATCGGCTCGGTGGCTGCCGGCGTTCACGAGTCGGCCCGGTGTGGAAACATCGAAGTTGTCACCTACGAGCTTTCCACCGGGCACAAACGCCTCGACGTTTTGCACCCAAACCTATCTGACGGGCCAGACAGCCGATATGACGACCACAATTCGCCGCCTTTCCTCGTCCGCCCGGATGGTCGGATTCCAACGGTTTATGCCAAGCATGGCTCCGAGAATCATTTCTACTATCGGATTTCAGCGGAGCCCGACAACCCTGCGGCGTGGCTACCGGAGCACACCTTCCTCCCCAGTGAGACTTCGCGGATTGCCTACTCGAACCTGCTTTGGCTCGGTCTTGAGAATGGCGGCGAAGGACGAATCTACAATTCCTTTCGTGGCCTCGACGCTCGAAACAAGCCTTCCTGTGCGTGGTCCGACGACCTGGGTGAAACCTGGAAGACCAGGGGTGTCTTCATCGATGTTCCGGCGCAATTCCCGCACCGCCCGTATGTGAAATACGTATCCAACGGGGCCGATACGGTGCGCATGTTCTATACCGATGGGCACCCGCAGGAATTCAGCAACAACAGCAACTATCACATCTATTACAAGGACGGCGTGCTCTATAAGTCAGATGGGACGCCAATCCGCAGCCTTGCGGAGAGGCTAAAAGACCCCGCGGAGGGGACGCGGATTTTCCCCGGAAATGCGGAGAACACCGCCTGGACCAGCGACATCCATCTGGATCGCGCGGACCGGCCTATTGTGGTGTACTCGGTCCGGAAAGTGCCGGCGGGCACGTCGCCCCAACACGCCGGCGAGGATCATCGCTACCGCTATGCGCGTTGGGATGGGGAAAAATGGATTGATCACGAGATTGCCTGTGCGGGGAGCTGCCTTTACGCCAGTGAGTTGGATTACACGGGCAATATCACACTGGATCCGGGTAACAGCGACACCGTCTACATCTCCACCAACGTCCAGCCCAAGTCGGGAAGGCCACTCCGGAGCAGAGCGGATGGCAAGCGACACTACGAGATCTTCAAGGGGACGACCACCGATGGGGGCGCTTCCTGGTCGTGGATGCCGATTACCGCGAACTCCTCCACGGACAATTTACGGCCTATCGTTCCCAGTTGGCCCGGCGACCGCGTGGCGCTTCTCTGGTTGCGCGGCACCTACCGTGCTTATGCCCACTATGATCTTTCCGTCGTGGGAATCATTGCCAAGCGGCAACGAGTTGGCGTAGCACGCTAGCGTGTATGGCTCAACACCCACCTGGAGGGGTGTTGGGTCACCTTTGTCAGCGGCTACCTCTTGCCAGACAATCCACTCGTGGGTTCCCGGCCGGTCTTGAGCAGCCGGGCCGGAAACAGCTTCGATATTGCCGCTGACCAGCGCAATGACTTTCCAGTTGGCCATGTGGTTGTCAATGTTCCTTACGATGTGTTTTAGCAGAGTGGGGAAAGCGCAAAGCACCAAGAACTACCAATTATTCTGGTAGAACAAAGAAGGGATTCGAAGCTGACCTGGGGCGTTTCGGACCCAGCGTGTGAGGTGTATACTCGCGGCTCCGCCGCTCGCCTTATTGGCCTGATTTGGGACGACACGGCATATAATCCTTAACAGCTACGGCGTGCGACAGAATTTCAGCGCGTGTTTAGGCATCAAGTACCGGAAAGGACCCTCCTATGCAACGACGCGACCTACTCAAATCCTTTGCTTCTACCGCTG
>Ga0187874_10001519_pt1 | contig 20512 bp, 20 predicted proteins | sample June2016WEW_16_1_3_FD_132993 | JGI IMG/M metagenome (GOLD analysis project Ga0187874, IMG submission 132993) | Peatland microbial communities from SPRUCE experiment site at the Marcell Experimental Forest, Minnesota, USA - June2016WEW_16_150 | ecosystem: Environmental > Terrestrial > Soil >... | reverse complement strand
CGGACGCAGGCTGCGTTGGTGCACTCCGCCGCTCCCTGCAGATTGGCCGAGGTTGCCGTGATGGGCAGCCCGAAACGCTCCACGACGGCGCGCGGAATGGCGGCGTCCGGCACGCGCAGGGCTACGTTGCCGGTATTCGCGGTAGAACGCAGCGGCAGCTTGGCGCCGGCCCGCACGATGATGGTCAGCGGGCCCGGCCAGAAGCGATCCGCCAGCTTGTCCAGCATGGGGTCGGTGTCGCGCGCCAGCTCGTAGGCCTGGGACACTGAAGCGATCAGCAGCGAGAGCGGCTTGTGTTTCTGACGGGTCTTGATCTGGTAAATCTGCTCCACGGCGTGCAGATTCACCGGGTCCACGGCCAGGCCGTAGAAGGTGTCGGTCGGCAGCGCTATGACATTGCCCTTGCGCAGGCAGGAGACAATGTAGTCGATCCGGTCCGGTTGGGGTTGATCGGGATGGACGCGCAAGATCTCCGCGGACAAGAATGCCTACCTCGGTTCCCTTTAGCGTTCTCACAGTTGCCGTATCCAGAAATCCATGCCGTCAAGTGGTTTTTTCCTTAAGAAAAAACCTGGCACAAAATCAAAAGGACACACTCACTGTGAGAACGCCGCAATTGCAGATGCCGTAAAAACGGAAGCTATCACAGTCCGCCGCGGCGGACAAGCAGGAGTTAAGCCGGGCTGCGCTCGGCCACGCAAACAGACTAGAATCGCGCTAGCGAGAAGACGGTTCGCCTGGCATGCCTGTCCGCATTGTACAGAGTAAGCAGAATGCCCGCCTGAAAGAGCTGCGTAGGGCGCTGGACCACCCCGGTCGCGAGGGGCGTGGCCTGGCCGGAATCGAGGGGCCGAACCTGCTCGAGGAGGCTCTGCGCGCCGGGCTGCGCGTGGCCTGCGTCTTTGCGGCCCAGGGCGCCGAGCCGCTGCTGAATGCGCTGCCGCTGCCTCCTGAGACCGAGATTCTGCTGATGCCGGGAGAGCTGCTTGCCCAGGCCCTGACCACCGAGACGCCGCAGCCCATTGCCGCGCTGATCGAGCCGCCGGAGTGGACCTGGGCGCACCTGCTGGAGGGCCACGGGAAGATTGCGCCGCTGGTCGTGGTGCTGGCCGGAGTGCAGGATCCCGGCAACCTGGGCGCCATTCTGCGCTCCGCCGAGGCCTTCGGCGCCCATGGCGTCCTCAGTCTGCCCGGAACCGTGAGCGCCTGGAATCCCAAGGCCGTGCGCGCCTCCGCCGGCAGCGTCTTCAGGGTTCCGCTGCTTGCTGTCAGCGCGGAGGACGGCTTTGCGCGGCTGAAAAAATCCGGCGTGAAGATCCTGACCACCGCCGCCCACGGGGCCGAACCGGCTCACAAAATCGACCTGGCCGGACCGGTTGCCTTGCTGATCGGTAATGAAGGCAACGGTGTGCCGGAAGAGCTGGCCCGCCAAGCCGGCGGCGCGGTGACAATTCCTTGCGCCGGTCCGGTGGAGAGCCTGAACGCGTCCGTGGCGGCCGGCGTACTGCTTTACGAAGCGTCGCGGCAGCGTTCTGGGGGTAATTCAATTGCATCCCACCCTAGCCGTAAAAACAAGAACGCGGCGAGAGCCTGCCCTGAGCTTGCCGAAGGGGTGGGGCACCCAGATTCTTTATCCAGGGGTTTGCGATGAGCCTCTTCGACGGCGAACCCGAAAGGATGAAAATGCTCCGTGCCCCATCCTTTCGCCTTTTTTCTGGCGAAAGGGTGGGAGACCTCAACCCTCAATCGGCCTTGTATATGAGGGGTTTGCGATGAGCCTCTTCGACGGCGAACCCGAAGGCCCCAAAGGCCCGCTGCGCACCGCGCCCCTGGCTGAGCGTATGCGTCCGCGCAGCCTGGAGGAGTTCAGCGGCCAGGAGCACTTGGTCGGCGCTGGCAAGCCGCTGCGCGTCCAGATCGAGCGCGACGGTCTCGATACTTCAGGGTCCGGCTCCATGATCCTCTGGGGTCCGCCGGGAGTGGGCAAAACCACCCTGGCCAAAATCATTGCCGAGACCACCCGCGCCACCTTCATCGAGTTCTCCGCCGTCCTAAGCGGCATCAAGGAGATCAAGCAGGTGATGGCCGCTGCCGCGCAGGCCTCGCAAATGCACTCTCGCACCATTCTCTTCATCGATGAGATTCACCGTTTCAACAAGGCCCAGCAGGACGCCTTTCTGCCTTACGTTGAGCGCGGCGCCATCCGCCTGATCGGCGCAACCACTGAGAATCCCTCCTTTGAGATCATCTCCGCGCTGCTCTCCCGCTGCCGCGTTTATGTGCTCGAACCGTTGAGCGAGGAGCAGATCACGGCTCTCCTGCGCCGCGCCCTCGAAGACCGCGAGCGAGGCCTCGGCGCATTGGAGCTCACCGCCGATGACGATGCGCTGCAGCTGATCGCCGGCTACGCCAGCGGCGACTGCCGCAATGCCTACAACACTCTGGAAGTGGCCGCGCAACTGGCCCAGGAACCGGCTACGGAAGATCGTGGATTTGTGTCAGGGCACGACCGGGAACCCTCTGGGTGTCGTGCCGTAGATGCCTCGGAATCGGCACGGGCTTTAGCCCCGGAGGCACCCCGCAAAACCAGGCACATCGACCGCGCACTGGCCGGCGTGGCCGTGCAACAGCGCGTGCTCCTGTACGACAAATCCGGCGAGGAGCACTATAACCTGATCTCGGCCTTGCACAAGAGCGTGCGCAACAGCGACCCCGACGCGGCGCTCTACTGGCTGGCGCGCATGTTCGCCGCCGGCGAGGACCCCCTCTACCTGGCCCGCCGCGTCGTGCGCATGGCCGTCGAAGACATTGGCCTGGCCGCTCCTGAAGCCCTCAACCTGACTCTTTCCGCCAAGGAAGCCATCGACTTTCTCGGCTCGCCCGAAGGCGACCTGGCCCTGGCCGAGGCGGTGGTCTATCTCGCCCTGGCTCCCAAGTCAAATTCGGTTTACACAGCCTACGGCGCCGTGCAGCAGGAGATCGAACACACCCGCCAGGAGCCGGTTCCGCTGCACCTGCGCAACGCGCCCACCCGGCTGATGAAGGAACTGGAGTACGGCAAGGGCTACCTCTACGCCCACAACGAAGAGGGCCGTGTGGCCGACATGGACTGCCTGCCCGACTCACTGCGCGGACGCAGCTACTACCAGCCCACGCAGGAGGGCCGCGAAAAGCTCCTCGCCCAGCGCATGGAAGAGATTCGCCGCATTCGCGCCGGCAAGCGCGGCGGGCGCTGATCTGTGCGGATTTCGTTCTTCAACAACTCGATCCCGCCCAAAAGCCCGTGGTTGTTTTTGGGCGGGTGGCCCACATCTGACAAGTAGAAAAAGTGGGTGCCCCAGGTCTGGATTTTCAGACCTGGGAGACCACGAACCTCGACCATCCGTCTCTATCCGGCCCAAAAACCTGCGGCTGTTTTTGCCTTTCTCCGCTACAATCCTGATGTATCCAAGCCAGCCGTTTTGAGGATGATCGGAGATTGCCAATCATGCCGAAGAAATCGCGACAGCGCAAAATCCAAGGCAAGCGCCCTCCTGAAGCGCCGGCCGGAAAGACTTCTCCCATTGCGCCCGTAACCGCCAAGCCGTGGCAAATTGTCGCCGTTTGTGTCGTCCTCGTGGTGGTCACCGCATTTTGCTACCGCGGCGTGCGGAGCAACGATTTCGTTTCGTTGGACGATAACGACTATGTCGTGCAAAACCGCGACGTGCAGCAGGGGGTAACCGCGCAGAGCATCGAGTGGGCATTTACAGCCTTCCATTCTTCCAACTGGCACCCGCTGACGTGGATCTCCCACATGATCGACTGGAAGCTTTATGGCAAAAATGCCGGCGGTCACCATGTGACCAATCTGTGCTTGCACTCCGCCAATGCGGTTCTGCTTTTTCTTTTGCTCTTGTATATGACGGGTTTCATCGGGCGTTCCGCGATGGTCGCATTTCTTTTCGCACTGCATCCCGCGCACGTCGAATCCGTTGCCTGGATCTCTGAACGCAAGGATGTCTTGAGCACGTTCTTCTGGTTCGCGGCTTTGCTTGCCTATGCATGGTATGTGCGCAATCCATCCTGGAAACGGTACGCATTGATCGTCTGCGCCTTTGCCTGCGGCCTGATGTCGAAACCAATGGTCGTCACGCTTCCCTTTACTTTGCTCTTGCTCGATTATTGGCCGTTGCGCAGAATATCGTTCGCGCGGGAATCGCGAGAACAATGGCTCTTTTCTCAGTGGAAGTTGTGCCTTGAAAAATGGCCGCTTTTCCTCATGGCGGTTCTCTCCAGCGTCATCACCTTTTTCGCGCAAAGGGCCGGCGGTACCGTGGCTACGCTTCAGCTTCTTCCTTTGTGGGAGAGAATCTGCAACGCGGCTATAAGTTGCTGCCGTTACGTGCTGATTATGGTATGGCCCAATCCGCTTACGGCCTATTATTACTATGAGTCGCATAACATCAATGTTGTGGCGGCGGTGTTATCGGTCCTTGCGCTCGTCCTGGTTACCGCCGTCTGCTGGCATTTCCGCAAGGAAAGACCGTATTGCCTCATCGGCTGGCTGTGGTTCCTGGGAACTCTGGCGCCGGTAATCGGCATCATCCAGGTTGGCGAGCAGGCCATGGCCGAGCGTTACACCTATGTCCCTTTGATCGGCCTTTTTATCGCCGTTGTCTGGTTAGTCGGCGATGCCGTTGCCGACTCCCCGAAGATCAGGGTCGCGACTGGACTGCTTGCGGTCGCGGTCATTGCAGCATGCGCCGTAAAGACCGATGCGCAGGTAAAGGTGTGGAAAGATTCGGCTACGCTCTTCAGCCATGTGCTCGAGGTGGACCCGCGCGGGGAACTTCCCAATTTAAGCCTGGGCATTGCGTACATGAGGCAGGGAAGGTTTGCCGATGCGCAGGAATATTACGACCGCGCGTTGAACTATAAACCCTCCGGGTATCTGGCTCTTTCTTATTCCGCCTTTTGCCTGATGATCCGCTGTGAGCCCAATGAGCCCCGCAATCTGCCGCTTGCGGAGCAACGCCTGGAACAGGCATTGCGTCTTGATCCTGACAGCCCCGATGTCCTGACCAACCTGGCGCTATGGTCTGATTTGATGGGCAGGCCGAAGGATGAGGAGACGTATAGCAGAGAGGCGATCGCCGCAAACCCGGATTTTATAGCGGCGCGGCTTTATCTTTCTGATGCTCTTCAGACGCAGGGAAAACTTGACGAGGCGGTTCAGGAGAACCGTAAGGTGCTTGCCATCGAGCCGGATAACTGTGATGCGCATAACAATTTAGGCATTCTATTGAGCCGGCAGGGATTGACCGATGAAGCGCTGAAGGAATTCCGGCTTTCTTTGGCCAGCAAGCCCGATCAGGCATTGCCTCATTCCAAAATCGGCAGGATCTTTATGCAGACACATCAGTTCCACGAAGCGGCAGAAGAGTTTACCCAGGCGCTGCGGTTCGACCCTGCAAGCGCGAATGCGCATGATGACCTCGGCGTGGCCCTGTTTCAACTGGGGGATGATGAAAAGGCGGTCGAGCAGTTCAGCGACGCGGTACGTATTGATCCGGCCAATGCAGGTGCAAGGCGAAATCTCGATGTTGCTCAATCCTGGATGAAAAACGAAAGAAAATGAAACATGGAGGGCTTGGCGACCCGCGTCTGAGAGTAACTAAACCGGATCTCCAGGTCTTCCGCCGAGGCGAACCGCGGCGGAGTGACCTGTGAAACCTCAAATCCGAAGCGCGCCCATCCCGCAGCCGGGCCCTCAATCCGGATACTTCACCGAACACCCGTAGGACCGGGTATACGGCGTGGCTACAGGCTTGCCTGCCATGGCCTCTGTCAGCGCATCGGAGACGTAGTTGCGCGCCCCGTGCACATCCTCGGGATCGGTGGTGGGCCGGTCGTCGATGGCTCCCGCATAAATCAGCTTTCCCTGCGGATCGATCACGAACATCTCGGGCGTGGTCTTGGCGTTATACAGACGGGCAAGCCTGGCCTGCGGATCCATCAGGGCAGCGGTCGGAACAGCGCGCATCTGCGCCAGATAAGCGTTCTCCTCATCTGGCGTTACATAGCCCTGCTGACCGGACGCCGAAGAGATCACCGTGAACCACACCACGCCCTTCGCGGTCCATTCCTTCTGCAAGGCCTGCATGTTGCCGGAGACGTAGTGCTTCCGGGTATAGGGACAGCCCTGGTTGTGCCACTCGAGCACCACGTACTTGCCGCGATATTGGTCCAGAGTTTCTGTCTGGCCGCTGGAGTCGGTGGCTGTGAAGGCCGGAGTGGGCGCACCCACATGCACCGCTTGCCCTGCGGCGGAAAGTAAAACCAATGCGGCAAGAAGAACCGCGCATCCTGAGAGACGGAACAGATATGCCATGAGAGTCAACCTCCTGCGGGGGAATACAAACGATCAACCGGACGGCATTCGCCGGTTACTTAAGATTTGACGCAGCAGCGCTCGCCTTGGTTGCAACCTTCGGAAGCTTGCCCGGCGCCGACGGCAATAGTTAAAATGTTTCATGCCAATTGGCCGGTCTTCGCTCGCAAAATCACTCGCTCAATCTTCCATAGCGGCTGCATCCTTTCTCTTCGCGACGCAAACCACCGAGCTCCTTCTTTCGGCCGCAGGCGCTTATCTTGCGGCGATTCGAGGCAGCGGATGGTCGCCCAGCGTCGATCGGGAGGCCAGGTGTGCGGCCCGCTGCCTGAGGCCGGGCCAGGAGTTTGTCGTTATCGATGCCGGCGCAAACGTGGGCAGCTGGCTGGCTGCGTTCCGCAAGCACGTAACGGCCAGGGGGCGCATGTATGCCTTTGAACCCCAGCCCTGCGCGGCCGCGAAGATTCGGGAACTGGGCCTGGATTGTTGCGAGGTTCTGGAAGTGGCGCTCGGAGAGCACTCGGGCGCCAGAATGTTTTATACGTCGCACCAAACCGACACCATGGGATCACTCCATAAGCGTCTTGACACATTCGTCGAAGGCCGGGAGTACCGCGGCATGGAGGTGGAAGTGCTCCGCCTCGACGACTTCGTCGAGCAGAGGAAAATCGATCGAATCGACTTCATGAAGATGGACCTGGAGGGCGGCGAATTCGAGGCATTGAAAGGCGCATCGATCTGCATGCGCACGGGAGTGCTCAAGGCATTTTCCTTCGAGTTTGGAATCTCCAATGTCAACTCCAGGGTGTTCTTCCGCGATATATACCATCTTCTCGCCGAAAACCGGTACAGCTTGTTTCGAGTTACCCCGGCTGGAAGACTGATTCAGTTGAAGACTTACTCTGAGGACGATGAATGCTTTGCCCGGACAACAACCTATCTGGCCAAGCGGGAAGAAGCACCGGTAACAGTCTCCTGATCGCGTGGTGAAGGAATAAACTCGAAAGTGCGACAGCGCAAACTACGTGAAGCACGTAGGAAAGATACGAGGTTTGGATGAAGCTGACATTCCTTTGGCAAAGTCAAACTATTTATGAGCGCGAATGGATCTCAGATGTCTTTGCCTCCGTGGCTGGCGAACAGGTATTCGATGGAAAACATCGCATCGTCCTTGACGATTGCCTGCTCATCGATTCCTATATTCACACCCAACCACGCGACTACTATGCCAAATTCCGCGGCAGGAACGCATGGCTCCTTCAACTCTCCGATGAGACCTATGAAGGTGGGTACGATGTTTACCACAACTTTCGCGGAGTTTTTCGCAATTACTGGTCATCCATCTTTAATCCAAGGCGCGTAATCCATCTCCCGCTCGGTTATACCAACGGTTTCACCCATGAAGCAAACGAATCAGGCATTGACCGGCGGTTGTACTTATGGAGCTTCCTTGGACACGCCGGCAAGAGTTCGCGTCCGGAGATGATGGAGGCATTGCTGCCTTTAAGGCCTAACTTTGTTCATACCACCGAACAGGGCCGCCATCAGCCTGTCGGCAAGCGCGAGTATCAGCGGATTCTGCGCGATTCCATCTTCGTGCCCTGTTCAATGGGCAATATAAACCTTGAATCCTTTCGCGTGTATGAGGCGCTTGAGTGCGGCGCCATTCCCATCCTCGAAAAGCGTCCCGGCCTCGACTACTTTGCCAGACTGTTGGGGAGCCACCCCCTGCCCACCTTCGGCAACTGGCGCCAGGCTGCGCGCTTTATTGCTTCCATTCGCGATGACCGCAACGCTATCGGAAATCTGCAGAAGCAGTGCTTGGCCTGGTGGACCGGCTATAAGCAGAGTTTGCGCGAACGCGTAGAGAGCTTTCTCGAAACCACGCCTGGCGATGAGGCGGGCAGCTACATTCATTGGCGCCATTCGCTTCCAGGCTGGCAGACGGTCGAATTGCTGCGGCACCATACCATGCCCGCAGTTGCTCGGCGCGTGAAGTTGCATTTTGAGCGTTTGAGCAAGGAAGGCAAGCTGCGCAAGTCCAGTGGAGCATGAGTCCGCCCTTCGACGCATCGATCAGCGCGTCGAAGATGCGCTTGCCTGGGATGCAGCCCTCGACAGACTGGAGCGCTGTTCAACATTCTCCCCAACAATCGCCTTTTACCGGAACCGGCTTTTAAGGCGCAGCACGGGAAGCTCTACCAATCGGCGTACCGCTGCACCGGTCCCAATAATCAGGACCAGAACGGTAGTGGCGATTATCATATATATGAGCCAGTCGGCTGTTAGATGACGGGCGGCGAGAATACGAATGGTGATTTTGCATGTGTTGTCCACAACCAGAACGTGAAACAAGTACATCCAGTAGCTGATATCGCCTAGGAAGCGCGCGACGCGGCTGCGCAGAGGCGCCCACACAAGCCGCAGGTCGCCCAGCGCCGTCAGGCCGATCAGCCCGGTAGTGGCCATTGCTACCGCGCCGAAGACGACCGTGTTACCAATGAGACTGCTTCTTCCCATTGCGCCGAGCGGAGCCCCGACCAGAAATATCAGCGCGCCAACCAATCCAACGGCGACCGACCAGATGCGAATGATGCGCCGCGAACTGCGTTGACTGGTGACAACCAGCGCCAGCAAAGCTCCCCACATCAAACCATCGAACCGGAACCATGAGTAGTAAGGAAGAAAGAAACCAAATTTCTGTGCATAAAAACGGAAAGGTGGCGTTGCCAGTACTATAAATATGCCCACAGCGGCGAGGTTTCTGCGGCTGAAAAACTTCACCAGCCATGGCCAGAAAAGATAGAAGTGCTCCTCGACAGCCAAAGACCATAGCGGCGAATACGCCATAGGAATCCCAAACAAGGTGGAAAAGTTTGCCAGATAGAAAATGCAGAGTACAAGAAACTTTCCTGAACCCGGCACCAATAGTGCAACCAGCGCTAGCGTGATCAGGAAGGGAGGCGCAAGCCGCAGCACACGCCGGGCAAAGAAGTTCCTGTAGTAGTGTGGATGGGTATGCGTCGCTAGCAGGATACGCGTAATCAGAAAGCCGGAGAGAGCGAAGAAAACGTCCACTCCGATCCAACCTGCATGGGTTACATCTAACCACAGCCGCAAAATACTCCCGGCGGCGCTGAAGGAATAACTTTGTGAAATATGGTGAAGAATCACCATTACGGCCGCCAGCCCACGCAGCCCATCCAGCTCAGGAATCCGTTCCGGAATGCCGTGCAGACCGTTTTCGATCTGGCTCACCGGACAAGCCTCACATTGAATAACCGGCCTGTGCCTGTCTCTACGGAAGCCAGCGAGAAAAGCGTGGAAGCTTCGAGTGAATAGGTTCTGTTGACCATGGCACATATTAGCGTAAAATATACTCCCTCATAGTCAAAAGTCGGCTGCTGCCCTTCGACGCATCGGTCAGGGCGTCGAAGATGCGGTTGCCTTCGCCGGTGCGCTGGGGAAGCGAATGGTGAAAATCGCAACCACATACAGACAGAAGAGAACCGGCAGTTCCAGATTCTGCTGCCGCAGGAGCAGGATGAAGAGGAATTTGTTCTGCAGAATGCTCTGCCACATTGCGTGCTGGTCAAGGAACGCCTGCACCCGGGATTGGACGGAGATAACTTCGAGAACGGTTAGTGCACAGATAAAAGCGCCCAAGAGACGCCGCTTCTGATAAACGATCACTACAGCCGGAATGGTAATGAGGAGCATTCTGGTGTCGTAAAAGCGATGATAGACCGGTGTCAGCGAGAGTGCCGCCAAGGCTGCGATGGAAAGCAAATGCATCTCCGGGCCTGCTTTCGTCCGCAGGATAGCCGCGATCAACACCGCGAGGAGGGCCAGAAAGACTGCGTAGGCGGCAGCATTGAATTCCCGCGCGTCCGCGAAGAAAATGCTGGTAATCGTTTGTAGATTTATATCGCAGACGGATATTTCGTTGGCGGGGCGAGGGTCATTAATGCCGCCCACATCCACGGCTGCGGAAATATTCGCGGAGAGATCTGAAGTCCAGTCCGCGCTGCGCGGATGCAGGCTGAGAATCAAACCCGCGGACAGAAAAAGCGCGAGAGCGCCTGCCACGGCCATCACTGCGTAACGCCAATGGATTCTCCTCACCAGCAGATAGACCACGATCAGGCCGCCCATCTGGGGCTTGACAGCAAGACTGAACATCAACAAGAGAGCTCCCAGAGGGAGGAAGCGGCCACGAAGAAAGAGATAACTGCCGATAATTAACAGCGAAATTGCGAAAATCGCCGGGTTACCCAGTTCAAGCAGAACTCCGCTCGAGGCCAGAATGAGCGATACAAGAGCTGTGGCAAGCCACCGGTGCGACCGCGGGCACATGGATAGAATGAGTCCCGCGGAGATTACAAACAGACAGCCATTCAACAGGAACCATAGTGCGCGGGCCACCGGAAGCCGGAGCGGCGCCAGCGGGGAAAGTGCCAGGAATGTCGAAGGCGGGTAGATAAGTAAATCCTTATCCCATGCCGGCATTTCACCAGTGCGGCCGCCTGCCTGATCATACTGCTGTTCCAGTTGCAATGCGTCGTAGGGATTGCAGCCATGGAGCAGGCACCGCGCCCCTGTATAAACACGGACGAAGTCAGTTGAAGAATGGAATGCGTAGCGGCCTCCAAGTGAAAGAAATATGAGGGCGGAGATACAAAGAACCAGCGCGTTCAGGTCTGGTCTTCTAAATTTCATGGTTCTCTCCGATCTTGCACCGGCTCCGCAGCGCTCCGCCGCTCTCAGGCAGTCTTGATACAGTTTAAGCCGCTTCCTGAGGACGCCGTGCTGGAAACTCCATGAGCCGGAGCGCTGGGAAAGCGAATGGAGAAAATCGCAACCATATACAGACAAAAGAGAATCGGCAGTGCCAGATTCTGCTGCCGCAGGAGCAGGATAAAGAGGTATTTGTTCTGCAGAATGCTTTGCCACATTGCATGATGCAGAAAGAACACCTGCACCCTGGACTGGACGGAGATAACAGCGAGAACGGTCAGAGCGCCGATAAAAGCGCCCAGGATACGGCGCTTCTGATAAACGATCACAACAGCCGGAATGGTAATGATGAGCAACCGAGTGTCGTAAAAGCGATGATAGACCGGAGTCAGCGAGAGTGCCGCCAAGGCTCCGAGCGAAAGCAAATACATTTCCGGGCCTGCATTCGTCCGCAGGACAGCCGCGATCCACACCGCGAGGAGGGCCAGAAAGACTGCGTAGGCGGCAGCGTTAAATTCCCGCGCGTCCGCGAAGAAAACGCTGGTAACGGCTTGTAGATTGATAAAATAGAAGCTCTCTTTGTCGCTGGGCCTGAAGTCATTGACGGCGCCCGCCTCCATGCTTGCGGAAATATTCGTGCGGAGAGTTGAAGTCCAGTCGGCGCTGCGCGGATGCAGGCTGAGAATCAGACCCGCGGACAGAAGAAGCGCGAGAGCGCCTGCCACGGCCACTAGAGCGTAACGCCGATGAATTCTCCACACCAGCAGAGAGAACACGATCAGGCCGCCGATCGTGGGCTTGACAGCAAGGCTGAGCATCAGCAGGAGAGCCCCCAGTGGGAGGAAACGGCCACGAAGGAAGAAATAACTGCCGATAACCAACAACGAAATGGCGAAAGTCGTCGGGTTACCTACTTCAAGCTGAATTTTGCTCGAGATCAGAATGAGCGATAGAAGGATTGTGGCAAGCCACCGGTGCGACCGCGGGCACATGGATAGTATGAGTCCCGCGGAGATTACAAACAGACAGCCATTCAACAGGAGCCAGAGCGCGCGGGCCACAGGAAACCGGAACAGCGTCAGCGGGGAAAGTACAAGGAATATCGAAGGCGGGTACATGGGTACTTCGCGATACCATGGCAGCCGTTCATCAGCTCTACCGCCTGCTTGTGAATACTGCTGATCCAGTTGCGATGTGTCGTAGGGATTGCAGCCATGGAGAAGGCACCGCGCCCCTGTGTAAACAGGGACGAAGTCACACGAATTATGGAATGCTTCTTGTCCACCCGAAAGAAATATGAGGGCGGAGATGCAAAGAACCAGCGAGTTCAGGTCAGGTCTTGGAATTTTCACGGTTTCTTTGCGATTTTGTGACGGATTTTTTCTTCTCTCTGCAACTAACCAAATATACCCCAGTTGTTTCTGGCGGCGATCTTTTTGCATCTATTTCAGGGGCAGGGACCCGGGCGTGCACGGCATGGCTCCGGTCAGCGCATTGGAGGCGAAGCGGCCTTCGGCAGTCTGCCCAGGGCATCGGTAACCATGCCGGGGGTCAGCACCTCAGGGAGCAGTTCGGGTTCGCTCTGGCCGGGAGCGTAGAGCGCATAGGCCGGAACTCCGCTGCGGCCCAGCCCGGCCAGGGCCTGGGTAATGGCCTCGTCGTGGCGGGTCCAGTCGGCGCGCAGCAAGGCCACGTTCGCGGCCTGGAAGGCCTGACGCACGGCGGGCTGGCCGAGGGCCACGCGCTCGTTTACCTGGCAGCTCAGGCACCAGCTTGCGGTAAAGTCCACAAACACCGGCCGGCCCTCGGCCTGATAGCGGCTGACCGCCTCGGCTGACCATGGCTCCCAGCCGCCGGCGGCAACCGAATTCAACTCAGAGCTACCCGGCTGCCCTGCCTTTCCGGCAGACTCGCCAACCAGCCTTTGCCCGAAGACCGCTAGAGCGACCACTCCCAGCAGGATCAAAGCGGCAACCACCGTAGCCCATCGCTTTGCGGGCCACTTGCCAAGAAACCACCCCGCAATCGTCAGCAGCAAAAAGCTCGCCAGCAGAGCCGCCATGAGACCGGCGCCGTAAGCCTGCGCCAGCACCCACGCCAGCCAGATGACCGTGGCAAAAATCGGCACGGAAATCGCCTGCCGCAGCACCTCCATCCATGCTCCGGGCCTGGGCAGCAGGCACGTCCAGGCCGGGTGCAGCGCGAGCGCAAAATAGGGCGCGGCCAGCCCCAGAGCCAGCGCGCTGAAGACCGCAAAGGTGACCGCAGCAGGCTGGGCCAGAGCATAACCGATGGCCGCTCCCATAAACGGCGCTGTGCAGGGCGTGGCCACCACCACGGCCAATACTCCGGTAAAAAAGCTCCCCGTATAGCCGTGCTTTGCGGCCAGCGAATCGCCCGCGCTGGTCAGCGTGAGACCAATCTCGAACTGCCCCGCCAGCGACAGCCCCAGGAAGAACAGCAGCCCGGCCATCAGCGCCAGAAACACCGGCGACTGAAACTGAAATCCCCATCCCAGCGTGGCTCCCGCCGCGCGCAGCCCCAATAGCACGGCCACCAGCACCCAGAAGGAGACCAGAATGCCGGCTGTATAAACCACCCCATGCGCGCGCAGCTTGTGCAGTTCTTTATGGCCGGAGTGCACCAGCGCCAGCCCCTTCAAAAACAGCACCGGAAAAACGCACGGCATCAGGTTCAGCAGCAGGCCGCCCAGAAAGGCCAGCCCGGAGGTGCGTAACAGCAAAGACCAGGAGAGCGAAGGCGCAGCAGCAACCGTCCCCGGCAACGCCGCCAGCTCAAACGCCCGCCCGCCTGAAAGCTCCAGAACCCCCTTCAACTGAGCTGGATTTGCGGCGAGATTCGCGTCCTTCTTGAGGTCCAGAATCAAGCCCTTCGCCGTTGCTGTGAGCTTCTGCGGAGCCGGATTGTCAAGAATGTCCTGATCGGATGGGAAGAACGTTGCGGTGGATTCCCGCTGGCCGGTTTCGACGGAAAGACGGAAACCCTCCTGCGTTGGCTGGAAGGCGGTCTTGAAACCGGCAGGAAGCGGATTGGGGAGCGAGTTTGCCAGTCGCTTGAAAAGCTCTGAATCCGCTGGGGACTCAGATGCCACCATTGGCTCTTCGGGAAAAATCCTAAGGGTCTGTTCCAACTCCGCCTTGCCGGGAATGCAAACCTCGCGGCAAACCAGCCAATCCACCTTGGCATGAAGGACGGCAGGACCAAACTTTACTGATTTGGCAACCTGAAGCTTCAAAGGAAACAAAACTTCGTTTTCGTAGCCGAAGTCCATCAATGGACCAAGCGGCAGACGTTCGGGCGCAGGAAACTGCAACGGTCCGGCAGTCACTCCCTTCGGAAGCGTCCAGTGAATGTGCGGCGGCTCGCCGGAGTCGCCCGCATTTTCCCAGTAGATATGCCAGCCCGGCTCAAGTTTGAAATAAAGACCGAGGTTATTGCTCCCTCCTGGAAAAAGGTCGCCCGCAGGAGCCACAAGCTGCACGTGCAAGTGCGCGGCATCGGCGGAATTCGACGCCGCCCGCGCGACCGCACCCGAGGCAAGCACGAACAACACGAAGATCAGACGGGAAAGGCGCATGGCTGTGGAACGCTGACTCCTGTTCCTTTGACTCAGTTTACCGAACGATAGTCGCAACGAGTTTATATTCATTGCCCGGAGTGCAAATCCGTCCGCGCCGCATGCTGGCGGAGGATGCAATCGTTCTGGACGCACTTGACCCCAGCCGCGCGGGCGCGAGCCACTGCCTCCTCGTGGATCACTTCATCCTGCAGCCACAGATACGGAATGCCCAGCCGGATCACATCGTCCACGATAGCCGGAACGTGCTCCGAAGCGCGAAAAACATCCACCAGATCGATGCCCTGCCCCGTCAGAGCGTGTGCCGCGGCCTGGGCCGCATCGAGATCGGGATAGCTGGGCCTGCCGAGTACCTGATGAAACGCAGGATTGACGGGAAAGATGCGATAGCTGCTCCCGGCAAGATAGCGGCCAATGTTGAAGCTGGCGCGGTGCGGCTTGTCGCTCATGCCCACGACGGCAATGGTCTCCGCCTCGCGAAGCATCTCCTCAATAATGTCGGGCTCGTTTTGCATCAATATCTACTTCTGCTTCTGCCATGTGTAACGCCACGTCGTTCTCACGTGACGATCTCTCAAGGCTACATTACGTTACGCCGTAACGGAGCAGGTATGCCTCGCAAAGTTCCGCCTTCGCATTGTTCGTTGACTTCGAGGAACTACCCGTGTATAGCACATTTTCAACAAGGCCGATCACAGCGTTGCATGACGGGCAAACGAGCGCTCTAGGCAGCCCAGTCCTGTGATTGTGGTCCCAAACCACCCCTTTACTGTAAGGCCGCTCGAAGGGCGCCTCACAGCATCCGCATTTGCCACCCTGGGCTCGAATCTGGTCGTCCCTGCCAATTATTTTCCGCTCCCGGAGATTCTTCGCCCGCGTAGCCACTTGGTGATCTCGATCCTGAAAGGCCATATAATTCAAGATGATGTAGCCACCTACGACGCGCACCATCCTTCGCCCTTCAAATGCTGTGTTGTGGCTTTGGGGGTCGGGCAACCCTAGCTTGCGCAGCGCCTCCATGCCAAGGTCAAAATCGGTAAGCGAGCGCCGAACAATGCTCGGTCCAGTGCGGTCACAAAACCCGTACCAGCCAGCCGGTACCACAAATCCGGTCGTGTTTAGCGAATCAGGTTCAGGTTCCATCTGCTCCAGCGGCTCGCTGAACTCGCGGGGCACAGCCATGAGAAGCGCGGTCAGGAATACGTCGCGCTGATCCCTCTCTACCCAAAGCGGCGAATCCAAAATGCCGGTATCCAACTTTATGAAGGGCATCGTCTGAAACCTTGAACTCACCGTTTATACCACGAAGCCTTCTTGCCGTGATAGGGATTTTTCTCGTGATAAAGTAATCCAACGTGTAGATAAAGCTCTAATCAACAGTAAGGCCCCTTCCTTGGGCCGCCTTGTGTCCGTCAGCGGAAATGGTCCCTTTTCACATTTGAGTCCGCAACCTTCAAAAAAGCCTATTCAGATTGAAGATCTTCCAGATATTTTGCTCGCCGAGGTTCGTCAGCCTTCTCGAACGCCTTTCTTCGAGATTCGGCCTCTTCCCGAGTATCAAACGGTCCTTCGCGCGTCCCTGGTTCGGGAAGGTTTTGCCACCACCAATACCACATGCCTGTCGCCTCGTCTTGAATAACCTTCGTGCGCATCTCCCCTCCTTCGTACAGTCAACTGCCATACTTCAACAGCTAGCTCGGATCATCGTCGGGGCCGGCCGAGACAACGGTGCCGCGGCGCTTGGCCAGCAGATAGCCGCGCAGAAACGGCTCCAGGTACCCGTCCAGCACCTTGTCCACGTCGCCCACCTCGACCTTGGTGCGGTGATCCTTGGCGATGCGGTAGGGCTGCAAGACATACGACCGTATCTGCGATCCGAAGTTGATATCCAGCTTCGAGTCCTCCAGTTTCTTACTCGCGGCTTGTTTCTTTTCGAGCTCAAACTCATACAGCCGCGAGCGCATGATCTTCATCGCCTTTTCGCGGTTCTTGTGCTGGGAGCGCTCGTTCTGGCAGCACACAACGATGCCCGTGGGCAGGTGGGTCATGCGCACGGCGGAGTCGGTGGTGTTCACGTGCTGGCCACCCTTGCCGCCGCTGCGGTAGGTGTCGATGCGCAGGTCCTCCAGCTTCAAATCCACCTGGATAGTTTCGTCGATCTCCGGCAAAACGTAGACCGAGGCAAACGAAGTGTGCCGCCGCTTAGCCTGGTCGAAGGGCGAAATGCGCACCAGCCGGTGGACGCCGCTTTCGCCGGCCAGTTGCCCAAAGGCATACTCGCCGAGGATGGTGAAGGTGGCGGACTTGATGCCCGCCTCTTCGCCGTCCTGCAAGTCGTTGATCTCCGTCTTGAATCCCTGTTGCTCGGCCCAGCGCAGGTACATGCGCATCAGCATCTCGGCCCAGTCCTGGCTCTCGGTGCCGCCCGCGCCGGGATGGATGGTGAGGATGGCGTTGAGCGCATCGGCCTCGCCGTTGAGCATGGTGCGTGCTTCCAGTTCCTCGGCAAACGTGGCCAGGGCTTTGATGTCGCGCTCCAGATCGGCCAATACGTCTTCGCCTTCGCGCACCAGCTCGAAGTAGGCTTCAATGTCGCCTGAGCGGCGCACCAGCTCATCATCATCGGCTACCAGCTTTTCCAGGCGCTTGCGGTCGCGCATCAGCGGCTTCGATGCGGCGGGGTCGTTCCAAAGGGCCGGATCGGCCAGCTTGGTTTCAATGTCGGCGAGTTCCCTTCGGATGCGGGCAGGGTCAAAGATACTCCCGCAGGTCGCGCACTTGGTCGCGCACGGGAGCGTAAGCGAATTCGAGATCGTTCAACGACATGGCTTGGCTCTTAAGACCTGACTTTGATTTGGACTGTGAGGCTGCGTTCTCTCGACTTAACTAGAATATCACCGTGTAGGTTTCGGCGGATTCAGCGGCCTTTGATGCGTAGGGGGCTTCAAATATACCACTTTACATATAACGCGTATCGGTATATCCTGATTGTGGATGATTCAAAGCTTCAAAGACGCTTGGACAAAGGAACTCTATGAGTCGGGTTCCGGCAGGCGCTGGGCAAGTATCCGGGCAACAGCTCAGCGCAAACTCGACCAGATTGATACGTCAAGCTCTCTCGATGACCTGCGTACTCCTCCGGGAAATCGTCTGGAGGCTTTGAAGGGTGACAGGAGTGGCCAGCACAGCATACGGATCAACGATCAATACCGCATCTGCTTTGTCTGGAAGGATGATGGAGCGCACGATGTGGAGATCGCCGATTACCACTGATCGGAGGATGGGAATGACGATTAAAAGACCCGCTACGGGATGGAAGATGCAAAGAGTTACGACGCATCCGGGCGAGATGCTGCGCGAGGAGTTTCTTCTCCCTCTCGGCATTACGCAGAACGCGCTGGCGATGAGAATCCGCGTCCCCGCCACGCGCATTGGCGACATCATTCACGGCCGGCGAGCGGTCACGCCCGACACGGCGCTGCGCCTGGCGCAGTTCTTCGGCAACAGCCCGGAGTTCTGGCTCAACCTCCAGCAGATGCACGACCTGTCAAAGGCACGGCTTGAACTGAGCAAGAAAATTGAGCGGGACGTTGAGGCCTACGCCGGGGCATGAGCGGATCGGGTTGAGGAAGAAATCCGAGTTTCAAGAAGCGGGACCTGGGGCACCCGGCCGTCGTCATTTCCTCGGCTTAATCATTTCCTTTTCCGAAACTATTCTGTATCCAGCTTCGGGAGGTGCACCAGTCGGTTTCGGCTTGCTGTCCGTAAAGAAGACACTGTCGGCGAATAATTCCGCATCATAATCGTTGTTAGCATGTACGCGTCCGCAGACCATGGTATAGTGCAGAGTCGGGTTATAGGCCAAATACTCGACACATTTCAACACATACTCTGTCAAATGTCCGTCGTGATTAACATCGGCATAACCTTCGAGAGTAAATCGCGTAGCACTGCATTCACCTGTCTGACACGAATCTGGGTCGTCTTCTGAACGAACAGAAGTAACATGGAAGAGGATCTTCTGTTTACCCTTATCTTGATCCTGAGCCTGAGCGAACAACAGACAATTGAATGATAGTTGGTTGCCCAAAAGCACCAAAGCCGTCATCATGAGATTCCTCGACATCATCCCTCCAATCGGGTCATCCTTCCGGCGAAAACGATTATACTGCCAATCTAAATGCCATGGCTTTGCTCTTGAGAGCTGACTTTGTTTTGGACTGTGAAGCTGCGTCTTCTTGACCGATCCCAGAATATCACTGCACTGGCTGCGATGGATTCGGCAGTTGCTTGACACGTACCACCAGCGATAATCGGAACGGCATTGAACGAACTTACGCCGGGCTGCGAAACACCTGTTCCCGGACCCACAGCGTCTCAAGCAGGGATTCTTCCGAATCAAACAATGAATAGGCATTCAGGTTGAACTCGTCTAACAAGCGCAAGACCTTGACCCTCACCGTAGATGGGATATCGAACTTCCACACGAAATCCTGCCCGGGACGCGCATTTTCGAAAACTTCCTGATGCGAATCATATTGCCAGTTGTCATTGACACCTAAACTCTCACAGACCGTGTAGACCGATTGCTGCAAGAAGTGTCTGGGGTGGGTTCGAACGTACGGTCCGAGGGTCCGGATACGGTGTTCGCCAACCGCTCCACCCTTGCACCCGGTCAGACTCTCGCAGTAAGCGTAGATCGATCTCTTCTCATGTTGAGGATTGGCGTATCGAAATGCAAAGAAGGCAGCGACATACGGTGATCGCGACCAGTCAAGAAGCGGCGACGGAAATCCGTGGTGCCGCAAATAAGCCATGTAATCATAATGTGGGCCAGATGGAAACCTGTCAGGTTCAAAAAACGACTCAACGCCGGAAAATCCCTTCGGCAGGTTCGGATCGTATGTCGGAGAGCTCACACCCGTGAACGCGTGAACCGCTGGTCCCATCCCGGTAATGAGTCTGTAATAGTCGGCGAAGTACATCTTCCTATGCCCATTTCGCTCCAATGTGGTCTCAACTGGCCACTCGGAATTCTCCTGCCCACGGAATAGCAGGCGCGAGGCGGCCTTTTGACCAACACACCTACGAAGCTCCCCCAGCCATTGTTCAAATTTTTGCCAATCGCCGTCTTCCGACTTCACAACTTGCCTCCTGAAGAGGATGGTCCATATCTCAATCTACTACCAGGATTGGGCAATGCCTATGCCAGCTTGATCTCATCGAGCAGATCGGGATGACGATCCAGCACTTTGAGCAGCTTGACCAGGGCTAAAGGCGGCTCGGTCTTGCCGTTCTCGTAGCGTGAGAAGGCATTGACGCCGCCGCCGAAGATTTCGGCTGCCTCGCGCTGGTCGAGCGCGAGCTTCTTGCGCACTTTGACGATAAAAGCCGGGTCGACGATGGCCGCATTCACCTGCCTGGAAAAGGCCCGCATCTCGCGCATGACGCGCTCCGATTCGGCGCCATCCAGGATGGACTCGGCGCAGGCCGGGCAAAACTCACCCGTTACCGCAAGAATCGTTGTGGTCTCGCCTTTGTAGGTATAAGGCAAGTCGCGTGTATCTCGGATCAACTCAGCCGCTCCGCAAACCGGACATTTCATCTTCAAAGCTTCCTGAGGGCTGACCGGCACTGTATCAGGGCACGACTTCAGTCGTGCCGAAGATTGAGCAAAAAAGATTGGGCTTTAGCTGTGAAGTTTCAATAGGTTGTTGTCCATTCGGTCGAGAACTGGGAAGCTGAAGTTGCGAAACAAAAGCAATCCCAGGAGACCGAATGGACTATCACTATCATGCTCGACT
>Ga0187874_10001514_pt1 | contig 20555 bp, 18 predicted proteins | sample June2016WEW_16_1_3_FD_132993 | JGI IMG/M metagenome (GOLD analysis project Ga0187874, IMG submission 132993) | Peatland microbial communities from SPRUCE experiment site at the Marcell Experimental Forest, Minnesota, USA - June2016WEW_16_150 | ecosystem: Environmental > Terrestrial > Soil >... | reverse complement strand
TGCCACGCCCGCCAGTGCGTGAAGTATTCGGGATGCTCCAGGAAGCTCACGTCGTGGACCGTCGCTACCACCGGCACCGGGCACGCCAGCGGAGCCGTATACTGCACGTGCAACAGGTCCGGCTGGTCTTCCCGCACCTTCATCGACAGGTCAAAGCCCAGCCGCGCAAACGGGTTCAACGCCACTCGCCGCGTCCGGATGCTGGCCGGAATGCTGGCGCACGATTCCTGCGCCGACACGTAGGCCACAATCTCGCAGTCGCGATCTTGAGCGGCGAAAGCGTTCAGCAGGCTACGGACGTAGACCTCATTCCCCGTCAGGTGCCGGCCGATGGCGTGTGCATCAACAGCGAAGCGCATCAATCACACCTAGTATAGCGGACCATTATGACACTCGCCTGTGTCGGAAGTACATCCCCATACGCGCGATGCTGCATGTAAACTCCTTTTGCAACAATCATCTGGCGGCGGCGCCGCGATCCTGTAGAGCCCATTAGAGCACGCCGCACACCGGCGCAACCCGATATATACGGGACCTTCACCACGGAACCGCGAGCATCAGCGAGCGGCCTCTCGCAACAGTCCGCCGGCCGCTCGCTTGACCCTCGCGGTTCCGTGCCGGGCGCTGCCGTCATCCGCTTTTCAGTCGCGCGCCCGCCCTCCGGCCCGCAACCACCCACCGGAATGCTAGAATTGGACTGGTCTTCAACATCACGCATGTCTTCATGTGTGTGGAAAGCGCTTGCGAGTTTCCCAGGTCGGATCCCATCCTCATCGATACCCCGGCTTCGAGTTGTTGCCAAGGAGAAGTGAAGTAATGAAAGAAACAGGTACGGTCAAGTGGTTCAACGCCGGAAAAGGATTCGGCTTCATTCAGCGTGAGAGTGGCGAAGATGTCTTCGTCCATTTTTCCGCTATCTCGGCGAGCGGCTATCGCTCCCTCGATGAAGGCGCCAAAGTGTCGTTCGTCGTCAAGCGTGGTCCCAAGGGCCTGCAAGCCGAAGACGTCACGTTAGTCTAGTCCATCCCCATCATTCCACCTTCCCTGGAGCCATGGCGCATCGGTACCCGCGAGCTTCGCGGAAATCTGCATTGGTGATGGCTCCGGGGAGGTGTCTGCTGCCTCTCTGACTTCAGACTTCTGAATTCTGGCTCCTGACTTCCAAATCCCGCAGGGATTTCAAGGGCGAAGCCCTCGCTCAGCTCTCCGCCACTGACCTCTGCGCCAGTTCCCCAAACAGCGGCAGCGAGTATGCTTCGTCGTGCGAGGCTTTCACCATCATGAAGACTGACATCCCCAGCAGTACCACGCTGATCAGGTCGTGCAGGTGGCCGAAGTGCGAAAAAACCGGTTCCAGCACCCATTTCAGCACCTGGTCGTTCATCAGCCAGGCCACAAACAGGTACAGCCCCTGGAAGGCGTGGAACCGCACCGTCCGGTCGTGCCGGTAGCGCTGCGAAGCCAGCACCAGAATCGACACGATCCAGCCCACCACCGGGATATAGCACAGGATCGACGCCGTTCGCGGCGTCATGCTCGCAAACGGGTCGTTGGCCACGGAGTGCCCGGATGCGCTCGCGCCCTCCCGTGGTTGTCGGGCCCCGCAGCGGTTGCAAAAGCCGTCCGCCGGCCCCACCTCTTTTCCGCACTGGCTGCAAAACGGCATCCTGTTTATCTTTACGTTATTCGAGCCCCGCGTGTTCCGGCAACCTGCCGCTCCCACCGTGCTACTATTTTTGCCATGCGGAAGCTGCTTTCGTCCATTCTGCTGCTGGCCGGCGCCACCCTCCTGCCGGCGGCCAAGAATCTCGAAGTGTATTGCATCGACGTGGAAGGGGGCAAGGCCACTCTCTGGATTTCGCCGTCGGGCGAGTCCATGCTGGTGGATACCGGCTGGCCCGGGTTCAACCGCCGCGACGCCGATCGCATCCTGGCCGCGGCCAAGCACGCCGGCGTCAGGAAGATCGACTATCTCCTCATCACCCACTATCACAAGGACCATGTCGGCGGCGTCCCGCAACTGGCCGAAAAAATCCCCATTCGCAATTTCGTCGACCACGGCCCCTCCAGCGAAAAGGGCCAGGACGAAGACGTGCTGTTCAACGCCTACAGCGCGTTTCGCGACAAGGGCAACCACATCCTGGCCAAGGTCGGCGACACTCTGCCCATCAAGGGGATGGAAGTGAAATTCGTCTCCAGCGACGGCAACCTGCTCGCAGCCCCGCTCCCCGGCGCCGGCCAGCCCAATCCCGATTGCGCAGGCTACCAGCCGCCCGCGCCCGATCTCACACAGCCCGAAAACGCCCATTCCGTCGGAACCCTCATCACCTTCGGCAACCTGCGCTTTCTGGACATGGGCGATCTCACCGCCGACAAGGAATACGGCCTGGTCTGCCCTGTTAACAAGCTCGGCGTGGTGGACGTCTTCATGGTCTCGCACCACGGCTCCAGCCTCTCCGATTCGCTGCCCTTCGTTCGCGCCCTTCACCCGCAGGTGGCCATCATGAACGACGGCTCGCGCAAGGGAGGCGCGCCCGAAGTCTGGCAGCGAATCCACGAGATCCCCGGCCTGGAGGACTTCTGGCAACTGCACTTCGCCATCGCCGCCGGCAAGGCGCACAACTCTCCCGACACCTTTATCGCCAATGTGGATGAGGTCTGCGAGGGCCGGTGGCTCAAACTGACCGCGCGTCCCGACGGCGCCTTCACCATCTACAACAGCCGCAACAAATACCAGCGGGAGTACCGCAAGCGGTAGCGTCAAACGCGGGACAGGCCTCCCGGCCTGTCATTTCGATAAGCTTCGTTGTGAACACGAGAAGACAGGCCAGGAGGCCTGTCCTACTGCTTCTTCACCACCGGCGCGGGCTTGCACTCTTTGGCATCTTTGTTCTTGGGGTCTTTGCAATCGATGGCCGGTTTGGTCTCTTTGTCCGCGGGCTTGTCTGCATCCAGGTCCGCCGGAAGGTCGAAAGAGATCGAAGATCCCACCTCGTACTTGCGGTAAAAACGATATTCATTAATGTTGTCGGACAGATATTCCGTGCCGTCCATCTGGACCTCGCCGCGGCTCGGCAAAAGGAACTTGAAGCCGCCCACATCGGCATAATCGTAATCGAGCAGGCTCTCGGCCCGCCTGATCGGGAAATCGCCTGGAATGTCTTCGGCCTTCTGCACCAGCCGCGTCACCGTGCGGTTTTCGTTATCCACGAAAACTTCTCCGCTGTAAGCCGGGATAATCTGCCGCTTCAGATCCTTCACTTCGATGGACCACTGGGAGTGCTCCTGGGCCACGTGGAAGCTGAACACCATGGTGAGGCGGTGGCGCAGGGTGGTCCAGCGGCTCCATTCGAAGCGCGCCTGGGTGCCCGGCTCGAACAGGGTGCGCAGCATGATGGCGAAATCGCCGCGCGAGGTGGAACCGCCCAGGTTCTCGTATGACGTGGTGATCGGCTTGCTGCCATTCAGGATCGGCGTCTTTTCTTCCCTGTGCTTGAAGTAAGTCAGTTTACTTGTGATGACGTCTAGCGTCTGGAAAGATGGCTCGCTTCCCGCGCGCCCGCCGCGGAGCGTCCCAGGCTTGGCAGCCGCCCTGCGCGTCTCCACTTCCAGGCAGATGAAGTCGGGAAGGCCGCTGTCGTAGTTCCTGACGTAATCCCGCACGGCATCCAGAATCGCTCCCTGTTCGACGGACGACGGAATCGGAATCGGGTCGTCCGGCAGCGGCGGCTGCAGGTTCGCGGCGGTCAGGTTTTTCGACTGGTCGCTCAACCTTTCGAGCGCTTTGATGGTTTGCTGGCCGACCCCCGCGCCCTGCAGGTCTTCGATTATGCTCTCATCGAGTTTCTCGGACAGCTTCACCCCCGCCAGAAACTTGGCCGTTTCCTTATCCGTGCTCTTGCCTTCCTTGATTAACTGTTGGTTGCTCTTGATGAAGGCAATCAACTCCTGGATGGTGAGCGGCTTGGTCTGGCCCATCGCGAGCGCGCCGATCGCGAGCAGGCAAGCCAGAAGGCGGTAACGCATGTCTCCATTTTCGCATGTACCGCCGCCATTCCGTTCCGGGCCAGTTTCGCCCAGGCGTGACGCCGGCTCACGGCCAGGGACCTGCTAAAATCGTCACCGGGGCGGGATGGTGGAATTGGTAGACACAGAGGCCTTAAAAGCCTCTGATCCGCAAGGATCGTGTGGGTTCGAGTCCCACTCCCGCCACGCCCCAATCCGAGCCGCGACTTGTCGCACGACCGTGAGGCAGCGGCGCCCTCCCGCCTTCGCTCACGCCGGTGGCCGCTGGCCGGCGGCGAATCTTGAAATGTTCCAAAAGTGCCAGTGGATCTAGTGAAACCTACCAGGTACTTTCGCCCCGATCTGGCACTCGCGCCACCGGCCGGTGCGTGCGATATGTATTTGTGAGGACCGGAACATCGGTATGAACTATCGTCATCTGAGCTTGCATTGCGACTGCGGGGAAGTTCCCGAGCGTCTCGTCGAAGTAGGATTCAGCGAGGATCACCATCTGGTGGTGCACTGGTGGTGTGAGAAGTGCGAAAGAGTCGTCTACATCTCCAAGCCGCTCACCGAATGCTGGCAGGAGTGCCCCGCCAAGGACCACTCCCTCGACCGCGTGCTGGCGGATTGGTCCAGCGAGGCCAGGGAAGATGCCGACGCCAAGTTTCTGCACAGTATCGGCGTCACCATGTAAGAGTGAAACAGACGATCGGTTTTTGTCGTCTGTTGGCGATGGCCTGCTCCACTTACGGCCGGGCGCGGAAGTAATCCACTGTCAGTCGCAGGCCCTCTTCCAACGGCACCCGCGGTTCCCAACCCAGCACTCGACGGGCCTTCGAAATATCGGGCTGGCGTTGTTTGGGATCGTCTTCGGGCAGCGGCTGGAAGACGATTTCCGAGGCCGCGCCGGTGAAATCCCGGATGTGCCCGGCGAATTCCAGAATCGTCATTTCATTCGGGTTCCCAAGGTTCACCGGATAGCGCTCCTCGGAGAGCATCAGGCGGTAGAGTCCATCCACCATGTCGGCCACGTAGCAGAAACTGCGGGTTTGCGAGCCGTCGCCCGAAACCGTCAGCGGCCGCCCATGTAGCGCCTGGCCGATGAACGCCGGCACCACCCGCCCGTCATCCAGCTTCATCCGCGGTCCATACGTGTTGAAGATCCGCGCGATGTTGGTCCGTACGCCGTGGGTCCGGTGGCACGCCATCGTCAGAGCTTCGGCGAAGCGCTTGCTTTCGTCGTAACAGGATCGCGGGCCCACCGGGTTGACATTGCCCCAGTAGTCTTCCGCTTGCGGATGCACTTGGGGATCGCCATAACACTCCGACGTGGAGGAGATCAGGAAGCGCGCGCCTTTCTCGAGCGCCAGCGAGAGCATGTGGCGCGTTCCCAGGGAACCGGCGTCGAGCGTCTCGATGGGGTGGGCCAGGTAATCCTTGGGACTGGCCGCTGACGCCAGGTTGACGGTGCAATCCACCGTGCCTTCTATCGTGAAGGGCCGCGTGATGTCCTGCTCGACGAATTGGAAATCGGGGTGGCCGGCCAGGTGCTCGAGATTGCGGGGATGCCCGGTCAGAAGATTATCCAGCGCCACCACGCTGTGGCCTTCCCCCAGCAGGCGGTCGCAAAAGTGCGAACCAATAAAACCGGCAGCGCCGGAAACCACGATACGCAAGAACCCTCCGAATGGCTATTCTAGCCGATGCGGCGACTCCAAATTCTTAAGCTCTCAACGCGGAGTCGCGGAGACGCTGAGAAAACTGAATGAGATTCTTGTTTCTCTCGTTCCTCCGTGCCTCCGCGTTTAATAAGCAAAAGCAGCATGCTACATTCGTCTCTGGTATGACGGACGCATCGTGGGTGGAACGGGCGGCGGTGGCGGCGCTGATGGCATCGTCGCTGGCGATTACCTGGCGTCGCGTGAGCGCGGTGGTCGAGACCATCCGCGGGTCGCGCCAGACCCCGGACTTCGAAATCGCTCCGCTGGGCCCGCGCATCCGCCGATTCCTGTGGGACGTCGTGCTGCAAGGCAAGGTGATCCGCGAACGGCCGCTCGCGGGGCTCGCCCACGCCTTCGTTTTCTGGGGCTTCTGCGCCTTCGCGCTGGTCACCGTCAACCACATCGCGTCGGCGTTCGGCGGCCGTTTCCTCTCCCCTTCCGGCGCGTTCGGTCATTTCTATTTCGGATTCGTCGCCGTGTGGGCGGTGTTGGTCGCCGTGTCCATCGCCGGGCTCTTCGTGCGGCGGTTCCTGGTCCGGCCCAAGTGGTTGGGCAAGGTATCGCCGGAATCGGGCGTCATCGCCGGGCTGATCTTCGTTCTGATGGTCACCTACCTCAGCGGCTTGTGGTTTGCCGAAGGCTCCGTGAGCGAGCGCCTGAGCTGGTGGCTGCACACCCTGGCGCTGTTCGCTTTCCTGCCGCTGATTCCGCACACCAAGCACCTGCACCTGGCGCTCAGCCCGGTCACCGTCTTCCTGAAGCGCGCCGGATTCAGCCGCATCCCTCCCCTCTCCGGCGACGAGGATTTCGGACTCGACACCGGCAAGGACGTCACCCGCATCGACGCCCTGCAAGCCTTCTCCTGCGTGGAGTGCGGCCGCTGCTCCGAGCATTGCCCGGCCTACAACACCGGCAAGACTCTCAACCCCAAGGAAATCATTCTGGGCCTGCGCGACTACCTCAAGCAACACGGGCCCGGCGCCGAAGCGCCGCTGGTGGGCGCGCACATTTCCGAGGAAGCTCTGTTCCAGTGCACCACGTGCGGAGCTTGCGAGTTTCAATGCCCGGTCGGCATCCAGCACCTGCCCATGATCGTCGGGTTGCGCCGCGGCGCCGTCAACACCGGAAAATGGGAGGACGATTTCGGCACCAAGCTCTTCCTCAACCTCGAACGCAACGGCAATGCCCTCGGCTTCGCCCCCAGCGACCGCCAGAAGTTCATCGAGAAAGCCGCCCTGCCTATCTACGACGCCACCCAGGAATATTGCCTCTGGTTGGGCTGCATGGGCTCCTACGATCCGCAGGGCCGCGAAATCGTGCTGGCCCTGGCGCGCGTTTTGCGCCACGCCGGCGTCACGTTCGGCGTGCTGCGCAAAGAGAAGTGCACCGGCGATCCCGCGCGGCGCCTGGGCAACGACCTCGCCGTCGCGAATGTCGCCGAAGCCAATATCGAAACCTTGCGCGCCGCCGGCGTCGGCAAGATGGTCTCCATTTGCCCCCACTGCGTCCGCACCATTGGCGAGGACTGGCGCGAGTATGGCGCGGCCTTCCAGATCGAGCATCACAGCGAGCTGCTGGCGCGGATCGGCGAACGCCTCCCGCAATCCACCGGCGCGCGCGAAAACGTGGTCTTTCACGATCCCTGTTACCTCGGCCGCTATCGCAATATATATGACGAGCCCCGCGCCGTCGCCGGACGCACGGCCGATGTAGTCAATCCGGGCCGCTCGCGCGAGCGCTCCTTCTGCTGCGGAGCCGGCGGCGGCCAGATGTTCCTGGGTGAGGAAAAAGGCAAGCGCGTCAACCTCGAGCGTGTGGAAGAGCTGGTCGCGACCGGCGCGCAGACCATCGGAACGGCCTGTCCGTTCTGCCAGACCATGTTCCGCGATGCCCTGGGCGCGGCCGGCGGCGCGGCGCCCCCGAAGCTGCTGGACATCGCGCAGCTAATGGCGGCGGCGCTACCCGAGGAGCCTGCGCAAACCGCGTGACAAACCTTCGCGGGATGCTATAATCGCAATAATCTTCCAGAGCGGGCGCGTAGCTCAATTGGCAGAGCAACTGACTCTTAATCAGTAGGTTGAAGGTTCGATTCCTTCCGCGCTCACCAGCAGGATCAAAAATGGGTTGTGGCTCATCCGTCTTGCGAGCCGAACAAACTACCGCTTCAGCCTGAGCCGCAGAGGTTGCACGCGAGCCCCGCAGTCGGGTACAGTAAGAAAGTCCTCCTCCGCAAGCGCCCGTAGCTCAGTTGGATAGAGCGTCTGGCTACGAACCAGAAGGTCGGCAGTTCGAATCTGTCCGGGCGCACCACAAACTCTCGACCCGTCCAATTTAAGCTCAGTACCGATCATCGACTTTCCCGCCGGCATGAGTCGGCGGTTCTCGCGCCAAATCGTCAGGGCGGCCCGATACGGTTCGGAATCAGGGCTCAGTCCTAGGTCGCGCATAGCTTTCAGGAACTCTTCTTCAGTTGCACGATCGAGCAGGGTCGTAAAGAGCCTCTCCAACTTCCGCTTCCGCGCTTCGGCGTCGGTTGGGCGCCGCCCACGACGTTTCTCCTCGGCCATGATTTGTTCTATCTGATCGGCTGGAAATTTTCACTCAGCATTCTCTTTATTTTCAGTGTGATGAACATTTGACCAACGCGTCAGTGGACACTGTTCCACGCTCCTTGTGGTATATTTATTCATAGAAAGGAATAAATACACATTTGAAGCGCCAGGTCGCCATTGTCGGCTATACCGGCTATAGCGGGGCGGAACTCGTTCGGATTCTGCAACATCACTCGCAAGTCGAGGCCGTGCTGCTGGATCATCACGAGCACCCCAGACATCATCCCGCCCTACGGAAACCCAAGTATCCACAACATCTGCCGTGCGACCCCGAGGCGGTCCGACGAGCCGGCGTGGAGCTCGTGTTCCTGGCCACGCCGCCAGCGGTATCCATGGAACTGGCGCCGGGCCTCCTACAAGCGGGTGCCCGAGTGGTGGACTTGAGCGGGGCCTTCCGATTGGGAACGGCGGAGGATTACTCGGCCTGGTATCGCGAACCCCATACCCGGCCGGAATTGCTGGCGGAGGCGGTTTATGGATTGCCGGAGTTTTGCCGCGAGCGCGTGGCGGGGGCGCGGATGGTGGCCAACCCGGGATGCTATCCGACGGCGGCGAACCTGGCGATCCGGCCGCTGCTGGAAGCGGGAGTAGTGGATCGGGCGGCGGGGATCGTGTGCGACGCGAAATCGGGGGTCAGCGGGGCGGGCCGGAAACCCAGCCTGACCACCGGCTTCTGCGAGGTCACGGAGAATTTTTCGGCCTACTCCATTTTGAAGCACCGGCACGTGCCGGAAGTGTTGCAGGTTTCCGGCCTCGCCGAGCGCGAGTTCAGTTTCACGGCGCAACTGCTGCCGGTGGACCGGGGCATTCTGGAAACCATCTATTTCCGCACCGCCGGCGGGGCCGGCGCCGAAGACCTGTTGCGGATCTACCAGGCCCGCTACGCGGATGAACCGTTCCTCCGGCTGTACAACCCGGGGCGCGTGCCGGATCTGCGGGCCGTCGCGCGGACGAATTTCTGCGACATCGGCGCGACGGTGGACGCGAGCACCGGGCGCGCGGTAGTCGTGAGCGCCATCGACAACCTGGTGAAGGGTGCGGCGGGCCAGGCCATCGAGAACATGAACCTGATGCTCGGGCTTGCGGAGACCGAGGGCCTGCTGTGAAGGCGCTGATCAAGCTCGGGGGCACGCTGCTCGATACCGCGGCGCAGCGCGACGCGCTGGCGGCCCAGATCTCCGCGGCGCGCGCCAGGGGCGCCGAATTGGTGGTGGTGCACGGCGGCGGCCGGCAGATGACGCGGTATCTCGCGGAGCGCGGCATCGAAAGCCGCTTTGTGAACGGGCTGAGGGTGACCACCCCCGAGACCGTGGACGCGGTGCTGAAGGTGTTCACGGGCAGCGTGAATCATGAGCTGGTGGCGAGTTTGAACCGCGCGGGCGCGCTGGCGGTGGGGCTTTCGGGAATCGATGGCCTGCTGGTGGAGGCCGAGCTCATGGACCCGGCGCTGGGGGCGGTGGGGCGGATCACCAAATCCAACGCGGGCCTGCTCCGTCTGCTGGTCGCGAACGGCTATCTGCCCGTGGTGGCCTGCGTGGCGGGCGACCGTCAGGGGCGCATCTACAACGTGAATGCCGATCAGATGGCGGTGGCCTGCGCGGCGGCCTTTGGCGCGCAACAACTGCTCTTTCTAACCGACGTGGAGGGCGTCATGGATACCGGCCGGCGCCTGCGCGCGGCCCTCACAGTGGCGGATTGCCGCGGATTGATCGAAAGCGGGATTGCGACCGGCGGGATGCTCGCCAAAGTGAACGCGGCGGTGGCGGCGCTCACCGCCGGCGTTGGGCAGGTGCGCATCGCGCCAGGCGCGGCGGATCGCGTGATCGAACGGCTTCTGGCGGGTGAAGAAATCGGCACGCGGATGGTGGCCGGGGAGGCGCCGGCGGCATGATCAGCAGTCTGCGCGCGGACGCCTTTGTGGAACCTGGCGCGGGCGCGGTGGAACTCCATTCCCGCAAAGCCGTGATGCGCGACATCCGGCCCATCCTGGAACTCATCAACGGCTACGCCGCTCAAGGCGTGATGTTGCCGCGCACCGAGTTCGAAATGTCGGAGGCCATCCGCGATTTCACGGTGGTCACGCTGGGCAACCGGCTGCTGGGCTGCGGGGCACTGCATTTTTACAGCCCGACAACCGGCGAAATCCGTTCGCTGGCGGTGGCGCAAGAGGCCAAGACGCACGGCGTAGGCCGCCACCTGGTGGAATCCCTGGTGGCGGAGGCGCAGCAATATGAACTGGATGCCGCCTTTGCCTTCACCTACGTCACGGAGTTCTTTGAAAAGGTCGGGTTCCACGTGATCGAGCGCGGAGCGCTGCCGCTCAAAGCGTGGAAGGACTGTGTGCGGTGCCCCAAATTCCAGGCCTGCGACGAGATCGCGGTGGTGCGCGTGCTGCGGCCGGAGCGCTGGAACGCGCAGATCTGGGGACAGCAGGTGGCTTCCCCGGACGAGCAGCTCATCCAGATCCCCACTCCCCGCCCGCTGTAGCACTGCTTGTAGCACTACCCCCAAAGTGGGGTCATTCCGCGCACCCACAAAAGACCGCGGAAAACACGTGCGCGTAATAGACAATCTGGGCTAGAATCGTCTTTCAGGATTAAAGAACCTGAATTAGTTTAGATCCTACTTCTTGTGAGGCATGCATGAGAGCGCTAACGGTTGATGTGAAATCCTCAACCGGCCGGGTCCTGTGTTGCACGGTATTCCGTCCGGGCGGGAAAAAGCTGCTGGCCAAAGGCCATGTGAACAGCGATGAAGATGTCCGGGTTCTGGAATCCGAGGGCATGGAAAGCATTTGGGTTACCGAGCTGGAGGAAGGCGAGGTTGGCGAAGACGACGCCGTCTGCCAGGTCGCCAGCGAGATGGGTTGCGGCAGTTTCGAAATCCGTTTGGCGGCCGGCGGGCGCGCCAACCTGCTGGCCACCGAGAACTGCTGCGTGCTGGTGGACGATGAACTGCTCAAGCAGATCAATTGCACGGCCAGCACGGTAATCGCTACCGCCTTGAACTTCAGCTACGCGGTGGCGGGCCAGCGCATTGCCACCGTCAAGAGCGCGCCGTTTGCGGTTGCCAAAGAGCAGTTGGACGCGGTGATCGGCATTTTGAAAGAGCGCGGTCCCATCCTGCAGGCGCGGCCCGTGCGAGCGCCCAGCGTGGGAATCCTTTACACCGATCCGATCAGCGGGGAACGGGCCCGCCAGTTGTTCGAGAACATCATGCGGCAACGGCTGGAGCGCTTCGGGGTGAACGCCAACTTCGTCCTCTCGTGCACGGAAGATGAGAATTCGGTGGCGCGCTGCATGCAGCACTTACTGCGCTCCAAACCCTGCGTGATCCTGGTGGCGTCGACCACCGCGCCGGCCGGTCCGGAAGACGTCATCGGGCAGGCCATGACCAAGATTGGCGGCCTGGTGGAACGGTTCCTGGCGCCGGTGGAACCGGGGAACCTGCTGCTGATGTCGTATAAGGATGAAGTACCGATCATTTCGGCGCCGGGATGTTTCCGGTCGGCCAAGCCGAACGTGGTCGATTTGATTTTGCCGCCGCTGCTGGCGCGTTATCATGTGACCGGTTGGGAAGTCGCCTGCCTGGGACATGGCGGCCTCCTGGCTTAACAAGCTCCTCCAACCCTGCAGACTGACCCTCCGAACAGTCTACGGGGCTCCTCAGCCGGGCGCTCCCTCCGGGCGCCCGGCATTTTTTTGCCAATGGATGCCGCGGGCCGCGAGTTCCCGCTCGATCTGCGCCGCGGATTCGAATTGCACCGCGTCGATCCCGAGCGCGCGCGCGGCCTCCACATATGCCGGTATGTCGTCGGTGTAAAAACACTCTTCGGGACGGCATCCCGCGCTTTCCACGGCGGCGCGGTAGATCTCCGGCCGCGGCTTCATGGCCTTCACCTCATAGGACAGCACCAACTGGTGGAAGTGCCGCAGCGCCGGCAGACGGTGCCGCAGCACCTCGAAATGGATGGCGTTGGTGTTCGAAAGCAGCACCAGACGGTAGCGCGCCGCCAGGCCGGCCAGAAGGCTCTCGGGAATGAGCGGCTCGGTGAAGATCGAACTCCACAGGCGGCAGAACTGGTCGTAATCCACGTGGAGCTCGAGCACGGTCGAGAGCTGCGCGACGAAATCGTGCGGCTCCACCAGGCCGGTTTCGAAGCGTTGCACCAGGCCGGAGGCGGCCAGGCGTCGCTGAAGCTCCTGTGCGTCGTGAGGAGACAGCCCTTCGAGGGCGCGATAGCCGCGTCCAAAATCGAAATCGATGAGGACCCGGCCGAGATCGAAGATCACCGCTTTGTGCATGGCTTCCTTATCAACATACCGAAGCGCGAGCCCACTTGATCGGTGGCGCCGGCGGTCTTTGCCGCCGGTTCCCTTATTGATTGTCGTGCCTCTCTTTATCAAACATATCCAACGGCGCGCCGCCCCACTGCCGTCCGATTCCGCAAAGCGCTGTCCGCCTGCGGACACTCGCACCTTTGGGCCGCCGCCGGTTGAGGGTCGGAACTGATTGCGCTCCAGCCGCTTACGATGATGTGATGGGTGGTACGGGAGTTGCCATCGACAACTCGCACGATAATTCGATTCCTATGAGGAGCTCCATGAAAGCTCTGTTGTTGCTGGCGGTAGCGGCCGTGGCCGCGCCCGCGCAAACGCCCGAAGTTTCGATCGACACGCCCAAAGCCCGCCCCGTAGTGGGCCGCCTGCTGGCGCCGTTCCACCTCGAGAAGCGCTCGGTTCCGCCGGCTAAGCTGGCGAATACGCCCCGGCTGGAACAACTGGTGCGCTCCGGCAACCTCTATCTCTCGGCGCAGGATGTGATTGCCCTGGCGCTCGAAAACAACCTCGATATCGCGGTCGAGCGCTATGGCCCATATCTGTCCCGCGAGGTGCTGCGGCGGGCCGAATCGGGCGGCCTGCTGCGCGGCACCGACGTCCCTGTGGCGCCCGGACCCACCAGTGTCTCGACGGCCGGCATCAGCACCGCATCCAGCGGCCTGGCGGGCGGCGCTGGGATTGGATCGGGCGGCGGAATCGTCACGGGCATCGGACCCAATCCGCCCGGCATGGATCCAACGCTGTATGCGCAGTTCGGCATTGGGCACAGCACCACCCCGCTGACGAATACCCAGTTGAACGCCACCACTACCCTGGTGAACAGCTACCGGCAATTCTACGCCGGGTATTCCCAGAGCTGGATCACGGGCACCTACGCGCAGGCAGTTTTTGGCGAAACGCGCAGCCTGTTGAACAGCAGCACGCCGCTGTTCAATCCGTCACTCTCCGGCTATCTGGATGTTTACGTCACGCAGCCGCTGCTGCAAGGGCTTAGCATCGGCGTGAACAACCGCTATATCAAGGTGGCCAAGAACAACCTCAACGTGAGCGATCTATTGGTGAAGCAGCAGGTCGCGACCACCGTGGCCGCGGTGCTCGATCTCTACTGGGACCTGGTGAGCTTCAAGCAAGCCGTGCGCATCAAAGAGCAGGCGCTCGATGCCGCGCAGAAACTCTATGAAGGCAATCGCAAGCAGGTGGAGATCGGAGCGCTGGCCGGCATCGAGGTAACGCGGGCGGCGGCGGCGGTTTCGGCCAGCAAAGAGGCGCTGCTGATCGCCCAGACCAACGTAGCGCAGCAGGAGATCGTGCTGAAGAACGCGCTCAACCGCAACGCCATGGAGAACTCCTGGCTGGATGACGTGCACGTCATTCCGCTGGACCATATCGAAGTTCCCAAAACCGACGAGATCCGCCCCGTGCAGGACCTGGTGCAGGAAGCCCTCGAGAAGCGCGACGAAATCGCGCAGGCCCACATCAATCTGGACAGCAAGAAAGTGCTGCTCAAGGGCACCAGGAACAATCTGCTGCCCAGCCTGCAGGCCTTTGCGGAGTTCACCAACAACGGCTTGAGCGGCCCGGCCAATCCGATTTACAACAATTGCTGTGGCGATCCCAATCCCTATTTCGTCGGAGGAACCGGGAATCTGGTGAGCCAGATCCTCCGCCGGAATTTTCCGAATTACTCCGCCGGGATCTCCCTCAACATTCCCTTTCGCAACCGGCAGGCGCAGGCCGATTACGTGACCGACGAACTGCAGTTGCGGCAGACCGAACTGCAATTGCAGCGCGCCATCAACCAGGTGCGCGTGGATGTGAAGACCAACGTGATCAATTTGCAGCAGGCGCGCTCGCGTTACGAAACGGCCGTGGCTACGCGGGTGCTGGCCGAGCAGAGCCTGGACGCCGAGCAAAAACGCTTCCAATACGGCGTGGGCAGCGTGGCCCTGGTGATTCAGGCGCAGCAGGACCTGGCCAACGATCAGGACGGCGAGGTGCAAGCCATGGCCAACTACACGCACGCCAAGATCGGATTCGACGCGGCCATGGGCCGGACGCTGGAAGTGAACCGCGTTTCCATGGAAGAGGCAGTGCGCGGCTACGTGCAGCGGGAGTCGGTGCTGCCGCCATCTCTGCCCGAAGGGAAGAAACCGGAGGCCCCGCGATGAAACTCCGGAGCCTTTTCGAAACGGCCGCGGGTGTGGCGCTGGTGTTGCCGTGCCTGGCTCAGAATCAGCCGGTGACGGTCGAGAGCGCGGCCGTTCCCTCGGCCATTCGCCCCTACGTGGCCCCCATGGTTGCGCCCATCCGCTTGCATAATTCCAGCCGGCTGGACAGCCTGATTCGAGCCGGTAACCTCTACCTGACGGTGCAGGATGCGCTGGCGCTGGCGATTGAGAATAACTTGAACCTGGAAATCGACCGCTATGGGCCGCTGCTGGCCGATTCGGCGTTGGAGCGTTCCAAGGCCGGAGGCCCCAACCGCGGCGTGCCGAGCGGCAGCAGCCAGATTTCCAGCGTCAACAGCGGCGTGGGCGTGAATGGAACCACCGTCAGCGCCGGCCTGGGCGGCGGCGGTGGCGGTGGCGGCGGCGGTGGGAACGGCGGCGGAGCGACCATCCAGCAGGTGGGGACCATCGTGCCGAATTACGATCCGACCCTGCAGAGCACCACCAACTTCTCGCACATCACGCAGCCGCAGGCCAACACCATTCTGAGCCAGACGAATGCGCTGGTCCAATCGTCGCGCACCTACAACAGCGTGTACAGCCAGGGGCTTGTAACAGGCGGCCAGGTTCAGTTCCGCGACTACCAGCAGCACTTTCAGGAGAACGCTCCGGGCGATTTCGTGAATCCGGTGGCGGCCACCCACATGGACATCTCGCTGCGGCAGCCGCTGCTGCAGGGGTTTGGAATCGGACTCAACAACCGCACCATCCGCATTTCGCAAATCAATGTGACCGCGGCGCGGGAGCAGTTCCGCTCGCAACTGCTCGACCTGGTGGCCAGCGTGCTCAACCTTTACTGGGACCTGGTGGCGGCAAACGCGGAGTTGAAGGCCCGGCAGCAGGCTTTGAACATCACGCAAAAATTCTTCGACGACACCAGGAAGGAGATCGCCGCGGAGGCCATTCCCGCGATCCAATTGCCGCGGGCCGAAGCCGAAGTGGCGACGCGCCGCCAGGAGTTGCTGATTGCGCAAGCCAACGTGCGCCAGCAGGAGATCCTGCTGAAGGAGGCGTTGAGTCATACCGAAGACCCGATCCTGGAAGCGGTGTCGATCATTACCGTGGACCGCATCGAAGTCCCCGATGCCGACGATTTGCCTCCGTTACGACAATTGGTGGCGACGGCTCTGGCAAAAAGACCGGATGTCGCCGTCACAAAATACCGCGAGCAAACCGACGAAATGAATCTGGCCGGCACGGCCAATCCGCTGCTGCCGCCCGCCACCCTCAACTTGCTGAGTTATGACCGCGGTTCGGCGGGCGTGGGCCACACGGTCGATGGCGAGCCGCCCAATCCCTATTTCGTGGGCGGCCTGGGCACGGCAGAGACGCAGGTTCTGCGGCACAACTTCCCCAATAACCAGGCGGTGATCAGTTTCTCCGCGCCGTTGGGAAACCGCGCGGCTCAGGCCGATTACGGCATCGACCAGTTGCAGCACCGCCAATCGCAGGTTGTAAACCAGAAGGCGGCCAACGCCATCGTGGTCGACGTGGCCGCGCGCATGAGCGCGCTGCGCCAGGCGCACACGCGCTACGATGCGGCCAGGGAAACTTCGTCACTCCAACGACAGTTGCTGGAGGCGGATGAGCGCCGGTTCGTTTCCGGCGCCCGGACGACCACCTTCGACACCATTATGGGCGACCAGCGCGCCCTGGTGACCGCCCAGATTTCCGAAGCCAATGCTCTGGCGGCCTACGCCCGCGCCCGCATCTCGCTCGACCAGGTCTTGGGCGAGACGCTCGAAAAGAACCACATCTCGCTCGAAGAGGGATTGGCCGGCCATGTGGAGAGGCCGTCGCAGATTCCCGCCCTGCTGGATTCGGGAAAGTAATAGGGGCCGGCGGCCGCGGCTGCGCGAATACGTGACCGTAATCGCGGCTCCGATCGGAGACCCGACCGTCAGGGAGCGATCTTCATGCATTACGACACCAGGAATCACCGCTTCCTCCACGCTCTCAGGTCTTGACTTTGCTTCTGTTTTCCTCCGCGTCTCCGCGCTTCCGCGGTGAATGCAAACTTAATGTCCGCGTTGACCGCCGCCGTTCTGGTGCATAGAATGAAGGTGAGGGGGAGTTCTCCTCAAAGACGCCATGAGAAGCGACGCGACGATGCCAACCCGGCACTTCGAAATCCTGCGAGCCATCGTGCGCGAGTACATCGAGACCGGTGAGCCGGTTGGCTCGCAGACGCTTTCGCGGCGGCGGGGACAGGCCCTGAGCCCGGCCTCCATCCGCAATGTGATGGCGGAGTTAGCCGATCAGGGCTACCTCTCGCAACCCCACACCTCGGCGGGCCGCGTGCCCACCGAAAAGGCCTTCCGCTTTTATGTGGGCTCGCTGACGGCCGCCCGCGTGACGGCGGGCGAAGCGGACCGCTTGCGCAACGAGTTCAATGCGCTCGATACCGTGGGCGCGCGCGTGGAACACTCCAGCCACATCCTGACGGAACTCACCCGCAACGTGGGGATCGCCGCCGCGCTGCCGGCGTTGGCGCAGGAGCTCGATCAGATCGAGCTGGTGCCGCTGGCCGACCGCCGCGTCCTGATGATCCTGGTCACGCGCGACCACATGGTACGGAACCGGGTGGTGGCGCTCGAAGAGCCCGCTTCGCCCGGCGAGCTAATCTCGATCCGCAACTACGTCAACCGCAACTTCAGCGGGTGGCAGTTGGGCGCGGCACGGCGCGAGCTGCTCAGCCGCATGCTGGAAGAACGGGCCGTCTACGACGCGGTGACGCGCCAGCTCCAGGTGCTGTGCCGCAAGGGCCTGCTGGAAGTGGACACGGCGCCGGAAGTCCACATGGAAGGGGCTTCCAACCTTCTCGGGCTGGACCTGCACCTGACGCGCGAAAAAATGTGCGGGCTGCTGCGCGCGCTGGAGGAGAAGAAGCGCGTGATCGAGCTGCTGGACCGCTTCCTGGAGCAGCCGCCGGGTGAGTTGGAAGTCCACGTGGGACTGGAAGCCATTCATCCCGCCATGAAGGATCTGGCGCTGATCGGCATGAGCGTGCGCATGGCCAGCGGCCTGCCGGCTAAAGTCGCGGTGCTGGGGCCCATGCGCATGCACTACCAGCAGGTAATGGCGGCGGTGCTGGAAACCAGCCGCGCGCTGGAGAGCGCGCAGTTCTAGCGACCCACTTTGATAAGCTGGTAACAGTGGACACCCACAATCCCAATCAGAAACTTTCCGACGTGTCTCCCGGCGAGAACCTCCCGGCGGAAACGCCGGACGGGCAATTGGCGGCGGTGACCACCGAGCGCGATCAACTGGCCGCGGAGAGGGCCGACCTGCACGACCGGCTGCTGCGCACGCGCGCCGAGTTCGATAACGCGCGGCGGCGCGCGGAACGGGAGCGGTCCGATTACCTGCAGTTCGCCGGCATGGAGCTGGTGCGGGACATCCTGCCGGTGCTCGACGACTTCGAACGCGCCCTCAAGGTGGAAACCGCCGACCGCCACTATGCCAAGGGCGTCGAGCTGATCTATCAGCGTCTGTCTGAAGCCCTCAAGAAGATGGGGCTGGAGCCGATCGAAACCGCCGGCCGCCAGTTCGATCCGAACCTGCACCAGGCGGTCGAGCGGGTGGAGACCGATGAGGAGCAAGACCAGTCCATTCTGGGAGAGTTTCAGAGAGGCTATAATTTCAAAGGCAAGCTTCTGAGGCCCGCTATGGTGCGGGTGGCAGTGAAACCGTAACGCATTGAATCCCGTGTCGAAGCGAGACTATTACGAAATACTGGGTGTCGGCAAGGACGCCGGCGATCAGGAGATCAAGGGCGCATACCGCAAGCTCGCGCTGAAGTTCCATCCCGACCGCAATCCGGACGACCCCCACGCCGAGGAGAATTTTAAGCAGGCTTCGGAGGCTTACAGCGTTCTGAGCGATGCACAGAAGCGCGCGGCTTACGACCGGTATGGCCACGCGGGGCTGCAAGGCGCGGCCGGCGCGGCGGGTTTCAACCCCGAAGCTTTTGCCGATTTCGGCGATATCCTGGGAAACTTCTTCGACTTCGGCGATTTGTTCGGCGGAGGCGGCGGCCGGCGGCGCAACCGCGCGCAACGCGGCGAGGATGTGCGCTATGACCTGGAACTGACGTTCGAAGAGGCGGTCTTCGGCATGAACGCCGACGTCCAGGTGGCGCGCATGGATCGCTGCGACCGCTGCGGCGGCGCGGGTTCGGAGCCCGGCAGCGGACCATCGCAGTGCCCCACGTGCCACGGCCGCGGTGAGGTTCTGTATCAACAGAGTTTCCTTTCCATCCGGCGCACTTGTAGCACCTGCGGCGGGTCGGGCCAGGTCATCCGCAACCCTTGCAGCCAATGCCGCGGCAACGGCTTCCGGCAGATCCAGCGCAAACTCAAGGTCACGGTTCCGGCGGGAGTCGATAACAATACCCGCATCCGGCTGGCGGCCGAAGGCCAGCCCGGCTCGAATGGGGGACCGCCGGGCGATCTCTACGTCTTCCTCAAGGTCAAGGAGCACGCCTTCTTCGAGCGCCGCGAACAGGACCTGCACTGCACCATTCCCATCAACCTGGCTCAGGCGGCTCTGGGCGCGGAAATCGAAGTGCCCACCCTCGATCAGCCCCACAAGCTCAAGATTCCCGAAGGCACGCAGAGCGGCGCGCAGTTCCGGCTGCGGCACAAGGGTGTGCCGCTGGTGAACGGCAGCGGCCGGGGCGACCTCTACGTGCACGTGGAGGTGCAGATTCCCACCCGCCTGACGCGCGACCAGCGGAAGCTGCTGGAGCAGTTGCGCGAGACCCTCCCCGTGAACAACGCGCCCGCGGAAAAAGGCCTGTTCGACAAGGTCAAAGACTACTTCATGTAGGACCTGAGCCGTGGGAGGATCCGGCCCAGGAAGTCATCTGGACACCGAAAACGAAAAAGACTTCGCGGGCCTGAAGATCGTCAATCCCTTGCGGGCGAACTGACGAGTGGGATGGATGAAGGGAGGAGGGGGGTTCTTGGAGCCACTCTCCCATCACCCTCGCGCCCCGCCGCACGGTGAACCTAACACTACCGGCAGTCCGTGCCCCATACTAAAAGGTGGATGGGCAGTCGGCAGGACCTCGGCGGACACCCAAAACCGGCCAATGAGAAGGTAGCGCGCGAGGCTTCTGCCAAGCCACGCGAATTATGTATACTACTGGCTATCTTGAGCGAGCGCCGAAAGAGCTACACCATATGCTCCTCAAAACAGAAACGCCGAACAATTCCGCGCCGCCGTCTTTAGCGGCGGCCCTATTGCTCGCGTTCCTTCCCGCGCAGGTGTGGGGTCACGCCGCAGGCCAGCCATCAACAAAAAGCGGCGAATGGCCTTATTACACTGCCGATGCCAGAGGCAGCAAATACTCGCCTTTGGATCAAACCAACACATCTCCAGACAGTGGCAGGGGAACCATTCTGATCGCCGTGCGGCCGCGGGCCGCGGAGGTCGCCAAGCATGTCAACCAGTGAACCTTCGGCGATTCAGGAGGTTGTACAACGCATCCAACAGTTTTTAAACCTCCGGCGCTGCGAGATCGGCGCACTCCTAAAAGAGACAGGCAAGGCCTGGATCGACGACAACGCACCGCGCCTCGGCGCCTCCCTGGCGTTCTACACGTTGCTGTCCCTGGCCCCTATCCTCATCGTCGTTGTTGCC
>Ga0187874_10001509_pt1 | contig 20650 bp, 13 predicted proteins | sample June2016WEW_16_1_3_FD_132993 | JGI IMG/M metagenome (GOLD analysis project Ga0187874, IMG submission 132993) | Peatland microbial communities from SPRUCE experiment site at the Marcell Experimental Forest, Minnesota, USA - June2016WEW_16_150 | ecosystem: Environmental > Terrestrial > Soil >... | reverse complement strand
GCCTTTAGCCGGCTAAAGCCCAACTTTCCGAGCAACCCTACGGCACGACTAAAGCCGTGCCCTGATACAAAGCCGAAGACCAAACCTCGCGTACCCCTACGCTCAGATTCCTGCGGAGCAAAGCGGGTACAGCTACCAATTCCAAAGGCGGGAATTGGTAGCGGTCCCCGTTTTGCGGCGGCGCGTGCTCCCGGGGCTATTTTCGAGAGCGGCAGTTTCGGATGGCGCGCTCGAAGCCGGGGAGCGAACGCTCGATGGAGTCGAGGGGGATGGTGAGCGAGAGACGCATGTAGCCGCCGCGGCCGAAACCAGCGCCTGGGACGGCCAGAATGCCTTCGGACTGCAGCATGCGGATGAAGGCCACGTCGTCGGGAATGGGCGTCTTGGGGAACACGTAGAACGCGCCTTGCGGGCGCGGGGCGTCGTAGCCCATGGACGTCAATGCGTCGCAAAGGAGATCGCGCCGGACCTGATAGGGGGCCACGTCGACGGCGGCGTCGGGCGCCTGGGCGACCACCAATTGCCAGATGGCGGGCGCGTTGATGTAACCGAGAATGCGGTTGGCGAAGGTGCAGGCGTTGCGCAACTCGGCGGCTTCCGGCAGGCGCGGCGGGATGGCCAGGTAGCCGATGCGCTCGCCGGGAATCGCCATGGCCTTGGACCAACTCCACGCCAAAACGGCGCGGCGCAGCAGCGGCAGCGTCTCGGGGGGTATGAGGCCGTCAAAAGTCAGCGCGCGGTACGGTTCATCGCTGACGATCAAGACGGGCTCCGGAATGATGCGATCGAGCGCGCGCAGCACGTCGGCGCCGTAAACCACGCCGGTGGGGTTGTTGGGCGAATTCAGAATCAGGGCTTTGGTGCGCGGCGTGATGGCCGCGGCGATGCGGGCGATATCGGGCTGGAAGTCCGCGCCGGTTTCCACCGGCACCACGCGGCCGCAATGGTTCTCGATGTAGAAGCGATACTCCGGGAAGTAGGGGTTGAGGACGATCACTTCGTCGCCGGGGTCGAGCACGGCTTTGAGCACGGTGTTGATGGCTCCGGCGGCGCCCGTGGTCATGAGGATGTCGTCGAGCGTGAAGGGAAGGCCGGTGCGTTCGGCCAGCCGGCCTGCAATGGCGGCCCGCACGGCGGGGAAGCCGGCGTTGGGCATGTAGCCATGGCTGTGCGGCCGGTTCTCGGCGACCACGCGGCGCAGAGCCTCGATGACCGCGGCGGGGGGCTCCATGTCGGGATTACCCAGCGAGAAATCGAAAACGTTGGCGTAGCCGCGCTCTTTGCGAAGCTGGATGCCGATTTCGAACATGCGGCGAATCCAGGAAGTCCGCTCCATCTGCTCGGCGATGGAGCACGAGATGCTCATGGTTTGCGTGATCATACGCGCGCACTCCAAACCCGATTATAACGCAACACCACTTTCAGGTGGGAAACTCTTCTAGGTCCTTGACCGCGAGGAAACATTCGCGGGACGGGCGCCGCTCCCTCACGGTCGTGCGACAAGTCGCGGCTCGCCTCGGGGCCACCAGCGTGAGCGATGGCCGCTTTCATCGCGGCCGGCGAAGTCGAACGTGCGCCCGAAAGACCCTTCTGGGAACGCCGCCTCTGTCATACAATGAGCCGTGACCCCGACTCAAGTTTCTTCCGCTCGCTGGCGCATTCTGGCACTGCTTTTCTTCGGGACGACGTTGACCTACCTGGATCGCGTTTTCCTTTCCAACCTTTGGCCGACCCTCCGCGACAGCATGCACTTCAATGCCGAGGATTACGGGAATATAACCGGGGCGTTCGCCCTGGCGTACACCGTAGGCTACCTGGTCGCAGGTAAGTTCATCGACCGCTTCGGCAGCAAGATCGGCTATCTGGTTACCATCGCCTGGTGGGCCGCCGCGTCTGCACTGGTGGGCCTGCCGGTGCTCTCGGCTACTCTGACGGGCCTGCTCATTTGGCGCGGTTTGCTCGGCTTCGGCGAAGCCGGTAACTTTCCGGCCGCCATCAAATCGGTAGCTGAATGGTATCCCAAGCAAGACCGCGCGTTTGCCACCTCTGTCTTCAATTCCGGAAGCAATGTGGCCGCCATGTTCGGCCCGGCCCTGGCTGGGGTGTTGGCTCTGACTTGGGGATGGCGTGGCGCCTTTTACCTGAATGGTGCGCTGGGCTTGGTCTGGGTGGTGCTCTGGTTGACTCTCTACCGGAACCCGCCGGTAAAGCCTGAAGATGAAGGCGTGATCACGGCCAAGATCGGCTGGATGGGCTCGCTGAAGTATCCGGAGGCTTGGGGCTTTGCCCTTGGCAAGTTCCTCACCGACGGTGTGTGGTGGTTTTACCTGTTTTGGCTGCCGCCGTACCTGTATGATGTGCGCCACTTCAATTTGAAAGAAGTTGGCTGGGCGATGCCGGTGCTCTATTCGGCGGCCAGCGTGGGCAGCCTGATCGGCGGGGCGATTCCGAGCTATCTGGGCCGGCGCGGTTGGGACATGCGCAAGGCGCGGCCCACGGCCATGGCCCTCTGCGCGCTGTGCATGCCCATTGCTGCCACGGCAGTTTGGGTGAAGAACCCCATCCTCATGGTCGTACTGATTTGTTTTGGGCTGGGTGGCCACCAGGGCTGGTCGGCGAACATCTTCAGCACCACGTCGGACTCGTTCCCGAAGGGAGCGGTAGCCTCGGTCACCGCCATCGGCGGGTTTGCCGGCGGCCTGGGCGGAATCCTGTTCAGCGCCAAATTGCCGGGCTTCATCATCGGCCATTTCGGCAGTTATGTGCCCATGTTTGTGATGATGGGCAGCCTGCACCTGATCGCCTTGCTCGTCATGAGCCAGCTTTCCTGGCGCAAGCGGAAGCAAGTGGCCGTAGCGGTATAGGTCTGTGCTGTGATCCGGTCAGGTGGGGCAGGGCTTGGAAACCTGCCCCGCCTGGCGTTCCTTCAGGGCCGCATACGTTCCGTCTGCACCTCGGTCCGGTCGCGCCGGAATTCACGAGCAGGGGCGGCAGCCGGCGCTCTGGCACAACTGGTAACCGGCTACGTCGTGCGGTTCAGCTATTTGCCGTGCTTCCTCTACGCGGGCTCGGCTTACCTGCTGGCGGTGGGCGTCATCCAGCTTTTGTCGCCGCGGCTGGAGCCGGCTGATTTAGACTGAGGAAGTGCTGACTCGCCGGCCGGCCCGCGTTTTCCCGGCAGTGGTGCTGTTTGTCGTCCTCGGAGTGCTGGGCGTCGAGGTGTATGGATTCTGCCAGGGCCATTTGTTTGCTCAGCATGTTTGGGACCCGGACGGCCTCAAGAAGCTGGGCCGGTTGGGCGGATGGTATCTGGCGGTAGCCGGTTCGCTGCTGTTGGTCGCGCCCTGGACGTTGGCTGCGGCGACATGCGCGCTGGTCGCGGCGTTGACGGTTGCCGCGGTCGGCCCGCAGCCGGTTCTCGCGGTTCTCTTCTTCCTGATTTCAGCCTGCGCGATGGGAATGAGGCTTCTGGGGCGCGACACGGAGGAATCGGCGGAGACACACCTGCTGGCGACTCTGCTGGGCACCGCCTTTTACATCTTCCTAATGAATTTGCTGGCGCGCGCGCCGGTGCACTATGCGGCGGCCTGGGCGGCGCTTTTGGCCCTCCCCATCCTGCTGGATGTCCGCGGCTCCGGGCGGCGCCTGCTCTGCTGGGGCAGGTTGATTGGTTCCCTGGAGTTGCGAGCCTGGCCGGAGCGCGCCGGTTTCGCGCTGCTGAGCTTCGTCCTGGTGATGCACTGGCTGGTCGTTCTCAAGCCGGAACGGAGCGCCGACGGCTTGGCTATGCACCTGGCGATTCCCGCGAACATCGCCCGCAACCACGCCATGACATTTCAGCCGGCGGTGTTCGTCTGGTCGGTGATGCCGATGGGCGCCGATTGGACCTACTCCATCGTGTATCAGCTGGGGGGCGAGTTTGCGGCGCGGCTCTTGAATTTCGCCGCGTTGCTGCTGGTGCTTGCGCTGCTCTACTGCGTGTTGCGGCGGCGGGTTTCGCAACCGCTCGCCTTTCTTCTGCTGGCTTCGCTCGCGACCACTCCCCTGGTTCAACTGGTGACGGGATCGCTGTTTGTCGAGAACCTGCTGGCGGCCATGATTCTGGGCATGCTGGCCGCGCTCTGGCGCTTTGGCGGGACCGGAGAACGCAAGTTCCTGTACCTATCCATGACGCTGGGAGGAAGTGCGCTGGCCATCAAGACCGGGGCGTTGGGGTTTGTCGTGTTGACGCTTCCGTTCGCCATGTTGGAAATCCGCCGGCAGTGGAAATCGCTCGGCCGCAGACCGGCGGCTTCCTGCATGGTGGCAGCCGGACTGTTGCTGGCGGCCGCGTTGCCCACTTACGTTATCGCGTGGCGGATGACGGGGAACCCCATCTTTCCCTATCAGAACAGCAAGATTCATTCGCCGCTGGTCGATCCGGCGGTGGAGTTCGAGGACATCGAATTCCGCCAGCCCCTTACCTGGCATACGCCGTACGACCTCACGTTTCACACGCATGCCTACTACGAATCGCAAGACGGCGCCTTCGGATTTCAGTATCTGCTGCTGGGGCCGCTGGTACTGCTGGGCCTCGCGGTGGTCGATCGCAGGCGGGCGCTGAGCGGCGCGGTGGTCGCGCTGGGGGCGGCGTTGCTGGTGCTTCGGTTCGAACCAAACGCCCGCTTTTGCTACGCGGCGTTTCCCCTGCTGCTGGTTCCGTTCGCGGAGCTGATGCGCTGGCTCGGCGCGCATGGGCCAAGGACGTACCGCGTCCTGGTTGTATGCCTGGTTGTCTCGACCGCTTTGAACCTCTATTTTCTGCCGGCTTCGGGATGGTACCAAAAAGACTTCTACATGCGAGCGGCATTCTCCCGCGGGGCCCGGGAACGGTTTATCCGGGAATCTGTTCCCATTCGCAAGGTAATGGCGGACTTCAACCGGGCGCACGCGGGCGCGCCGGTCTTCCTGGCCGCGGAAGACGACCTCGCCGACGCTTCCGGAGACGTCTACCTGAACAACTGGCACCAATATCCGATTCTGGACGAGTTGCGGCGGGCGGCCAGTATGCAAAAGACGCTGGCGCTTTTTCAGAAGTGGGGGGTGCGTTATTTTGTGGGGCGCAAGCCGACGGCCACCGAACATCTGGAGCCGGAGGCGCTGCGCAGGGTTTTGGAGACGTGCACCGCATCGGAATCCGAATTCGCCGATTTCTACGTATCGCGGTTGGATGAGGCTTGCGGGAATCTGGACGAAGCGGCGCTGGCCGCGCGCCAGCCAATCCAGCCTTCGGTTGTATTGCCGGCTGGCATCTACGACGACTATGATCCGGCCATCTGGTACCGCGGCAGTTGGACCAGACATGGCGGCATCGGCGGAACGTGGGCCCACACGATGACCGAGTCCGATACGCCGGGCGCGGAGATCTCTTTCGCGTTTGCGGGAACGGCGGTGACCTACGTGCACAGCAGCGGACCGGACCGGGGCCTGGCGGAGATCTCGATTGACGGAAACAGCCAGGGGAAGGTCGACTTGTACGCTCCGCGTGTCGAATGGCAGAGCCGGTCAAGATTTTGTTGCTTCGACAAGGAGCGGCACACGGTCGAGATCCGGGTGGCCGGGCGGAAGATTGTGGACCTGGACGCATTTGTGGTGGAGTAGCGCAAGATGGAGATTGTGAAAGGCATCCGTCCGGCCAGCGACCGTTCGCTTCACGTCTCGTTCGGCGACGAGATTTCCATGGAGTCGTATGGCGCGGTGATGCGGCTCACGCGGGCACTCGCGGGCGCGCGCGGCATCCTCAATCTTCACCCGGCATACGCTTCGGTGCTGGTGGATTTCGATCCCCGGCTGCGCACCCACGAGCAAATTGAGGCCCTGGTGCGGGAGTGCCTTGGCGCGCCGGATCGAGCCCCCGCGGAACAGCCGCGCACCATCGAAATCCCGGTGCGGTACGGCGGCGAATTCGGTCCGGATCTGGAAGATATCGCGCGCCACACGGGCTTCGCGGCGGAGCGCGTGGTGGAGCTATTCGGCGCGGCCGAGTACCTGGTTTACTTCGTGGGCTTCTCGACGTGCTTTCCGTATCTGGGCGGCCTCCCGCCGGAGCTGGCCACGCCGCGTCTCTCCGCGCCGCGCAAACACGTGCCGGAAGGCAGCGTGGCGATTGGCGGCGCGCAGGCGGGCGTGTACCCCCTGGCATCGCCGGGCGGCTGGCGCCTGCTGGGCCGCACGGCTTTGCGTCTCTTCGATCCCCAGGGAGCGCCGCCGCCCCTCTTGCGCATGGGCGACCGTGTGCGCTTCGTCACGGAGCCCTTTGCGGGGCGGCTGAAAGAGCGCCGCGCGTGAGCTCGATTCGGGTTGTGTCTGCGGGCTTTCTCACGACCGTCCAGGATCTCGGCCGGTTCGGCTGGGCGCACTTCGGCGTGTCGGCATCCGGCGCAGCCGACCCGCTGGCATTGCGCGCGGGCAACCTGCTGGTGGGCAACGCCGAGAATGCCGCCGCGCTGGAGATGACCCTGACCGGCGGCGAATTCGAATTCGAGCGAGCCGCCACCATCGCGCTCACGGGCTCGGACTTTTCGACGGACCTGCCGCTCTGGACCGCCGTGGAAGTGAAGGCCGGTCAGACTGTGCGGTGCGGCCCGTCGCGCTCCGGCGCCCGCTGTTACCTTTGCGTAAGAGGCTCCATCGGTGTGCCCAAGGTGATGGGGAGCGCTTCCACTCACCTGATGACCGGAGTGGGCGGCCGAGCGCTTCGCAAGGGAGACGTGCTTCCGATCGGCGACCAAGCCGTGCGCCGCCCGCGCCCGGGCAGCACGGTTCCGCCATTCCCGGTGGCCGGGCCGCTTCGCGTCACCGACGGCCCGCAGGCCGATTGGTTCGCCGGCGAACTGTACCAGGCGGAATATACCATTTCCGAGGAATCCAATCGCATGGGCCTGCGGCTGCGCGGCGCGGCAATTCCGAGCCGGTCGGGCCACATGCTCACCGAAGGAGTGCCGCTCGGCGCCGTCCAGGTGCCGCCCGACGGGCAACCCATCATCCTGTTTGTCGAGCACCAGACCACCGGCGGATACCCCAAGCCGGCCAACGTGATCTCGGCCGACTTCTGGCGCCTCGGCCAACTCCGCCCGCGCGATCGGGTGCGTTTCGAACGTGTTTCCATCGAACGCGCCCTCAAATTGATGCAGGAGCAGGAAAAGTGGTTGTATGGGATATGAATTCAACGCGGAGGCGCTGAGACGCGGAGTTTTGAGAAAGACGGAGTTCACCGCAGAAACGCTGAGACGCGGAGTTTTGAGAAAGACGGAGTTCACCGCAGAGACGCTGAGGCGCGGAGTTTTGAGAAAGACGGAGTTCACCGCAGAGACGCTGAGACGCAGAGTTTTGAGAACACATTGGAACGTTGTGTGTGCGACGGCTACCTTAGGGTTAAGTTATATTTCTTGGTTTTTCTCCGCGTCTCAGCGCCTCCGCGGTGAAAGCATTTTCCGGAAAGGCCTGCTATGATCATCGATCTCAATTGCGACATGGGCGAGCTGGAAGACGCGGCTCATGAAGCCGCTCTGATGGAGCACATCACATCGGCCAATATCGCCTGCGGAGGCCACGCCGGGGACGAAGCCACCATGGAGCGCACCGCGCGGCTGGCGCTCGAACGCAAGATCCGCATCGGCGCGCATCCCGGTTACCCCGACCGCGCCAATTTCGGTCGCGTCGAAATGGCCATGACGGCGGAGGAGATCGAGCGCACGGTCCGGGAGCAGATCGAGAGGCTGGATGCGGTGGTGCGCCGGCTCGGCGGCACTATCGTCCACGTGAAACCGCACGGCGCGCTGTACAACGTGGCGGTGCGCAACCAGGAAGTGGCGCGGGCCATCGGCCGGGGCGTGGCCCGGTGGAACCGCGGTGTTCCGGTGTTTGGCCTGGCCGGTTCTCGCATGCTCGACGTGTGGCGCGGCATGGGTTTGGCGGTGGCCGGCGAAGGCTTCGCCGACCGGCGTTACGAGCCCGATGGCTCGCTGCGTTCGCGCAAGTTTCCGGATGCGTTGATCACCGATCCCGAAGAAGCGGCCGCGCAAGCCCTGCGGCTGGCGCGCAGCGGCGGCGTCGAGACCATCTGTGTGCATGGCGACACTCCAGGGGCGGTGGCCATTCTGAAAGCCTGCCGGGAAGCGCTACCATACCAATGATGAGGTTGCTCCTGCTGCTGGCCGCCGCTGCGCGGCTGTTCGCGCAAGCATGTTCCTATTCGTACGCGCCGGTGCCGGTTCAGCCCATCAGCGTTACGGCCAATGCCTCCACCAACTCCATCACCATCACCGCACCCGCGGGCTGCGCCTGGAGCTACGCCACGGACGTCACCTGGATCACGCTGCCAGCCGCCAGCTTGCAGGGCACGGGCAACGGCACATTCACCTGGCTGGCCGCGGTGAATCCGTTTGTTTCGCCGCGCACCGGCCACATCGTCGTAACGAACACGGCCTTCTACACGACGACTACCTTTACGGTGGTGCAAAGCGGGGCCACCTGCGTGGTGACGCTCGCGCCGGCGTCGGGCACCGCCGTAGTGGCGGGCGTTACCGGCACGTTTCAGGTGCAGACTAACTGTGTGTGGGCGGCAGGCTCGAATGCGAGCTGGATCGCGCTGACCGCTCCAGCGAGCGGCACTTTGAATGGCGCGGTGGGCTACACGGTGGCCGCCAACACCTGCGTGAGCCAACGTTCCGGCACCGCGATCGTGTATGCCGGCAGCACCAGCGGCCCCTCCGCGACATTCTCGCTGGTGCAAGACGGCTCACTGAACAACCTGACGCTGGCGCCCAGCGGCCTTCCAGCCGTGCCCTCGACCGGCGCCAATGGCCTTATCACGGTCACGACTGGCGCGAGTTGCAGTTGGTCCGCGTATAGCGACGTGGGCTGGATGAGCATCAACGGCGCCAGCTCCGGCGCCGGCTCGGGCAGTATCGCGTACAACATCATCGCCAATACCAGCGTTGCGCGCACCGGCAACATCCACGTTGGGGCGCTGCTGTTCATCGTGACGCAGCAGCCCGCGCCGGCGCCGCCGGTGCAGTTGAACGCCGTTTTGAACGGCGGGAGCTACGCGCAGGGTGCGGTTTCGCCCGGAGAGGTGGTGGCGGCGTTTGGTGTCAACATCGGCCCGGTTGCAGGCGTGTCCCCTGCGGCCGGCACGTTCCCCAAGACGCTGGGCAACGTGCAATTGCTATTCGATGGCGTGCCCGCTCCGCTGCTCTACGCCTCCGCCACGCAGGTGAACGCGGTGGTGCCGTACGCCGTGACTGGCTCGACGCAGGTGCAGGCGCAATACCAGGGCACGCCTTCGAATACCCTGACGCTTACCGTGCAGGCAGCCACGCCGGGGCTGCTGACGCTGGACCGCTCCGGCCTCGGACCGGGCGCGATCCTCAACCAGGACTATTCCACGAATACCGCCGCCAGTCCAGCGGCGCGCGGCTCGGCAATCATGATCTATTGCGTGGGCGGCGGCGTTACCAATCCTCCCAGCACGGATGGCGCCATCATTACGGCGCCGGCGCCGCCAGCGTTGCCGCCGGTGCTGACGCAGCCGGTTTCGGTCAACATCGGGGGTATCAACGCGACCGTGCTGTACAGCGGCGCGGTGCCGGGCTCGATCGCGGGCCTGACGCAGATCAATGCCGTGATTCCGGCCGGCGTAACCCCCGGAGCGAACGTGCCGTTGGCGATCCGCATCGGCAACTGGCAGAGCCAGACCACCGTCACCGTGGCCGTCCAGTAGCTTCGAGCGCAGCGGCGCAGGCGGGGCAGAGCGGCGCCAGCACCTCCCTTGTAAAGCAGATAAAAGAATCTTATACTACAGACAGCCGGCCTACGGTAGGACCGACTGGTTGATCGCCCCTTGTGTTTGGCTGAAAAGGAGGCATGACCATGGGGTTGCGAATTGTTGTTGTCTTTTTTCTGGTGGCGCCCTTGCTTCTGGGGCTCACAGCCTCTTCGGGCCAGACGGCCCAGGCGGAGCCGGAACCGCGCTACGATTCGGCCGCAACGGTTGACATGATGACGGTTGTCGCCGACCTGCGGGAGGTTCCCCGCGGGAGCCCGCTGACTGGAACTCATCTGATCGTCCGGCCGGAATCGGCCAAAGAGAATTCCGAGACCATCGATGTTTATCTTGGCCCCGCTAATTACCTGAAGGATTTTGAAGTCACCTTTGCCAAAGGTGACCGGGTCCAGGTGATCGGCTCGAAAGTGAAGTACGGCGGCGCCCCGCTCATTCTGGCGCGCCAGGTGCGGCGCGATTCCACCACCTTGTATCTCCGTGACGAGCACGGCACGCCTTACTGGAGGGGGAGAACCTAGCGCGTTGACCGGCTGATGTGGTCCTTTCCCCGGGAAGCCACTCCCTCACGGTCGTGGCTCGTAGCGGAGTCGTAGACGTGAGTGAGCGATCGCGGAAAGGCGCCAAACCACCCGGTCAGAGGACCAGCGCGCGGGTTCACTCATTGCGCAAGGCGGCGAGCGGGTCGACCCGCGTGGCGCGGCGCGCCGGGAAGTAGCAGGCTAGTGAGGCCGCGCCCAACAGCGCCGCGGCTACGGCCAGATAGGTCAGCGGATCGATCGCGGGCACGCCGAACAACAGGCCGCTGATCCAGCGCGAAGCGAAGGCCGCGGCGCCGAGTCCCGCGCACAACCCGGCGACTACCGGGCTCAGGCCGTAGCGCGCGATGACGCCCCACAGGTGCCGGCGCTGCGCCCCAAGTGCGATTCGAATTCCCATCTCCTTGGACCGCTGGGTTACCGACTGCGAAACCACCCCGTAGACACCGATGGCAGCCAGGAGCAAAGCGGAAAGCGCGAAGGCCAGAACCAGACCCAACTGGAATCGCCGCTGGCGCACGGAAGCGTCCACAATCTCCTCCAGAGTCAAGGGCTGCGGAACCACCAGTTGCGGGTCCATACGCCGAATGGAGGCGCGCAGCGCGCCGGCAATGGTCATCGGGTCCATGGCGGTGCGCACGACCAGCGCAAAGCTGGAGCGGTCGCGTTGCCAGTAGGGCAGGTAGACGGTCAGGCTGGGAGCCTTGTGGAGGCTGGAACGAACATCGCCCGAGATCCCGATGACTTCGAACCACGCGTCGCTGCCTAACTGGAAGCGGCTGCCGATCGGATTCTGATTCGGCCAAAGCCGGCGCGCGGCCTGGGCGGAAACCACGGCTACCGGGCGATCGCGGTCGGATTCGGCCATCAACCTGCCCTCCAGGAGGGGGATGCCCATGGCGCGAAAGAAACCGGGCGTCACCGTACGATAGTCCACGACAGGCTGCTCCACCGCGGGAAGATTCGCGCCCTCCACGTTGACGCTCAAGTTGCTGCCTTCGCCGCTCAGCGGCCCGCGGTTGGAGATGCCCGCGGCGACCACTCCGGGCAGCGTCTGCACCCGGTCGAGCAGTTCCCTCACAAAACGCACGTGCGCTGCGGAATCGGGATAGCGGACGCCGGGAAGGCCCAGGCCGATCTCGACGGCGCGGCCGGTCTGGAAGCCTTTATCGACGTGAATCAACCGCACGAAACTGCTCAGCAGCAGGCCGCCGGCCACCAGGCAAATGGCGCCCAGAGCGACTTCGGCAGAGATCAACAAGCGGCGCACGCGCCCGCCGGCGCGGTCCGTGACGGCGTGGCCGGCGGACTTCAGCGCCCGCTGCGGATTGGTGCGGGCCAATCCCCACGCCGGCAGAACGCCGAACAAAACGCCGCTGGCCATACTCAACAACGCGGCAAAAGAGAGAGCGGCGAAATCCATGTGCAGATCCTGCAGGCGCGGAATGTCGAGCGGCGCTTTCCAGATGATGGCGGTGAGCGCCCACTGGGCGGCCAGAGCGCCCAGCAGGCCGCCAGCGGCCGCCAGCAGCAGGCTTTCGGTGAGCATCTGACGCACCAGGCGGGCCGTGCCGGCGCCGATGGCGGCGCGAATGGCCAGTTCCCGGCGGCGCCCCGAGGCGCGAGCCAGCAGCAGGTTGGCGAGGTTGACGACGACGATCACCATCACCGCGCCGGCCGCGCCCAGAAGCAAGGTGAGGCTGGTACGGGAACTGCCCGTCATCTGTTCTTGCAGGCCGGAGATGGTGGCGCGCAGTTCGGTCTTTTCGGGAAGCGTGCCGGCGATGGCGCTTTGGATCACGTTCAGATCGGCCGTGGCCCGGGAGATGGAAACACCGCGTTGGAGACGGGCCAGACAGCCGAAATCGAATTCGGCCATGATGGCAAGGTCGCTATCGGCGATGGCGAACGGTTTCCAGAGGTCGGCCGCGGCGTCGTAAGCATTCGACAGGCTCGCGGCGCTGGTAACCAGAGGCGAGCCTTCGAGCTGGTTTTCCGTGGGGATGCGGGCCTCGGGCGGCAGCACGCCAACCACCTCGTAAGGCGCGCCGCCGAGCAGAATCTTGCTGCCGACGATGGCTGGATCGCGATGGAAGCGGCTCGTCCACAGGCGGTCGCTGAGCACCACGACGTGGTCGCTGCCGGGCTGGTCTTCCGCTTCGGTGAACGTCCGTCCGAGCGCGGGCTGAATGCCGAGCAATGGAAACAGGCTGGGTGACACGCGCTGGGCGTTCACCAACTCGGGGTCGCCGCCGGAAGTGAGCGTGAAGCCAAGACCGCCGACCAGCGCCAAGCCATCGAACGAGCGGCTTTGTTTGCGCCACTCGCGGAAGTGCCAGGCAGCAACTGGCAGAGCCGGCCCGAAGCGGGCCCACTTGGGAACGACTTCCTGCACGGCCACCAGACGGTCCGGTTCCGGGTAAGCGAGCGGCCTCAGCAGGACGCCGTTGAAGACCGTGAAGATGGCGGTGTTGGCTCCGATGCCCAGGGCGAGGGTCAGCATCGCGATGACGGCGAAACCGGGGCTGCGCATCATCGTGCGCAGCGCATACCGGATGTCGAACCACATATTACTAAAGACGCTAAAAGCGGAAAAGAGTTGGCAATCTTGCGTTACGATCAGGGAAGATACCAAGCCGGATGCGTGCCGTGTCGAGACTCTCCAGGACCCTCGGCGTGATTTGTTACTGCGAAGGCAGGCAAGCGAAAGCCTGCCCCGCCAAAGGTTGCCAGAAATTGGGGCTGCTGCCGATCCTGCTGCTGCCGGTCCTGGCGATGGCGCAGCAGGCGCCCGTCGGGACCGAGATCTCCATTCGTCTCAAGAGCGCCGTCTCAACCCGGAGTTCCAAACCGGCCGACCCGGTGGAGGCGGTGATCATCGTCCCGGTAGTGGCGAATGGGCGGACCGTGATCGCCGCCGGCGCGGTGGTTCGCGGGACGGCAGAGAAAGTGGCGCAGCCCTCCGCGGCCGGCGAGCGCGCGGCGCTGCTGCTGTGCTTCACCGAACTTGAGGCCAGCGGCGCCCGGCGGGCCATTGTGGGGCGCGTCGAAAGCGTGGACAACGCCCGGGAAACAGTGGACGATCAGGGCCAGATCAACGGGATTCTGGCTTCGGAAACCATGACGGGCCGGTTGGACGCCTGGCTGAGCAGATTGAGCGACGAGTATACCGGATTGGCCGGCATTCTGAGTGCGGCGAAGAACGCCGTATTTCAGCAAGCTTCCACCGACATCAGCTACCTTCCGGGCGTCGAGATGACGTTGCGGCTCGCGGAGCCGCTCGATCCGCCGCCGGGTAAGACTGCGCCGTCTTCCGCTGGCGCCCGGCCGATTGCCGGCCGCGCCGCGCTGGCGCAACTGGTCTCGCGCCAGCCATTCCAAACCGTCGCGCAACGACCGCCCGAGCCCTCGGATATCACCAACCTGTTGCTGGTCGGGACCGAGGATACGTTGCGCCGCGCCTTCGCGGAAGCCGGATGGTCGGGCGCGGCGAGCTTGAATCCGCTGTCGAAGTTGGAGACGCTGCGGGCGCTGGGGGAGGATCGCGGTTACAGCGAAGCTCCCGTATCCGTACTTCTGCTGGACGGCAAACCACCAGACCTGGTCTTCGAAAAAACCAACAATACCTTCGCGCGCCGCCACCACCTGCGCATCTGGCGGCGGCCCGGCAGTTTCCGGGGCAAACCCGTCTGGGCGGTTGCGGCCACGCACGATATCGGCATCGACCTTTCGGAGGCGGAGCGCACCTTCATCCACCGGATCGATTCGCAAATCGATCGCGAACGCGACAAGGTGGTTGACGATTTGCTGTTCACCGGACACGTCGAGCGATTCGACCTGGTGGAACGGCCCGCGGTTCCACGGCAGGGACGGAATTCGACCGGCGATAGTCTGGAGACCGATGGCCGGATCGCTGTACTGTTGCTTCATTGACGGATATAATAGTGCCCACTTGCGTAACCTATATGAACCGTCATTTGGTGTTGACTGCCTGCTTATTCGTTGTGCCTTTCTCACTGGCCGCGGCATCTCCGGACGTCCACGGCGCGCTCCGGCGCTTGCCGCTGCGCTTTGAAGCCGCCGCGGACGGAAGGCTGGTGGCGCGCGAAGGGCCGTACAGCCTGATGGTGGAAGCGGGCCGGACCACCGTGACCGTGATCGATCGCACCAATCACCGCTCCGCCTCCGTGACCACCAAACTGGCGGGCGCGGAACCTACGTCGCGGCCGGTCGGGGCAGATCCGTTGGCGGCCCAAGCCACTTATCTTTTGGGTAATGATCCGGCGCGATGGCGCACCGGCGCTCCGCTGTTCGCCCGCGCCGTGTACCGCGGCGTTTATCGCGGCATCGACCTGGTGTTCCACGGCGACGCCGGCTCGCTGGAGTACGACTTCGTGGTGCAACCGGGGGCCAGCGCGCGGCGGATCGCGCTCGATATTTCGGGGGCCTCCGCGCTGCGCCTGGAATCGGACGGGGCGCTCGAAATCGCCACGCCGGCCGGCGAGATCCGCTGGAAGAAGCCGGAGGTCTACCAATGGAAAGACGGCGTGCGCCAATCCGTGGCCGGCGCGTTCGCCGTCCACGGCCGCCGCGTGACTTTCGCCATCGGCGCGTACGACCGCGGCCGGGAACTCGTGATCGACCCAACCCTCACCTACGCCACCTACCTCGGCGGTTCCGATAATGAAGGCAGCCGCGGCGTGGCCGTGGATGGCTCCGGTAATTTCTATGTCACCGGCTTCACGTATTCCCTGAACCTCCCGCACACCACCAGCACTTCCTTTCAGTTCTCTTATCACGGCGGCGGCGCCTTTACCGATTTGGGCGGCGACGCTTTCATCGCGAAGTACACGCCGGCGGGCGCGTTGGCGTACGTCACGTATCTGGGCGGCTCGGGCGACGATGCGGGTGCTGCCATTACGGTGGACTCGGCGGGGAACGCCTATGTCACGGGGTTCACTAACTCCACGGATTTTCCGACGATCAAGGGATGCTACCAGACCAAGTTTGGCGGGGCGGGAACCGGGCAGTATTCGCAGGCCTTCGGTGACGCGTTTGCCGTCAAATTGAATCCCGCCGGGACGGCGTTGGTCTACTCCACGTATCTGGGTGGATCGAACGACGAACAGGGCACTGCCATTGCCGTGGACAGCTCCGGCAACGCTTATGTCGGCGGCGCGACGCTCTCAACCAACTTCCCGACCAGCAGCGCCTATCAATCCGCCTTTGGCGGCGCCGGTGGCAGCCCCCCGTTCTGCTGCGGCTCCAACGCTCCTTTCATCAGCTTTGGCGACGGCTTTATCACCAAGCTGAACCCCACCGGCACCGGCGTGGTGTTCTCCACTTACTTCGGCGGAGAGTTGGATGATGCGGTGACGGCCCTGGCGCTGGACAGCTCCGGCAACGTGTACGTGGGAGGCAATACGCTCTCCACCAAGTTTCCCGTGCTCAACGCCTACCAGGGCAAGTACGGCGGGGCCGCGAGCGCCAGCGCACAACCGGTGATCACGACTGGCGACGGCTTCGTCGCCAAGTTCGATCCCACCGGCAAGCTGCTGTACTCCACCTACCTGGGCGGAAGCGGCGACGACGCTGTCATGGGCCTTGCGGTAGATAGCACCAGCGCAGCCTATGTGACCGGCTTCACTTCATCCTCCAACTTTCCTGTGAGCGCGACCGCCGCGCAGAAGAGCTTCGCCGGGCCGGCCACTATCACCGGCGAAAGGGGATTTGTGTGGGGCGATGCGTTCGTAGCCAAGCTGGCGCCCTCCGGAAGCAGCCTGGTCTGGGCCACCTATCTGGGCGGCAGCCAGGACGATGCCGGAATGGCCATCGCGGTGGATGCCGGCGGCAACGCGATTGTGGGCGGCTTCGCCAACTCCACCAACCTACCGGTCAGTACCAACGCCCAACAAAAAACTTTTGGCGGCAACAACGGCCCACCGGCTTTCACGGATCCGACTGGCGACGCGTTCCTTGCCAAAGTCAGCGCGGACGGCACGTCTTTCCTGTATCTTTCCTATTACGGCGGAAACTCCAGCGATGCCATCACCGCACTCGCCTTGGATGCGCAAGGCGACGTGATTGTGGGCGGCGCCACCACTTCTACCAACCTGCCGACCGCCGGCAACCCCGCGCAACCGGCCTTCGGCGGCCAAGACATTCAGAACGAGACCGAGACCATGGGCGACGCCTTCGTGGCCGTCTTCTCGGGGATTGCAACGGTTTCGGTCACGGCCGCCATCGCCTCGATCGAAAATGACGCCTCCTTCACCAGTGCGCTGGCGCCCGGCTCGGTGGCGGCAATTTTCGGGTCGAACCTGGGGACCAGCGCCGCAGCCGGCGCCCTGGTGGGCGGACAGACGGCTCAGGTCTTGCTGGCGACCGCCACGCAGTGGACCGTGGCCATTCCGTACAACGCAGCGACCGGCTCCTCAACTATTCAGGTCGGGACGTCCCCGGCCTTCCCCATCACGTTGAGCAAGTATGCGCCGGCGTTCTTCAGCGTCGATGGCAGCGGCCAGGGGAATGTCGTGGCCCAGCGAGTCCTGGGCAGCAGCACTCCCAGTGTGAGCGCCTCCGCTCCGGCCATTCCCGGCGACACGATTATTCTTTACGCTACCGGGCTGGGCGCGATTGACGCCAACGGCAACACGAGCCCGCTGCCCACAGTAACGGTGGGCGGCCAAGCGGTTACGGTGGTGAGCGCCTTGGCGGGGAGCACCAATCCCGGCACGTACCAGGTGACCATTCAACTTCCCGTCACGACGCCCAGCGGAAGTCTGGCGGTGGTTCTGTCGATCGGCGGCTCCAGTAGCCAGTCGCTCGCTCTGCCGGTAGGAGTTCTTACAGGCCCCGCCATCACCAATGTGGAGAACGGCGGCAGCTTCCTGACGGGGTTTTCGCAAGGCTCCTGGACCACCATCACGGGTGCGAACCTCTCCGGCACCACGCGCATCTGGACCGGCGCGGACTTCAACGGCCCGAATCTCCCCACGCAACTCGACCAGGTGAGCGTCACAATGGACGGTAAACCGGCTTTCGTGTATTACATCAGCCCCACGCAACTCAACGTGTTGTCGCCGGCCGACACGGCGGTGGGACCGGTGCCCGTGCAGGTGACCTACGCGGGCAAGACCAGCAACGTGTTGAACGGGACCGAAGCGGCCTTCGCTCCGGCGATGTTTATGTTCGGTCCGCTGGGGCAGAAGTACGTGGCGGCGGTGCGTTCCGACGGGCAGTACCTCGGGCCGGCCAACCTGTATCCCGGTCTCACGGTGCCCGCGCATGCCGGCGACGTGATCCTGCTTTACGGCACGGGCTTCGGTCCGACCAACCCGGCCACCAACTTCAGCCAGACGTTCAGTGGCGCGCCGCCGACGGTCAACACCGTGACGGCTACCATCGGCGGCGTTCCGGCCACGGTGCAGTTCGCTGGGCTGGTGGCTCCCGGCGAATACCAATTCAATATCCTGGTGCCCAGCGTCCCCACCGGCGACAACCTGGTGGTGCTGAAGGTGAGCGGAGCGTCCACGCAGCCCAACGCTTACCTGACGGTGCAGTAAGCGGCGCCTCGACTCATTTATATTTCACCAGCCGCGCGCTGGCGGAGACAAAAGCCGCGAAGGCCGCGTCCAATCCGCGCGCCTCAATGCGCGCCGGCGGATGCACCGGCATTTCCGTCAACAGCAGATAGCTGGCCGAGAGGTCGTCTTCCTCCAGCGTGGGCGGCAAATTGCCCAGCGCGATCGGCGGAATGACGAAATGGCCGTCGCGTGCCGGCGCCATACACAGGCACATGGCGGAATCGCCACTGTAGCGGTCGGCGTTGGCCGCCAGGATCAAGACGGCATCGTCGCCGCTCGCGGCTTTCCATTCCAGCGTGACACCGGCATCCCGCTCCACCTCGGCAGTCCGGGCGCGATTCTTCCACTCGATGGCGCGCGGCACATCCAGCTTCAAAGAGAATGGGCCGATATCGGCGCCGCCTGGCGCCGATACGGTATACGCGCCGGCGCGCAGGTAGAGCGGCTTCGCCGGCTGGCGCGAAAACGGCGGCAAGCCGCCCAGGAATGCATCGTAATAATCGTGCTGGCGCGCATCGCGATTCAGCGCCTGGGATCCGGCCGGCCCCGCAATCGTGACTGCGGAGCCTGCATCCAGGCGCCGGTTGCCGGGAGTCCTCTGAGGAATCGAGGTCCACTCCGCGGGCGAGCGCGTCTGTCCCACGATCTGCCGCAGGTTGATGCGCGCCGTGAATACCGTGCACGTATGCGGCGGCGGAAGCGGCGGGAAGACGCGCTGGCCGGACTCCTGGCGGCCAAAGCTGCCGACGCCATAATCGAACTCGAACTGCGAACCGGAATGCGGCGCGAAGCGGATGTCGATGGAGACGCGGGCCAGCACCACGAACCCCGCGCGCGCGGCGTGCTCCACGCTGTCGCGAAACCAATCCACTGCATCGCGGCAGGCCTGGCCTGGCGCGTGAACTGCGATGGGGACGGCGTTGCTCGGACGACCGTCCCGCGTGCGCGCTTGCACCGGCACGAAGCAGCCCTGCGGCGCGCCGGCCGGCACGCGGAATTCGACCCGTTCCACGCCCTTGCAGCAAGCCGCCGCGGCCGCGTGAACGGCTTCGGCCGGCGTGCCGCCCACGAAGAGATCGGGAGTGGCGTCTCCCAACCCGGTGCTCCAGAGGGTCACCGTGTCGCCGGGGGCTGCCGAAGGCGCCTGCTTCGCGGCCTCCAGCGCGCCGGGCGCGGTCTCGCTGGAGAAAAAGCCCACGCTCGCGCGCACGATCGTCAGCGCGTACGGCTCGCTGGTGCGGCCCTGATACGTGACCGTGAGTTGCGCGTCGCCAAGCGGCGCCGAAGGCGGCAGCCAAGCATCGATGCGCGTGGCGCTCACGAACAACAGCCCGGCCTCCGCCGTGACATCGCCCTGCCTGATCCGCACGGAAACTTCGGCCAGCCGCGCGGGCGGATCGGATTGGCTGCCGTGAGCGCCGGCCTCTGGTCCAAGCCGCACGCCCGGGATGGTGAACCGCGCGCCACGTGCGATGGCTCCGCCCCGCAACGACGCGGGCAGCCGGCTGGCGGCGTTGACGATGCCACCCGGAGCGATGGCCGGCGGCGCGGGGGCATCCGCGCCCGCCAAACCCAAAAGTGCAGCCACCCCTGTCGCCAGCACGTTCCGGAAGCGCCGCATCATCGAACTATAGTAGCGCCGCGGGTCCTGCCGCCGGTGCTTTCCTGGCGCGCGCTCACGTGTCCGCCGATTTCGGCGAGTGAGACCGCGCGAGCGATCCTCCACCAGGCTCGCCGGCAGCCCGCTCAAGCGATCGCCAGGCCCTGAAGGGTTTCCTCCAGCCTCCGGTTGAACTCCTCGGGGCATTCGAGCATGGGGAAGTGGCCGGTATGCGTCAGCACCACCGCGTCGAAGTCCCCGATCACGCGCCGGATTGCCTCCACATCCGTTGGAAAGCGGTCGCCGTTGATGCACCTCACCGGCATGCGCAATTGCCGTGCGGGTACCCCCGTATCGTAGCCGCCGAAGCACCGGAACATCGCGCAGACGGCGTCCAGAGGCATTCTGGACATGCGCCGCCGCACGTCCTCGACCAGAGACGGAGCCGTATCGGGATACAGCAGCATGCGCAGCATTTGGTCCAGCATTCCGTGGGAATCCCGCCGCCACGCCTCCGCCATCTCATGCATGCGGTTCAAATCCATCGTCTGGCCCATGTCCTGGAAGCTATCCACGCCGATCACCGCCAGCGTGCGCGTACCCGTCAGCAGCGCCGCCTCGATCACCGCCGGCCCGCCCAGCGAATTCCCGATCAGCACCGCGCGCGGCACGCGCTCCGCGTCCATCGCCGCCGCCACATCACGGCCGAATTGAGGGATGCCCCACTCCCGCCGGTTTTGGCCGGATTCCCCGTGCCCCGCCAGATCGAGTGCGACCACGCGAAACCGGTCCGCGAAGGCCGCGTGCTGCCCGTCCCAGAACGACCGGTCCGCCATTCCGCCGTGAACGAAGACGAGAGCGGTGTCCGCCGTCCCGGACACCGTGTAAGCGATCGGGACGCCATCAAAGGAGGTTGTTGTCCGATTCAGCATTTGCTCAAATTGTACTGCGGACGTAAGGCCGCCGGCGCTTACCTGGCGCTAGCTCCAGTAATTCCGGTCCAGGCTGCGGTACTGCACCGCTTCCGCCACGTGCTTGGCCGACACCGTCTGCGATTCCCCCAGGTCGGCCACCGTGCGCGCCACTTTCAGAATGCGGTCGT
>Ga0187874_10001504_pt1 | contig 20695 bp, 20 predicted proteins | sample June2016WEW_16_1_3_FD_132993 | JGI IMG/M metagenome (GOLD analysis project Ga0187874, IMG submission 132993) | Peatland microbial communities from SPRUCE experiment site at the Marcell Experimental Forest, Minnesota, USA - June2016WEW_16_150 | ecosystem: Environmental > Terrestrial > Soil >... | reverse complement strand
TCAAACTCCCATCTTTGCAACCGTTGCCTGCGTGAAAGGTTGAAGAAGCATGGAACGACCACGCTCAGCCCTTGCCTTGAAAAGAGAAACCCCGCGACGTGCGCGGGGTTCGGCTTCGCTGCGCCATTGCCGGGAAAGAGGATAAAAATAAGAAAAGCAAATCCAAGCCGAACGACCCAGGCTGCGCCGGAGGCTTCGCCGAGGCGAGCCCTTTGACCGCAGAACCGGCGAGATGAATGGCTCGCTACTGGTTCTGTTGTTTTGCTTTGCTGCTTACGGATTCTCGAAAAACGCTCGATTTTCGCCGCGAAGCGGCCATACTCATCATCGCAATGTTGCGAGCCTTCCTGGAAAAACGAAGAGTGCGCAGGATCTTTCGGAAAATGGTGAATCCTGAAAGTGTCGACGCGCTTCTCGATGGGCACTTAGAGCGTCCGCCGCCGACCGAATCGCAGATTGAGCTAGTTCTGGTTTTCGTGCGTGGCGATAAACCCGAACAGATTTCAGAACTCATCGGTCGCGTGATTGAGATCTCCATGGCTCATCAGGCATATGTCGATGGCTTGGTGGCGTCGGTTGTAGTCGCCGGGTTCGGCACACATCCAGCATCAAAACCAACTCCCGGTGCAAGATCTGGCCTTGTGGCGGACTTGCTCGGTCAGTTGGGTCCGAACATCAAAGTTGTGCATGGCGCGGGCCAAGGCTGCTATGGTTTCTTCGGCACTGATAAGCACCTCCGCTACAGTTTTGTGTTTCCGGAATTCGACTGCGCTCTCGGACTTCTCAGCCAGACGGAGTTTGGCACAGCTAAGGAGTTCAAGCCCGCAGATATGAAGTAATTAAAAGGCCCTTGTTTGCATCAAGAAACCTCCTGATATGAATCAAACACCTCAGAGTGGCCGGTTTGATTCGACCCCGACTGGCTGGGTTTGAAGTGACCGGTGACACCTCTTGCCCTCCGGCGGTGCTGATCGGTGTCCACGTATTGAGATGCGCGCAAATGGCGCTTCCCAATTCGCCGGGTTTTGTTACGGTCTGCTCTCATGCTAAAGTTGTGTCTCCTCTCGGTTCTCGCCGCGGGCGCCCTCGGCGCTCCGGCGGCGGAGATGCAGTTTGATTGGAGCCGGGAAACGCCCGGCCAATGCCCCCCCGGTTTTGCCTCCCTCGTGACCGGGCCGGGAAAGCCGGCCAATTGGACTGTCTTTGAGGAACCCGTCCCGCCCACGCTCGCGCCCCTCACGCCCCTGGCCAGCAACAGCATCGCCAAAAGGTCCGTCCTGGCGGTGCAATCGCTGGACCTGGCCCAGGACCATTGCCCGCTGCTGCTGCTGACCAACGAGGTCTTCTACGATTTCACCTTGACTACCCGCTTCAAAATCGCCGGCGGCCTCATCGACCCGGAGGCGGGCGTGGTCTTTCGCGCGCAGGACCAAAGCAACTATTACGTCGTGCGCGCCAGCACGGAAGGCAACCTGCTCTGGTACCGGGTCGTGGACGGCAAACGCTACGAGGCGCTCGGCATCGGCGTCAAAGTCGCCGTGCCCAAGGATGCCTGGCAGGAATTGCGCGTCGAATGCGCGGGCAGCCAGACCCGCTGTTACCTGAACGGCAGCCTGGTCATTCCCCCCGCCCAGCCCGGCGCTCCCACCAATGCCCTGGCGGTCAACGACACGACTTTCGCCAGCGGCAAGATCGGGTTCTGGACGCGGGCGGACTCGAAATGTTATTTTGTTGACACTCGCGTCCACTACACCCCGAAGGTGCCGTTTGTCCAGATGGTGGTGGCCGAGATCGACAAAAAATACCCCCGCTTGCTGGGCCTGCGGATTTACGCCGATAAAACCCCCGGCGCGCCCGTCGTCGTCGGCGCCAGGGACCCGCATGATCTGGGCGCCGCCGGCACCTCCTACGAGCAGGACGTCATCGACCGCGGCTCCACTTACTACCTGAAACTCAAGGGGGCGGTCGAAGTGACCGTGCCGTTGCGTGACCACAACGGCGACGTGGTGGCGGCGCTGAAAACCAGGATGAAATCGTTTCCGGGCGAAACCCAGGACACGGCCGTGGCCCGCGCCGTCATCGTCAAGAAAGCCATCCAGGAGCGGATCGCGACCTTGCAGGACATGCTGCAATGATCAGCTTGATTTGAGTTGTTTCCGCACCCGCTCCAGGATCAGCCCGCTGGTCTGCTCGGAGGTCATGGCGGAATTATTGATCACCATCGCCCCGAGCGGGATCATGAGGGGCGCGGTGGCCCGCTGGCTGTCCCGCTGGTCGCGCGCGGCCAGGTTTTCCTGGAGGCCCTCGGCGGCCCGCCGTTTGGCCCGCTCGTCCAGGCTGGCGTCGAGGTAAAATTTGAAGTCCGTTCCGGGGAAAACATTGGTGCCGATGTCCCGGCCCTCCATCACCAGGTTGCCAAACTTGAGGCATTCCCGCTGTTTCAACTTCATCCATTCCCGCACCTTGGGCACGGCGGCGACGTGCGGCACCGCGGCGGTGACGGCGGCGGTGCGGATTTCCGTCTCCGGATAATAACCGTTCACCAGCAGGCGCACCTTCTGCCCGACGCAGTCGAGGGTGGTCTTCCATTTCCGGCACAACGCCCCCACGGCCCGGGCGTCGTGGACATCGACCTTGTGGCGCAGACAGTGCCAGGCGAGGGTCCGGTACATGGCGCCGGTATCGACATAGATGAAGCCCAAGGCTTGCGCCACCAGCCGCGCGTTGGTGCTCTTGCCGCTGGCGCTGGTGCCGTCGATGGCGATGACGATGTTCTGTCGTTTCAATCGGTTCCTTAATCGGCGAACAATTCTTCCACCCGCAACGGCTGGCCCGTGGCCGGGTCCAAAATGGCCGCGCCGAGGCCGGAGGGGGCTGGCCCGGCCAGTTTCTGGAAAAAATTCGGAAACGTCTTCTTCACACAGGTGGGATTCCTAATTTTAATCCCCGGAATTTTCAATCCCAGGATGGCAAAGCACATGGCCATGCGGTGGTCGTTGTAAGTTTCAATCTCCGCCCCCCTCAGCGCGCCGCTTGCCGGAAAGACCGTCAAGATGTCGTCCTGCTCGATGACCGTCACGCCGCACCGGGTCAATTCGCTCCGCAGCGCCGCGACCCGCTCGCATTCCTGGAGGCGCAGCCGCCCCAAATCCGTAAACCGTGTCGGCCCGCCCGCGAACGGCGCCACCATCATCGCCGTCATGATGCTGTCTCCAAGCTGGTGGCGGCGCGAGATTTCAGCGGGCAGCGGCAGGAAGTTTTGAAACGCGGCGTCAATCTGCCAGTCCGACGTTGGAAACGCCGCGATGCGAATCTGCGGGGCCGGCGCGGTTCCCGCCGCGCCGCGGGCCGGCTGCAAGAGCCAGTTGGCCGCGCAGAAATAGCTGGCGCTGGAGGCGTCGGCCTCGACTTGAAACTCGCCGCCCTGGCGCGGAAAGGCCGCGATCAACCGCCGGGTCATTTCCACGTAGGGCGCCTCTTCCGCATTGTCTCCCGTCAGCTCGACTTTCCAGCCACCCGCGTCGGCGCACAGCAACAAAGCCGAGCCAAATTGCGAACTCTCGGTCAGATCGACCCGGCACGCGGCCGCGCGCGGTCCGTCCGCAAAAATTTCGACGGGCAACCGGTCGTTGGGCGACGCGACACGGCAGCCCAACTGGCGTAAGGCGGCAAAGAGCGCCCCTTGGGGCCGTTGGTGCATCCGCTCGCTGCCGCGCAACCGATAGACACCGCGGCCCAGGCAAACCAGCGCCGCCAAAAACCGCGCCGCCGTCCCCGCGTTGCCCACGAACAGTTCCAACGGTTCCTCCGCCGTGCCGCCGCGCGGCATCTTTCCGCCCAGGCCGGCGACGCCAATTGTCCGGTTGCACCATTCCTCCGCGTCCGGCGCGACTTCGATTTCAAACCCCAGTTGGCGCAGGGCCGCGACCATGACCTGGGTGTCCTCGCTCCACAGCGCCCCGCGCAAAGTGACTCTGCCTTCGGCCAGCGCGGCCAGGATCAGGGCGCGATTGGTGATGCTCTTGGAGCCGGGCACCGTGAGGCGCGCCGCCACCGGCCCGCCCAGGGGCACGATTTCTATGATTTCAGGCAGGGGCATCAGCCTCTCATTCCGGCGAACTGGTCGGCGAATACGGACGCCAACCGTCGCGACGCTGTTTGGCCTTGGTGAAGAATTCCTCGATGGCTCGCATGTCCTCCCGTTCCAGCGCCAGTTGGAATTCCCGCAAGTCCTCGATGAAAACGCCCAGCACCCGGCACAAATTCTTCCGATTCGCCAGCGCGATGTCGCGCCACATCTCCGGCGAACCGGACGCGATGCGGGTGGTGTCGCGGAAGCCGGTGGCGCAGACCAGCGCCTGCTCTTTGGGATGGGCCGGGCTGAGCACATAGTTGGCCAGTTCCGCCGCCACCACGTGCGGCAGATGGCTCGAACGGCTGACCAAATCATCATGCGCTTCGGCGCTCATGCGGACGGGCCACGCCCCCACCGCCTGCCAGAAGCTCTCGACCGTCGCCACCGCTTCCGCCGAAGTCCGCGCGCCCGGTGTCACCAGGCAAACCGCGTTTTGAAACAAATCCGCCCGCGCCGCCGCGGCGCCGGTTTTCTCCGAGCCGGCCATGGGATGGCTGCCGACAAATTCCCCCCTGCCCTGCCGGATGATCGGCTCCAATTCCCGCACCACCGTCCCTTTGACACTTCCGACGTCGGTGACCACCGCGCCGGGTTTAAGGAAGGGCCGCAGGTCCGCCGCCCGCCCGGCCATTTGCGAGAGAGGCGTGCAAAGAACGACCATCTCCGCCCCCTCCACCGCTTCTTGAATGTCGGTGGTGACCAGGTCCGCGATTTCCAGCTTCCTGCCTTCCGCCACGCTGGCCTCGCGCCGGACGAAAGCGTGGACCCTCGCCGCCAACTGCCGTTGCTTGATGGCCAGCGCCAGGGACCCACCCAGCAAGCCCGCCCCAATGATACTGATCTTGTTCCAGCGCATTTGAATGAACCACACGCTAACGGGTTGACGGCGGAACGTCGAAAAGAATCTTGCGCGTGTTTTTCCCTCGCGGCGGGAACGGTGGCGCGTCCTCAGAGTTCGCCAATCCGATCTCGCGCCCGGACACAGCCGGCGTCCTGGCGGTTTTTCCCGGAATTGGGGGCGCGCTTTGCAGGCGTGTGCCTTCAACCGCTCTGGCATCTCTCCCTTGCCCTTGCCATTCGCGCAAGTCCCTCGCGGGAGCAAGCCAATTCGCGGGAGTGGCATCCGCGTCCCGGTTCGATCGTCGTTTTTGACTTGCCAAAAGAGGTTGCGAGAAAGAAATTCTTACCATGACAAGCACAGTGACAAGCAAGGGCCAGACGGTGGTGCCGAAGGCGCTGCGAGAGCGGTTCAATATCAAGTCCGGCGCGACGTTAGACTGGCAGGAAGACGGACACTCATTGCGCGTGATCAAACTGGAACCGCGCAAGGCGGGAAGCTTTCTGGAAGGATTGCGCCGATTGGGCCGCGTCCCGGCCGGGCCGCGCGACAAACGTCCGGTTAAACCGATCAACGAAGGATGAGATACCTCCTGGATACATTATCGTAGTGACGCGCAACACCGAAGACTTTCCCGGGGTGGATACGCTCAATCCTTTCGAGGACTGATTTCCATCGAATTGATGCAAATTGAGGATGAGGCAGCGGCCTTGCCGGAATCGTTGCGCCGCGCGGTACTTCGGCGTTTGCTCCGAACCCGCGCATCCGGACCACGGTTGGCCGGCGCTTTCATCCGGGCGCAAGCCCGGCCGCTTCGCGCACTCGCTCCAGGATCACGTCCGCAAGGCGCGGCTCGCTCCCCACGCTGGCGGCGTACCAGACGCGTTTTCCCTGGCGCTCCGTCGGATTGCGCCACGTCGGCTGGCCCAGTTTCAACCGCTCGGCCACCACCGCCTTGGGCGCCCCCAGCATCACCGGGATGTCCTCGCGCGAATGCAATCCGTCGCTGATAAAGAACGGCACCACCACGATGTTTCTGGCGCGCGCCAGCTTGTAGCAATTGCCGATGCGCGGTTCTTCCTCCATGAAGACGGCGTGGACTTCGCCGTAAATCTGGCGGGCGCGGATCAATTCGGCCTGGGTCTCAATCGCCTGGCGCGAATTCTCGTTGCTCCCGGTGCCGTGGCCGGCGATGAACAGCGCCGTTTCCGCGCTCTTCGGCGCGCGCGGAAAAGGGAATTGCTCCACGATGCCGCCCGCCCGGGCCAGCAGAACAGCCGTCATGCCGGGGTGCGTCCCGACCGGCCCGCAGTAATAAAGCGTTTGCCCGCCCCGCTTTTGCGCGCGCGCAAAACTCGTCTCGCCCTTCCGGCACAATCCCAGCTCGCGCGGAAGGACCTCTTGGGTAAAGTATCCCTCGCTGATGAAGAGCGGGACAATGAACACCCGCGGCGCGAACACCCCCCGCAGCGTCTGCGCCACATTAGGTTCCTGTTTCCAAAAAGCTTCCTGCACCTGCGCGAATAAACCGCGCCGGCGCAACTCATCGACGTGCTGGAACGTCGGCGCGGCCGAGTCCGCGTTCACGGTCGAGCCATGCCCGATCACCACCAGCGCCGCATCTGCAAAGACGTCACTAATCTTAATCCTCTCCTGCCCTCAGGAATGCAGGGCAGGATTAAGATTAGGATGAAGATTAAGATTAGGAAAGAAAACGCGCAAAAATACCGCTTGCGCCCGGCGCGGCCTCACTTTATATTGCGCGTTCCTTTCGAAGAAAAGGACTATTATGCGTCGTCCCAAAGGCATTAAAACCAGGAAAGCGGTCGCCAAGCGGTTCAAAATCACCGCTCGCGGCAAAGTCATGCGCCCGCACGCCGGCAAGCGGCACTTGCTCCAAACCAAAAACCCCAAGCGCCGCCGCCGCCTCGGAACCTCCTCGGTCGTGGACCCGACGGATGCCTACCGGATATTGCAGAATTTACCCTTCAGCCACTAACCAACCCGCCTTCTCCCGACTATGCGTGTCACCAACTCACCCGCATCCCGCAAGCGCCGCATGCGCACGATCAAAGCCGCCAAGGGCTTTCGCTTGAAGCGCTCCAAACTCTATCGCTACGCCTCCGACGCGCTCGATCACGGCCTGCAATACGCCTACCGCGACCGCAAAACCAAAAAGCGCAACTTCCGCGCCCTCTGGCAGGTGCGCATCAACGCGGCCGTCCGCGCCGCCGGCATGACCTACAGCCGTTTCATGGAGGGACTCAAAGCCGCCAAGTGCGCGCTGAACCGCAAAATGCTCGCCGACCTGGCCGCCCGCGACGCCGCCGCCTTCGCCGAATTGGTGCAACTCTCCCAAAACGCGCTCAAATCCAAGAAGGCTTAGTTGCGAGCGGCGGTTCAGGGTGGATTCTGGCGCTTTGTTGCCGGCTCAATCGCTATCAGAGAATGACGAATGACGAAGCCCTAATGACTAAAGAATGCCCAAATGAACCAATGCCTAAATCGGAACAATCCGGTTTCGTCATTAGACATTCGTCATTAATTCGTCATTCGGGCTTCGTCATTAGGCATTTCTTCTCCGCCTATTGGGCCTTTCCCGGCACCGATGTGCCGGTGGTCGGAACCTGTTTTGAAAGGTGACATCATGGACATCGAACCGCTCAAACAAGCGGCGCTGGCCGAATTGAAATCCGCCCCCGATCTGGCGGCCCTCGACCACGCCAAAGGCGCCTGGATCGGCCCTCATGGGCAATTCACCGCCTTGATGAAGGAACTCGGCGCGTTGCCCAAGGAACAACGCCCCGCCGCCGGCAAACTCATCAACCAGGCCAAGGCCGAATTGGAAGCCGCCCTGGCCGGCCGCCGCTCCGAGCTTGAACTCCTGGCCGCCTTGCCCAAGGAGGCCGCCGACTTCACCCTGCCCGGCCGCCGCCGCCCCTTGGGCCAACTCCATCCGCTTTCCCAAGTCACCGAAGACATCGTCCGCAGCTTTCGCAAAATCGGCTTTGCCGTCGCCGACGGCCCCGAGATCGAGGACGAATACCACTGTTTCGACGCCCTCAACACCCCCGCCGACCATCCGGCGCGCGACACGCAGGACACGTTCTATCTGGACGCCGCCGAGCGTCTGCTCCTGCGCACCCACACGTCCTCCGTGCAAATCCGGGTGATGGAAAAGCAGCCGCCCCCGGTGCGCATCGTCGTGCCCGGCCGCGTTTACCGGCGGGACAATCCCGACGCCACTCATAATCCGACCTTCCACCAGATCGAGGGGCTTTACGTCGATCGCGGCGTGACGGTCGGCGACTTGAAAGGCACCGTCGAGTTTGTCTTCAAGGAATTGCTGGGCGGGGAAACCAAAATCCGCTTCCGGCCCCACTATTTTTCTTACACCGAGCCGAGTTTCGAGATCGACTTCTCCAGCGCGATGACCCGGAAAATGGGCAAGGAATGGCTGGAGATCGCCGGTTGCGGCATGGTGCATCCGCGGGTTTTCGAGCAAGTCGGCTACGATCCGGAAGTGTGGACCGGCTGGGCCTTTGGATTCGGCATCGAGCGCATCGCCATGATCCGCTACCAGATCAACGACATCCGCCTCTTTTACGAAAACGACGTGCGTTTTCTCCGCCAATTCTGAGCCAACCACCCTCAACATTGAGCGTTGAACTTTGAACGTTGATCTGTAAACTTGCTTTCAGGCATGGAACAGGAACAAAAAAGCGCGGTCAATCCAACCGCTCCAGCCCGGCAGACGATCTTGATCGTCGAAGACGAGCCGACCTTGCGCGCCCTTGTCCGCAAGGTGCTCGAACGGGGCGGCTTTCAAGTCATCGAGGCCCCCAGCGGCCTGGCCGCGCTCGAACTCTGGAACCAGAAAAAACCCCACGTCGATCTGCTGTTGACCGACATGGTCATGCCCGACGGCATTTCGGGCCGGCAACTGGCGGAGAAACTCAAGTCGGAGAACCCCAAGCTCAAGGTCATTTACACCACCGGCTACAGCCCCGATTTGATGGGCAAGGATTTTGTCGTCAAGGAAGGCGTCAATTTCCTGCAAAAGCCCTACCCGCCGCAAAAGCTCGTCGAGACCGTCCGCAACCGCCTGGCGTCGGAGTGAAACTTCAAATTTCATGCTTGCGGGACTTTACCCTTCAGCATTTAGCCTTGATCCCTCTCCGCTCGTCCCCTTTTTTTTCAACCTGAGCAAAACACCGCACGTTGCATTTTTTCGCTCTCGGCGCTGTTTCGCATCCGCGGTTTGATTCCCCCTCGCAAACCACTTTGAACGCTTGCCCCGAAAGCCTTCGGGGTTGAAACTTCGAACGATCCCGGCCCATTGGCACACCGAATGCTGCCTTGGGGAACCATGTTATCGGCGGCCCAGCGCATGAGCGCGTGTGTTGAAAATCGACAGGCACGTTCCTGTGGCGGCCGCATTCACTCACTGACAAATTCACTGATTCAAAACCGCCTTTGAGTTCACTGATTCAAAACTGCCGTTTTCCGCTGGTTTCACTTTTTTTTGCATTTACCTGTTGACGCCGGTTCGAGATTTCGCTATACATGCTTCTTTCACAGTTGAAATTGTGCCGCAAATCAGTTGTTTAGTTTAATTAAACCTATGAAAACGTTTCGATCCCTCGTTTGTGTGGCCGCAGGCGTAATGCTTTCGGCTTTGAGCGTCAACGCAACCCCTTATGCCGCAGCCGTTAGTAATTATCAGGGCACCATATCATGGCGCCTGAACGAATCCGTGACCAACGGCGTCGTGGCCGTTTTATTCAACGTTAGCGGCGGCACGTACGCGGCCAGCAACTATCTCGGAGGCACGGTGACAAACGCCGTCAACGCCGGCCCTCAACCCACCTTCACGCTGGGCGCCTACACCAATTTCCAAATTTACATTTTCAACATTGGCACCGGCAGTCCTCATCAGATCAGCCCCAACCCGGGTAAAACCAGCCCAAGTAGCCCTTTGCTTGATTTCAATGGACCTCGCGGTGTTGGCGTCAACCGGAATCCAAGCTCGCCCTACTTCGGCACGGTTTATATCTGCAATGCGTCGCCTTCTGCTAACGACGGCGTCCGAGGCACAACCAAGGGAGTATACGCCCTGAATGCCGATTTTACCGATGCTTTCGGATACGCCAATACTGCCATGCCCCCCGTCGGGACCGGCGCTGGCCAAATCCAATACGGCTCCAGCACAACTTATGGCGTCTGGCGCGTTTTTGTCGGCCCGGATGATATGGTTTACATCGGTGACGCCAGCGGCGCCGCTGCGGCTGGGACGACCGTTGGCATGGGTGTGATAATGGCTGTGCCCAACCTCTCGTCCGCCCAGGGCCTGTTTCCGTTTAACGGCGGCGTCGGCGCTGCGCAATTGGTCTGCACCGCGGGCACGCCCAATGTCACCGGCTCGTATGCAGCCGGCACTTTGACCCTCTATAACATGGAGTGGAACCGGTCGGGGTCCGACGCGTTGGGGAACCTGTCGGGTGGCTATCAATCGGTTTGGCAATATCTGTTTTACACCAACTCCCCCGCCCCCAACACGCCGATCGCTTTGCCGTGGAATATGAACACTCTTCCCTTCGACCTTCCCACTGCCGGCACTTGCGGCTCGACCTATGGTTATAGTGGCAACGGCAATCCGAATGTTGGTGTCGGCTCGGGTATTGGCAGCGTCGATGAGGTCGTTGGCGATTTCTATATTGCGCCGGATGGCAAGTTCTTCTGCAGTGAAGCACGGTCCAGTGCCACGGGCAATGTGACCCTTTGGGTTTATGACACGATTGCCAACGGCAACTGTCTCCTTTGGGATTCTTTGGACGCCAACGGCGGCGTGGATCCCTTTGCCTACGCCTATGGCATGTCCGTTTCCCCTGACGACAAGTATGTCGCTTTCGGCAATTCCAGCGCTGTCGCAACCGGGGGCACTGCGGCGAATGCCAGTTCCATCGTGCTCTGTGGGCTTGATACACAACCCGCTGCCACCGGAGTTGACGTGAGCGGCCTTCCTGATCTTTCCAAGATTTCCAGGATTACCTATGGCGCCGGCACCAGTTCTCTCCGAGGCACGGCTTGGGACATGGCTGACAACGTCTATTGCGTCAGTGGATCTGATGATTCCATGCGGGCGTTCAGCTTGGGCCTGACCACCACCGCCATCACCGGCAACGATACGACCGGCACTAACGGCACGTTTTCCTTGGGCTATTCCTCCATTTCTGTCAGCGTATCGGCCGATGAACCGCTCATTTCCCAGCCCAACTCCTACGGAAATCCCACCACCGGCACATTTACGCTTACCCGCACTGGCGATACCAGCGGGCCCCTGAATGTGCTCTTCACGCTGAGCGGCACGGCCACAAACGGAACCACCTACACTACCACTGCCACGAACAACGTCACATTTCCCGCAGGCTCGGCCACCGTCCAAGTCACGATTACAGCCAATGCCGCTGTTGCCAGTGCCGCAACCTTGAACACTATCTTGACCTTGTCGGGAAGCGCCGATTATTCGCCGGCGCCGCCGGTCAGCGCCACGATGGAGATTGCAAATACGGGGCCGCAAGAGATCGCGATTTCGGGTGTTTCTGTTCCAAGTATGTATCGCGGACTTTCAAACGATTTCGCCTCCGTTGTTATTACCCGCTATGGAGACACCAATGCAGCGCCTTTCACCATACCGGCCAATGCTTTCACCTACACTGGAACAGCGGCGCTCGGCGTCGATTATGTGGAAGCAAGCGGGCCGGTCACAGTCAATACAGGGGATCAGACTGAAACGGTGAATGTCGGAAACCCGGTTGCCACCGGTGTTTACCATGGCAATGAGACGATTCTGGTCAGCTTGAATGGCAACGCCCCCGTTCCGGTTGTTGCCGGTTCGCAGGGGGCCAGCCTGACATTGGTCGATAATGCGGATCCACCGGCGCCGGTTCTCTGGTCCGACCCGTTGACGAACGCGGCAGACAGCGTCAATTGGACTTTAACCTTTGCCAACAGCAACTTGAACCCGACAATGACCGTGCCGCCAATTGTCATTCCAAATTATCCAAACTATACCGCTTCAAATCCGGATCCCAATGCCGTGGATGATTTCGACGTTGAGTTTGGTTACGCCGTGACCAACGACGCGGTCGGTTATTCGCCTGCCATGATCCTCAATGGCTGGACCAACGCGCTGAAAATGACGGTCAACAAGATCACCGGCTATGATAGTTATGACACCGCCACTGGCGGCGGCGCTTCCGCGGGCGTGAACGTGTATCCGGCCGGGCTGAAATTCAGTGGCAATTATGCCTTCCGCTTTAGCATGTGCCTGTCGGAAGGAGTACTTTACACCACCGAGTACAATACCTTTGGCATTAACCATTATGGAACAAACTGCAACTGGTTTGCCACGGATGTCATCGCTGGTAACGGCACGACAAACTGTGATGGCATCTGGTATTGGATCGATGCCGATGTTGACGGTTCAGGCGCCTATAACACCTTCATCCAGGTTTCAGCTCCGCCTCTTCCTAATACGGGCTGGACCATGCTTCAGGATGTCGCAGGGCTTACAACTCCCTACACCACCTACTTCCAGCATCCTGTTCCGTACAACGGCTATCCGTCGGGCGCTCCGAACAATGGCGATGGAAACCCGGCCAACTCTTGGGCGGACGTGGAAGTTAAACAGGTCAACGGCGTGATCACCATGTCGATTAACAAATTCCCGATCTTGGTCTATCGGAATACCAACTACGCCACTTCCGGTGACATCATGCTGGGATACGACGACCCGTACGCCTCCGTCGGCAACGTGGCGACGGCCCTCGTCCCCGGCGCCGCCGTTTATTATTCCAATGCGCGGGTGGTGCAGTTGACGCCCCCGGCCATAAACGCCAGCGCCATCCAGATCTCCGGCACGACCTTGACCATTCCGTTCACGGACAGCGACACGGATGATACAGCGGCCTCGTTTGAGCTGTTGGGATCAAGCTCGGTCAAGGGGCCTTTTGCCAAGGTGGCTGCGACCTTCAGCCAAAGCAACACAACGGGCGCGTGGCAGGCTGTGGTCACGGTGCCGAATGGAACCGCTCACGAATTCTACGTCGTTGTCCGTTATTAACTGAGGTTGATTTGACGACGTTTGAGTTTCGCGCCGGGGGGCGTTCGCTGCGGCGGACGCCCCTTGCGCAATTGGTTTTGACGGTATATATTGGAAAGTTGGGCCTCGTGCGCGATGAGGCGCATGATCGCCGGCAGATTGCCAAAATGTAATTGAATATGAATATTACGAACGCCTCTTCTGGAAAATGGCGGAGCGGGTTCCTTGCGCGAACCGCTTTCACGCTGATTGAATTGCTGGTGGTGATCGCCATTATTGCCATTCTGGCGGCGCTGTTGCTTCCAGTGCTCTCCAGGGCCAAGGACCAGGGAAGACAGACGACCTGTCTGGCCAATAAGAAGCAAATGCAGTTGGCATGGCAAATGTACGCTGACGATTCTCAAACGGTCATGGTGCTCAACGCCCCGCTTACGGTTTCGGACAAATACGGTGACACTTGGATCCCCGGCCAGGGCGAGTCTTGGGCAGCCGTGGACGTCAACACGAATGTTTCAATTTACGATCAGTGTCTTCTCGCCCCCTATCTTATCAAGCAAATCAACGTCTATAAATGTCCGGGTGACACCATCCCGTCGGCCAATGGCGACAGGCTGCGCTCGGTTTCCATGAACGGTCAAATGGGATGGCAGTATATGCAGGCACACGGCATTGAAAATTTTGGCGCGCCACTTCGCTGTTACATTAAGACTTCAGACCTTTCCTGCCCTTCACCGGCTAGGGCCTATATTTTTGCGGATGAAACCATGTACACATTGGACGATGGCTACATGCAGATTTCAGGACCCTTGCCGGGGGGCAACGGACCGGCCTTCCCGAACGCCCCGGCCCATTACCACTGTGGAAGCGCAACTTTTTCGTTCGCCGATGGCCACTCGGAGGCTCATGCCTGGAGAGGGCCGGTTCTTCCAAAGATGCCATACGCTTTCGGTCTCACAGGGGGTGGCGGATGGGAAGACACAACGTCAACAGACCCAGACTGGATATGGTTTAGCCCCCGTACCGGTTGCATCACCAATGCTGCTGCCGGAATGTAGTATGCTCGACGGATTGAACCGTACGACACAAAGCCTACGGCAGACTGGAATTGAAATGGTGTCTGGTTGATGAAGGAGGTTGCCCCTTACGAAACCTGCCATTCGAAAAGCGTTCACGCTGATTGAACTGCTCGTGGTCATCGCCATTATCAGCATTTTGGCGGCGATGCTCCTCCCGGCTCTCACTTCCGCCAAGGAAAATGCGCATCGGGCCGCCTGCAAGAGCAATATGCGCCAGGCCATCCTCGCCATCCTCATGTATGCCGATGATAACCGCCAGAATCTCCCCCCTTGCCGCGACAATGACGATCAATCCCACCTCATCCGCATTGCCAACGCAGCCTTTACCAATATCGTCTTTTATTCCGGCAACTCGAATATCCTGGTGTGCCCCAATTTCCGCTTCGGCAGCTTCGATCCTTTCAACGCCACGTGGGGCTATCTCATCGGTTACAACTACTGTGGCGATGTCAATACCAATGGTTGGAGTTACGCCAGCCCCTACGCCTGGTGGTCCCCCGTCAAGGCAACCGAAAAAGGCACCAATGTCATTCTGACTGATTGTAATATGTTTGGCGACGGTCTGGTCATCGTCACTCACCGCAAGAACGGCGGCCTATACGACCCTTCCTTGCATCAGGGGTCATCCATCGTGGAGAGTTTGCCCTTCGTGAACGAGACACCCACTCAACTCGGAACCGAAGGGGGCAACGTCGGCCATCTCGATGGCTCGGTCATCTGGACGCCCATCAAGCAGATGAAACAGCGCTACGCCTCCTCCTACATCGCCTATTATGCCGATTGGTAGCGTGACAGCGTCGCCCCACGCCGGACCGTTTTGTTCCCCTTTCAGGAGGGATCGTGGGGGAGTTCCTTTGGGCTTCACGTTGATCGAACTGCTGGTGGTCATCGCTGTCATCGCCATCCTTGCGGCCTTGCTGCTTCCGGCCTTGGCCAGGGCCAAGGACAGCGGGCTGGGGGCGTCCTGTCTGAGCAACACCCATCAGATCGGCCTCGGCGTTCTCATGTATGCCGATGACAACAAACAGTTTTTCCCGGATCCAGGTCCCCCAAGTCACCCGGTGTGGTGGACGGCAGGGCCTTTTAAAAATCGCCTGGGACAGACTTGCGGAGGGGAATGGCTCTTATCAGACCAGATCACACCCAATACCCCGGCCCCCATGGTGCAACCTTATCTCAAAAACCCACTCGGCTGGGTTTGCCCCAAGCGGCGCCGAGGCATGACGTTCACCACTGCGCCCGGGAGCTTTGATCCGAGTCTCACGGGATTTCTTTCCTACGGATTCAATGAAATCGGCTGCTTTTGCCTTGCCAATACCACCGGAGGCATGCAATCGCCCACACCGCCTTTCAAGCTCACCCTGGCGGGTCACCCGGCGCAACTGCTCTGCATCTCGGAGGTTAGCGGTTCAAATAACCCCGGCGATTGCGACGGCAACCCCGGCCCCGGCAGCGGCGATCCCGGCAACGCCGATTGCGGCGACGCCGCCTGGCTGGATGATATTTGGGGAGCCAACTCGGGCGAGCTGTTTCCCGTGGACTCGTTCAACGGCCGCCTTCAGACGGCTTATGCAAAACATAATAATAGGGTGAACGTTCTCTATGTGGACGGTCATGCCCAGTCAACTTTGGCAAGCAGGCTCACTTGGGGCGTCTTCTGGGGAGTGTACGGCCCCGCGTCCCCTATGCCTCCGGGTCAGACATGGAACGGCTCGATCAGCAGGCCGAAGTATGATTCGCAAGTATGGTCCAACCGGCCGGAATAGCGCGCATGATGCCTGCTCAGTGCGCCTCCGCCGGGGTTGGCCCCAATTGATGGTTCCGCCGCGTGCTTCAATTCCGCGTCATAAAACGCCGCTTGTCCCTGTATGATGCCAATTAAATGTCCCTAAAACGGGACGACGGTGTACTCGGATTCGTCGGTGCCGATGGCCCAAAGAGCCGGGTATTGGGCTTGCGGCACCCACCCCGCATGGCCGTCGCAATAAATGAAGTTGCCGCCCGCAGCCCCGTGGTTGTCGATCCAATCCGGGTAATTGTCGTTGGAATACTTGCCATTGTAATAGATTTGGTCGTCGCCGTCGTACATGATGAACATCTTGGAGAGGGAGGCGCGCTGTCCATAGACGTTGCAGAACACCCGGCGGCCATTGACGTTGTAAGTGGCGGAGGCCTCAGTCTGATAGCGGTAGCCGACGATCACCTTTTGCGTTTTGCGGATGTTGTACCCCGGCCCGACATTCGGGGTGCTGCCGTTGAGGAAACCCGACACCTCATAACTGGTGCCATGTCCCCTTTTGGGGAGGACAACATAATTGGGGTCGTCTTCGGCAATGCGCTGCAAATCCAGGATGATGGTGGGATTGCCGTGCAACCGATCGGCGTACGAAACCCCGCTGTCGTTGCGGCTGTAAAAGGGCTGGTTATTGCCCAGGGGAATCGGCGCATTGGAAATGATGTCCTGGGTGTTCGGGCAAATGAAAATGTTGAGGCTGCGGACATAAGCCGGATAAAGCCAGTTCAGGTCGTCGTCGGCGTAATTGTCCGTGCCGGCCAGCGCCCCTTGCGGGTCGTCGTCGGCATAAAGCTGGCTGCCGACGCCCATCTCCTTTTCGTTGTTCAGGCAATAGGTTCGTTTGCTTTGGTCTTTGGCGCGAGCCAGGGCGGGCAGGAGCAACCCGGCCACAATCGCGATGACGGCAATGACGACCAGCAACTCAATCAGCGTAAAGGCTGATCTTCGGTGAGGACATACTGTTTTCATTCCGGCGCAAGCCGAATAAGCACGGCCCGCAACCGTGGAACGATAAACCGTACCCGGCTAAATTGCCAGCAAAAAGACCCCGGCGACCCTCCATGAACTGGCCGGCCCGGCTTGACGCGGAGCGGCGGCGGCAACACTCTTTCCCGCAATGAAAGCCATTCGTGTTCACCAATTCGGCGGGCCGGAAGTCATGCAACTGAAGAATGTTCCCGACCCCAGCCCCGGCCCCACCCAAGTCGCCATTCACACGCGCGCCATTGGCGTCAATCCCGTCGAAACCTACCTCCGCTCAGGCGCCAACCCCAACCTTCCCCTCCCTTACACCCCCGGAACCGATGCCGCCGGTGAAGTGGCGGCGGTGGGCGCGTTGGCGCCCCACCTGCAAGCCGGAGCGCGCGTCTATACCAGCGGCAGCGTCACGGGAACCTATTCGAGCCTTACCGTCTGCGAGGCGGCGGACGTTCATCCGCTGCCGGAAAAAACTTCCTTCGCCGAGGGCGCCGCCCTGAACATTCCCTACGCCACGGCCTACCGCGCCTTGTTTCAACGGGCGCGCGCCGTGCCGGGCGAAACGGTGCTCATTCACGGCGCCAGCGGCGGTGTCGGCACGGCCGCCATCCAACTGGCCCGCGCCGCCGGGCTGCGTGTCATCGGCACCGCCGGCTCGGAGCAGGGCCGGGAGTTGGCGCTCTCTTTGGGCGCCAGCCACGTTTTGAACCATCGCCAGCCCGATTATTTGTCCGGGTTGACGAAACTGACGGAGAACCGGGGTGTGGACATCATCCTGGAAATGCTGGCCAACGTCAACCTCGGCCAGGACCTCACCATCTTGGCCAAAAATGGCCGCGTCATCGTCATTGGCAGCCGGGGCAAGGTCGAGATCAACCCCCGCGACGCGATGATGCGCGACGCCGACATCCGGGCCATGCTCCTGTTCAACGCCAGCCCCCAAGATAAAGCCGCCATCCACGCGGCGCTGCGGGCCGGTTTGGAAAATGGCACCCTCAAGCCGGTCATCAATCTGGAATTGCCGCTGGCCGAAGCGCCGCGCGCCCATCAACTGCTCCTGGAACCGGGCGCGCGCGGGAAAATTATTTTGTTGCCGCCTTAATTGACCGCTGGAGGCAATGGGTTCCGGGGTATGCGGCATCGCTCAGGCTTAAAACCTTTCGCCGGTTCTTTCAGCCTGTCAGGGAGTCTCAACTTTTCACGCTTTGCGAAACTTGCGCACGACCTCGATGAACTCCCTGGCCAGGCGCGTAATTTCCCCCCAGTTTTGCTCGCGCAGAAGTTTGGGCGACACCAGGTTCGAGCCGACTCCCAGGGCCACGCAACCCGCCGCCAGAAACTCCGGCGCGCTTTGCAGGGTCACGCCGCTGGTCGGGATGATTTTCAAATGCGGCAGCGGCGCGCGCATCGCCTTGATGTAGGCGGGGCCTTCCGCCGGAAAAATTTTGACGAAGTCCGCCCCCGCTTCGTAAGCCAGTTGCGCCTCTGTTGGCGTAAAGGCGCCCAGCACGACCACCCGGCCGGCCACTTTTGCAGGCTCGACGATTTCCGGCCGCATGATGGGGGTGACAACAAAAGTGGCGCCGGCGTCGATCGCCGCGCGGCACATGTACGGCGTGGTCACCGAACCCACGCCCGTAATGGCGCGGGCGGCGAAGTGCCGGGACGCCTGGCGGATGCACTCCAGCGCGTTGGGGGTGGTCATGGTGATTTCCAGGGCGGTGATGCCGCCGGCGACCAGCGCCTCGCACACCGGCAGGACTTGGTCCTCCTTCTCGGCACGAATGACGGGAATGATCCCCGGATCGAGCAACCGGGCGACGATTTCGGAATGCGATGTCACGAAGAAAGAATAGTGTGGTGATGCCTTGCGACAAGTCTAAAAGGCCCGGCTGTGAATAACTTTTTATTGACCGGATGCCGCTTTTTTGCGATTCTTTTCACAGCAGAGCAACGAGTAACGGTCCAAATAGCGGCGTCCGAGATCTAGTTGGCCGCGGCGTCAGGACGAAGCCTGGCTTCAGAATCCGGGAAACCGGAGCGCCCGATCTCATTTTGCCGTTGCTCTGCGCTTTTCGTTGCGCCCCCCTTTTGGAAGAGATTTCATATTGTGCTGAATTCTCTTGCCCCGCCCCGGTGCTTCCGTATCTTTAGGGGCGCTAATGGGATGAGGGTAAAATCGAAAACAAAATTTATGAATACAGCTCGAGTCAAAGAAATACTAAGTTGGTACGGCAGTGACAACCCCGGAACGTTGACCAATCTGGCCAAGCTCCTCAACCACGGCAAACTGGCCGGCACGGGCCGCCTGGTCATCCTTCCGGTCGATCAGGGCTTCGAACACGGCCCCGCCCGCAGTTTCGCCGTCAACCCGCCCGGGTACGATCCCCGCTACCATTTCGAGCTGGCCATCGCCTCCGGCTGCAACGCCTATGCCGCGCCCCTGGGTTTCATTGAAGCGGCCGCGCGGGATTTCGCGGGCGACCTTCCGCTCATTCTCAAGATCAACAATCACGACGTGTTGCTGGACGAGAAGGACCCAATGCCGGCGCTGACCAGCGGCGTGGAAGACGCCCTCCGCCTGGGTTGCGCGGCCATTGGGTTCACCATTTATCCCGGCTCCTCCGCGCGGGTGAGAATGTACGAGCAACTGCGCGAGGCCGCCGCGCTGGCCAAGAAAAACGGCCTGGCGGTGGTCGTCTGGTCGTATCCGCGCGGTTCCTCGTTGAGCAAGGAAGGCGAGACGGCCATGGACGTGTGCGGTTACGCCGCGCACATCGCGGCGGAATTGGGCGCCCACATCATCAAAGTGAAACTGCCCAGCGCGCATCTCGAGCAGGACGCGGCGCGCAAAGTCTATGAAAAGGAAAAAGTGCCCATCGGCACCCTGGCCGAGCGGGTCAAACACGTCGTGCAATGCACTTTCAACGGGCGGCGCATCGTGATTTTCTCCGGCGGCCCGGCCAGCAGCGACGAGACGGTGTTCGCGGAAGTCACGGCCATCCGCCAGGGCGGCGGCTTTGGTTCGATCATCGGCCGCAATTCCTTCCAGCGCAAGAAAGAGGCCGCGCTGCAATTCCTGGCCAAGATCATTGCCATTTACGCCAGTTAAACGATGGCAGTTGACAGATGCGCCCGGTGAGCGTCTTTTGTCAGTGCCATGAACAATAAAGTCCCGGTCAATGCTCCAGCGGATCCGCCTGCCCGCAAGGCCGATCCGTGTGTGATGGTCATTTTTGGGGCCAGCGGCGATTTGACCAAGCGCAAGCTCTTCCCCGCCCTCTTGAACCTGGTGGCGGCCAAGCTCCTGCCCGAACAATTCGCCATCATCGGCTTTTCCAATATCGACCAGACCACCGAGAGCTTCCGCCAGTACCTGACCGACGAGGTCAAGAATTACGCCAGTTGCCCGGTCACGCCGGAGATGTGGGATTGGATCCTCAAACGCGTCTATTATCTCCGCGGGGATTTTCAGGACCCGAAAGCCTTTGAGCAACTCAAGGCGCAAATCGTCCAGGTCGAGAAAACCCACAATGTGCCGCCCAACCATTTCTATTATCTGGCGGTCGCGCCGCGATTTTTCGGCGAGGTCGTGTGCCAGTTGGGCGCGGCCGGCCTGGCCGGGCAGGCCGGTGGCCGCTGGACGCGCGTCATTATCGAGAAGCCCTTTGGACGCGATCTCGATTCGGCCCGCGCCCTCAACGCCCAGATCAAACAAATCCTGGAGGAGCGGCAGATTTACCGGATCGACCATTACTTGGGCAAGGAG
>Ga0187874_10001497_pt1 | contig 20772 bp, 17 predicted proteins | sample June2016WEW_16_1_3_FD_132993 | JGI IMG/M metagenome (GOLD analysis project Ga0187874, IMG submission 132993) | Peatland microbial communities from SPRUCE experiment site at the Marcell Experimental Forest, Minnesota, USA - June2016WEW_16_150 | ecosystem: Environmental > Terrestrial > Soil >... | reverse complement strand
GTGGTTGACGTTCATTGGGTTCTCCTGTTTGAAGTTTCTGAGCCGGCTGTTCAGAGCCGGTCTCGGCATTGTACCCTTCAGGAGAACCCTTCGCCATTTCAGCCCTTATACATTCAAACAGACCATCGGTTTCCGTGGTCTGTCATGGCTCTCTAAACCGCGGCGGGTTGACAGACGACAAAACCCGATCATCTGTCTCAGCTATCCGACCATGGTAATATGACCATAGTATGACCAATCAAATTGCCGCCGGCGAGTTCAAGGCAAAGTGCCTCCAGCTCCTCGATGAGGTCCAGCGCTCCCGCAAGGAAATTCTCATCACCAAACGCGGCCGCCCGGTCGCTCGACTGCTTCCGGTCGATCAGCGTGCCCCGGCGATTCTGGGCCGCATGAAAGGCTCCGTTCAGATCCTCGGCGATATAATCGCTCCCATCGACGAGAAATGGAACGCCGATGAGTAGCGCCGCCGACCCTCCTCTCTTGCTCGATACCCACTACTGGATCTGGCTGCAAACCGGCGCGAAAGAGCACTTCACCGCTCCCGTCCTGAAAGCCATCGAGCGCGCCGCCGGACAGGGAAATCTGCTGCTCTCCGTGATCTCAGTTTGGGAATTGGGGATGCTTGAAGCCAAGGGGCGCATCCGGCTTACATCCACTTGCGAACAATGGGTCAAGGAAGCTCTGGCGATGCCCGGCCTGAGCTTGGCGCCTCTCACGCCGGAGATCGCTCTCGACAGCAGCCGCCTACCCGCGCCATTTCACGGCGACCCCGCCGACCGCATTATCGTAGCCACGGCGAGAAGTGCGGCTGCCCGCCTTCTAACCCGCGACGCCAAACTCCTCGCCTACGGCCGCCGGCGCCATGTCGCAGTCTTCTGACTAATTCCCCACCGGAACTCTCTCCGCATGGTCGACGACCATCACGTCGAGGGGGCCTTTGCGGTGCTCCAGCTTCAGGCCGAGTTGCGATTCTACGGCTGAGAAGATGGTCGGGCCGATTGCTGCATCGACCGGCGCTACTGGCTGACTGTCGGGTGGGCGGCGCGATTCGGGCGGTTCGGGCGTCCACTCCAGATTCACGGCGTACCACGCCCCGAGGCCGGTCATGTCTACCACGGTCTCGCCTAGGAACCGCGAGAAGAGAGTGACCAGGGTCGCCATGGTGATCCGGTTCGAGATGATCTTTCCGGGGATGAAACTGTTGTGGGTGGCATCCGAGTCTTCCACGCCTTCCACAATCTTGGGGCCGTTCTTTCCCACCACCAGCGCCACAAAGGGCATGCTCTTTTGGCTGGTGTGATACTCCAGCTTGAAGCGCTCCGTCAGCAGCGTCTGCAGCATCTCGCGAAGCCGCGGCAGGGGCGTATCGGCGGGGGCCTTGGCTTCGATATCGAAACGCACATCCTTGAACTTGATCCAGTCCGGCCCGGTGATCTGCTCGTCGTTGGTAATGCTGTAGGCGTAGCGGAGGCAGTCCGCGAGACAGGCGTTGGACAAGGTGAGCATGCCGTGCCTGGCGGTGCCCAGATTGATGTAGATCTTGTCGCCTGCCGCGGGCGGACTCGGTTTGAGCGACGCGACATCGAAGGCCGGGCGCGATTGCGCGCCGGCCGTCGCGGCCGCCAGTACCGCCGCGCCGAGCGCGAGTGCGATGCGGTGTCGCATACTAGCGAATTAGTATATACAATTCCGGCCTGGTTCGGGCGGTGCTGCTTACAGAGTTAGCGCTGCGCGACGCGCGGCGTCCTGCGCCCGGCGGCGCTCTTCCCGGCGCAGCAGGATGACGGTGAGCGCGGCGCCGGCGAGGAGCATGGCCAGCACGTTCCCACTCGCTAACGTGCCCCATCCGGGCGGCGGGCCGCCTTCGGGCGGAAGCGCGCGGCGCGCCCGCCACCAGGCGATGGCGATGGCGGCCAGCGGCGCATCGAGGAACGCGAATATGGAGACTACCGCGGCCGAGGTGGCGCGCTCGGTGGGCTCTTCGATGGCGCGGCGCAGCATCAGATAGGCGGCGTAGACCAGCCCGCAGACCAGCGCGGCCGTAAGCCGCGTGTCCCACGCCCACCAGACGCCCGCGGCGGTGCGGCTCCAGAGCACGCCGGCCGCCAGGGCCGCGGCCAGCAAGGCGAAGCCGGTTTTAGTGGCGGCCAGCGCCAGCGCGTCGTAGAGGAAGTTGCGGGTGCGCAGGAAGGCGACGCTCCCGACCAGCGCCACCACCGCGGCAGCCAGGGCGACCGGTGCGCCGGAGCCGAAAAAGGAGATGAGTGCGTCGCGCATCAGCCCACCAGCACAGTGTCTACCAGCACCAGCGAGACGGCCGTGAAGACAATGTCGAAGCCGATCAGCATTTTCAGCGAATCGATGTTGTCGGCGCCGATGGCCGTGCCGCTCACCAGCGCCGTGGTCAACTGCATCGCTGACATCAGCGCCGGGATGAGAATGGGGTAGGTGAGCATGGGGAGCATCACTTCCCGCAGCTTGATGTTGACGGTGAGGGCGCTGAAGATGGTGCCGATGACGGTAAGCGCCCAGGTGCCCAGCAGGAGCACCAGCAGCAGCTCGGGGAATTGCTTCGTCCAACGCACGTTATAGAAGATGCCGAAGACCGGCAGCGAGACCAACTCCACGGCCAGCACCAGCGCGTAGTTGGCGAAGCACTTGCCCAGAAATAGCGCGGAGGCGGGAAGGGGCGCGGCGATCAAGGCGTCCAGGCAATCGTTGGGCAGCTCGCGGGCGAAGCTGCGGTTGAGCATCAAGGTGCCGGCGAAGGCGAAGACGATCCACAGCAGGCCGCCGGAGATCTCGCGCATGGTGTCTTCGGAGGGATCGAAGGCGAAGCTGAACAGCAGCAGGATGACGATGGAGAAGGCCAGGGAAGCGTTGATGGCTTCTTTGGTGCGGAGCTCGGCCCGCAGATCCTTGAAGGCGACGACGGCAATCTGGCGGAAGAAGCGCATCAAGCCTCGCCGTACTGCGCGTAGATGTAGCCGGGGTCGGCGACCATTTCCGGCGTGCACTGGCCGTGAAAAGCCAGTTGGCCGCGGCTGAGCAGCGCGACGTGGGTGGCAAGCTCGAGGGCTTCCCGCAACTGGTGGGTGGACATGACGATGGTTTTGCCGGCGGCGAGCGCTTCGCGCAGGAGGCGCTGGAGAACGGCGATGGCGCGGTCATCGAGCGCGGTAAAGGGCTCGTCGAGCAGCAGCACGCTGGGCTCATGCAGGAAAGCGCGGGCCACGGCGAGGCGCTGGCGCATGCCGCGGGAAAACTCGCGCACCAGGCCGTTGCGGACGCGTTCGAGGCCGGTGCGTTCCAGCCATTCCAGGGCCGATTTACGCGGGTCGGCGAGCGAGTAGAGCTTGCCAAAGAGCGTGAGGTTTTCGAGGGCGGAGAGCTCATCGTAGACGGCGATGCCGTGGCCGAGGAAGCCGAGCTGGCGGCGCGTTTCAGTCGAGCGCGGGTCGTTGCCGTGGATCTTGATCTTGCCGCGCTGGGCTTTGGAGAAGCCGGCGACGATGCGCAGCAGGGTGGTCTTACCGGCGCCGTTGCGGCCGATCAGGGCGAGGCAGGAGCCGGGCGGGGCTTCCAGGCGGATGTCGCGCAGGGCAGGGTAGTCGCCGTAAAACTTCCAGACGCCCTCAACCGCGACCGCGCTCATTGGTCTCCTGGCCGGCGGCGATTTTCGCGCGGTACAGCAAGGCAAAGCCGACGGCGAGCACGCCGAGGGCCAGCAGGATGATGGGCACGGCCTTGCCGTAGAGGCGCGGCATGATCTGTTCGATCTGGGGGCCGTTGTCCGCTTGATCAGCCGCGCCGCTATCGGCGGTGGTGGCCGCAACGGGTGTGCCGGTGAGCTTGATCTTGTACGAGGTGGCGGCTAGGCCGTAAATATGGGCTTGGGAGCGTGGCTCCTCGCCGAGATCGTTGAGGCCCGCGCCATCCAGCGTCACGCCGCTGGGCGCGATCAGATAGGTGTTCTCGTCCTTGGTGACGACCTTGCCTTCGTAGTCGGCGCCCTCGGTGTAGGGGACGGTGTAAACGATGTCGAAACGGGTCTCGCCGGGCTTGACGGGAAAATCCACTTTGAAGACGTTGGCGGTTGCCGTAGGGGCGACCGCGGCGCCGATGGGCATGCCCTCGGGCGCGGTGCCCTGCACGGTAGCTTTGCCGCCGGCCGAAGCTGGCATGAAGAAGTGGAGCGTGCCGTTCGAGGCGTCGTACCAGGCGGTCTTGCCGTCGTTATTGAAAAGGAAAGTTTCGTTGACCACCAGTTGACCGCCGGAGGGTTCAAACAGCAGCATGTGCTTGGAGATCCTGGCGTCGCCAGGCTGCCTGGTGACATTGAAGACCTCGATGGTGAGATCGGTGGTCGGCGAGCCGGGCGGCAGCATGTGGTTGTAGGTGACGCCGTCGAAGGCGGTGCGCAGGAGACATGGGCCCTGGGGAGCCTGGTTGATGGAAAACTTGCCCTGGGCGTCGGACTTGGCCTGGTCGACGAGCTCGATGCCGTTCTGGCCGAGGCGGTTGAAGCCAACGGTGGCGCCGGGTTGGGGAAGGCCGGTGGTGCGGTTGATGACGGTGCCGGTGACGGCGGAGAAGGCGGGGAGGGAAATAAGGAAGAGCAACGTTAAGACTTGAACGCCGCCTGAAAGGCGGCGGCAGCCAGAATTGGCTGCCCCACAAGCGGCTGCACCGGTTGTCAACCGGTGAGCAGGATTCCATCCTGCCCCACCAGGCGTCGACACGAGTGTCGACGCGGCACGCATGAGTGCGTGCGCCACAGTCAGGGCGGGTTTCATATCGATACCTGCATGGGCTTGCCGCATTCGCCGCAGAATTTCAGGGGCTTGTCGAATTTGGCGGAGCAGTGCGGACAGGTGAGGCCGTCGGGTTTGGGAGCGGGCGCCGGCGGCGGCGCGGGCAATGCGCCGTTCTTTATTTTGTCGACTTCGGCCAGGACTTTGGCGAGCTCCTTCTGGAGATCTTTCTTGGTGGCCTGGTAATCGTCGTCGGAGAGCTTGCCGACGCGGTACTCAAACTGCAGGTCGCGGAGGTTCTCATAGATCGAGGCTTTGCGCTCGTCGAGGTGCAGGAACGGCGAGACCGGCTCGGGAGGTGGAATGTCCTTGGGTCTGACGCCCAGGACGAACACGATGACGATGATCGCAACGGCGCACGTGATGGGGATGATCATTCGAAGTTGGCGAGGTCCTTTTCGATCTGGTCCTTGTACTTTGCGAGTTCCGGGTCGTCGAGCTCCAGGAGCCCGATTTCGGCTAGAGGTTTGGGCTTGCGGTATTTCTTCATGAACAGCCAGATCACGACCAGGCCGAAGCCGACCGAAGCATAGGGCACGATCCAGCCGAAGGCGCTGGGCGGCGAAAGGTAGATGCCGGGTCCGTATTCGCGGACGAAGTCGTCGATAATCTGCTGGTCGGTCATGCCGATGGCCAGCATGCGGGCGATTTTCTCTTTGGCGGGCTTGGAGAAGCCGCACTCGAGCATGCTGCAGGTGGCGACGGAGTCCTTGCAGCCGCACTGGCACTGCAGGCGCATGCCCACGCGGCGGACGTCGAGCGACGGCTTTTCGGAGGCCGTCTGGGCCAGCGCCGCCACGGCGAGAATGACCAGCAGGAGACTATTTTTGAAGCGTCGCATGAGAGGTAACCATGCCCACCACTTCGGTGCGGGCGTACTGCATTTTGATTTTGCTGGGAACCAGGCAGACGAAAGTGCCGCCGATGAGCACCAGACCGCCGATCCAGATCCACGATACCAGCGGGAAGACATAGGCCTGAATGACGGCGCGCTGGTTGTCGTCGGACATGCCGCCGAAGTTGAGGTAGAGGTCTTCGTTGGGGCGCACGCGGACGCCGACTTCGGAAGTGCCCTGCTTGCTGGCCAGGTAGAAGCGCTTTTCCGGTTCGAGCTGGCCAAGCGGGTTGCCGTTCTTATAGACATCCATGGTGGCGCGGTGCCACTGGTAGACGGGGGTATCGCCCTGCTTGAGGTCGGCCATCTTCAATGTGTACGCGCCCACCTGCATGCTGTCGCCGATATTCAATTCCTTGGTTTCGGCCTGGTTGAAGGCGTGGCCGGTGAAGCCGATGAACATGAGGACGATGCCCATGTGGACCAGGTATCCGCCATAGCGGCGTGTGTTGCGGTGGGTGAGCTCGACGGTGGCGTGCAGCAGGTTCATCGAGTTCTTGACGGCGATGGAGTGCGCGCCTTTGTAAAACTCGATGAAGATGGTGAGGGCCACGAAGAGGCAGAAGCCGAAAGAAATGAGAGCGTAGAAGTGGCGCACGCCGGCGGCGAAAAGCGCGATCACCAGCACCAGCGAGGCGATGCCGGGCCACTGGAAGTTGCGGCGGAGGCTGTCGGCGGAAGTTTTGCGCCAGGCGAAGAGCGGGCCGACGCCGGTGAGGAAAAGCAGGAAGAGTCCGATGGGCACCATCAGGCGGTTGTACCAATCGGGGTCGAGCGAGATCTTGTCGCCGCTGACGGCTTCGGAGATGACGGGGAAAAGCGTGCCCCAGAGAACCGCGAAACAGCTTGCCAGCAGGATGAGGTTGTTGAACAGGAAGCTGGACTCGCGTGAGATGACGCTTTCGAGCTGCGATTCGCTCTTGAGGTATTCCAGCCGGTCGAGGATGAGATAAACGGTGGCGGCGATGCCGACGGCCATGAAGGTGACGAAGTACTTTCCGATTTCGGAGCGCGCAAAGGCGTGCACGGACTGCACCACGCCGGAACGGGTGAGGAAGGTGCCGAGGATGCAAAGGAAGAAGGTGGTGGAGACCAGAACGATGTTCCAGACCTTCATCATGCCTTTCTTTTCCTGCATCATGACGGAGTGTAGGAAGGCCGTGCCGGAGAGCCAGGGGAGCAGGGAAGCGTTTTCCACCGGATCCCAGCCCCAGTAGCCGCCCCAACCGAGGACGTGATAGGCCCAGGCGGCGCCGAGCATGACGCCGGTGGATTGGAAGAGCCAGGTGACGAGGGTCCAGCGGCGGGTGGTGTGAATCCAGGAATCGCCGGGTTGGCGGGTGATGAGAGAGCCGATGGCGAAGGCGAAAGGCACCGCGAATCCGACGTAGCCCAGGTAGAGCATGGGCGGGTGGATGGCCATGGCGGGATATTGCAGGAGGGGGCTGAGGCCATTGCCATCGGGGACGGCGGTGATCAGCTTATCGACCGCCAGCATGCGGAAGGGATTGGCGATGAAGTTGTTGAGGATGAGGAAGAATGCCTGGATGGTGGTAAGCACGGCGATCACCCAGGGCATCATGTCGCGGTGCTTGCGGCGATTGGTGAAGACCACCACGGCGGCATAGCTGGACAGCAGGAAGCTCCAGAACAGGAGCGAGCCTTCCTGGCCGCCCCACCATGCCGCGAACTTATAAAGGATGGGCATGGTGCGGTTGCTGTGCTCGGCGACGTAGGAGAAACGGAAATCGCCGGTGAGGAGAGAATAGACCAGGATGCCCGAGGCGAGGGTGACCAGCACCCAGATGGCGTAGACCGCGCGTTGGCCGCTAACGATCAGAAACGGCTTGCGTTTGAGGCGCCCGACGACGCACGCAAGGGTGGCATACAAAGCCACACAGAAGGCCAGCAGAATGGCCAGCGAACCCAGGTTTTCCATATCCCCTCTCTAGTTAGCTCTTGCCGGTGTTGATGTTGGGAGCGGGCTGACCGGGAGCCAGTCCCGGTTTGGACTCATACTTGGAAGCGCACTTGGCCTGGACCCTGGAAGCGCGGAAGACCTGATCCTGGTATAGCTTGCCATCGGCGAGGGCGTCGGCACCGGGCTTGAAGGTATCGGGCAGGGGTTCCGTGCCGGTGTAGATGACTTTGAGCTTCTGGTTGTCGTAAACCAGCACGAATTGGGTAGCACTGCCGACTCGCTGGATGGAGCCATCTTCGACGTTGCCGCCGACGCGGATGCGCTTGCCAAGGACCTGGTCGCGGCCCTGGCAGACTTCGGCGACAGTCTTATAGTAAGTCTGGGATTCCTTGCCGCCGGTGACGGCCAGCCAGACCAAAGTTCCCACAACCACCACGATGAGTGCTGCGAACTTGCCGTATTTCTTCATATCGCTGCCTGTAAACCACAGTATAACTCGAAAGGGTTGAGGCATATTCAGACATTTTTGACTCTTTTGTGGGAATCCTCCACATGCCCGCAAGTGGGGGGATTAGGGGCGCTTCCGCCTGCCAACCCATATCTTCAAATTCTTCTCCCGCTGCGAAGATCTCGGCCAGTGGGGCAGTCCCCCTGGACTGCGCGCGACCCCCTGGTCGCGCTCCCGCTGGCCATCACGCAGCCCTCATTAGTTTCGTTGCGGCTATGCTGCTCCGTGGGGCGGCCAATTCTGGCCGCAGCCGGCTTCAGCCGGCTGCGCCCGCTTGAGAGCGGGTCCAGAGACTGCATAGGCTGCCCCACCGCATGTTCAGGTCCCTACTGGTACACACCCGCTTTCTTGAAGTCGCCGCCCTTGACGATGGAGATGGCGGCCGGGTCGACGTGGCGCTTGAAGGCTTCGTTCACCTGCTGCGGCGTCAGCGCGGCCACGGCAGCCTCCAGTTTGGCGTCCCATTCCAGGGTGCGGCCCCACCGCTCACGGGTCATTAGCAGGCTGGCGATGGAGGCTTCCTCGGCGCGCGCCACGGTGCGCTCGTCCAGCCAGGTCTTTTTGGCCTTCACCACTTCGTCGGCGGTAAAGCCGTCTTTGAGCGCTTTGGCCAGCTCATCGTTGAAGTCGGCCTCCACTTTGGGCATGTTTTGCGGCGCCGCGATGGCCGACGCGGAGAATTCGCCTCCGTCGTTCCTGGTGCGGATTGAGAAGCTGGCGTTAGCGCCATAGCTCAGCCCATCCTTGACGCGAATGCGTTGGAAGAGACGGGAGTTGGGGGAACCGCCGAAGATCAGGCCCGCAATGGTGAGGGCCGCGTAATCGGGATCGTCGTCGGTCATTTTCATGTTCATCCCAGCCAGGAAAAGGGCGTTCTGCTTGTCGGGCGTCTCAATCTTGTGGTTGATCGGGTCCGCTTTGGCGTAGTCGAAGTTGAGGCGTTCGTAGTGACTGGCGCTCTTCCAATCGCCGAACAGTTCCGCGACCAGCTTCTGCGCCTGCGCCGGGTCAAACTGGCCGCCGATCGAGATCTCGCCCTCGCCGGCGCCGTAGAACTGGGTGTAGAAGGTGCGCACTTCGTCGAGCGTCACCTTCTTCAAGTCCTCAATCTGTTCATCGATGGTGGAGGTGTAATGCACGTCTCCGCGCGAGTAGCGGGCGTTCAAGTGCCGGCTCAAGTCCAGCGAGGCCAAGCTGTTGGGTTCGGTCCTGGAGCTCTCGGCAGCGGCGATGCGTTGCTGGCGGATCTGCTCGAACTCGGCTTCGGGGAACGAGGGCTCGCGCAGCAGTTCGCGGGCGAAACGCAGGGAATCGGCCAGGTTCGCCTCCAGTGTCCGAATGTTCGCCGAAGCCACATTGATGCCTCCGGACACGGTGATCTGCGCCTTCAGCCGGTCGGTTTCATCCTGGATCTGCTGGCGGTTCTTATTCTTGGTGCCGCGCATCAGCAGCGTTCCGGCCATGGTTGCCGCGGTGGATTTGCCGAACAGCAGTTTTTCGTCTCCGAAGCGGACGTTCATCACAGCCACCACGGTGCCGCCGCGCGTCTTCTTGGGGAACATCACCAGCTTCAACCCGTTTGGTAGTTTGGCGCGGATCACGCGAGCTTCGATGTTCTGTGGGGTGGGGTCAAAGGCCTCGCCCGCCTGAATGGTGGCGCCGCCTTTGTAATCCTTGAACCGCGCGGCCGAATCCGGCGTGGCTGGAATCACGGCGCGGTCGGGCGCGGTGGTCGGAACGAACTCGCCCAGCGTGCGGTTGGAGGATTTCAGGTAGGTCTTGGCCACGCGCGCCACGTCGGCGGGCGTGACTTTGTTCACCTCGTCGCGCGTGAGGAAGAAGGAGCGCCAGTCGCCATCGCCGACGTAGCCGCCGAGCATCATTCCAATGGATTGGGAATTCGTCATGGCGAGCTCGATGTTTTTCAGGATGCGGGTTTTGGCGCGGTCGACCTCCTCTTGGGAGGGTGGCTCGCTCGACAGACCTTCCACGGTTTTCACGAGGATCTGCTGGGCCTCGTCGATGGATTGATCCGGATTGAGCTGCGCGAATACGAAAGCGAAGCCCGGGTCGTGCATTCCCCCGGCGCTCATGCCGGCGGACACGGCCTTTTTGTTATCGACCAGCGCCTTGTACAGCCGGCCCGTCTGGGGAGCGCCCAGCACCTGGGCCATCACTTCCAGAGCCGCGAGATCGGGGTGCAGAGCAGCCGGAATGTGATAGACCGCCATGATCCCCTGAATGCTTCCGACGCGGCGAAGCATGACGGAGCGCTCGCCTTCCTGGGTGGGCTCCGAGGTATACGGCTGCGTCAGCACCCGCTGCGGCTTGGGGATGGCGCCGATGGTTTCCGCGACCATGCCGAGGGCTTTGGATTCGTCGAATTGGCCCGCGATGATGAGCTCGGCGTTATCGGGCTGGTAGTATTTCTGGTAGAACACAGCCAGGTTGGCGATGGGCACTCTTTCGACGTCGGTGCGGTTGCCGATGACCGTCTTGCCATAGTTATGGAAGTTGTAGGCAGCCGCCAGGACGCGTTCACGGAGGACATTGAGCGGGCTGTTCTCGCCGGATTCCATTTCGTTGCGGACCACGGTCATTTCGGTGTCCAGGTCCTTTTTCAGCATGGTCATATTGACCATGCGGTCGGCTTCCAGTCCCAGGGCCCAACGCAAGTTCTCGTCGCTCGAGTTGAAGGTCTCGAAATACATGGTCTGGTCGTAGTTCGTGGTGCCGTTGAAGTTGCCGCCGGTGCGGTCGGTCAGCTCCTTGAAGAGCTCGCGGCCCGACTTGGTGCTTTTGAACACCATATGCTCCAGCAGGTGGGCCATGCCGGTCTCGCCATAGCCTTCATTGCGCGAGCCGACCAGGTAAACCACATTGACCGTGGTTTTTGGTTTGGAGTTGTCCGGAAACAACAACACATGCAGGCCGTTCGGAAAAGCATACTCCGTGACCCCTTCAACGGAGGTCACCTTTTGAACGCCTTGCGGCAGAGTTTGGGCCAGAGCGGCGGCAGTCAGGAGGATTGTCGCGGCAGAAATCGCGATGAGTCTCTTCAAGCGCATGTCTATCACCCCTTTTCGGTGTTCCGGGTTTGATTATACCCGGAGGCGCGGCGGAGTCAAACCCCCTGCGGGGCGGGCAATCATGCCCGCAGCCGGCTTTCAGCCGGCTCTGGAGTTTCTATATTTTCCAAGCTCCGTTAAGACCAACTGGTAGCGCCGGCGGTCTTGCCGCCGGTGTTCGACCGGCCGGAGGCCGGTCGTAAGCGGGCGAAGCCCGCTCTTGGAGTTTCCACATTTCGGCACGGATTTCCTGATGGTCCCACTGCGCCTCAACCAGGCCGAGGCTCATGCCTTGTATCAGGGCCCGGAAGGGCATTGCGAGCAGGCGGTTCGGCATGGCTGAAGCCATGCCCTGATACAAACCAGATCATAACCTCATACAGCCGGAAATGTAGAAACTCCGCGGCCGGCTTTCAGCCGGCTCTTTCGGGCGGGAGCAGAGGTATCGTGAGGGGCTACAACTGGGCGCCGGTCGGACGTTTCGGAGAGCGGGACGCAAGTTTCTTTCGCAGCTCCCTGCTACGTTCTCTGCGGGCAAGCTTGCCTTTTCGTTCGCGGTGGAAGCGCGCTTTATCTCCATTGAGGGCTGACATAGTGGTGCCTAAGAGTAGCAGAGTTCGCAGACCAACGTAGGGCGCGGGCCTTGCCCACGCCCTTTCGCGTGCCAAGTGGGACAGGCCGAGCGCCTTTTGTGGCCTGTCCTGCCTCGTCAAAGCGCGGCAGCCCGGCAGCCGACAAAGACCGATCGTCCCACTTCGACGGCTATTTGCCGGCATCCAGGTGGTCCCAGTTTACGATAGCGTTGAAGGCCAGGGAATAGGTGCCCTGGGTTTGCCAGCGCCAGAAGGGACGGATCGCGAACATCACGATATGGCCCTTGCCAAGCGGGGCGTCGATGGCGGCGGCGCGGCTCTGCAGAGCGTCGCCGCCGGCTAGCGTGCCGGAGAGCAATAGGTTGTCGGCATTGGAGGCGAACTGCAGCACGACGCGGGCGCGATCTGCATTGGGTGCGCCGCCGCCCGCGGCGCCTGCTGCGCCGCCACGGCCACCGCGGCCACCGCCACCGCCACGGCCACCGCGGCCGCCGCCAGGGGCAGCGCCCGCTGCGGTTGTGGCATCGGCGGGTGTGCTGAGATCGAGCGGCGAAGTGTGAATGGGGGTGGCGTTGGGTGTGATGTTCTGGCCGATCACCTCACCGGAGGCGTCGACACGGCCGGAGCCGCCGCGTCCGCCGCGTCCGCCGCCTGTGCCGGCGGCGTTGAAGACGGGGTCCTGGCTGAAGTAGACCGGGAGGTCGCCGCCATCGTAGCCGTAGGCGATGGGGCTCTTCAGATCGGTGAAGTTAGCGCGGAGGATGGTGCCGCGGGCGAATAAGTTAGCGGGATGTTCCACGGTGACGCCGGCGCCCAGATCGTATTCGGCCATCATGGAAGCGGTGGAGGCTTCAGTGATCAAAGCGCCGCCTTCCTGGACGAACCTGGAAAGTTCGAGCAGGCCTTCAAAGCCCATGCCGCCGCGAATGTCGTCCGTGGAATCGAGCGCGCCTAAGTGCGGCGTGAGGTCGGTCTTTTTATAAGGGATTGGGGCGTTACCGCCCACGCCGGCCAGGATGGACTGGGGGTTGCCGCCGACGTGGGGGAAGATAATGACGTCGTACTTACTGCGTAAATTGCCGTCTTTCAGGTTCTTATCGGCGAAGTAAGTGTAGGGAATGCCGTAGTAATCGAGAGCCGCGCGGACCCAGCCTTCATCTTGTGTGCGCGACCAGGAGTGGACATAGCCGATGCGGGGGATGGTGAGTGGGTGCGTCTTGACGGAGGGCGCGGCGGCTACGGCCCAGGCGGAAAGGCCGAGGTTCTTGAGCTGCGGTTCAAGGCGGGCTCGGTCGGCGTTGGGGACGATGAAGGAACCGGCGCGGAACTTGTGGCCCGCGAGTTCGAAATCCTCCTCGGCGGCGAGCATGCGGACATCCTTATTCTTGAAGCGGAACGCGGTGAGGTTGTTATCGCCGGTATGTTCGACGATCAGAGTAGATCCGGAGCCATCCACGCCGCCGCTGGCTTTGGCGTCGGAGGTGAGCATGGACATCGGCTGGGAGAGGACCGAGGCGTCGGTGAGCGGGACCAGCTTGACGTCGCGCATGTACTGCATGGTCCAGCCGGTATCGTCGTAGGGATTGGGGTTGCCCACGGGATAATTCTGAATGGCGAAGTACATGTCGGCGAGGGTGCGGTAGGGCTGGTCGCCGCGGATGACGTAATCGCCGGCGGCGACCTCCACGGAGCCGGCTTTGAAAGCGGCGGAGGCGCGGTGGACTTCGACGCCCTGGGTCCGAAGGTCGTTCACCATGTCGGCGGCATCGGCCTTGCGGCGCTGGCCGGCGGGAATCAACCAGCCATAAGTCGGGCCGTTAGTGCCCTTTTCGATGGCCCGCTTGTTCTTCATGTAATAGTTTTCGAGATAGAGTTCCTTATTCTTAGCCACTTGGTTCATGGCGAAGAGAATGGCGGATTCCTGGATGTTGGTGTTGTTACGCGGGCCCCACTTGATGGAGGGCAGCGGCGGATTGGGGCGGTACCATTCGCGGCTGGTGGTGGTGGCGCCGAGGGTGAGATTGGCATTGAGATCGGGGCCGTAACTCTGGACCTCATAGAAGCGGCCGAAGGAATTGTGAGTGAGAGCGATCCAGAAGAGATAATTGGGCACCCAGCCGTCGTAGAAGCCGTAGGTCCAGACGCCGGGGACGCCGCGCTTGGCCATTTCCATGATTTCGGTTTCGCCGAGCAGCCACCATTCGTCGATGGCGATGGGATCGAGCGAGGGGTTATAGGGGCCTGTGCCGGTGGAGACGTAGAGGTAAGACTGGGCTTCGTGCAGATCGTGAACGATGGTGGGGTGCCAATCGAGCATGGCGCGGGTGAAGTTCTGGGTGCACTTGAGGTACTGGCCCATACCGTCGCGGTTGTTATCGTGCTGGACGTACTTGCCCCAGTACATCATGAGCGAATTGCGGGGGACGCCGGTTTTCTTGGAAGCGTAGTAGGCGTCGACGACTTTCTCGCGGCCATCCACCTCGATGACGGGAGTGATCATGACGATGGAGTTGTTGCGGATGGTCTGGATGAAGGGAGTTTCCTCAACGATCAGGCGATAGGCGAGCTCGATCAGCATTTCGGGGCCGCCGGTTTCGGGCGAGTGAATGCCGCTGTTGGCGTAGTAGATGGGCTTGGCGGTGTGGAAGAGTTCTTTGGCCTGGTCGGGTGTGATCTTGCGCGGATCGCCGAGCTTGGCGAGCATGTCCTTGTACTGGTCGAGATGGGCGATGGTGGCTTCGTCGGAGATGGCGATGATGACCTGGTCGCGGCCTTCCTCGGAGGTGCCGATCTTCCAGAACTTGGCGCGAGGGGAGGCTTTGGCGAGGGCTTCGTAATAGCGCTCGATATCGGCGGCGTAGGTGAGCTCGCCGGGGGCGCCGGGGATGCGGCCGAAGAATTTGAGCGGGGAGGGAACGGTATCGGAGGCAGGCATGTGATCGACGAGCTCGGTGGAGACGCGGGGATCCTGCAAGTACTCCTTGATGAGCTTGGTGTACTCTTCGTCGATTTTCTGGGGCGCGGCGGCAGCAGCGGCCGGCGCGGGCTTGGCGCCTTTCTTGGCTTGAGCCAAAGCTGGAGCGGTGGCAAACGCCAGGGCGAACAGCGCACTAGCGGCGATAGTAAAGCCGAGCTTCATAGACTGAGTCCTTTCGAGGATCTCATGAGTGATATCGCTTTCTTGGGTCTGGTGTCAACTGCGGGGAGGCTCCGGGTTCACCGCGGAGACGCGGAGACGCGGAGAAAACACGAGAGAAGCGAGAATCCATGAGGACTTCGCCGTCACCGCGGTGAAAGCGGGCTTATTCTGTTGTAGTGGACAACCTTTTTCGTCTGGACGGACGCAAGGCCCTGGTCACGGGCGGAGCGAGCGGCATCGGGGAAGCAACCGCGCGCGTGTTGACGGGCGCGGGTGCGGCGGTCACCATCATGGATATCGATGGCGGCCGCGCCGAACGGCTGGCTGGTGAGCTGGCGGGCTCATCGGTGCTGCGGTGCGACATCGCCGATGAAGCGGCGGTGAATGCCGCGGTGGCGTCGCTCGCGGGCCTCGATATTCTGGTGAACAACGCGGGGATCGGGCTGGTGGGCGGCATCGAAGAAACCGCGCACCAGGACTTCCAGCGGCTCTTTCGCGTGAATGTCGAAGGCCTGTACCTGGTGACCAAAGCGGCTCTGCCTCTGCTGCTCGCGGCCAAGGGCACAATTGTGAACATCGGGTCGGTGGCGGGACTCATTGGCGTCAAGCGGCGCTTTGCCTATTGCGCCACAAAGGGCGCGGTGGTTGCGATGTCGCGGCAACTGGCGGTGGATTACGCGGGGCGCGTGCGCGTCAACTGCATCTGTCCGGGCACCGTGGCGACGCCGTTTGTGGACGCGTATATCGAGAAGAACTTCGCCGATGAGAAGGAAAAGGCCTGGGCCGAACTGCACGCCCGGCAGCCTATCGGGCGAGTAGGCTACCCGATGGAGATCGCTCACATGGCGCTGTATCTTTGCTCGCGGGAAGCGGAGTTTGTGACGGGGTCGGTGATGACCATTGATGGGGGATGGACGGCGGCGTAGGGTTGTGGGACAGACCGAGCGCCTTCGTGGTCATGCCGCGCTCAAGGCCGGGCTGAGGCTAAAGAGTAATGGCGGTCAATCGCGGGCTGGGTGACAGACGACGAAAGGCGATCGTCCCACCAGGGTTGAGGTTTGATAGACTCGCGGACGGGCAGGGAGGTTGATATGGCGCGCAGACTTTTTCTATTTCTACTGGTGGCGGTGGCTTCGGCGTGGGCGGCGGACGACGCCTGGAGCAAAGTGAAAGCTCTCAAGACCGGCACGGAATTGCGGGTGTACAAGAAAGGATCGATGCAGCCGATCCTGGCGCAGATGGACGAGCTGACGGACAACAACCTGGTGGTGATCGTCAAAAAGACCCAGACGGCCATCGCGCGGGACGAGATCGACCGGATTGATGCGCGGCCCCAAGCGGGCCGCCGGGTGACGACCGAGACCACCACGAAGGAGACCGTGCCGGACGCCAAATCGGCATCGGAGCAGCCGTCGCCGGGACGTGGGCCGGACGTGCCGGGGACGTCCACTTCGACGAACGTGAGCCTGGGGTCGAAGCCGGATTTCGAACTGGTGTATCGCAGGGCGCAGGGGGCGCCTAAGAAATGATGCGCCGGGCGGCCGCGCTGGCTGTGATGGCCCTGGCGGCGGGCGCGGGCGCGCTGATTTTCGCGCAGGCCGTGGGCGGCGTGAAGAAAGGCGCCGTGGAGCGCGTGAAGGTCCACGGGAAGTCTCTCGAAGGAAACCTGGAAGGCGATTCACCGGACCGCGAGGTGCTGGTGTATCTTCCGGCGAGTTACAAGACGAGCGGGAGCCGGCGCTACCCGGTGGTCTACATGCTGCATGGCTTCACGGACGACCCGGACCATTGGTGGGGATTCATCCAGCACTTTGTGAATCTGCCGGAAGTGCTGGACCGGGCATTCGCCAATGGATCGACGCGTGAAGTGATTGTGGCGATGCCGAACGCTTTCACGGCGTATCAGGGTGCGATGTACTCGAACTCGGCGACCACGGGGAATTGGGAAGACTTCGTGACGGCTGAGCTGGTGGCGTATATCGACGGGCACTACCGGACGATTGCGTCGGCGGCGAGCCGCGGGCTGGCGGGGCACTCGATGGGCGGGTATGGGGCGCTCAAGATCGGGATGAAGCATCCGGAGATTTATTCAAGCCTGTATGTGATGAGCCCGTGCTGCCTTTCGGCGCCGACGGCGCAGAGCGCGGGGCGCGGCGGCGCGCGGGCGGAAGCGATACACAGCCAGGCGGAAGCGGCCAAGGCCGATTTCGGCACCAAGGCGGTGCTGGCGGAGGCGGCGGCATTTTCGCCGAATCCGAAGAACCCACCGCTGTATTTCGATCTGCCGACGAAGGATGGCGAGTTCCGGCCGGAGATCGCGGCGAAATGGGCGGCCAACGCGCCGCTGGCCATGATCGATCAGTACATCGGGTACCTGCGCCGCATGAAAGCGCTGGCGATGGACGTAGGGCTACAGGACGGACTTTTGCGCGATGTGAAAGTACTGGACGGGATTCTGAACGATTACCAAGTGCCGCACACGTACGAAACCTACGAGGGCGACCACATCAATCATGTAGCGGAGCGGATTGAGAAGAACGTGATGCCGTTCTTTTCCAAGAACCTGGTGTTCGAGCAGGCGCGCCGCTGAAGGAGCAAGCCGATGGGATGGAAACGGATTCTGGCGGTGTGCCTGGTGATGGCGGCCGGCGCGGTGGTGGCGACGGCGCAACGGGGCGGCGGGCGCGGGCCGTCGACCACCTATGTGCTGAAACCGGCGCGGATCTTCGATGGCGATGCCATGCACGAAGGTTGGGCGGTGCGCGTGCGCGGCGACCGCATCGAGGCTGCCGGTCCCGTTGCCGGTATCGATCCTGCCGGCGCGCAGGTTGTCGATTTGCCCCAAACCACGCTGATGCCCGGTATGGTGGAGGGCCATTCGCACATCCTGCTGCACTCCTATAGCGAGACGTCCTGGAACGACCAGGTGGAACACGAAGGCCTGGCGCTGCGCGTCGCTCGCGCGGTGAATCACCTGCGCGCCGAACTGATGGCAGGGTTCACCACCATCCGCGACCTGGGCACGGAGGGCGCCGGCTACGCCGACGTCGAGTTGAAGCAGGCGGTGAATCAGGGTATCGTTCCCGGACCGCGGATGTTGTGCTCGACGCGCGCGATTGTGGCTACCGGCGCGTATGGGCCGAAGGGCTTTGCCCAGGAGTGGACCGTGCCGCAGGGCGCCGAAGAGGCCAGCGGGATGGACATTATTCGCGTGGTGCGGGACCAGATTGGCCACGGCGCCGACTGGGTGAAACTCTACGCCGATTACCGCTTCGGGCCGCTGCCCGGTTCACATCCCACGTTCACGCAGGAAGAGATGAAATTTGCGGTGGATGCCGCGCACAGCGCGGGAGTACCGGTTGCGGTGCATTCCAGCACGGCCGAGGGAATGCGGCGCGCGATTTTGGCGGGCGTCGATACCATCGAGCACGGGAATGAAGGAACACCCGAAGTTTTTAAATTAATGGCGGAGCACAATGTGGCGCTCTGCCCCACGCTGGCGGCGGGCGGTATGAGCGATCGCAAGCGCGCCAGCTTCCAGGCCGCTCTGGCCGCCGGCGTCACCATCCTCAGCGGCAGCGACGTGGGCACGTTCCCGCACGGCGATAACGGGCACGAACTCGAACTGATGGTGGATTGCGGCATGCCGGCCGTCGATGCGCTGAAAGCGGCCACCTCGGTTGCAGGACGAGTCCTGAAGATGGAAATTGGGCAGGTGAAGCCGGGCATGTACGCAGATTTGATCGCGCTGGATGGCGACCCGACCAAAGAGATCGCGGCAGTGCGGCGCGTGAAATTCGTGATGAAGGCCGGGACGGTGTATAAGTCGCCGGGTGGGCAGCCGGCGAATTGAGGCTAACCAACTGGTAACGCCGGCGGTCTTGCCGCCGGTGTCCGGTGCGCACTTTATCTTCGCCAGTCTTCGGGCACGCGAACCGGCGGCAAGACCGCCGGCGCTACAAATGGGTTGCGGATCGGGGGATCCGCCCTCCAGTTACAGCAATCGGAAATTGACTTCGATTTGGGCTTGCACCGGGACCGGGAGGCCGTTCTGCGCGCCGGGTTGGAATTGCCACTGCATGATGGCGTCGAGGGCCTTTTCATCGAGGCCGAAGCCGATGCTGCGCACCAGGGTGATGTCGGCGGCATGGCCATCGACCCCGATCACGACCGTCAACACCACGGTGCCCTGAATCTTGGCGACGCGGGCCTCTTCGGAATATTCGGGCTCGATCTTCGAGACGAGAAGCGGGGCGGTGACGCCGTTGCCGACGCGTGAGGGCGTGGTGGCCATGTTGCGCCGGGGCGCCAGTTCGGCGATGTGATTCTTGCGGATGGTGGCGGCGGAATCCGCCATGGCATCGGCTTCGCCGAGGCGGGACTGCTTGCGCATGAGCTGGGCGTAGGTCTCCATGACGAAGGCGGAGTCGGTCGAGTCGGGTTTGACGGCGCCGAGGGCCTGCAGGTAATAGGATTCGGCCATGCCCGAGAGGTCCTGAGCGAGCGCGATGTTGCCCTTGAGCAGAAGCGCGCGGGCGGCGAAGGATCCGGTGGGAGAGAGCGTCAAAGCGCGTTGCGCCAGGGCTTCGGCGCGCTGGAAGTCTTTGACGCCGAGCGCGCGGTTGCCGAGAAGGAGCAGCGCGGGCACGGCTTCCGCAGTATCGCCCAACGCAACCGCGCGGGAATAGTAGTCTCCGGCCGGGCCGGTCTGGCCGCGTTTGACGGCAAGATCTCCGAGTTTCAGCAGGCCGGCGGCATAGGAAGCGCTTTGCTGGCCGGCGAGCTCTTCGCGAATGGCGAGGGCGCTTTCGAGAAGCTTCTGGGCGGCCTCATACTGGCGGAGCTTTTCCAGATTCTGCGCGGCCTGATCGAGGGCGCCGTAATTCTTTTGAGCGACGGCGGCGCGGATGGTGGCCTCAACGTCGGGAGCTTTCGGATCGGTGGGATCCTGCGCGCGGAGTGCGGCCAGGGGAGCAGCCAGAGCGACGGCCACGAGGGCGGCGGCAAAAGCCGAGGCGCGGCCGGGGTGGGTGCGGTCGACGGCGGAATCGAGGATGGCGAGAAGACGGCCTTCCAGATCGGAGCGGCGCGCCATGGCGACCGCGGCGGAGGCGGCGGGCGCGAATTGCAGGGAGCGGGCGACTTCCAGGAGATGGCCGGCGTAATCGGCGGCGGGCTCGCCGGCGCTGAGGACCAGGTCGTCGGCGGCGCGCTCGCGCTCCTTGAGGAACTGGCGCCAGGCCGACCAGGCCAGAGGATTCCACCAGAACAGAGAAAGCGCGATGCGGGCCAACAGGTGGGTGGCGCCATCGGCGCGGCGGACGTGAGCCAGCTCGTGCAGCAGCACCATGCGGCGGCGCTCTTCGGTCCAGGCCTGGGCGTCGGCGGGCATAAGGATGGTGGAGCGGCGGAGGCCGAAAGCCATGGGCATGGCGCCGGCGGAAGTTTCGAGGACTTCGACGGGGCGGCCAATACCGAGTGCGCGGGCGAGCGGGCGCGCCGCTTCCGGCGACGGATAAGGCCGCGCGGCGCGGCGGATGCGGCAGAGCCTGGCGTAGGCAAGCAGCATCTGGGCGAGCGCGGCCGCGGTGCCGGCGGTCCAGAGAAGCATCAGGCAAAAGGCAAGATCGAGGCGCCACGGGGAGGAGGGAGCGGGCGCGGCGGGGCGGCCGGCGGACGACGCGGCGCGAGCGATTGGGCCAACGGTCGACGCATTGGCGTCGGCGTGGAAGGTGATGCTGGGCGCATTGGCGAGCAGTCCGCCGGTGGGGACACGCAGAGCGGGCAGGGAAATGGAAAGCAGGGGCAGCGCTACCAGCGCGGCGGCCGCCGCG
>Ga0187874_10001492_pt1 | contig 20821 bp, 28 predicted proteins | sample June2016WEW_16_1_3_FD_132993 | JGI IMG/M metagenome (GOLD analysis project Ga0187874, IMG submission 132993) | Peatland microbial communities from SPRUCE experiment site at the Marcell Experimental Forest, Minnesota, USA - June2016WEW_16_150 | ecosystem: Environmental > Terrestrial > Soil >... | reverse complement strand
TTCCGTTTTACCCGAACGGCGGATGCGGTCTGAGCGATGCATACTGGGAACGTTACGGGCGGCCCGTGGAAGCCGATTACGGACTGGCCATGCACAACCCGCCGGGGCATAACAGCGCCGATAAAGACTATACCTGGGCGGCGCCGTTTTACAAACCGGAACGGGTGAAGCGCGGCAGTGGCGGCGAAGTGCTCGGGGTATACGGGCTGCCGACCGAGGGGACGCCGCCGGGGCCGCGGCCAACCAGCGTATGGGCGCACCCGGAACTGCCGGATCTGCCTGCAGCAGTCTTTGCAACGCCGGTACCCGAAGATATGGACGGAATGGCTGCAGTGCTGGCGGAAATAGACTGGATCGCGCCGCCCGTGCCGGAGCGAAGCGGACGGATGTAGTCTCTACAAACGCAAACGGCGGGTGAGGGGTTGGCCTTTCCACCGCATCGCCCGGATCACTCGAACCCGATCCAGTCGCCAGCGTTCGCTTCCAGCCCCGTGCGTGTGTACACTTCCGTTGTGCGTACGCTGGCGTGTCCGAGCGTTGCCTGTATCGTTTCGAGCGGGCAGCCTGCGTTGCGGGCAAGCCGTGCATGAGTGCGGCGCAGGTCGTGCGGCTGCAGGTCCGGTATACCGATGGCCGCGCCGTAACGCCGCACGATGTCGCGTACTGCGGCGGGAGACAGCGATCCGTTGATAGTGCCGGTGGAAGTGATACTGCGGAGGATATAGTCAGGCATCGGGCTTCGCTGTCCATACCGCATACTGATCTTTAGTAAGCTGTACATTAGCAACCATATAGCGGGAGTCCTTTACGTCTGCGGTGTACGAGCAGTGCGAGCAGCCCGAGCAGCGCGAGCAGCGCGAGCAGACCGAGCAGTCCGAGCAGCGCGAGCAGTCCGAGCAGAGCGAGCAGTCCGAGCAGCCCGAGCAGTCCGAGCAGAGCGAGCAGCCCGAGCAGTCCGAGCAGTCCGAGCAGCCCGAGCAGTGCGAGCAGCCCGAGCAGTGCGAGCAGAGCAAGCAGTCCGAGCAGCCCAAGCAGCCCGAGCAGTCCGAGCAGTCCGAGCAGGATAGATCTGCTTTAACCGCTACTTCCCGTTTTGTTGCCGCTGTCATAATTTCGTCGATTGTCATTGGTTTATGTCCTTAATTTCATTCATCCATTCGGTTAGTATTTCCGCCGTCCAGACGGGCACTGCGATTGTGCGCGTGCGGCCCGGGCCGCGCCGTGCAGCACCTCGCCGATAGCGTCTTCACGCGCCTGCGCGTAATCGTATGACGGGCCGGACCGGATCGCCGTTTCGCGAACCTGCAGAATGCGTTCGAACAATTCCACAAGTAAAACAACATCGCGTCGCGTCAACATCGCGCTGTCTCCTTTATCCGTTGATTTCGTAATGTATGCTGATCGACGTAGTTAGCAGACACAGCACCAGTGCGGTTGTGCCATCCGGCGGATAGGATGACAGGATCATGTTGCCTTTGTGCTCTCCGCACACCGAAACACACCAGGTACCTGCAAAAAACGATGCAGTGCCTTTAATATCATGCGATGTGACACCGGTGTGCTTGTCCGCGTGTGGCGTAGCGATCTCGAACGGTTCTGCCAGTTCCGGTATCTCGTGGTGCCTGAACCATAAATACAAACTGCGGATCGCACCGCGTTTTACATTAGGTTCGAGCATTACCTCCATACGTCCCCAGCGTTCGTGCTTCAACTGCGGAATGGGTATACGGTAGTCCCATCCGTACTTTTGGTCCTGATATTGTGCCGCATCGCGGAACACCACAGGCTTATCGGCTTTCTTTGTCATCTTTCAAGCTCCTTCATCCATTCGGTTAGTATTTCCGCCGTCCAGACGGGCACTGCGATTGTGCGCGTGCGGCCGCCCTTGCCGGTCAGATTGGCTATCAGCATACGGCCGCTGCGGGTGACAATGTGATCGGTGGTAAGCGCGCAAGCCTCGCTCCTGCGCAGGCCGCAACCCACCAGCAACGCCAGCACCGCGCGGTCGCGTTTGCCCTGTAAAGTGCTGCCATCCGGCGCCGTCAGCAGCGCGTAAGCCTGCTCCGCATTGAGCCAGCAACCCGTTTTTGTGCCGCGCACGGGCCTGGCGCGGATACGCTCTATTTGTGCTGCGGTTGTTTGTGCGATCCACCCGAGGTCGGCGGCTTCGCCTGCCAGCCGTTTGAGCGCCGCCAGCGCCTGGTTCAGCGTTGCAGCGCCTTTACCCTGCGCGGCGAGCGACCGTAAATGCCGTTGCACGGTTTCGCGGTCGAGCGTTGCATTGCCGGCGCGCATGTAACCGGCGATCTGTGCCTTGTAACTGCGCTGCGTGGACGGCGACAGGCCGGTCAGCGCTGCGGCGATACAGCGGGCCGGAAGATCGGTGGCCGCAGGCGTGGCGGTCACGGTTGTCACGGCATTCGCAGTCGCGGTTGTCATTGGCTTTTCTGCGGTAACCGCGCCTTCCAGAAACCGTTGCATACGTCTGTACTGCAACCCATGAGCGCTACGGTTACATCCTGTCCGTCTTCCGTTTCGGCTTTGAACATGGCCGGTCTGTACGCAATGCTGTCGCTGCCTGCGCGTTTCGGCGTTTCAAAGTACACGGTCACCTCGCGTACGGGTTTGTTCGTACCGGCATCGGTCACCTTTTTGAGCAGTGCGCATACCTCGTACAATTGTTCGACCGCGAAGCTGCAGGCGAACGCGGCATTGCGCGGGTCGGATATTACGCGATCGATGTCCGGGAAGCGGTTGCCGGTTTCGTTCGCTTCCGCGCATTTGACAACAGTGCTGTTAGTACCATCGCTTACGGCAAGCGCGAACCCGTCCGGCGACTGCGTAACGGCGGCGCACGCAAGCACGGGGATAGTGTTTTTGGCGGGTATCGCCCCGGCCAGCATTTTTGCGTCGCCGGCGGGCAGCAGCAGGTGCGGAAATATGTCGGTCGCGGTTGCTTCGCCGTTACCGGGCACCGGGAACGATTCGGCTTTCAGCTCGGGCACGGCTGCAATCCGCGCGAGCTTTATACCATCGGTCGCCGCGGTGTACTCCGGGGCGATCAGTATGTTGGAAAGCCTAAAGCTGTTTTGCTCCGTTGAGCAGAACGCGGCTACCGCGAGGTTGTGTTTATTCAGCATCGGTTCCTTTCCTGTCGCCGAACCATGCACTGGACAGCCTTGTATCCTGACCGCGCCCCCGCTGGTGATCGGTCCAGTAGCTTACGCCGTTAACGGCGCCCCACAGCGTATCGCGTGCGGTTACAAGATCGCTGCCCGGTGAGCTTAAGATTGCTTCGAGCTGCCGTACCCATGCTGCCATAACCTAACAGGCAAGTCAAGTATATAATGATGTCAATAGCGAAAGTATTTGTACAAGCGGCGAAACGGTAAGGCAGGTAAACCGACAGCTGGCACAACAGGCAGCCAGGCACATTGCAGCCAAGCACAACGGGAGCAGGATGTTCAGCGAAACGACGGGCGAAGCCCGGCGTAAGCTGCACAGACTGCGACCTATAGCAGCAACCGTGTAAGCGCACCGCAGGCCGCAGGCGACAGCAGACCTTGCAACATGCAACATCGCTTGCAACCCGTATGCGCATCGTGCTACGAATTAACAGGTTCGTGCTACGGCAGTGAGCCTGTTGACCCGTTGCGTATCGACGGTAAGGCAGCGGCGCAGGCGGCAATAAAGGGCACTTATTTGCGCACATCAGGTGGGAAAGGGTATGCGCGGCAGCCGGCAGGGACGCAAGCCGTGCGCACACATACACGCATACGTTCCACGTGGAACGTAGCACGAATGCCTGTGCAACTGTAATACAGCTTACACAATTGTACTCACGCTAATGTACGTTATCGGCAGCAGCACGGGTGTGGCGCCCGGCAGGTGTGCGGTTAATAGTGAAGGGGGTGTGGCGTGCAGATTGCGGCTTGACTCCGTCCCCGCATTCCTGCAATGATTTTCAAAATAATAAGCGATTTTTTAGGTAGGTTATTTTTCAATCGCTTCATGGCGGCAACGGCGCCGCAGCAACGCGCGCTGAGACCGCGAAAGCGGGATCGAGCGCAATAGTACACGTTACAGCAACGCGATGATTTGTTTGCCGATGTACTCGCTGTAAGCGGGCGGGATAGCTTCGCGGGTCTCATGCCTGCCCATCCACGGCACGCCCATTTCATCGCGCCATAGTTTCTCCGGGTCCTGTCTGCCGAACTCGCGGTAGATGCGCTCGCGGCTTTCCGCCCGGTGCGGGTTGAGCACACGCACACTGCGATTGCACTGTATGCCATCCGGCGGCAGCAGCGGCACCGCGCTTTCGAACAGCCTGTGGCGGTGCACCCGCATGCCGAACGCGGTGCCGCACAGCACCAGCGGGTTGCGCAGTGGGGCTCCGGGTACGTTCTCGATCACCCATATTGCGCCGCTGGCTTCCAGCCGTTCGCGCACCGGATCGATCAGCCTCGGCTTTGGCGTTGCCAGATGCCGCATGGCGATGCTGTAACTCTGGCACGGCGGGCTCGCCCACACAAAATCGGGAGCAACACTGTCAATCGTGAAGGTCATCGCGTCGTCCTGTATAAACACTTCCCCGCAGTAGCGCGGTTGCGACTTAATATCCACGCCGACAACGAAGAAACCCGCGCGCTGCAGGCCTTTGGTCGCTCCGCCTGCCCCGCAGAACAGGTCGAGCGCGACAGGGCGGTCAACGGGGTGCGTGTCCGGTGTGACTATCATATACGCCTGCGCATGCGCAACGCGATCCCGTACGGCTTCCGAGCCGGGCGTGGATCGCTATGGCAGTGTTACGTTCACTCCATCCAGTTGACGCAGCCTGCCGTAATGCATTTTGCATGCATGTGGCCGTTGTATCCCGCGACGCTGTAGCCTAGTGTGCCGCCGCATCCGGCCGGACAGTCCATCTGCCCGGTACCGCCGTGACCGCGACCCAGCCCGGCAGCCTTCGCGTGTTCGTGCGCGGCGTTAATGCACCGCACGGTGAGTTTGGCGCGTTCGTGATGACTACGCTCCTCCGCTTCTGCCTGTTCGCGCGTCGGCGTCTCTCGTTTGTCGCATGTGGTCGTTGCCTCCGGGTCGCCTGTGCACAGCAAATGTGCGTAGCATCCCGGCCCGGTGCCGAACAGATCGCTGTATACAACACCCGCTTTGCAGGATTCGTTGACAAACACCCCGTTGAAGTGCACGCAGGTGCGCATGCGGTCTTCAATGCTCTTCTGAAATCGTATCTCGCTTCTGGTCATGTCAGTATCCTTTGTGTCCGGTCCGCCAGCGTTCTGTAATCCGCATTGGCAATTCTGAACCTCCACGGGTGCCATGCATACCCGGTCGGCATGGAGTAGTTAATCCGTTCGGTCACAATCCCGTGCGCGCGCAGGCGTTTCAGCTCTCTTTTTACATAGGTGTCTATCTGCGCGCCCGCCGCGATGAACTCTTTGTGCCGGGATTTGCCGCCGCTGCGCAGCAGCGCGCACTGCTCCAGCAACCATCCGGTCATATACGGCACCGTGTCGCGCATGACGCGTTCAGCCGCCCGCCAGTCCGGCGGTCTGCCGTCGCCGTACAACATTGCAATCCCCCGCGCAATCGCCGCGAGGTTACCGGTGAGCGCTTCCCAGTCGGTCTGTATCGGGCAGAGCTTCTGCAGTAGTTCGCACCAGTAAAGAAACGACGGCGGATGCAGTGGTGCCGCGATGCCATGCACAAGCGTGACATTACCCTGCTGTTCGCCGTGGCAATGCAGGGGTGCGAGCGCCGCTGCTGTGGCAGCGGAGAATGCCGACCGCCGCAGATCGATGTCTAATACGCGCCGGGTCAAACGCGCAAGCTCCGTTGCGTCCGCGTCCCGGTTCAGCAGGCATGCCTGACTGCTTTTCGGATGCGTCATGCGCAACCGTACGCACATCGCCAGCAGGATTGCGTAGCTGTGTGTGGCCATCAGCAGACCGGCGCCCCGGCCGCTGGCCGGCAGCCTGCGCCATTCGGCATCTACCCAGACGCCCGGCGCATCGGTGCGCCGCATGCCGATCCAGGCCTGCAGCATTGTCTCCGCGGCCTGCGACCGCGACACTCTGGGAACCGCCAGCGAACGCACCGTAAGCCCTTCGCAGCCGCCACCCAGGCTGAACCACGCGCCCGCGGTATCCCGGTTGGGATAGTCGGTTTCGAGTATCACCCACGGCCGCTTCATACCGGTGCAGCCGGCAGGCAGGCACGCGGACAATAACACATCCACCGCCTGCGTGTCGGTCACGCCCCACCGGGCGGACAGATGCGCGTGCAGGTCGGCGATACGCTGCGGGAAAGGGTTCACAAAATGCCCGTGTATTGTCGTAAAGCCATGTCGATGTACCGCGCGTCTTCACCCGTGAAGCGCAGGCAGTCTTCCTGTGAGGCCAGCCACACATGAGTGTGCTCGCCGGGGCCTGCGCAGTAAAGCCACTGCACGACAGCGGACAGGTTCAGGTAGTGCATGAACGGCCCGACTTCCCAGTGAAACCAGTTTACCGGCACGGCTGGAGGCACTACGTGCATGGCGGTTGTGTTGGCTGTCTTACGGCTCACTGGTGCTTTATTTGGATTTTTCATTTTCCACTTGCGAAGTCTAGTATACCCGTGGCATGATGGCAATGCAACAGGCGTATGCAACAGCAATGTGGCTTAATGACGCAACGGAGGTACACTGTCGCCATGGCTCGTTTACCTTCGAACCTGACCTACAACGATATGACCGGCGCGGAGTGGACGGAAGTCGCCGTGGACTGGTTTCGCCGCCTGTTGCAGCAGCAGCCCTGGGCGCAGCCGCACATCACGCTTCCTAACGCTAAAATGACGCTGGACTGCCATGTCGCTATCGACATGTGGCCCGGCGGTACGGTGCCTGTAGCCAGTCCGCCCGAGCGTCTGGATATCGCCGGGGCGGTCACGGTGGAAAATGTGGTTGGCGCAACCGGCGCAACCGGCGCATTGGAGCACAGCGAAACCGACCTGCATGCCGTGGTCAGCGCCGCCCCGCAGCCCGGCGGGTCGCCCCCGGATATGATCCGTGAAGCGCACGGTTTGCCGATCCCCGTGCCCGGTTACGGCCCCCGCGACACCGGCAGCCATTTGTTCCTGCATGATGTCATGGTTGAAACCGAGCGCCGCGGAACGCCTGCGGAAGGCTATACATTTGCCGCCGAACCCGTGCCGCCTCCGGTGAATGTTACCGGTCAGGAGATCCCGGTGGAACGCGGCGCGATCACGCTGCGCGCCGACGGCGAACCATTGCGGCATGAAAGCGGCATGCAGGTTACCGCCGGCAAGCACATCGCATCGGTGAAGACCTTCGGCGACGAGCGCGGCGCCGCCTACGGCAGCGTTAATGGCGTATACGACGCAGGGCCGGCCGGGCTGATGAGCGGACGCGGAGGCGGCGGGCTGTACAGCGACGGGCGGTCGCGGTTGTCGTTCGGCAATAACAACAAAGGGTAGCAAAGGAGATCGACGATGAATACAACAGCGGACCCGCACGGGGTTGTAACCGGCAGCGGCGGTATGCAGCAGACCGGCGTTGACGAACAGGGATCGCGCATTGTTCGCTCGCTTGCCCCGCCCATCGCATTGGAACCCGGCAGTATCGTAACCGTGCGCATGGCCGCGCACGTGCGTTCGCCGGGTATGTCCGAATACTTCTCCCCCGCCGTGGTGCTCGCTCAGTACGATGACGACTGGGGCAGCATCGACGCGCTGGTGTGGGATTCGAGCGCCGGTACGCATTTCGCCAATGGTTACCATACCCGCGAACTGGCTGCCGATATGCAGAACGGCCGTCCGACCGGCGGAATGGTTGAAACGCGGAGCAACATAGGCAGAGTGCTGTTCAGTCCGGATGTGTTCGCTTCCATGCAGCAGACGCTCGAAGAACTGCATCTGGATTTTATTTCGCTGAAACGGCTGGTGCAGGATTTGCAGGGAAAACCTGCGGTGCAACCGGTGCAGCCGATAACGGTGCAACCGGCTAAACCGAAGTAGCTCTGTTGCAATGCCGCTATGCCGCTTTTGTCCATTATCGCCGATGTAACTGGTCTTACCGGCGAGATCCGCGAGTCCAACGTACTGCTGCGCCGTATCGCCGAAGCTCTGGAACGAGTGAGCCCGCCGTTGCCCTCCCGCGACCTGCCCGGCCACCCTCCCGCAGACCCCGATGCCCCGCCCCCCGCTCACTCGTTCGCCGAATCGCCGCTCGAATACGAATCGCGCACGTCGCGCGAAGCAGCGCTTGCGCAATCGCTCGGTTTCGCCGGCTGGTCCCCGGACTTTCAGAAGCTGTTGTGGGAGGAGCGCGAGCGCCTTATGCAGCCGTCGAGGTACCGAAATGAAGAAGGCGAATGGGTCGAAACCCCCGAGCGCACCGAAAGCGAAGCGGAAGCGTGCCTCCGGGAAGCGGTCGGGATCGCTAAAAGCGCGTACAACACGCGGTAGCAAAGCGGAAGCGATCGAAATCGCTCCCGTAACGCAGAACCCGCCCCCGGCGCGTCCGGTGCTGCCCGCGCCGCTGACCACCGATCACCGTGTAACGCCGCATGAGCCGCTTTCACTGCCTTTGCCTCCGACCCCCATGTCGGCGGCCTTCCGGTTTGTGGAACCGGTATGGCGCAACTACATCATGTATGTGGATATGGAATCCCGCGAGGGCAACGCAGATGCCGCCCGTTACCTTCATTGCTGGCAGTCGCTTACCCCCGAGGAACAGCGCCTGCACATGCCCGAGCAGCTGTGCGAGCTTGCTTCCGTGCATTCCTGGGACGTGGTCGGCTGGGTATCCCGGCAGATGTTCGCGGAAGGCAACGCGCAGGCGGCGATGTGTATGAGCGTCAACCGGTCGCGGGTGTTGCAGAAGGTCGCCGAGTACGCCGCCGCCGACGCAGCCAACTACAAAGATCGGGAGCTGTTCGCGAAGACCGCCGGGCTGATGCCGGTTGCGTCCCGCGGCGGCGGCGGTAGTGTACCGGTGACCATCTTCAACGCGCCGATGGCTACCAGCAACGCGGTCGCGGGGGTCAGGAGCGAATCCGGCCCGGTGCATGCAAGCGGACTGCGCGATATGGACAGCGAGATCGTGGAACTGTCCCGTGTGATGCAGCAGGGCGGCACCGCGTGCCGGGCAGAACGCGAACCGGCGGAACCGGACGACGATGAGGACGAGGACAAAACCGATGACGACTACGAAGAAGACACCTGACCCGGTCCGCGAGCACCGCGACTTGCTGGACATATACTGGTCGCTGGTGCGCGACGCCGCAGCGGACTACCCGGAGCGCTACACGGACACGCAGGTGGCCATGATCCATACCGCGGCGGACCTGCAGCCGGCGGTGCGGGATGCATGGATGGCTGTGCCGGAGACGCAACGTTCACCGCATCCGTTCATGCCGGGGTAAATGTACAACCATGTGCGCTTATGTAAAAACCGGATGTCCTCCCGGACGAAAACAAACCTGCTGGTGCGGTTCCTGCCTTAAATGCAGACATCGAATGTATATGACGAACTGGCGGCTGCGCGGTCAGGAGAAGTTAAACCGGCGTGACGCGGATAAAGAGGACGGCGAAGCGGTGCGTGTGTTGTATTTTCTTGCTTCCAAATCGACGATGTAAAGCGGAACAACGGTATGCTGTTGTTGTGTACAGCCGTCGTATCGTCGCGCGCAATCTGGACCGGTACCTTGCTTCCCTGAAACCGGATGCGCTCCCGACGGCGCAAAAGCACCTCGCCCCGGTCAGCCGTATCGAATTCGCCCGCGCCGTCGCTCACTTCGACACGCTGGTCGAACGCGACAACGACACCGGACGGCTGATCCCGGTGCGCAACGTCACCCCGGACGGCAGGCAGGTGTTCGACTCGCAGGGCCGGGTGCTGCTGCAATGGCAGGACACGCTGACACCGGAGGAAGCGCAATGGCTCAAATATCAGCGTATCCTGTGCGCGCTGGACTTCTGGTACTGGGTGGAGCGTGCAGTATGGATCAAAGACACAGACAACGAAACGGTGCGGATGACCCTGTGGCGGTCGCAGGAGATCTTTCTGGAGATCGTCGCGGACATGGAGGATCAGGAGATCGCGATCTTCCTGATTATCCTGAAGGCAAGGCAGCTCGGGATCTCACGGATTATCACGTTGATCCTCTTACACAGGGTCGTTTTCGACTCGAATATCAACGCCTATTTGGCCAGTTCGACGGACAAAAAAACGCTGAAGCTGTTCAAGCTGATTTCCTTCGTGCTTGTCAGAATGCCGTTCTGGATGCAGCCCGGAAGTTCGCAGCCGGGCAAACTAGGCAAGGTAGACCAGGCCGGTAAACTATTGGAGTTTTTCAATGGCTCAGCTATCACGATGGAACACGGTCAGCAGACCACCGGCATGGCCAGAGGCGATAGTCCTAACGTTGCTCACCTCAGCGAACTCGCCGAATTCGATGATATGGACTCACTCGTGGATTCAGCACTGCTGCGCGGCATGCACCCTTCGCCACGAAGTTTTCTGGCTCTCGAAGGCACCGCTGCCGGTATTCACAACTCCTGGCATGACCACTGGGAAGCCGCCAAGGAGCAGTGGCCGCAGCGCCGCGGCCGCCTCCGCCCGTTGTTCCTCCCCTGGTTCGTAGGCGGGCTCTACCCCAAACCCGTAGACCTGCTGTCACGTCCGGTGCCCGCCGATTACTCCACATCCATGGCCCCATGGGCGCTGACCCATGCGCGTATGGCCGAAGAGTCCGTACGGCAGTCCGACTACCTGTCCAAAGCCCTCGGCTCCAACTGGTTCATGCCGCTGGAGCAGATCTGGTACTACGAATGCGAACGCGCCGACGCGATCCGTAAGAACACGCTGAACAAGTTCCTGTCCGAAATGCCCGCGACCGACGATGAAGCATTCAACAGTACGAATGTGACTGTCTTTGACGTTGACACAATCAACTTTTACACCGCCAATGTGCGCACGCAGCCCGTATGGGGTGTGTTCGGCATTCGCGGACCGTCCGAATTCGTCCCTCCGCGCATCCAGCCGCATGACATCCTTGTAGACTCTACAAAGCCGCCCATCGATATTCTGGCCGATGCCGGCGGCGGGGTGAAAATACCGTTTCAGCTGGTGCCGCTGCAGTTTCGCGGATGGGATTACGAAGGCGACAGCAAAAAGGGTTCGGTGGACAAGATTTACGTATTCCAACCGCCCATGGACGGTTTCGAATACTACTTCGGGGTAGACACCGGCGACGGCATCGACAAGGACCGGACGGTTATCGAAGGCTTGCGCAAATACTCGCTGGAAGGTCCCACCGCGCAGGTGCTCGAATTCGCCAGCGGGCACATGGGCGCCCTCGATGTGTGGCCGCTGCTGCTGGCGCTCGGTACATGGTACAGCGTTCCCGACCGCCGCGGCAACCGCCGTCAGCCCTGTATGGCTATCGAATGCCGCGGCAAGGGTGATATGCCGCAGCACGTGCTGCGCCTGATGAACTGGCATAATTTCCATTTGTGGAACGACAACCGGATCGATCACAAACAACTGGACCTGTCGCGCGCGCAGAAGTTGGGGGTGTTCACTAATTTCTACTTTCGCGCGGCCATGATCGATCACATCGTCACTTCGCTGCGCAACGGCGAAATAGAAATCCATTCGCCGTTCTTCGTGAAGGAAATGCGGTCGCTCGAAGGCGACGAATACGAACAGCAGCTGCGCGCCGGTCACGGCGGACACGACGACCGGATTATGGCGCTGGGGTTTGCCTTAACGTCGTTCAGCAAGTTCGACGCGGAATACTGGCGGGCGACCAAGGTAATGGCTTACTCGGGGCGCAACCCGGCGATGGCCGCATACGGTACGACCGGACTGCTGCCCGGAACCGAGGGAAGCGCATTGCAGGTTCAGCGCGGCGGACAGCGGCAGTACGCGTCCTGGGTTTACGGGGCGCAGTGCGATACGTCGGGGCTGTAGCGGGTGCGCTTTCGCAACGCCTGCGCTTTCGCAATGCTTGCTATTCCCGATCTGACCGGTATATAATCGTCCACGAAATTCAGTCAGTGAAGCCAAAGGAGGCTTTAACCCGTTATGCCTATCGATCTTACCGCTCCGCCCGCAGTGCTAAATCCTAACTCGGGCGAGATAGCGCTCAATATGAAACTGATGATCGAGGAAGCGCTTGACGACCGCAGGCGCCGCAACAACAACGCCGCGACGTTCGACAAGGCTATCGACGCCATAACCGTAGCCGGTCGCGAGGACGCGCAGGTGCTGAAATACCTCGCTACCACCGGGCTGTTGCAGCTCGGACAGACCGGCGCAACCGAGAATCAGGCTGCCGCCGGGCCGCAGTACACCGCTGCCGGAGCCGAGGACACAGCTAATGCCGGTGTGTCCGTTTCCGCACAGGCGGTCGCCACTTCACTGGGCAACCTGGCCAGCGCGCTGGTGCCGATCATTACAGCGGCGGGCGGTATCGTTACCGCGCAGACTCTCGCGGCGCTGCTGCCGGTTGTGGTCACCGCTGTCGGCGGTGCTTCGACCCCTTCGCAGACGCAGGCCAAACCTTCAAGCTAACTGGCGCTGCGTGGTGCGGATACAATTTTCAATGGAGTGAGGTGCACATGTTGTCGTTTCTTTCCGCTTTGAAGCATATTGGAGAAGATATCGAAGCAGGCATTACGGTGGCCGCTCCGATTATCGGCATCTTCGTTCCGGCTGCCGGTCCGATCCTTACCGATATCGCCGAAATCATCGTCGAACTGGAAGGCATCGGGGCCAACCCGGCGAACACCAACCTGAGCCCGGTCACGCAGGCGGTGGCAACTGTAAGCGCGGTAAAACAGCATACCGCGTCCAAAGCCACGGCCACTGTGTCCGGTTAGATACCCATAACGGGTCCGTTCCGTCCGGCGCACAGCTCCTCCCACCGCAACACCGTGCGCCGGCCGGGATACGGTAAGAAGGATCTCCACGTAATGGCCTGGCGCGCTTTGCAGTCAACCCATCTGAACGGCGGAGATTACGACCCGGATACGCAGACGCTGATGCTCCAGTTCGTTAACGGCGCGGTGTACCGGTATACCGGAGTACCGCAGCACAAAGCGGATACGCTTTTCCAGTCTTCTTCTCCGGGCGGGTACTTTCACGACCACATCCGGGGGCAGTACACTGAAGTGAAGATCGGCGAAGGGAGCACACGCACCGGACGCCGCAGCACACGAAAGTATTAAAGTATTATCGCGTTATGCCCATGATTTCCTACCGCTGCCCGGACTGCGGATCGGACGACGAATGCTTTAAGCATGTTGCCGCCGACGCACCTGACACCATGCCCTGTCGCGGTGTGCGGATCGCCGAGGCGCAAACGGAGCGTATCGAACGCCGTGTTCCACAGCCGGACGGAACGGAGCTGATCGAATATGAAGAGGTCTGCCTCGCCCCGGTTATGGAAGTGTGTGGCGGTACTGCGCGTAAACGAGAGTCTTTTCCCGGCGAGTTGTGGAATCGACCTGCTCGCGGTTTCGAACCCCTAGTTGTCTTTGAAGCGGCGAACCCGGAAAGCCTACCGCCAGGACGCAGCAAATACTACATCCCCGGCCGCAACTACGAGCCGACTGAGCCCGGCTACCGCCGCATCGAACTTACTTCGATGGCCGAGTACAACCGGTGGGTGAAGGCTGCCAACACTTACGAAACCGACCGGATGAAGGACCACCGCAGCATGCATGAGTACTACTGGAATGCGCGGCGCACCGCCATGCGCGACCATGTGAACGCGCGCATCCGGCACAATTCGGTGCTGCAGTCGATTGCGCGGCTGGTGCGCGCCCGCAGCGACGCCAAAACGCTGAAGCGTTACGGCAAACCGCTCGACGCGCATTTTCACGCGCAGCTGTTGGAATTCACCCAGGGCAACATGCAGGATTACTGCGATAAGGACACCGGATGGAAAGCGACAAGAGCGCGATGAGTTTCAGGACGGATGAAAATTACAACCCCTGCGCGTTTACAACCGATATCGCGCATGAAGCGGGCCTTGCAATCGGCGTCGATTACGCAGTCGGAACGCAGTTTCCGCCTCTGCCGGACGGATCGCCGTCACCGTATTTCACCGCAAAGCTGCTCGGCGACCCGGTGCAAACGTCCATTCGGGTGATCGACGCCATCGGTTACTACACGCGCTCGGGCGGCGAACGCTGGACTTACATCGCTGTGCCGAAGTTCGTATGGAATGCGCTCACGCCCCCGCAGCAGCGCGACGTGATCGGTTTTCACTACGAACGCGAGGGCGGCACCGCTATGCGCGGGTTGTTCCCGAACTACGGCAAGGGGTAGACTTACACTGTGAACCGTCACCCCGGTTACAGTCCTGTAGACACCGCCTACCTGTGCCCGCAGCCCTTTGAACACGACCGTTCGCGGCAGGAATGGCGGGCATGCGACCCGTCGGACCTGTTTGCCTGGACACAGCAGATGCTTGCTGACGGTCGATCGTATCTAAGATTACAAAGCGCTTACAATTACATCAGCGACGGTATGGACATTATCAACGGCGAATTCCTCGTCACCGATGTGCAGTCGCTGTCTAATGTACGGACAGAGGCTACGGCGCGTAATACCCGCGAAATCGTTGCCGCGCAGACCAACCTGCGCATGATCCCGTCGTTCAAATCGGAAGCCGAACAGTACCGTGAACAAAATCAGATCCTTAATAACAGCTTTCTGTGCTGGCAAAACCTTACTTTTGCCGACCGTGCGCTGCGCCGCGCCTGGCAGTGGGCCTGCGTCGGCGGCACCGGCTATATAGGCCCGCGTTACGATCCGAACTACTACTACCGCGGCGAGGGAGACATCGTCTGGGACGCTTACGGACCTCTGGATGTAATCCCTCTGGGGCTTCCGCCGTCACTGTCCGTTCAGGGCGCCTACGCGGTCGGGCTGCGTAAACGGATGCCGGTACACCAGGTGTGGCGGATGTTCCCGTTGCAGCGCGACAATATCAAAGCCGCCCGTGTCAACACCGCCGGACGCGGCATGGTGATCGCGCAGTCGGTAAAGTATGCGACGGCGGTACTGAAACGATTTTCGCAGGGCGCCCGTCAGCCGGAACAGACCAACACCTGGGATGACGTAGACGTTTATTACATCTATGTAGATGACGACAGCGTTAACGAAACCGGGCATCCGCTGAATATCTGCGGCCCCGACGGCCAGTGGGGCACGTCGTGGAGCTACACGGTTCCGTTTGTCGGGCAGGACATCCCGACCGGACGTATGTTGCAGGGTGGCGTGCCGGAGCGTCGGCAGGCGCGCCGGGAAGATTGTCTGATCTACCCGAACCGCCGCCTGATCATTTGCACCGACACCTGCGTGGTGAACCCGGCGCCGGAGCACCAGTCGTCCTACCGCTGGGACGGCCGTGTGCCCATTGTGCAGTTCCGCGCCGACGACTGGGCATGGAATTTTCTGGGCTTCCCGGTAACCCGGTATGGGCAGTCAATCGAAAAACTGATGATCGAGCTTTGGCGCGGCGTCGGCGACCAGATGAATTGCCGTCTGAATCCGCCCGCGTTCTTCGACCGCAACAGCACCGCGATGAGCCTGCTGCAAACAGCCAACCCTCGTATTCCCGGTCTGCGCACGGGGCTCGATATGAACCTCAACCCCGCTGCCGGCCAGTGGACTCCCATGATGCCGCGCGACTGGTACGATACCAACCCGGCGATTATAGAGACTGCGGCGAAGATCCTTCCCGAAATTCTTAAAGAGCAGATGGGTCTTGCCGACACACAGGCGATGGCGCGCGCCAGGCAGGTCCCTTCCGGCGACACCGCGCAGCGCCTGCTCGAATCTATGGGCGCATTGCCGAAAGATCAGTCCCGCAACATGGAAGAAGGCATTCGTATGCTGGGCGAATTGTGGAAATCGGACTGGTTCCAGTTCGCCACGGCCAAACGGCGTATGCAGATGCTGGGGGCGGACGGCGTTACCGAAGAGGATTTCGACTACGAACCCGGCACGCTGGTGCCGTTAACGGAAGATCCGCAGGCAAAAGGCAAATGGCTGGAAATGACGCAGGGGCCGGGGGGCACCTGGAACTATCAGCCAAACGCCGGATCGGATGGTACCGGCGTTCGCATGCCTTCCATGGCTGTGGCGCAGTTTGAGCGCGCCCGGTGGCACGCGCGTAATTTCACTTTCAGCGTCACCCCGTACAGCCTGCACGATTTCAACAGTACAACCCGTAAGCTGATGCTGATGCAGGCGTTAAAACTCGGTTTCCCGTTGTCCTGGTGGACGCAGGCGCGGGAGATACTGGATATCAAAGACTTTGGGCCATGTCTGGTGCCCGACGGCGCAGGCGGGATGCGGGAGGCGCGTACAGAGGTGGAGCGTTACACCGCGCAGCTGGAGATTATGGCACGGGTTGCGCAGGCAACCGGCGGAGGTAAAGGCGGGCAGGGCGGGCGCGGACGCGGGCATCCGCAGACGTTTCAGGCAAGCCCTAAAATAGAGCAGAAGGGCGGCGGGGACAGCACGACCAGGACTTCGCGGCAATAGATGACAGGAAACACGGGGGCTGATATGCCGTCATCACAGGTAATGCACGAATACAAGGCCGGGCGGCTGCATTCCGGCAGCAAACACGGGCCGAAGGTTAAGAACCGTAAGTAGGCCGTCGCGATCATGCTGTCGGAAAAGCGTAAGGAGAAGTCGCAGGGCGGCAGTTACCATGGAAAACGGAAACGGTCGCGGTCCAAAAGCAGATAGCACCGGCAGCACCGGCAGCCTGCTGAACGGACACTCCCTGTCCCGTCTGGCCGGCGCGGTACCTTCCGCGAAGCTCGTGCAGGAAGTCCGCCTGCCCGCCGCCCGTATGGCCGATGTGCTCGAAACCATCCACCAGCTCGGGCACGCGGGAAAGTTGTCGATCAACTTCGCGCACGGCAAAGCCGTGGACATGGTGTGGTCGATCACGCGCGAGGCGAAACCGCATGGCGACCTGTAGGTTTGTAGAGTTTACAAACAATGAAGAACAAAAGGAGTAAAGGTGAGCTGGATCGATTTCGCGTGAATCGGATTGAGCTGAAACGTAAGTATCTCTGGTTGGAAGTCATTGTCTTCAGTAGACCGGGTTACATGGCGCGTGGGTCTTACCACCTGGGTATAAATGCGCGTAACACAATGGGATTATGGCGTCCTGTATTTCCCAAGGATGTACGTATCAATCGTGGTCGTATTGGTACTATGCGACTGGTGCGTGGACGTAATTTGGAACTTATTGCAATGCACGAGTCGGTGCATGCCGCGTTTGGTCTTTCGGCGTATCGAAAGAGATGGCCTGTTGACGGAGATGATCGTGAGGAGTTTATTGCGCGTGTTGCCGAGTACATTTTCGGCCAGATCCAGCGTCGCCTGCGCGTCATGAATTATTATCGTTACACTTGACATCCGTTGTAATACAGCTTACAGTCATTGCTGAAGGGCGTTCGTCGCGGCACGACCGGCGCTCCCGGAAGCACAGCAGGGCAGAGGCAGTAACGCAGTACGGTTCGGTTCCTTTCTCCCGGTTGACAGCTGAAGGCAGACCGATACGGTGTTGTCATCCACCGTACCGGGCTGCCTTCGGCGTTTTTTGGGGTGCCTTTCTTACTGCCGTGGCGTACCGCTCTCCTCCGTGAGTAACGATAGCCGGATATACCGGCGGTCGTGGAAAGGAGTATGCCATGGAACTTTTTGGCGTGCAGGAGACTGCAAACCGCCGACGGGGCAAGCACCGCAGCAAAAAGCGTTAAGCGCCGATGTTGTGAGGTATCGCCGCCGGACAGGTAATCGACTACCCGATCCGGCGGTGTTCCTTTAACCGTTAACATTTAACCCTTTGTAAAACCGTTCGTATCACGTTTCGATGCCTGATGTTCACTCACCCGCGTCAGCGTCCCCGTCCATGATGGCCGGTATGAACCCGCCCCCGCCGGACACCGGCGGCGACGATATGTCCGGGCGTATTCCCGGCGCGGGGCAGCCCGGTCCCTCCGGGGCGCAATCGCAGCAAAACAGTTCGGCGGACGCGAAGCTGAACAAGGACATTCAGATACTGCGGGCGGCGGAAGCGCAGCTGATGGAGATGGCATCGAGCTATCCGGCGGCTACCAAGGCTCTCCGCACCGCTTCGGAAGCGATCCGCGCGGCACAAAGGCAGATTGTCAGTTCGCCGGGTACGGCCGAGCCCCCGGTGCCCAATACCACCGCGTGACAGGCGGGGCGCTGATAAGGCATCCGGGATAAGCCGCAACCGTCCCATGGCGGCGGAAGGATAGTGAATGCCGGTCGATAAAGCACTGCTCGAATCGTGTATTGCCGAAGCCGCCGGAGGCGACGCCGAAATGGCGGCGTTCCTGCTGGACCGGTACACGAAGAACGACGCACTGGCGGTAAAATTCGTCGGCGGGTACACGCGTACCGCCGATTACACGAAGAAGTCGCAGGAATTAGCCGAGCAGCGCAGGCAGCTTGGCGATGTGGACGGACAACTGAAGGCCGCGCGCGCCGCGCTGGTCGCCGCCGACGCGGAAAAAGCCGCGATTATGAAAGAAGTGGCGGTTGGCAGGATCAGCACGGCCAAGGCGAAGGCGCTGATGGAGATTTTGCGCGACAAGTATCAGTTGACCGACGAGGACCTTCCCGGCATGTCGGAACTGATCGAAACACGCAAACAGGGCGCTGTGGTGGATAACACCCCGGATCTGGACACCCGGCTGGCCGTTTTCAAAGCGGACATCCTGAAGGAAGCGGAAGCGAAGTTCGCCGGTCAGATGATTCCCGAACTGGGCGCGATGGCGTCGCTGCCGATCATCTGGTCGGAAATCAACCGCGAACATCAGGAACTTACCGGCAAGCCGCTCACCTTCGCCGAACAGCAGGAAATCCTGAAGGTTGCCCGTGAGGGCACGCACGGCGGCCTGCGCGACGTATGGGAGCAGAAGTTCAACATTGCCGGAGACAGCGGACTGCGCATGCAGAAACGCCTTGAAAGTGAAAAGGTACGCTGGGCCGAGGAACGCGACAGGGCCGATGCGGACGCCCGCAGCAAAGCGGCATTGGAAGTGGTTACCGGCCCCAGGCCGAACGACTTCACCGACGGCGGGGCGGGGATCAGCGGCGCGTTCAAAACCAGGTTCCGTACATTTGAGACCGATCCCGTAAAGGCTGCCGGACCGGCGGGAGATGGCATTCCTGTATTGCAGGTCGCGCCGGGGCAGCATGTGCGGCAGGGCGGCGCGGGCCGCATGCCGGCGGCGCAGCGGGCTGCGCAGAAGTTTCTGGAGCGCGGAGGCTCTGCCGGTTACGGCAGGAAGGCGTCCTGACGCAGGACAACAGATCATTTTAGGAGGTAACTGCTTTGGCAGACCCGTTGTTAGATCCTATCAACGAGACCACGCTTCCCGAAGTTAACCAGGACGCTATCGAGGATGAGTTTTTCCTGTCCTCGGTATTTCAGGCTCACCTTCGCAGCAAGTGTCTCATACCCTTCGAAGGCGGCGCGTTCATGCGCAACCTGCAATTGTACGCGCCGCTTCTCGGTGGTGCCTACCCCAAAGGCATGGGCGGTTTCAACCTGACCAAACCGCTCACTATCAGCAGCAATGTGTTCGACCCGCGTTATTACGTGGTGATGATTATCGAATACCTCGAAGACATTTCGGTCCTGAACACCGGCGATCTCGCGGTCTTCTCGCTGCTTGAAACCGATATGGCGAACGCATACCTGACAATGTCCACGATCATGGCTTTGGACATCCAGCAGAACGGACAGATCGCGCCCCGCACAATCAATATTAACGGCTGGGTTGAAGCCTACAACAACGGTGTGGACCCGTCTTACGAAGGCGGGGTCTACGGTACCTACGGCACCGCGCAGCGCAACGGTAACATCGGTGCGGCGCTGAACGGCAATACCTACTGGGGCGGGCAGGCATCCGGTGCCGCCGGAACCATCCAGTACGCGCAGTTCAACGCGATGTACATTCTGGCGGTGCGCGGGCAGGATCAGCCGGATCTGTTCACCTGCAACAAGCCGCTGAACAACTTCGTCGAGAACCGTATTCAGCAGCAGCAGCGGTTCGGCATGGACGGCGCGGGTGTGCGCGACCCGTTCTTCGGCGCGATGGGCTTCCGTTTCAAAAACGCCATCGTGATGATCGACGATTACTTTCCGTCGAGCTTCAACTCGTTCGGGAAGACCAATAACCCCGGCGGCAGCAATCTGACCGGTACTGTAACTACCGGTCCGGCGACGCTCAGCAACTTCCCGGTGAGCACCGCCTGCACCGTCGGCGAGGTCGGTTGCTTCCATAACCTCGGACGGATCGCTTTCCGTCTGTCGGCATCCAGCGAATTCGGCTTTATGCCGACCGATTTCATCCGGGCTCCCGACAACACCCGCGTTGCCTCGCAGTTAAAGGCCGCGGTCAACCTCGAAGACGTTGCGCCGTGGTCCGCCGTACAGGGTTACGGCTGGGTCAGCTAAAGGAGGACATGAGAGATGCCGGCAAATCGCAGTGCTAATCAGTCCATCCAGATCACGCAGAAGTATCTGAACACCGCCAGCTACGCGGGCGATCCGACGCCCGGAGCGGTTATTTCCACAGCGCAGGTATCGGGCAGCATCGTGCAGCCTTACGCGGGGTTTATCGGCGGTATACTGACGCTCTCCACCGCTCAGGCGGCGAACCTGAGCGATCCGGTTAACGGTCCGCTGCTGTTCGGCGGAGACTACCAGTACGTGCAGTTCTACGC
>Ga0187874_10001491_pt1 | contig 20845 bp, 8 predicted proteins | sample June2016WEW_16_1_3_FD_132993 | JGI IMG/M metagenome (GOLD analysis project Ga0187874, IMG submission 132993) | Peatland microbial communities from SPRUCE experiment site at the Marcell Experimental Forest, Minnesota, USA - June2016WEW_16_150 | ecosystem: Environmental > Terrestrial > Soil >... | reverse complement strand
TGAATAGAGCGTCAGCACCTGGCTGAAGATCAAACCTCCAACGATCGCGATACCGAGCGGCTGCCGAAGCTCACCGCCGTCGCCCATGCCGATCGCCAGCGGAAGAGCGCCAAGCAGCGCCGCCATGGTCGTCATCATGATCGGCCGGAAGCGGATCAGGCAGCCTTGGTAAATGGCATCGGCGGGCTTCATGTGCTCCGTGCGCTCGGCCGCCAGAGCGAAGTCGATTTGCATGATCGCGTTCTTCTTGACGATGCCGATCAGCATGATCATCCCGACGAACGAATAGATGCTCAAATCCACTTTAAACAGGATCAGGGTGAGCAGCGCCCCAAAACCGGCCGAGGGCAAACCCGAGAGAATGGTGATGGGGTGGACATAACTCTCGTACAACACGCCCAGCACGATGTACACCACGGCGATGGCCACGATCAGCAGGATGCCCATGTTCTGCATGGAGTCCGTGAAGAGCTTGGCGGTGCCCTGAAAGGCGCCGGTAATGGTGGCTGGAAGATTGGCTTTGGCCGCGGCCATGATCTCATCGGTGGCTTGGCCCAGTGCGGTCCCGGGCCGGAGGGCGAACGAAATCGTGACCGAGGGCAGTTGCCCGGAATGCGGAATACTCTGCGGTCCGGCGTCCTCCACCAGTTTGGACACCGCGCTCAACGGCACCATGACGCCGGTGTCGGACTTCATATAGATCATCTTCAATCCGTCGGTGAACCTCTGGTAAGTGGGCAGCATCTCCAGCAGGACGTGGTATTGGTTGGTGGGGGCGTAGATGGTGGAGGAAAGTTGCGGGCCGAAGGCATCGTACAGCGTGGTGGAGACACTGTTCCAGTTCACGCTCAGGGCCGCCGCCTGGTCGCGGTTGAGCACGATGTTGACGCGGGGGTTCCTGATTTGCAGATCGCTGGTGACTTCCTGCAAGCCCGGCAGCTTCGCCACCACCTGCTGGAGTTTCTGGGACTCGGCAAAAAGCTGCTGGGTATCGGGTCCTTGCAGCGTGAAATCGTAGCTGCTCTTGGACTGTCGTCCACCCACGCGGATGGCCTGGGGAATCGTCAGGTAAACCTTCAGCCCGGGAATACCCGACACCTTCGGGCGCAGGCGGTTGACGATGTCGACCACGGTTGCCTTGCGCTGGCGGCGCGGTTTCAGGTTGACCGAGAGCGACCCGGTGTTGGCGGAGCCGAAGAAGCCGCCGCCGGTGGAGGAATAAAAATTCTCTATGTCCGGATCCTGCTCGACGATATGCGCCAGCCGATCCTGATACTGCACCATCTGGTAATAGGAAGTACCTTGCTCGGCTTCGGTCTGGACGTTGAAGGTGTCGTTGTCGGTGTCCGGGATGAAGCCCTTGGGCACGACCACGTAAAGGCATGCGGTGACGCCCAACACCGCTCCGAACATCCCCAACATCACGGGACGATGGCGCAGGACCCAGCGCAGGCTGGAGCCGTAATGGCTCAGCATGCCTTGAAATACCCGCTCGATGGCCCGGTAGAAGATGCCGTGTTCCTGGTGAGCGGAGTCCCGCAGGAAGCGGCTGCACAGCATGGGCGTCAGGCTGATCGAGACCATACCCGAGATCAGGATGGCGGTGCAGATGGTTACGGCGAACTCGCGGAACAACCGGCCCAGAATCCCGGCCATGAACAGAATGGGAATGAACACCGCGGCCAGGGAAAGGGTCATGGAGACGATGGTGAAGCCGATCTCCCTGGATCCGGTGAGCGAGGCGGCATACGGCTTCTCGCCGTTTTCGATATGGCGGACGATATTCTCCAGCATCACGATAGCGTCATCCACCACAAACCCGATGGAAAGGATCAGCGCCATCATGGAAATATTGTTGATGCTGAAGTTGAGCAGATACATCACCGAGAACGTGCCCACGATCGAGAAGGGCAGCGCCATGGCGGGAATCATGGTGGCGGAGAAGTTGCGCAGGAAAAGAAAGATCACCAGAATCACCAAGGTCAAAGTGGCCGCCATGGTGAATTGAATGTCATGGAAGGCTTCGCGGATATTCTTGGAGCGGTCGCCGCGCAGATCCAGGCGCACGCTGGGAGGGATCTGCGACTGAAAGGTGGGCAGCAACGCCCGGATGTTGTCGATCACTTCAATGGTGTTGGTGCCCGGTTGCCGCATCACCGACAGGTTGACGCCGCGCGTGCCGTCTTTGCCGTAGTCGCCGCCATAGATCAGCGACATTTGCTTGTCGTCTTCCACGCTGTCCAGGACGTGCGCGACGTCGCTCAGGCGGACGGCGGCGCCGTTCCGGTAAGCCACGATCAGGGGCTTGTATTGCCAGGCTTTCATGAGCTGGCCGTTGGCCATCACGTTGTAAGCCGTATGCGGACCGTAGAGCGTGCCGGTGGGAATATTGACGTTCCAACTGTTGATGGCCGCGTCGATTTCGTTGAGCCCGATCTGGCGGGAGGACAGTTCGTTGGGATCCACCTGCACACGGACGGCGTACTTGGCCGAGCCGAAGACGCGGACCTGGGCCACGCCCGATACCATCGAAATGCGCTGCGCCAGCATGGTTTCGGCATATTCGTCCAAGTCGGAAAGGCGGACGGTCTTAGTAGGCGAAGTCATGAAGACCGTGATGATGGGCTGGTCGCCGGGATTGACCTTGCGGAACGAAGGCGGCGTCGGCATGCCGGGCGGAAGCAGCGGCATGGCTTCGGCGATGGCCGTTTCCACATCGACGGTGGCGCCGTCAATGTCGCGTCCGAGGTTGAACTGAAGAGTGATCGAGGTGTTGCCTTGCGCACTGCTGGAGATCATCGAATCCAGGCCGGCGATGGTGGTGAACTGCCGCTCCAGGGGAGTGGCCACGGCGGAGGCCATGGTGTCCGGATTGGCGCCGGGCAGGCTGGCCGACACGGTGATGGTGGGATAGTCGACCTGCGGAAGATCGCTCACCGGCAAGGCGCGGTAAGCGATGACGCCGAACAGTGCAATGGCCGCCATCAGCAGGCTGGTCGCGATGGGCCGCCGGATGAAATGCTCGGAGATGTTCACAGCCATGGTCGATGGCCCGAAGTGTCTTTTAAGGAGCTGGAGCTTTATCCAGCGTACCAAACCTCAGGGCTTATTTCGCCGGATGCAAGAGCAGCTTTTGCGCGCGCCAATTGAGGAGTTCGGCGACATAGATCTCATTCTCGGACGGGCATGCCATTTCGTGAATCCAGCCGAACTGCTTGGGTTGGCGGCCAGAGCGGCCCAGGACTCCCAGCACTTTGCCATCGAGCGAGAGTTTGTAGACGCGGCCCGGGAATGCGTCGGCGCTGTAGAGAAACTGCGTGGGTCCGGGGGTAATGCAGATGGCCCAGGGCGCGCCGTTCTGCGCCGCGGCACCCTCCGGGCTGGGTTGGTTGCCCATCCAGGGGTGAGCGTCCGGCGGGATGGGCACGTCGATGCGGATCTCGCGCAGAAAGTTGCCGTCACCGTCGAACACCTGGATGCGCCGATTGCCGCGGTCCGCCACGTAGATGTTCCCGTGAGCGTCCGATGCGATGCTGTGGGGCGTGTTGAACTCTCCCGGTTTGGCGCCGCGATCGCCCCACTGCTTCACCCAGTCGCCGTTCTTGTCGTACTTAGCCACGCGCGAGTTGATGTAGCCGTCGCTGAAGAAGATGTTGCCCTGCGGGTCCCAGGTGACATCGGTGGGTTGCCGGAACTGTCCATCCACCGCGGGCCGGGGCGGAGTGACGCGGGTCCACGGCCCGGCGGCCTCGTCGGAAGCTTCTTTTTTGCGGCCGAACACCATTACCACGCGGCCTTGCGGATTGAACTTCACGATCATGTCCGAGCCTTTATCGATGGCCCAGATGTTATCGTCCTTGTCGACCCGCACGGCGTGCGCGTACGACCAGGCATACAGATTCCTGCCGATCTCGCGAAGAAAACTGCCGTCGGGAGCAAACTCCAGCAACTGTGCGGCGGCCGCCCCGTAGGCGGGTCCGGAGGTTCCGCCGCGGGAGAAGACGAAGATATGTTTCTTCGAATTGACGGCGATCCCGGAGACCTCACCGAGGACAGGTCCGCCAACATTCAGGAAGTTGGGAACGGACTCGTAGGGGATCTCGGGCACCGGGGCCTGCTGGCCCAAAAGAGCTGCGCCGGACCATGCCAGCACTACAAACAAAGAGCGCTTCAAGCGAACCTCCGGGGGAGTCGATTTGACGGTCGCGATCAGTATACACCCGCGCGGGACCGCATCGGCGCGGAAAGTCAGGAGTCAGAAGTCAGGAATCAGGAGTGCAACGGCGGCGGGGTCTTGGCATGTCAAGACCGGGGAATTGTTGAAGCAGTTCTGTTAAGGAATGGCCCGCAAAGAAACCAGCTTTGACCGAGTGATTTGGTGCCAGTGGACCACCGCTCCCTTACGGCCGTGCGACAAGTCGCGGCTCGGCGCGGAGGCGCGATCGATGGGAGCGGGGGCTGCGCAAAAGCACAAGATCACCCGGTCGAGGAACTAGCGCCAGTGTCCCTCCACTAAAACCCAGCCGTCCTTTCTGTGAGTCCAGCGATGCGCTACCCAACGGGCGCCCGGCCGTGGAGGCTGTTCCCACCTTCCCGGGGTCCAGGCGTAAGCGTTGCCATCCCAACGATGGTACCCGGAAATCCAGACATGGTTACGGCTGGGCGCCGGCGGCCGCTTCTCAACTAAAACACGGGGTGGCGCGATTTTAACCACAATATCGGCCGCCACAGCGCTGAAGGTCATGGCGCCCGCAAAAATCAATCCGATCAATCGTTTAAAAACCATAACACGCTCCTTTTCTTAGTACCGGACTGCGAAAGGACATTTAGTCTCCGCGGTTTGGCACCGTCGATGAAAGTAGTGAAGAAGAGGACTGGGCCAGAGCGCCACTTGCGCACTACTCTCGGAGGTTTAGCAATGCACGTGCGGGGCCGTATGCAAACACGTGCTGCGCCATAAGGCGGCGGTGCGGATACCGGCAAAACCTGCACTCCAAGTGCATTACTTTACCCATAGGCTCCACGGCAGGAATCCAGGCAAGCGCTTGAGATCCCGAAATCGACGCCGCGCCGGCAGTTCATCGCGGGAAGAAATTCGACGCCCTGACGCCGGTCAATCAGGATACTATTTAATGAAACGACAGGCTGGGACCGGCGAACTCCCCCCGCCTGTTATCCTACCCTATGGTGCCGCGCATTTATGAAACCGAGCGAACTGGAAGTGATCTACAGCCAGCGTTTTAACGACCACATCTCCTACCGGCAGCGGGTCTGGAACGTGGTGGTGTCGTCGTCGCTGGCGCGCTACATTGGGCCACAAGCGGACGTTCTCGACCTGGGTTGCGGGTACGGCGAGTTCATCAACAACGCAGTGTGCCGGAAGAAATATGCGATCGATCTGAACGTTCGCGCGAGGGACTTCCTGGACCCGGGGGTCACCTTTTTCGAGCAGGACTGTTCCGCTCCGTGGCCGCTTCCCGACGAATCATTGGACCTGGTTTTCACCAGCAATTTTTTCGAGCATCTTCCCTCCAAAGAAGCCTTGACCGATACGCTGGAGCAGGCCAAGCGGTGTCTGCGCCCCAAGGGCCGCCTCATCGCCATGGGGCCGAATATCAGGTTCGTCGGCGGCGCCTATTGGGATTTCTGGGACCACCATCTCCCTCTCACCGATCATTCACTGGCGGAAGCGTTGCGCGTGCGCGGATTTGAGATCGAGCGGGTCGTCGACCGGTTTTTGCCCTACACCATGGTGAACACGCGGCCGGCTCCTCCGCTGTTGGTCTATTTGTATCTGAAGACTCCCTTCGCCTGGCGTGTTTTTGGGAAGCAGTTCCTGATTGTCGCCCGCAGGCCATAGTCTTTGGCCGGGCTGCCTCGATGGCTCCGGTAAGGGAAAGGTTATTACAACGAAGATGGATCGAATGTGAGAACTGGCCGCTATTTATCGCTGCGAAAACAGCTCGAAGACCTGCGAGTCCGAATCCAACAGAAACAGCTTTCGGCCGAAGAACTCCTGACGCTGGTCACGTGTCTGGAAGGGGTTATCGAAAGTTTGGAGCTGGAGCGGGATGAAACCGCAGGTTGGTCGAGAAGACTGGAGAACAACCAGCGGAACCTGAACGTTCATATCGCCGCCATCGAGGACAGCCTGATATTCCGCTGGTTGCGGTGGATGGGACGGCCGCTGCTCGAATGGAAGGCCAAAGCCGCACAGTGGATGCGCCATTCGCCCTTCCCACCGCGGCGGCAGGCTGATGATGCCCTATACCGGTTGTGGCTACAGCAACGGGAGGCTGCCACTCCCGGCTTGGCCTGGTATGGCAGGAGAGCGGAAGAATTTCGTCGCCGGCCGCTTTTGAGCCTGGCATTACCTGTACGGAATCCGCGGCGCGAGTGGCTGGAGCAGGCCGTTCAGTCCGTTCTCGATCAAACCTATTCGCACTGGGAACTGTGCGTCTGCGATAACGCGTCCAGCGACGATTGGGTGCGCGAGTATTTCGCTGGTCTGGCCGGCGCCGGCGGCCGCCTCCGGATGATCCATTCCGCGGAGGCCCTGGGTCCCGCGGAAGCGCTCAAACGGAGTTGTTCCCTCGCCAAAGGAGATTACTTCATTTTCTTGAACCAGGATAGCGTTGTCTCGCCACTGGCGTTACACCACGTGGCGGAGGCCCTTCAGGAGGCGCCTGCCGACCTGATCTACACCGACGAAGACCGCCTGGACGCCGATGGCCGGCGCGTAGAGCCGGTTTTCAAACCCGACTGGTCGCCGGATTTGCTCTTGTCGTGCCCCTACGTGGGCCATTTGATGGCGCTCTCCCGGGAAGCTTTGGAGAGGACTGGAGGAGTACGCCCGGGATTCGATGGAGCCGAGGATTACGATCTGGTTCTGCGCCTGGCCGACCGTCCCGCGGTTGTTCGCCACATCCCGTTGGTCCTGTATCATGGACGGGCGCAAGCCGAACCGGCCGCGGGGGCCCCATCATCGAGCCGGCCAGATACCTATACCATGGGCCGGCTGGCTGTGGAAGACACTGTGCGGCGCCGGAGCTGGAACGCCCAGGTCGAGCCCGGGCCGGTTTCAAACTCCTATCGAATTCGCTGGAAACCGCTCGGCCAGCCACTGGTCAGTATCATTATATGTTCCCGGTCGCCGAAGCTGCTCCAGCGGTGCCTTCGGGCCATTGGGAGGCGGACCGATTATGCCCGGCGGCAGATCATTGTGGTGCAGCACGTGGTGGACGCTATTAATAAAGATGCGATGGAAGCCGTGGCTTCCCGCTACGGCGCCAGGAACGTGCGCTATGAAGGCCCATTTCATTTTTCGCGCATGAACGATTTGGGAGCGGAGTCCGCCGAGGGCGAAATCCTGGTGTTCCTGAATGACGATGTGGAACCCCTGGTATGCTCGTGGTTATGCGATCTGGCCGCGCAGGCGCAGCGGCCGGAAATCGGCGTGGTTGGGGCCAAATTGCTATATCCATCGGGGACCTTTCAACACGCCGGGATCGCCACCGGAATCGGCGATGGATGCGGACATCCCGGCCGTGGGACTTACGGCTCCGCTTATTGGAAATGGCTCGATCTCACACGGAATGTTTCCGCGGTCACGGGCGCCTGCCTGGCCATCCGTAAACATCTCTTCCAGCAGTTGGGCGGCTTCGACCAGCGATTCCCCGTCAATTACAACGACGCGGACCTGTGTTTGCGGGCGATCAAGGCCGGATTCCGGGTAGTGTACGAATCAGCGGCCGTGCTGCGGCACTACGAGTGCCAGACCCGCCGCGGCGGCGTGAGTTTTGGCGAGCGCGAGCAATGGTATTCCCGCTGGTCCGACGAGCTGGATCGGGGCGACCCCTTCTACAGTCCGAATCTGAACGGGGTGGGGGAGGACGCCTCGCTGCGGCTGGAGGCGTAGAATGCGCCGGTGTGCTCCGGTGTGCGTTTCTTCTTGACGGGAACCCCGTGTTTGTGGTAAAGGAACAGGGCTGGCGGGCGGTCGAAGGGCGGGCCCGGAAACCTCATTTCCGAGAGGTGGACCCGACTGCGGCCGGTGAAGGTTCAGGGCCGCGCGCAGGGTCTTCGGACTTGCGGGAAGATCGCGATGGCCGATGGAGCGCTTGCCGCGCGAAACGGGGTGGTGGTAATGGGTCGGCAACCGCTCCCTTACGGTCGTGCGACAAGTCGCGGCCCAGGCGCGTTACACCAGCATCCGCGGCCGCCGCTTCCTTGGGGCTCAATGGCGCTGATTTCATTGGCGTTAGGGGAGCACTTCGGCTGCATGCCGGGCAAAGCCAGTTGGCCGTTCCTCTTCTTGATTCTGCCCGCCGGGCCGGGGCTCGGGCGCCGGACCGTTGGCTGCGTGCGGGCCTGAACCGCGAGCACCGCCAAGCACCGAAGACGGCCGTGGTTTTGACGATCGATCCAGTGGATTTGCGGGCAGCCGGGTCCTAAAATAATTCCACGAAGGGTATTGACTTCATATGAGCCATGCACTAAGCTTGCAGTCTGGAGCTCCAAAAGATTCGGATGTCAGTGCCACGCCAAACTGAGTGTGCCGCAGGCCCTGGTTATGCCAGCGTGGCTGCCGGCTGGAGAACGCCGGAATTGCGAGTCAGATTGTGGAGGTGGCGGCCCGAATCCGCCCGCCGGAAATTTATGGCATTGCCGACCTTCTATACACCGTTTGAAGTGGCACAGAAGTTGAAGGTGAATCGGCGTTCGGTGTACCAGTGGCTCGCTACAGAGCAACTGAAGGGGTTGAAGGCTGGACAGAGTTGGCGCATTACGGAGGAAGACCTCATTACGTACATGAGAAGGTCCCATCGGTTGGCAACCCCTGAAAAAGATTCGGGCGGCAGTCGTGCCGGATAGGGCACCACGGTAACAGCAGTTTCTCCTCAGCTTGGTGAGGAGTTTGAAGACGGTCGTTGTCGTTGCTGAGCTGGTGGCCGCTTTGAATGTTTTGGCAAGGGCAGCGGGCGCGCAGATTTGGGCTTGGGTGCGCGTCTTTGATTAAGGAATTATAATACAGCCCGATTTCGATTAGAAAAATGCGAGGAAGGAACACGATGACGAGTATGAACCGAAGAGTCCGGATTATGGGCGTAGGATTGGCACTCCTGTTGATGGGGATGTCGGTGGCCTCGTCCCACAAGGGAACAGCATCAAACGGGAAAAGTTCGCTTGTTCAGGCCAGTAAGCTGACTCAAGCGTATGTAAAGGAATCGGTCGGGAAACTGCCGCTGGCCTTTGAACAGAATCAGGGCCAGACCGACCCGCAGGTGAAGTATGTTGCACGGGCGAAAGGCTACACCGCATTCCTAACCGAAAACGAAACCGTTCTGTCCATTAAAGGTTCCGCGCAAGGCGTTCTCCGCATGAAAATGCAAAATGCCCGGCCGGCCAGCAGGATCGAACCCGGAGACAAGCAGATCGGGAAGACCAATTATGTTCGCCCCCAAGGCAACATCACGGGCATCCCGAACTACGGCAAGGTCACCTACAAGGGGATCTATCCGGGCATCGACGTGGCCTACCGAGGCAACCAGCGGGACCTGGAATACGATTTCGTGGTGAACCCGGGCGCAGACCCCAGCCAGATCCGCGTTGCATACGAAGGCAGCAGCCGCTTCGCGTTGGATGGCGATGGCAACCTCGAACTCGAGACCGCCGCCGGCAGGACGCTGGCTCACAAACCGGTCGTCTATCAGACGATCCGCGGCGTGCGCAAGCCGGTCCAGGGCGACTACGTGCTGATGGCCGACAACCAGGTTGGTTTTAAACTGGGCGCCTACGATCACAGCCAGACACTCGTCATCGACCCGGTGCTCAACGTGCTGGCGTTCCTTGCCGGCGTAGCCCCCAGCGCTGGCGTCGACGAGGGTTTCGCGGTTGCAACCAATCCGAGCGGCACTCCGATCGGTGTCTTTTTGACCGGCCGCACGCAGTCCCTCACCTTCATCACCGCGACCCTCCCGGCACCGAAGGTAGCGCATTCCACGGCCCCTGCCGGCAACTATGACGCTTATGTCGTTGGGTTGGATCCGACGGGCATGACCCTGGTCTATACGACCTTCCTTGGCGCCGCCGGCGATGACAATGGCGAAGGAATTGTGGTGGACAACACCGGTGTTGCCTATGTCACCGGGTATACCAACCTCAATATGTCCTCCACGGCTCCGGTGGTCGCGTTCAGTGGCGTCTACAATGCCTTCCTCGCCAAGTTTTCGGCGGCCGGCGCATTGTCGGCGATTACCTATTTCGGCGGCCCGGTCAACACCACGCAGGCGTTCTCGATTGCGCAGGACACCTCCGGAACCGCTACGAACGGAAACCTGGTCATCGGCGGTTTGACGAATGGTCTCGCGGGCACTCCCAGCGGCGAATTCAAGACATTCGGCGGCGGCACGACCGATGGTTTCATCGCCACATTCAATACCAGCCTGGCGCTGCAAGCCAGCACCTACCTGGGCGGCAGCAACTACGATCAGGTCAACAGCGTGGCTGTGGACTTCGCCGGAAATATTTATGCGGCTGGTATCACCGCTTCGGGCGACTGCTGGGGCGGCCCCAATGGGCAGCCCTATCTCCCGCCTAACTTCCCGACCGGAAGCACCCTCGGCCTGAACGCTTTAGGGCAGCCGGACGTTGCCGATTGGGCAACTAATCCTGCCGTTCCCCCGATCATAGGGCCGTGCAGTATCTCGTCAGGCACACAAACCGCGTTCGCGACGAAGTTCACTGCGAACCTTGGCCAGCGGCGCTACTCCTCCATCTTCGGCCCCGGCGGTGAGGCTGCCAACGGTATTACGGTGGATGCCACTGGCGTAGCTTATGTTGTGGGAACAACCCGCAGCCCCTTCTTCTATCCACCCTACAACGGCTATGTCAATCCTGGCGGTGGCTTCGCCTACTATTTAGGTGGATCCCTGCCCCCTACGACGCTGAAGTTCGGCGCCCCCATCCACGGCGGTATTGATGGTTTTGGTAACCTAACCCAGTTGAGCCCGACCACGACGCAAGGCTTCGTGGTGGCTCTGCGAGCCCCTAACAGCTTGGGCCAGAATCAAGGTCAACTCCAATACCTCGCTTTGCAAACTGAAGGCACACTCGATCCGCTGGTCAGCGGCTTTTGCAACCTCACCCTTCCGCGCTTCGGCGGCGCCCTCGGAGGCGTTCCCAGCCCGTGCATTGGGCCGACCGCGCCGTTCGCCAGGATAGAAAGCTGGAATAACGTGACGGTCGATACGGATGGGCAGCCTTACATAGCCGGCCAACGGGTTTGGCCGGGTCCGAATTCCGACGTCCCCCCCGATGCCCTCCCGACATATGGTGCGGAAATTCTCCGTATCAGAAACTATGGCTTGGCTCCCAACCCGATATATGAGCGCCTTTATAACACTGGTGTCGACACCCAGGCTTTTGGAATTGCGGTGACGCCGTTCCGCCTGGCGTTCTTCACTGGCGATGTGATGGGGCCGGCGGCTACTGCCGCAACTGTGGCAGGCTTGGGTTCCTCGCTGGCTCCTCTGGGGCAATCGGGGATCAACAACACCACTCCGGCTATAATTGCCGGCAGCAAGGCCAAGGCGGATGGCACTACCGATGCCCTTTACGGCGCTATTCAATTCCTCGACGTGATTGCTTCGCCGACTACGGTTACGGTTCCTCCAGTAGGTTTACTTACCCCCACGGGCGCTGGCGGCCCTACCGTCACCGTTGCCCTAACTGACTCTCTTGGCATCGCTAACACGTGCGTCGGCGGCAGCATCAGCGGACCCGGGTTTCCTTTTACGATGACGCAGCTTGCCAACACGAACAGCTTCCAAGTTCAGCTCGCAGGCAACGCAACGAATACTGCGCAATTCCTCGGCCCCAATTACGCGTACATTAGTTGCCCCGGCTACGACAACGTCGTGACTATCACGATCAGCGGGAGTGTTTTCGGTCCGCTGGATGTCGCTCCGGCGGCTATCCTGACGCCATTGACTTCGGTTCTCAATAGCGGCTTGATCTCGCCGTACACCACGACCGCTAACCCGTACAACAACAACAACCCGTACCAGACCGCCGCTAACCAAATGGTCGCTGTTCCGGTTTCGGTAATCACGCCTGGGACGGGAACGCAACCCTACCTGGTCAATATCGCGCCCCTAGGCACGAACTTCCCGAACTGCAACCTTCTGGGCGTGCAGTCGAATGCTTCGGGGTCGATCTTCGCTAACCTCAACGTTACCACCCCCAATATCAACGGCACCGCACAGCCGGTCGGCACCAACCCGACATACGGGAATGGCGGTCTCTTCAATGTACTGGTTAACTCAGCCTGCGCCGCCGGGCTACCAGTGGGGACGTACTCCGCGAATATCAACGTCACAAATTCCCTTGGTGGGAGCGCTGTGACGCTTCCGTTCAGCCTCCAAATCACCAGCGGCGGGGTTGTTTCGCAATACCCGCTGAGCCTCGGGTTCCTCGACAAGGGGTCGCCTGCGCAGCAGACTTCGTTCTCGGTGAACGCGCAAGGTTCTTCACCGCTGAGTTACGGGATTTACTATCAACCGGCGACTCCTCCGGCAAATCCGCTCCCCACCGCCAACGTCTCAATAGTTAGCGGCGGACTCGGAACGGTCCCGGCAGGTGGGACGGGCTCGGTGATCGTTCAGGTCACCCCGACCGGCTTGGCTGCCGGCATTTACATGGGTACTTTCTATGTGACCCTTCCCGGCACGAACCCGCTCATAGTGCCGTGTCCCACGGCAGGGGTAACGACAACGACGGGGTGCATCGGCATGGTATCGATCACCGTATTTGTTGCCGCGAATGGGGTGACCAGTCTGGAAGCCATGATTCCGCCGACCCCAACCGCGGTCAGTATTACGGCTCCGGCGGGCTATCCCGCCAGCTTCATTACCCAGCCGGGAGTTCCCTTCGGCGCGCCCATCCAGATCAGCGCTGTAGGTAATACGCAGGTCACGCCCCTTTTCGTGGGTAATACCTCGGGTGTTCCCGGTATTACGGCGCCTACTATCTCAACCCCCGCTAACTTCCCTGCCGGGATGACGGCTTGCTTCCTCCCGCCCGGCGCGGCTGTTTCGTCTACGACACAGCAGCCCCCGTGCGAGCTCCGGCTGACACCTTTGCAGGGTGGCAACACCTGCCAGGTGTATGCAACGAGCCCGCAGTACCCGAACTGGAACCAATGCAACTATGCGCTTTCGGTCGATACCACTCTCCTGTCGCCGGGCACGTATGCCTCGACTGTAACGTTTACCACTACGACCGGCCTCACGCTCGGCGTCCCGATCAGTCTGACCGTGACGCAGTTCCCGAGCATTGTGCTAACGCAGAATACTGGTCCGCAAGCCGGTCTGCCGGTGACGGCGCTGAATTTCACCGGCGTCGCGGGGCAGAATGTTACGACGTGCCAGTCGTTCAACGTTAACACCACGGGTGGAACGATACCCGGCGTCACGATGAGCACCACCAATTCGTTCCTGGGGATGTTTATCACCCTGCCACCCGCCAACTTCCAGTTCGTACCTGGGTACTTCAACAGCGTTAGCCTGGGCAACTTGACGAACCCCGGGCAAACCGTCTGGGTATGCGCGAACGCTGTCGGCCAGCCCACCAAGTCCACGGTTCTCGCCGGAACAGTCACGTTCTCCGGATCCGGCGTGGGCAACCCCGTCCTGCTTCCGGTGAGCTACACGCTATCCGGCGGTGCGGGCAATCCGGCTAACCTCATCCAACTCGGCGTGTTCCGTCCACCGGCTACCGTATTGAACCCGGCGGGGACCGTGCTCGGCACGTTTGCCCTGGACCTGAGCGGAACCTATAACTACGCAGGAGCCACTACCAAAAACCGATACTTCGGTCTGAACGGCGACCAGCCGGTAGCCGGAGACTTCTTCGGCACGGGCGTCGTCGAGTACGGCGTATTCCGTGGTGGTAACTGGTACATCGATGCCAACAACAACGGCGTTTACGACGGAATTGCCGGTGGCGATATGATCTGGAGCTTCGGTCTTCCCAACAGCGCTACCACGACTGACCAAGCGATCGTCGGCGACTGGACCGGCGACGGCAAGAGCAAGATCGGTATCATGCGTTGCCCGGTGACAATGGGTCAATGCACCTGGTACCTGGATGCCGGAAACAAGCACGCGTACGATCCGGCGACGGTGGTTACAATCAACTTCGGTTTGACTGGTGATATTCCGGTGACCAACAACTGGAACCATACCGGAACGACCGACCAAATCGGCGTGTACCATTGCACTGGACTGAGTGTCTGCCAGTGGCTGGTGGACAGCAACGGCAACGGCACCACAGGCGCCACGTACAATTACGGCTGGCCTACGGATAGACCGATGGTCGGCAACTGGTACGGGACGGGCACCAAACGCATCGGCGTATTCCGAACGGTAAATGGATACGGACAACCGATCCTGAATTTGAGCGGAACCAACGTATACCAACAAGGTATTGATTTCAACGGAAACTTCGGTCTCCCGGGCGATCTGCCGGTGATCGGGTTGTGGACTCAATTCCCATAGAAGACCCTGTATTTCAGTAACCAAGGGCCCCATCCTCACGGATGGGGCCCTTTTTTTGGTGTGCCGAGCATGTTCGACAGCTCGGGGGTGAAAGTCCCCTTGACAACCTGGTGGAGGCGAAGTCATAGCGAAGCGCAAGGGCGTTCCGGTGACGGAGGGTCTGAAAGAAGCGTGGAGCAAACGTACGAGCCGATGTACAAGAACCGGATCTGAGGCATGCGGTGCTGGACGAGCGGGCTAATGACCGCGAAGTCCATATCCATCAAGGGCACTGGTTGTAAATCCGGCGGTTGCGTGCGGAAGGCAGGCGAGCTTACCTCGGGAGATCTGCCGCTGGTCCGGGATACCGGACTGAGGATCGAGTGATCGGTCCTGACGGGGCGGCAGAAGTCAGCAGCGGGCGTAGTAGTCCGGCAACGGATGAAGGCCCAAACGGTCCTCCGCAAGGAGGGTAATGGGAGCGGTGAGTAAGCTGCGCGACTCATGGGCGACAAGCGGCAGAAGAACCAGCTAGTGTTGGCCTTCATGGAGGAGGATCGGGGTGAAGCCCCGAAGGGCCTCGCAGGAGGGACCGAATCGTCTGCGGGAAAGCGCGGGACAGAAAGCCCGGCCATCGCCGAACAGTTGATGGAGGAAGTCTGCGAGCGGGAAAACTGCAAGCGGGCATGGAAGCGAGTCAAGGCCAACAAGGGAAGTCCCGGCGTGGACGGTATGACGGTTCATGATCTTCCGGGGTACCTGATACAGCACTGGCCAACCATTCGGGAACAGCTGTTGAACGGGACCTATAAGCCGCAACCGGTGAGGCGGGTGGAAATCCCGAAGCCGGACGGAGGGGTGCGGAAGCTTGGCATCCCGACGGTGTTGGATCGATTCATCCAGCAGGCGGTGATGCAGGTATTGCAAGGCAGGTGGGACCGGACATTTTCCAATCACAGCTACGGGTTTCGGCCCGGACGCTCGGCGCATCAGGCGGTGGCGAAGGCACAGCAGTACATGGCCGAGGGCTATCGCTGGGTGGTGGACTTGGACTTGGAGAAATTCTTCGACCGGGTGAATCACGACAAACTGATGGCCAGGATCGCAACCAGGGTCAGCGATCAGCGGGTGCTGACGTTGATCCGGACGTTTCTGAAAGCCGGGGTGATGGAAGACGGGTTGGTGAGTCCGGTGGATGAGGGGACGCCGCAGGGCGGACCATTGTCACCATTGCTCAGTAATATCGTGCTCGACGAGTTGGACCAGGAGTTGGAGCGGAGAGGTCTCCGGTTTGCGCGGTACGCGGACGATAGCAACATCTATGTTCGTAGCCGGCGGGCAGGGGAGCGAGTGATGGCAAGCATAAGGCGATTCATCACGACGAAGCTCAAGCTCAAGGTGAACCAGCAGAAGAGTGCGGTAGCACGGCCATGGGAGCGAAAGTTTCTGGGTTTTAGTTTCACTTGGAATCGGGAACCCAAACGGCGTATCGCGCCGAAAGCGGTGCTGCGGTTCAAAGGGAAGATCCGGGAGCTGACGCGACGGACGCGAGGCGTGAGCGTGGAGAAGATGGCCCAGGAGTTGGGCCAATATCTTCGCGGGTGGATTGGCTATTTCGGCCAAAGCCAGACGCCATCGGTGCTGCAAGGACTTGAGGAATGGACCAGGCGCAGGCTACGGTCTGTGATCTGGAAGCAGTGGAAGCGGGGCAAGGTACGTTTTGCTGAGTTGCGGAAACGGGGAGTGGGCAAAGATCTCGCCGCCCAAACGGCGGGCAGCGCCCATGGTCCGTGGAGGCTGGCAGAATCACCCGCCCTGCATTTCGCACTGCCCAATGCGTACTTCGACTCGCTCGGGATTCCGAGATTGACTGCCGGTCGATAGCTCAACCCGCCGAACCGCCGGATGCGGACCCGCATGTCCGGTGGTGTGACAGGGAAAGTAGGCGACTACCTACCTATGTCGATTGTGCGCTGCCAGCCCGCATTCCACACGCGGGGCCACGCAGTCGTGCGCAATGCCACTTAGCCTGGATTTCTCATCGGTCCAACCCAGTGGTGGCGCACGCACTCCTGCGTGCCGTGTCGAGACTCTTCTCGACACGACTTTGCGGCGGTGACAGAGTGTCAATACCAAGCGTCGGCAAGAGTGCCGACGCGGCACGCAGGAGTGCGTGCGCCACACACTTCTACCGAATGTCGATGAGAAATCCAGGTTAGTTTTCCCATTTCAGTATTCTGCACAAATCGTGGGGCGGGCAATTTTGCCCGCAGCCGCCTTTCAGGCGGCTTCTTCGGGCTGAGAGAGATCCCTTGCACCCGGCAAGCGCCGGCTGAAAGCCGGCGGCAGCCAGGATTGGCTGCCCCACAATTTGTGCAGAGGTATTGACTGTGTCAACTACATCCGAAGGGGTGTCAGGTTTTTGACGCTGGTGACTGTTTTATGACGCGGCAAATCCCTGGTCTTGTCATGTTTGCAGTAACATAGCATGGATCTGAAAATGCATGCGTTTCCGTGGGGCGCCTTATCGGGATGTGGATTACAGGCTTGCACGCAACTGCGTGGAACATGCGGCTTCCGGCGCCCGGGGGAGAGAAATGACAATCAGTCTTCAAACGGGTTCTCCGGCGCTCGCGACCGTGAACGGATCTGATTCCAGCCAGGCGATTGGCTCAAATGGTCCCAGTGCAACTGGAGACTCGCCGTTCGCCGCGGTCTTGCAGGAGCAACAGCAGCAGGAAGCAGCCGCGACGCCGGCGCCGGTGGCGGTCAATGGGAGCGCGACCACCACGCAATGCTACACCTATGATTTCCTGGCCAATTCAGGGGACGATGTCTACGAGATCGCCGGCGCTCAAGTGCGCGGAATGCCTGTCGTTATCTATGATCCCAACGGAGTGCTGCCCAGCGTCACAATCCTGCCGACCGATGACGCTGTGGCCGTGATGAAAACCAACAACGTACCGATCACCACGCCGGATCAAGGTGTCAGCTACGAATACAACCGGCTATTCGATCAGGATTTTACTCCAGCCGTAGCCCATGGGGCAGAGACTCCCACGCAATTGGAAGTCCAGGTCGTCCAGCAGATGCAGGCGGAAGGCTGGAGCAGTGGCGCCCTCGCGCCGTGGATCAATCAAGTGGCTTCTTACCTGCCGGCCGCGGCGAGTGATGCGTCTCCAGCACCAACCGGATCTCTTCCCTTATCAACCGCCGATTCCGCAGTGGCGGGAACGACCAATCCAGGCTCCTCGGCATCCACCACTTCCGCGCCAGCGGAGACACCGGCCGCCGCGGCCGAGGATCCTTCGCCTCTTGAAGAAGCCGCGGTGGCGCCGCCGTCGGCTAATCCGGGCGGGGCTGGCCCGGCGAGCACCCCAGCGTCTCTCAATGCGGCCGGCACGGCAAGTGCGGACACTACGACCACATCCTCCGCTGCCGTTGCCGCCCCGGCGCCGGTGGTGGTCAATGGGAGCCGGACTACCACGCAGGGCTACAGCTATGATTTCTTGACCCAGGCAGGGGACGATGTCTATGAGATCGCCGGCGCCCAAGTGCGCGGAATGCCTGTCGTTATCTATGATCCCAACGGAGTGTTGCCTAGCGTCACAATCCTGCCGGCCGATGACGCCGTGGCCGTGATGAAAGCCAACAACGTACCGATCACCACGCCGGATCAAGGTGTCAGCTACGAATACAACCGGCTATTCGATCAGGATTTTACTGCAGCCGTAGCCCATGGGGCAGAGACTCCCACGCAATTGGAAGCCCAAGTTGTCCGGCAGATGCTCGCGGAAGGTTGGAGCAGTGACTCCCTCGCGCCGTGGACCGATCAATTGGCTTCTAACTTGCAAGCCCCGGCGAGTGGCGCGTCTCCAGCAGCAACCGGATCTCTTTCCTGATCCACCTCGCCGATTCCGTAGTGGCGGGAACATTGCCCAATCCCGGCGCTTCGACATACAACACGGGCGCCGAACCTATTTCCGCCCCCCGTCAGTATCCGCCCTGATCGTAATGGTCCTACTTGACCCCAGTTGGGCCGTTCCGGACGGACCGGAAGCCGTCGCGGTCACGGTGTGCTCTCCAGGGCTCAGTTTTGACGCCGACATTTGGAAGCTCCAGCCGCAATTAAAGTAGTCACTCCTGCTATAGTAGTTCTCCACATCCCGACGCACGACCCCCAAGGTAGCTGCTCCCGCACTGATACCATCCACATCCACCATCACCCGGTCCACCGGCGCTCCTTTCGCTGTGTCCGCCGCCCAACCCAGAATATACAGAATCTCCGCTGTGGAGACCGTCTCAGCCCCTTTGGAATCTCCTGCCCGGTCTACGGAACCGATTTCGGTTGGCGGCGTTCCGGGCGCGCGCCGGTGAACGGTGATACCGGATCGCTCGATAAGGTACAGGGCCAACAGAAGGGCCGGAACAACAGCCAGGCAGAGAATCCACGATTTGAGCGGGGCGGTCTTCATATGAACCAGAATGCGCCGGCTCCAGGTTTTGGCTACGGGGATCTCCGGCTGGGGCTGCGTGTCGGTTTCCCGCGCCGCTTCCGGCCTGAACGTGTCCGTAAACTGCCGGGTTAGATAAACCCCGGCGGCAACCGCCAGCACAAATACCAACGGCATGAAATTACGCGCTTCACTTAGCCAGCCAAAGAAGAGGCTCGAGATGAAGAGCACCGGGAGGAGGAAAACAGCCTGACGCCGGAGCGAAAGCGGCGTTTCCTTCCAGCCAAGCGCCAGAAAGGGCAGCAACGCTCCGGCGGTCAGGAGAAACGGCTCTGGCCACACCAGGTTGTGCCAGTTATCCCAGACATGCCCCAGCACCATGCCGCTCACCTGGCTGTAATGCATGGTTCCGTGCAACACAAATAGACGCGCGCCGAAATAGACGGCTGTGCCGGCAAGGCACAGCACGGCGGCCTTCAGGGGATGATTTTTTTCCTTCCGGCAGAAAAGGAGGTAGTAACCAGCCATCGCAAGCACGGTCTCCTTGGCCAAAGATCCGATCAGCAACGTGCTTAGCAGCAACGCAAATTCCTCAGTCTCCAGAAAAATAAAGGCGAGCACAAAAGACAAATGCGAGAGCGGATCGGTCAACTGTCCCGCGTAATGCTCGAAGCTGACGGGATAGATCGCCGTAACGGACAGCATGGCAATTAATGCGCCGGTGTAATTGCAGTACAGCCGCGCGTACTTGTAAATCGAATAGAAAAGCAGCAAGCCAACAATCAGACGGTAGAGATCGCGAGCGGAATCAAAGCCGATCCCGGCGAGTTGCATCCAGCGCACGATGGAGTTAGGCAAGAAGCGATAGGAATGAGGCAGGACCTCCGGAGAAAACCGCATCACCAGGTTATGCAGGTTGTTCTGCCAGACCCGGTTGGGATCCGGGGGATAGTTAGTTGCCTGGTCCACGTTGAAGCCGTGGAGATTGTTGGTGATGCCGGTGAGCAGAAATACAACAAAGACCAATAGTATGGCTTGAGACCGGATAAGCCGCCGTGACTCTGCGCGATAAATACCATAACAGATAGCCGCCGCGACGCAGTACCCGAGGCCGATCGGGAGATATCGATCGGATCCGGCGTATGGCGGAGGCGCTGTCCAATGGAAGATAGCCGGCAAGACGGCAATCGCGGTGAGACTCCAAACCAAGATAAGGATCGGCCACCGCCGGGTTGAGCCTCTCTTAGTCACCGGGTGAACGCCCCATTTGCCGGCCGCATCCCACCGCGAATCGCAGTGCAGTGCGTCCGAAATCCTGCCGGCTTTCAGCCGGCTGGACCCGCTGGAAAGCGGGTCCGCAGCCTGAAAGGCCGCCCCACAGTCCGGGCGCATACCCGGCATTCTGCTTGCCGCACTCCAGTAGGCTCATCGTCTCGCGGTCGTTCCTCCGTGGTCCCTTTCTAATGATAGGGAAGAGACGGGAGTACGTTATACAATGTGGGCCTGGCGCTATAAGGGTCATGGTGCGATATATCCGCCGTTATCCTGCCAGTAGATTGACATTGCTCACAGTCAAGTTCGCCGGGCTGTTGACGATTACCAGATGGCGACGGCCGTTGAGGAGCACGTGCCGGACCGGCTCATGCAGAAGCTCACGCGGATGCCGATAACGAAATTAGTCCCGGTTATTGTACCATTATTATGGAGCGTTGCCGGCGGTTCGCAAGTGCAGGGGTGTGCGACATAAAAGTGGCGGAGCTCCCGATCCGGCGAAATCCGCAGGAATCTGAGTGTAGGGGTACGCGAGGTTTGGTCTTCGGCTTTGTATCAGGGCACGGCTTTAGTCGTGCCGTA
>Ga0187874_10001488_pt1 | contig 20889 bp, 25 predicted proteins | sample June2016WEW_16_1_3_FD_132993 | JGI IMG/M metagenome (GOLD analysis project Ga0187874, IMG submission 132993) | Peatland microbial communities from SPRUCE experiment site at the Marcell Experimental Forest, Minnesota, USA - June2016WEW_16_150 | ecosystem: Environmental > Terrestrial > Soil >... | reverse complement strand
GCAGAAGCTGAACTGAAGATCCGGGCGGACCGAACGTTCGTCGACCTTGAGCCAGCCGAACCTCCGGTCGTCCGCAAGCGACAGAAGCGAGCACGGCTGGCGCCGCGATGGCTTTACGGCGCTCCCGTCGCCCGAGGATATCAGCCCGACTACATCCACTGCAGCGCTGCAGGTACAACCTCTGGCTGCGCCCGACGAGTCACGGTCAACTACCGCGAGAACGGGGTCGATTCGGTGGAACTGGTGGCCGTCCCGCTGACCCTCGAGTCGTGGGTCGACTGGACCAGTGAAGCGACGAAGATGCGAAACTCGGTGCGTTTGACGTGGCGCGCCCTGAAGAGGATGACGGACGAAGGCGATGGCGAACTCGTGGTGGCCCTCTATCTGGCGTATTCTGGCGAGCCTCCGCCGTCGGAGTTCAAACCGCTTTTCCAGCCGAAGGACGCAGATTTGGCTGCCCTCGTCCTGGATACGTCAACGGTCACGCAGCACACGAAGTCGATGACGTCCAAGATCCGGGCTCAGTCAGCCACCCCTTTCGCTTGCCGGATGACTGAGACGCCGCACACCGCTGCGCAAGACCTCCTGACCGCCAAGCACGGCGACAGCCCGGAGAAGACGGCGGCGCGCACTGATGCTCGCGTGAAGGTTCGCGCGAACGCCCACGCGCTGCTCGAACTCGCCGGCAACCACTACCTGCGGGCGAAGCGGCTAGAGGCTGCGCTTGTCGAGCAAGAGGACGCTGCCCGCGCGTCACAGAGGGCGAAGGTGTCGCGATGAAGTGGCACCGTATCGATGTCTTCATCGCAGCAACGATCGGCCGTACGTGGGATCCTGAACCGTTGCCGGAGCGACTGCGGGGGGTGACCGAGACCTTCGAAGACGTCAAGAAGCGGGTCTTTGCCCAGCAGCCCAAGGTGCGTACGCCATGAGCCTCCCGTCCCCCATGCTCACCATCCAGGAGACGATCAGGGCACTCAAAGCTGAAGGCCTCAGCATGACCGGTAAGCAGGTCCGGCGGTGGCTCCTCGAGAGGGCCGCGCTGCGCACCGCGACTGGAGAACCAAGCTACCCCGGGCTTCTCCAGGGCTCCCACCGCAAGTGGCTGGTCCAGGGGGCTGCCCTTGCGCGCGTCATCGGTCACGATCGCGTGGGCGTCGAGGCGATGTGTCGAGAGAACTCCGCCCGCATCGACATCCACGAACTTCGGCTGGAGCGGCTCGAGGCGAAGCTTCGAATGTGCCCGTAGGCGCGCCTGTCCCATGGTGGGCCATAAATGGCCCACCTGAGACGTTCTGAGTTGAGGATGCAGATAGTGATAGGAGCCGGGTTGTACGCGGACTCCCTCTACCGCGTCCCCGCTCCGTCTACATGGAACCCCCCGCCGATCCTCCGGAAGTAAAGCCGTCTAGGCCGAAGGGATGGCGCATACGCCAGGGCCTTCCGAGGCACTCCCATGGAGTCCGAGATGCGGAAATGGTCGTGGCGCAAGAGCGCCGCGCAGCCATCCTCAAGATGCGACGTGAGGGCAAGCAGGTCACCGAGATCGCCAAAGAACTGGGGATCAAAGTGACGCAAGTATCCTCGCTCTTCCAACAGGCTCTCGTGGAAATCATCCCAGAGGAAGACCGGAAGTTCGGCCGTGCTCTTACCCGCGCTCGCTACGAGGGCATGCTGGAGAAACTGCAGCCAGCGATGGAAAGCACGGATCCAGACACGCTAATCAAGGCCATCGGGGCTGCCCGAGCGGTCATCGCGGATCTGGCCAAACTCGATGGACAGAACGAGCCTACGAAGACGGAGGTCACCAATACCGGTGATGTCGCGATTACCGTGACGCTCGAGGCGATCATGTCCGCCAGGTCTGCGGTAAACGCCAATCTGAAGCTACTGGAAACACATGGCACAAGCAGCGATGAACTTCCAGGAAGGACCCTTCCTGGACGAGAAGACGCTGAAGGCGGAGAGAGATAAGCTCCTTCACGTAGCGCTGAGCGGCAACGGTTCGGTCGAGTCGTTCCTCACGTTCTGCGGCTTACTGCAACTGGTGACCGACAAGGGCGGAGACCGTATCCCGTTCTCTCTTTCGCCAATCCAGTATGCGTACACTAAGGCCAGGACGTCTCGCGACATCATCCTCAAACCGAGGCGCGCATACGTTACTACACTAGAGGTCGCTCGCGATATCTGGTGGTTCCTGTCGAAGCGTGGCGCTCACGTGCTCATGGTTGTCCCTCCACAGGATGATAACCGTGCCCGCAATAACATGGCGGAGATGTTTCGCATCTTCTTCGCCTCTCTAAAAGACGTCGGACTCGAGCTAAAGTTTGGCGGCGAGAAGGCTGTCAACACGTGGAAGCTCCCCAGTCGGGACGCCGAGATGTCGATCATGTCGGCGGGCGGCTCGGAGATATCCGCGCAGAAGGGCGTCCGAGGCACCAAGTGTAACCGACTCCACATGACGGAGGTCGCGTTCTGGGGAGACTACGCGGACGAGACCTACAAGGGCATCGAGCCTTGCCTGCCCATCGAGGGCGGCGAGGTCGTCATCGAATCTACACCCAACGGCGCCAGCGGGTTCTACTTCGACCAGTGGCGGATGGCGGTCGAGAACCGAAGCAACTTCATCCCGCACTTCTTCCCGTGGTGGCACCACCCGCTCTACCGGATGCCGCTCAAAGGGCCGTTCAGCCCTCAAACCGAGCGCGAGCGAAGCTTCCTGGCGCAGGGTGTGACGCCCGAACAGATCGAGTGGTACCGCTGGAAGTTGAAGGAAAAGGGCGGCGACGCCCGAGCGGTCGACCAAGAGTATCCGTCCGACCCGGACACGTGCTTCCTCGTCAGCGGTCGCACGTTCTTCGACGCGGTCAGGACGCAGACGATGACCGAGACGGCGCTTGCTGGCGCCGAGCCTGACGTATACAGCGTCGTCAAGCAGTCGGGGATGATGGTGCCCGTCCAGGTGGGCCGCAGTTCGGATTCGTTCGCGAAGCTCGATACGGTCCGCGTCTTCCACCGCCCCGAGCGTGGACGGCAGTATGTGCTGGCCCTGGACCCTGCAGCCGGCGAGGGCGGCGACCCCTCCGCGGGCATCCTGCTCGAGCGCGAGACGGGGCGCCACATGGCGACCATCTGGGGCCAATTCAGTCCCGTCCAACTCGCCCGCGTCGGCGCCATCGTCGCCAAAACGTACAATGTTGCGGCCATCGCGGTCGAGCGGCAGATGCACGGCTCGGCGGTCCTGCAGGCGCTCGACATCGCCCACAACAGCATCGGCCTGTCGAAGCCATACCCTCGCATCTTCAGGGATGTCGACGGCAAGCCAGGTTGGAACAACACTGCGCCCGCCCGTACCGCCGCTCTCGACAACTTGCAGGAGGCCCACACGCGAGGGGTCTTCACGACGCGGGATGTCGCGCTCTTGGCCGAGTTCCGGACCTTCATCGTCAACACGATGGGCAAGGCGGAAGGTGCCAAGGGCACACACGACGACCTCACGATGGGGACCGCGATAGCTTGGGTAGCGGTGTGCCGAGCCCAACCCAGGCACCACGACGACCTGCCGCCCCTATAGCCTATGGCCCTACACTCCACCGCCGTGATCCAGGATTCGGCCCGCGTGCCGATCTTGCCGAAGGGTGGGGCGCCGGTCTCGTCCGTAGCGTCCACGTCGATGACGTATGGCCGCCTCAACGAGACGAACCCTGAGTACAAGGCGGAGACGTGGGCCACCATCGAGGCCCTCTACGTGGGCGGGTTCGGCATCCAGAAGGACGCGTCGAAGCACGTCCAGAAGCTCTTCCTCGAGGCCGACGACCGGTACGCTGAGCGGTGCAAAATCGCTAGCTATCAGCCGTACTTCACGGAGATCATCGACCAGTTTGTCGCAGATGTCTTCGTTGAGCCGCTGAACATCAAGCCGCAGGCGGACGCGGACAACCCGGACACTCCCGGCGAGGAGCCCGATCGGGACTACTACTCGTCGTTCGCCGCCAACTGCGACCGTCGCGGCCAGAAGTTCGCGGGCCTGCTCGAGATCACGCTTCGTGAGGCGCTGAAGAAGGGCGTCGCTATTGTCGCGCTCGACGCTCCCAATTTCGACGACGCGCTGGTTGCAGAGACTCGCGCGGACGAGGAGAAGAGCGGCGCGCTCGACCTCTACGCCTATGACGTGCCCGTTGAGGGTCTCCTGTCCTGGGAGCCCGACAATGAGGGCGGCCTGAAGTGGGCCATCATCAAGACCGTCTGTACTCCGCGGGAGAGCCCGATGGACGTGCGGGACACGGTCATCGAGACGTTCACGGTCTGGCGCAAGCTCGACGGCGTGGTCGACTGGACCCGCTACGAGTGCCGCCACAAGATCGAAGAGACGCCGAAGAACGAGTCGATCGTTGACCGGGTCGGTGGCGGGACGACGAGCTTCAAGCGCGTCCCCATCCTGCGGCTCGAACTCCCCCTCGGGCTGTGGGTTGGCAACAAGATCGGCACCCAGGCGCTCGAGCACTGGAACCGGTACTCGGCGCTCGTCGGCGCAGAGAACCGAAGTCTCTGCGCGATCCCGTACATCAAGCGCGGCAGCGAACTTGGTGCGCCCGGCGGATCACTCCCGTCGGCCACCCAGCAAGACGAGCAGCGCGGCTCGAACCCTGTAGCCCGTTTCCACAAGAAGGGCTACGTCGAGATCGGCTCCGGGGACGAGCTTGGATTCGCTGAGCCGTCGGGCCACTGCTACACGGTCACGGCCGACCAACTCGACAAACTGAAGAACGCGATGTTCGCGGTCTCGCATCAGATGGCGGTCAGCATCCAGCCGACCAAAGCCGCGTTGCAGCGGTCGGGCCTGTCCAAGCAGAAGGACGAGGACGCCAAAACCAAGGTGCTCCGCGTCCTTGGCGCCATCATCCGCACCTTCGCCACGCTGGTCTACACAACGGTCAGCGAGGCCCGCGGCGAGAACGTCGTCTGGAACGCTCACGGCCTCGAGGACTACGTTGACGAGGACCGTCAGCAGCTCATCGAAGAAGCGGTGAGAATGGACACGATCCCGATCCCGAGCGTGACGTTCCGGCGCCACTACAAGCGCGAGATCGCCAGGAAACTCCTTGGGTCCGCAGAACCAGGGGTCCTCGACACCATCAACAACGAGATCAATGAAGGCGTAGACGCCGAAGAGGCGATGCGCTCCATGCAGGCGGATGCCCAGAAGGACGCCATCCTGAACCCTCAGGACCACGCTCCGCAGGGCGCCGTGAGGCCGGTCCAGCCCGTGAAGCCGGTTGCGCCGGTCAAGCTCGGAGCGGGCGACTCGCCGCAAGGCAGCGCTGCAAGCGGCGGCCAGCCTACCGGCCCATCGGCGTCGGCCCCCCTCGGCGACGGCGGCCAGCCGGAACTGCCCGAAGGTGCTCACTTGCAGACCGGGCAGCATGTGGACGCGCATGCTGTGTGGGATCTCCTCAAGGACGATTACGAGGAGAAGGACATCGGTTGGGTCCTGCAGATTCCGTGGATTGGTCCGGTCGAAGTTCCGCTGGGATCGATCGACAGTAGCAACCGTGATGCTTGGGCGGCAGTCGACGATACAAAGAAGGTCGACAGGTTCGCCGACAAGATCGCCAACGAGGGGTTCTCCAAGCCGGTCATCCTGGTCAACGCGCCGTCCAACTCGGCCAAGATGCGGATTGTTGACGGACACCATCGATATCTTGCATATGAACAGAACGGTCAAGCTGTGATGGCATATGTGGGACAGGTAGGCACCACGTCTGGCCCATGGGACACTCTTCATGACCGCGAGGTCGACGCCCAGAAACCATCAGCGTCCGGCACCCTGAAGTCGAAGCAGGTCAGTCGACAATCGTCGAGGCAGAAGTGACCACCATCGCCTGGGACGGCAAGACGCTCGCGGCCGACACGCTGGCGACGTCGGACGGCCTGCGTCGCAAGTGCTCCAAACTGGTCGTGACACCGTTGCACTTCTACGGCGGCACCGGCCTGGAAGGCGACATGGTGACGGTGGGCCACTGGGTCAAGGGTGGCGCGCCGCTTCAGCGTCCGACCGTTGAAGAAGACGGCATCCACGGCATCCTCGTGGACCGCAAGACCGGTCGGGCCTTCATGCTGATGGGGAAGAACCTCGCGGCGTGCCCCATCCACGACGCGACCGCAGCGTGCGGCAGCGGTCGCGACTTTGCGCTCGCAGCCATGCACCTCGGCAAGACGGCGGTCGAGGCCGTGGAAGTGTCGGCCAAGTTCGACGTGTGGACGTCGCTACCCGTCGAGTCGGCCGCGATCAACGACCCCGTCCCCGAGCCGTGATCCTCACCGCCAAGTTGGAGGCAGCCCCCTCCAAGGGCCAGTCGAAGCTTCCGCCCCCCAAGGGCAAGCAGGCTGACGTCATCCGCATCTCGGCGGGCGCTCTCCTGGTCGCAGAGGCCAAGGCGCGCCGCGACCTGCAGCGGACGATGAAACTCCACTCGCTCGAGGCGTCCGAGAACGCCAGAGAGCAGCAGCGGGGCGATGGTACCGTCGAACTGGCCACCCTGGGCGCCATCCTTCTCCTGCACTCGAGGAGGATGTCGGCAGCGCTGGCTGAGCGACTGCAGTTGGCCAAGCACCACGCCCGCGAGGTCGGGGCTGCGAGGCTGAAGACGGAGTTGCGGGCCGCTGGTGGACAGAAGCTCCTCTGGCGGATCCCCGCCATCCAGCAACGACACGAGGATGCGCAGGCAATCATGGCCGCGGACTCGCTGTCGGTGCAGTGGCGCACCCGCGCGCTCCAGAACGCGATGCAGAAGCAGCGTCTCGCCGCATCAGAGGACGAGGCTGCCGGCGTAGCTGCCGAGGAGGTCTATGGGGCCGCCGTGGCGACCTCCAGGTCCGTCGACAGAACTGCAGCCACTGAGGTGGCCAGGGCGTTCAACGAAGGCCACAGCGAGGCTGCTGTGGGTCTTCAAGACCTCGACGAAGAAGACCTCGCGGGCTTCCAAGGCTCCGGGATCTCCGGAGAGTTGGACGAGTACCCCGGCGTCACGGTCATGGACCGGTGGTCGGCCATTCTCGACGGTCGCACTTGCATGGAGTGCGCGGCGCTGGACGACACGTACACGCTCGTCGGCGAGCCGTTTCCATCAGGCTACGAGCCTGGCTGGCACCCATGGTGCCGCTGCATCCGGGTGCTCGAGTTCGTCACGGACCCGGTACCACTGAGGGAGATCACGTGAGCAAGGCGTTGGAAGCGGGCGACCTCGTCGTCCTGAAGAGTGGCGGACCGACGATGGTTGTCACGGCCACCAGAATTGGCGACGGATCCGGCGCCCCCCTCAGTGAAGAGGGTGATCACGAACTTGCCGATGCCTTCGACGAGTGGGTTGGCTGCTCCTGGTTCGATGATCAGGCCCAATTCCATTCCGCAGCGTTCCCTCGCGTAGGCCTGGCCACGCAAGCGACAATGTTCGACTCGACGGCGGACTGATGAATTTCCAGGTCTCATGCCGCGTCGCCTTCACGGGTGGCGATGTCGGCGCACGCAAAGTGCTCCGTGCGGGCATTTCTAAGGAAGACGCCGAGAAGCTTGTCAAGACGATGTCTGACAGCGGCTATTCCAAAGCCTTCACCGACATCAAAGTCGAGCCCATGGATGGCGCGGCGCTGACGATCGAGAAGATCGTTCGGCAGAAGCCCGTCCCGGGCGTCGGGCAGATCACGGATACTACGGTCGTAAAGTCACGGTTTCCGACCATCTGCGGGTCCTTCCTGGCATTCCCATGCTCGGCAGACGAAGTGCCTCCCGGAATCTACGGCAGCGCAGACAACTACGAAAAGGCCATCGCGTCTCACGATGAGCCTATTGGCCGCGGGCAAGACGCTTGTGCGGCGATTACAGACCTCGCCGTCCGAAACGCGGCGAGATAGGACATCGCCATGAGCCTGGTCAGTTTTACGTTCAATGAGGTCAGTCCCGCGTCGGCTGGTGGTGCGGCCTCATCTTTGCCGGTCGAGAACGCTGGGTCCATCTTTCCGGTTGGGCAGGCCGGTCCGTTCGACCTTGTGGGAGCCGTCGAAGTGCTTGCCAATCTGGTTGGCGCCACAGGCGGCCCTCTCGACGTTTACCTGCAGTCGAGCCAGGATGAGGGCGCGACCTGGCGGGACCAGATTCACTTCCCGCAGCTTCTGGCAGCAGCTTCGGCGGTAAGTTACCACGCCGTCTTGTCGGACCATCCGCAGGCTACGTCGGACACTGTAACGGTCATCGGCATCAACTCAACTCCTGTGCTTGCTGCTGGCAAGATCGTTCAGGGCACCGGTTTCAACCGACTCCGGCTTTACATGGTAGCTGGAACATCGACATCCGCTGGCGCCGTCGTGCAGGTCACGGTCTCCGGCAAGACCTGCAGTCACTGCTGACATGGTCCACACGCCCGTCAGCGCCTTCGTCATCGCGAATGGCGATCCCCTGCTACCGCAGGCGATCGAATCGGTCCGCCCCTTCGTAGACGAAGTCGTCGTTCTCGACACGAGCGCCGCAAACTTCCCCGAGTGCAACGACGAAAACGGCTTCATGGCCGACTTCTCGATGGCTCGCAACAGGGCGCTCGACCGATGCGCGTATTCGACGGCCCTCTGGTTTGACAGCGACGATGTCGTCGTCGGGTTGGAAAACCTCCAGGCCATCATCGCAGCGGCCAAGGACGAGGCTTCGGGTCGTGAGTGGTGCATCATCGCCCCGTACGAGTACGAGCGAGTAGGTGACCGCTGCGTGAGCTTGCAAGCGCGAGAGCGCATCGTATCGGACAAGTCCAAGTTCATCTGGCGGAAGCCGGTCCACGAGGTCCTGCTGCCGCGCCATGGTGTGGAGTGCCTCAACCTCGAGGTCCCCAGCCTTGTCTGGAAGCATCAGCGCGCTCAGTCCGTGCCTAGCGAACGCAACCTCCGCATCATGCGCAGGTACGTGGCGAGCTTCGCTGCAGCCGAAAAGTCTCTGCCGATCCAGGTTCGATACGACTACGGGATGGAACTGGCGAAGGCCGGTAGTCACATCGAAGCCATCGAGCACCTGACGCAGTACGTCCACGAGAGCAACTGGGACGACGCTCGAGTGCTGGCCTGCCTGCAGATGGTGCAGATGTACTCGTTCTACCCGGGCCGGCAGGATGATGCGCGGAAGTGCGCCGAGAAGGCCATCTCGATCAAGCCAGACTGGTGCGAGGGCCACTTCGCCATGGCGAAACTCGCGTACAAGCAGCGAGATTACGCGGCGACCGTCGAGCATGCCGAGCGAGGCATTGGTTGCCCCACGACGCAGACGACCATCAACGTCAACCCGCAGGACCGGCTCATCAACATCCCCAAGATGCTGGCCGATTCGCTGAGTCATCTCGGTCGCAACTCGGAGGCCCACCGTGCCTACGCGCTGGCTCTCGATGCGACGCCTGACGACCCCAACCTGAGAACGCTTCATCGGATCACGGCGCCAGCGTTTGGGGCGCCCGCAGAACAGTACCATCACCCGTAGCAAGCATGCCTCCGGCCGCCGTAAGGCGAGCGGCCGGGCCGGCAAGACAGCACATCGCCCTCATGCCCACGAGCGCCAAGGCCGCGCTCGTCACGGCAAGACAGCACCCGGCCGCATGCCTGGCTTGCCAGGTAACAGGACACGTCCATGCCTCTCTCTCCCGAGCAGATCGCCGAAATCCAGGAAGCCCTCGTCCCCGCCCTCGAAGCCAAGATGCAGGAGACGATCGTCTCTGCGCTCGGCAGGCCACTGAACGACGCGATTTCGAAGCGGCTTGGTCAATTCGAGAAGACGTTTGGCGGAACGGTCGAGTCCTCAATCTCCAAGGCCATCGAGGGACTCAAGGCGCAGACCCCGGCTCCCCAGGGGGACGGCAACCAACGTCAGCAGGACCCGAAGGACCCCAACGCGGTGGCCCTGAAGACGGTCGAGACCAAGCTCGCGGACGCCCTAGCCCGCCTGGACGATGCCGACCGCCGCGTCGCGGCTGAGCGATCCAAGAACCGAAACACGAGCCTGACCGACACGGTCAAGGACCACCTCGCCAAACTCGGCATCGTGGATCCCGTCGCTCAGCGCCTTGCCGTCTCTCACCTCGTGCTCGCCGACAAGCGCGTGCAGTACGAGAGCGACGAGGACGACGCCCGCCCGCTTTTCGTGGGCGAGGACGGCGCTCCCGTGGACCTCTCGACCGGCCTGAAGAAGTGGTCGACGTCGCCCGAGGCGAAGCACTTCCTCCCCGCGATCGGTGCTCGAGGTTCGGGTGCAAACCCTCCTCAGCGTTCGCAACTCGCTCCGATTGGTCAGAAACTCTCAGTGGAACAGCAACGCGAAGCCGTGGGCAATGCGCTCGCGGATGCGCTCAACGCATCACGGTAAAAACGTCCTCTCGGCACCCGAGAGGTTTTGAAAGGAACCCGCCATGGGCGCCGAGAATCTCTCTTCCGTATTTCAGGCTCTGTCGTTCATTCTCGACCCCGAGATGGAGCGCCAGTGGAATCGCACGACCTACTTCATGGGCATGCTCAATGCCACGAAGGGGTCCGTCTCCGAGGGCGGCGGCAAGTCCGTCAACTTCGACACCGAGTTCACGGGTGCCACTGCACAGACCGTGGCCGAGGGTTCCGACGTTCTGGCGGCCGAGTACGCCAGCGACGTCAACGTGCCCGCGGTGTTCCCGTGGTGCCACTACCGTACGTCGTTCCAGGTCAGCGAGACCGAGGTCGACGCGGCGGCAACGAGCGTCGGCACGGCCAGCGCCCTCATCGACCTGTTCGGTGAGCGCATCCTGAACGCGTCCGCCGTCCTCGCGCAGCGCATCGAGAACGACGCGCTCGTCGGTACCGGTGTCGACGCGAGCGGCAACCCAGCCCTCATCGGCATCTACGGCGGCGCGCTCACGGCGACTGGTGCGTACGGCGGGATCAACGCCGCGACGTACCCGGAGTGGGCGTCGAACGTCGTATCGAACGGCGGGACCCCCCGCGCGCTCACGGCCGACCTCCTCGAGCAGGGTGACCAGGACATCTTCACGGCGTCCTCGCTGCCGTGGAACGCCGTCATGACGTCGGCCGGGGTCCTCCGCAAGTACATCGGGCTCTTCACGAACCCGACTGCGCCCATGACCCGCATGAACGACGGCGCTGGCCAGCCGGCGTACGGCCTGAGCACGGCTCTCAATGCGCAGTCGCAGCAGATCGACGCGTTCTTCAAGGGCAAGCCGCTCATCCGGAACCCGCTGAACCCGACCGGCCAGCTCGCGCTGCTCAACACGAACAAGATCAAGGTCAAGTACCTGCCGCGCCGCCTGTCGGGAGCGGACATCGATTTCATGCGCAAGATCGGCCTCGAGGGGTCGAGCGGTGGCATGGCGCCGATTCAGGCGACTGGCATTCCGGCCCGTCTCGCGGTGCTCGCGAAGACCGGCGACTCGTACAAGGTATCGATGAAGGTGTCGCTCGCGATGTCCGTCGTCCGCCGGAACGCTTGCGCCGTCATTACGGACATCAGCGAGACGTGATCCCGCTCGGTCGGCCCACATGGGTACGGCCGGGCCAATGGAGTAATTCATGACCCAGCCTATGTTTGCCGACCATATCCTCCCTCCCATCGCCAAGTCGATTCCGGAGGACCCCGACGTCTACGAAGCCCGACGCCGCGACATGACCTTGTGGGAGAACCCCACGGACAAGGAGGTCAGGATGCGGATGTACGTCGGGCTCGAGGGCGCCCCCCGACAGAAGTACACGCCGGCGGAACGTCTCAGCGTGTGGCGTGAATACATCATCGGGCCGCACAAGACCGAGATGATCCCGTCCAACATGGACCGGGGCATCCAGGACATCCGGTGCGCTCACTATGAGTGCGCCCTCAAGTCCCGTGAGTGCAAGAGCCCCGACCACCCGCACACGATCGTCGCCGGCCTCGGCCCGCGCCTGATCAACCGAGGGATGCGTAGCGTGCCGCTCTTGGCCCCGGCCCTCGACGACAATCGCGCCGCCCTCGAGGAGCGCCAGAAGACGGTCGACCAGTTGAAACTGCAGCAACTCACGGTGGCCGACCAGTTGGCTGCCGAAAAGGCTCAGCTCGCCGCGCTGCTCGCCGAGAAGAACAAGGTCGCCGCCACCCTGGCTGCCCTGAACGACGAAATCGACGCCGTGACCGCTCCGCCTCCTGCGGGCAACAAGGCGCCGAAGAAGAACGACTAACTGCCGTCATCGTGGCGGCGCTCACATACACATCACGGAGATTTCCATGGGCATCGCCACCCCCGTCACTTCCCTTCGTTTCTACCTCGAGGACGACACCGCTACCACGGGCACCAGCGCCGGCAGCGGTGAAGACCTCACTCCGCAGTTCACCGCCGGCTCTGTGGCCGAGGCGCAGACGCTCGCAGCCGTCTGGTCGCAGCTCTTCCAGCGTTCCTGCCGGCTCGTGCAGGTCGGAGCCACCCCGCCGTACACCCCGCTCTATGCGCCGTGTACGTCGTGTCTGACCATCGCAACGCCGTACGTTCCCGGTATCGGGTACTGAGAGGCTAGAGCCTAATGGCGGCGACAAGCGAGGCCCAAAAGGTCAAGTATCGCCACTACTTAGGCTTTTCGCCCACGTTCAAACAGGCGGACCCGCGGCTCGAAAATGCGGCCCTCTCTATCTGCGCCATCGCGGACGGCGGCTCTCAGCCAGACAACTCCAGCCAGTTGGCAATGTTCGTCATTCTGGGACAACTGGACGAGGTCGAAAAGAGGCTGAGGGAACTGTGGGTACAGCAGCAGGTCGTGGGCCAAGGCAACGTCAAGCTCGACGTGGCCCGGGGCACGGCGATGCTCAGGTCTGAAGGCCGCCGGCTCGTCAATGGGCTGGCGGCCCTTCTCAGCACCTCCCCTCGCCGCGACATCTTCGGCCCAGCAACCATCAACGCGGAAGGCGATGCCTTCTACGACACCCCCGGCGCATCCGGAACAGGACAGTCATGGTGACCGCGAATCACGCAATGAGCGGCAGTGGCGGAAGCTACTGCTGCCGTTGCTCATCGGCGATGGGCGAGGCCGTAAAGGTTCAGCCCACCATTGTTGACGGCTCCGTTTATTGTCCCAGGTGTTTTTGTTGGTGGCGGATGAACCAGAACACCGGCGAAGGCTTCCAGGGAGCCAACCGGTTCAACGCGACGCAGGCTGCTGCGTGCAAGTGCCAGTTCTGCGGGTGGACGGTCATCAGTTTCGGCGCGCGACCTGGCGAGCGCCTTCGCTGTACCCACTGCAGCAGGCCTGGCTGCATCAAGATCCCGCTTGAGGAGGGGATGTTCACGAAGGTCGAGCGCGAGGCCATCGCGGACGCCGCTCGAGCGGGAGAGAAGCTCCTTCCGAGGATGCGTCGCACGGGCTGACCGATGCAGTTCCGCGAATCGATCCTGCCCGGCCTCGAGGCAGCGGACCGCGTCACCGCCATTCTTGATCTCGCACCAGTCCAGGCGGCTGTCGTCACACGCAAGTGGTCTCGCGGCCAGATGAAACGCGGGACGCCGGGCGAGACTGAAGTACGACTTCCTGAATGGATCACCGTCAAAGCGATGTCCGTGAGAGAGATCGCGCAGTCCGGCGGTAGGTTCGAGGTGGGGGACCTGAAGCTCGGGCCTCTGCGTCCAAAGTTCGGGTACGGCGGCTTCACCCTCGAGGAACTCGACCCGAGCGTGAGCGACGGCTACGACGACGAATCGGCCGAGTACTTCTACAGGGTCCGCCAGACGCACCGCGAAGGCGCTGGCTACTCGGGCCATTACCATCTCATCGAGATCAGGCGCGACGACCCGCTCGAGATGTGGGCCATCGTCCGACGCCACCTAGAGCCCTCGGACATTCCTCACGAGGAAGTCTGATGGCTTACAGCAGCATCTCGGCAGCTATCCACCAGATCAAGAAGGATGTCGCCAAGACTGAGCGCAAACTACAAGACGCGATCACAAAGGCAGCTCGGCAGACGCGGGACTACGTGGCGCGCGAGAAGGTTCCTGTAGCCTTCAAGGAACTGCAGAACTCGCTCTACGTGCGCGACGTGCAGCCAGGCTGGTCTGAGGTCGTGGCGGATGCTCCGCACGCCGAGACGGTCGAAGTCGGGGCGCGGCCGCACATGCCGCCATTGGATCCCATCATCGCGTGGGTTCAGTTGCGTGGGCTTCAGGGTCTGACGCCGAAGGGGAACGTGAGGCGCCCCAAGGCTTGGCGCCTAGCTCCTGCCAGACTGGTGGCCCAAGAGCTTCACGGGCGTCTCGGTGGCTCCTACGGGGCCGCCGTGTGGCGTGCGCGAGAGTTCTCCAAGATCGGCGCTGGGAAGTTGACAGGAGCCGCCGGGGTGCCAGCCATGGCCGACCCCGAAACGGTCCGGATCGCTCGCCGTATCCAGCATTTCATAGCAAAAAACGGCACACGACCCCATCGATACATGATGACCAGCATGACGCAGGCCGGCCAATACCTTGACCAGTTCGCCCGTGCCGCCATTCCAACTGCACCAGGATCCTGAGAGGTAGACCGCTGTGGACTTCGAGCTTGAGGCGCAACCATCGACTCCCGCCGCCTATCAGGTGGGCGCACAGAAGGCTCCCGACCTCGTCCAGCAATGGTGCGACGATTGGAATCTGGCGGCCAAGTCGCAGAACGTCAACGCTCGGCTCCGAAGCTACACGAAGGTCCGCCCGAACGGGATGAACTCGACGCTGCAGTTGATCCTCGACGCCCCTGGTCATCACGTGAAGCACTCCCTTCGCACGAACGCCACTCGCGAACTTTGCAAGGACGCGACGCTGTCACTCATCATGAGCGTCGGACTCCCGAAGGTTGCCTGCGACTAGCGGTCTAAGACGGACATGGCCATCCAGCGCGTCTCCATCGGCAAGGCGTGCGCAAACGCACTTGCTCGGTGGCTGAAGACGTCGCTGACGGAAGATGTCAGGGTCTTCGACCACTGGCCGGCTTCCTCCAGGCTGAAGGGTAGAGCGGTCACCGTTGTCCGTGTTTCGACTCGAGAGAAGGACGATTCGTTCGGGTTCTACCAGCAGTCGGGCCGAACGAACCTGAGCCCAAAATCGGCGTCGATCGCGTTCAAGTTTGGCGATATCACCCAGCCTCTACAGCTTGATGCGTGGGCTGATTCAGAGGATGGCCGTGATGATCTGATCGCTCAGCTTGACGATGTGCTTTGGGCAGGCGTCCCTCAGACCATGAACACGCCCAACGGGCCACAGACGTTCACAGGCAACCCGTTCAGGGACGGCCTACTGCTACAGCTCGAGGACGGGTTCGAAGGCAATACCGTCGACATCGTATTCGATGACGTACACATCCACGATGATGCCGAGAGCATCGAGAGGCGCGAATACCGCGCCACATGGACTGGCCCCGCAGTTGCCAGTTACGCGGTTACCCGCACCGTCCCGCGCATGGTCCAGGCCGAACTGAAGGCCGAGATCACCGAAAAGCCTGTAGTGATGCCACCGTCGCCACCGTATTCGACCGTGACGCTGACCCTCAACCCAACGCCGCCCCCGGCCGTGACCGTCACGCTGGGCACCTCCGACAGTTAGGACGACACCATGGGACTCTTCATCACGTCGGACCCCGGGCCGCTTCGTGGCGTATTCGCACAGAGCGTGCCGCCGCCCGCAGTCATCACCCCTGCCGGTACCAGCACCAGCGTCATCGTCGGGCAGTTCCCGTGGGGACCGCCCGAGCAACTGACGTACCCTGGAGATTTCGGGACCTTCGGACAGACGTACGCGCCGAAGGGAATGACGCGTACCGGATCGGCATGGCTGTCGGTCATCCGCAAAGGCTTCCCGGTCCTCGGCGCCGTCAGGGTCGCGGACACGAGCGGCGGCGCGATTGCTACGACGACCCTGGTGTCGTCTTCGCCCGAGAACCTCGTCACCATCCCGGCGCTCTATCAGGGCAGCCAGGGCAACTCGATCATCGCGACCGTGGGCGCCGCGTCCGACGGCAACGCCAACCACTGGAACCTGATCGTTTCGGTGTCTAGTGCGTCGGGTACGACGAGCGAGCTGTACCAGAACAACAACGTGTCCGGGTTGGGGCCCAACGTCCTGCCGAACACGACAAACTCGGTACTGATCGGTACGCCGACCTTCCTGAACTCCGGCAACCCGGTCCCAGGCAACTACGTCCTCGGCAGCGCGACGCCTGGTGCGGATGGCACGGTCACCGCGAACATGTACGTCGGCACGCCCGGCACCGACGACCTCGGGTTCTCGCTGCTCGAGTCGGACGACACGATCGACTTCGTGTTCACCGACGACCCCGGCAACACATTCCGTCCGACGGTCAACCAGGGGCTCACGGCGCACGCGATCCTCACGAGCGACCGCATCGGCTGCCTCAACGGCAACTCGGGCAACACGGCCGCTCAGGCGCAGACGGACGTGGCGAACTACCGGTCCATCAACGTCGGCTACGTCGACCCGTGGGCCTACATCTCGGATGACACGGACGAGACCATCCGGAACTGCCCGTCGTCCTGCTGGATGGCCAGCGTCGGTTCGCAGATCCCCCCGTCGCTCTCCATCTCAGCACGCATGCAGGCCGTCACGGGACTGCTGCAGGGAATCTCGAAGCTCGAGGCCAACCGCGGAGCCTTCCGGTCCCAGAACACGCAGGCTGGCATCGCCACGCTCATTCCCGGGCAGAACGGTGGCTTCACCTTCGAGGCTGGCGTCAACACTTCGGGCGTCCCTGGCCAGACGAACATCACTCGCACCCGGATGGGCATCTACATCGCGGAGTCGGCGACAGAATCCTGGTACCCGTACATCGACGCGCCGAACGTCCCCTTCTTCCAGCAAGATCTGGTCAACAGCCTGCAGGCCTTCCTGCAGACGTTGAAGGGCAACGCCACCATCAACCCGGCCGCGTTGCCGTACATCCTGAACTTCGGGATCGCCCCCATTGCTGCATCGAACACGGCAGCGTCTCTGGCAAACGGCGACTTCACCGTTGCCACGCAGGTCCAGATCGGATCGAACATGTCGCGCATCTTTTTGTCGATGCAGTACGGGGAAACCGTGGTTGTGAGCGTAGCCTGAACAAAACCCCGTAAACGGGAAAGGATAAGACCATGGGCGAGCCGTTTATCAGGGGCAGAAACACAACCTTCAAGCTCTACTTCAACAACCAGCCGTTCGTCGTGAAGGTCAAGACGTGGTCGATCGAAGAGATCGCCGTCGAGGTGACCGATCAGGTGAACGGTGAGCAGCGCGCTCGGTTCGACATCGTCACCGACGGCTTCAAGCTCATGACGGACTGCTACGACGATTCGTCGTCGAACATCCTCACGAACATCATCGCACAGATCACGGCCGCCGACGCCATCAACCCGGCGCTTCCGTTCTCTGGCGGCGTGCTCTTCCAGTACAACGACGGGCTCACGAAGGGGGCGTTCACGATGAACGGCGCCGTCCGTACGCCCATGAAGGTCGCAAGCGGTGGCCGTACCGAGGCAATTGAGCACACGGTCGGCGCACGGTTCACTCAGTTCGCGAGCGCCCCAGCGGCGTAAGCCAGGAGTCTCATGTCGGAACTGTCGCAGATCCATCTCCGCCTGAAGGGCATGTCTGGGCGGGCCATTCGGTACAGGCCCCTGTCGGCGTCCGAGGTGGACGCCATCGAGGTCGCCGAGGAGCGGGCGATTGCCGGCAACAAGGACACGTTGGTGTCCGAGGTTCGCCGCAACATCGCGATGACGGGCCTTTGCTCGATGATCAAGGCAGTGTCCGAGCCGTGTACGCCGGAAAAACTTGCTGGGCGTCCGGCGTCCGAGGGGGTCCCCGAGATCGCGCCAGCCAAGTGGCGATCGGTTGATGGCATGGTGCTCAAGCTCGAGTTTGCGACCCTGTTCAACGCCAGGGACACGGCAGCGCTCGTGAAGTTGTACCACGCCGAGCACTCCATCTCCGCTGACGAGGTCGAGAGCTTGTTTGCGGGAAAAGTCAGCGTGCTCGAGGACTGAGCGGGCGCTACTGGGAACTGACCCTCAGTCGGCTGCAAGAGGCCGCGGTGCTCTGCAGGTACGGGCATCAGGACTTCTATCGCATCATGGGGCGCGACCCGGCGAAGTCGCCCCTAAGCCGCATCGAGCGTAGCATCTTCGCGCGGTGCTTGGCAGAACTTTGGAATAACGAGGTCAAAGCGAACCCGGCATCAGAACTTGGGGCGCCTCCTCCAAACGACTAAATCATAGGGAGGATCGCTATGGCAGCCCCGATACTCCCGAGCGCAACCTTCGCCGAGACGGCCTTCATTGACGCCGTAACGGCCGCACGCCCTTCCACCCTGCAGTGGTTCAACGCGGGTGGTGTGTGGTCACGGCTGCCGACGATGTTCCGCGCGCAGGTATTGCTCAACCTGTCGCGCTTAGGAGATGAGGTCCAGGCCGCCAGGCTGAAGACCTCGACGGGTCCAGCCCTCCGCACGCTCGCGGCAAGCGAGTTCCAGTGCGTGCTCCCACCGACCCCGCAGACGGCGCTAGCGTCGTTGCTCCTGGTGAGGCCCAACGCGAACGCCGGAGCGGGGACTATTCCTTCGGGCACGACTTTCGTCAAGAAGGCGAACCCGCTGGCCGTGCCGCTGCCCATCGCGGCGGCGACGTATACGACCCAGCAGGCCGTCTACATGCCCGAGAGCGGCCCCGTGTCGCTCTCCACGACGCTCCGCTTGGTCGCCACGGCACCCGGCGCTGCGGCCAACCTACCCTCATTCAGCGGCTACGCTGGCGGCGGCATCATCGCCCCCGCTCAGCCGCTCTTCGACCCGACGCTGCTCCCCTTCTCGGCGGACACGTCGGGCCTTTCGTGTACCTCGGGTGGGGGATCTTCGGGGCTTCCGGACCCGGTTCTTGCTGCGGCTGCCAAGGCGTACGCCATCGGGCTCTTCGGCCCCAACGCAGCGGCCGCGGTTGCCGGTATGTACTCGACGCAGTCCGTCCGGCACTTCGCCCTCTTCCCAGCAAGCGCATACACACCGTTCGGGCAGGCATTCATCGCCGACGAGAGCTGGGGGTCGTCTCCTGCGTGGCATGCTCAAGTCGCCCAGGGTCTTACGGACTCATGGATCGGCTTCGGGGACCGGATCCACGTGGGCGGCGTACTGAATCAGCAGATTGCGGTAGCGTCGCAAGTGGTGCTGAACTCCACCGACGATCTCAACGACACCTCGGACATCGATGCCAACATCCGGACGGCCGCAGAGTCCTACTTCAACGACCGACCAGACTGGTACCGGTGGCGGCTCGGATCGCTTCAGGCGATGATCGGCGCTGCAGACTCTCGCATCCAGCGCTGCTCAAGCGTGGTGGTGTCGGACGCCATCAGCGGCAACCCGCTCCCGGAGCCGCTCAACGTGTTCGGGCTTACGCAGATTCCGTGGCTCGTACATTACTGGCTCACGGACAGTAATTGCAACACAACATACCTGCCTCCGTCCTCCTAGCTCATGTCCATTGTCTATGAGGTCGTACTAGCCCTAAAGACCGAAGGGGAGCTTGGCGTCAAGCTTGGACAGGTACATGCGAAGGCCGAACTCGCGAACGCGAGCATCAGCCGTGTCGGCGACGCGGTGGAACGCGCGGGAGACCGTGCAGCTACGGCGTTTGCGTCGGTCCGAGACAGGGTCTTCGGGCTCGCCGAGGGGCTGGCCAAGGTAGGGCTCGCGGCAGGCCTTGCTGCAGCCACGTATGGCGTCGTGGCGCTCAATTCGAAGCTCGAGCAGACACAGATCAGTCTTGCCGCGATCTTCACGGGCCAGGGTCTGTCGAAGACGTTCGAGCTTGGGATGGTGGGTGCGCGCGATCAACTCAACAAGATGAAGGAAGACGTCAAGATCCTTCCAGGGGATCTTGGACAACTCGCCAACATCATGAAAACCATTGCATCGCCCGCAGCGCAGGCCGGCGCGAAGGCTGACGATATCCGGAAGCTCGCGGGTAAGGGCATGCTCTACGGCATGGGCCTCCAGGGGCTTGATGAGGGTATGGTCGCGCGCGAGCTGGCGCTTATGCTCTCCGGCCGTGTGGGCGCCCACAACGTCATTGCGATGCGACTAGGTCTCTCCGGATCGCAGGCCGGGTCCTTCAAGGACATGACGCCTGAGAAGCGGCTTGAGACCATCAACAAGGCCCTCGATACACAGATCGGCGGCTCGGCGGACGCTTTCGGCAAGTCGTGGATGGCCGTCATCACGACCGTCAAGAGCAACCTGAAGTACAACATCCTCGCACCACTGACTCAACCGCTTTTTGAGCATATCAAAGCGGACATGACGAAGATCAACGGATACTTCGACACCCACAAGGACAAGATCGACGACGTCGTTCGTGTGGTCGGTGAGAAGTTGGCCGGAGCCTGGGACAATGTCGTCGAGGTGGTCGGCAGGATCGAACCCATCTTCGCCAGAATCTTCCGGTGGGTGGAAGATTTGGATGCCGACAAGTTGCGCTCTATCGGCCTGAAGGCCATGGAGATCAGCATGATCGCCCAGATGGCCCCGTCGGCCATCCGCGCTGGAGCAAGCCTCGCAGGGAAGGCTCTCGCGTCTGGAGGCGGGGGTGCTATCGCAGGCGAGGCTGGAGGCCTTGCGGCGGCCCTTGGAGCAGGCACCGCATCACTTCCCGTGCTCGCGGCAGCCACCATCGCGCTCGCTGGTGTCGCCATCGCTAGCGCCGGGGCAGTCGACGTTCTGTCTGACACCACCAGCGAGTATCACGACCTAGCGGTCACGCACGTGGACTCCATCAGGGATAGCTTCGTCGAGATGGGCAAGGCGGCCGATACAATGCTGGTCGCCATGAAGCCGTCCATCGACACGATCGGCGAGATG
>Ga0187874_10001487_pt1 | contig 20889 bp, 31 predicted proteins | sample June2016WEW_16_1_3_FD_132993 | JGI IMG/M metagenome (GOLD analysis project Ga0187874, IMG submission 132993) | Peatland microbial communities from SPRUCE experiment site at the Marcell Experimental Forest, Minnesota, USA - June2016WEW_16_150 | ecosystem: Environmental > Terrestrial > Soil >... | reverse complement strand
GTGTCGTAGAAGTCCTCGCGTGGGTAAGGGTACATCTCGCTCTCGCAGTTCGGGCAGAGCATCGCGTCTGAGTTTTCTCCACCATCGAACTCCGAATGGTTACACTCGGGGCAGACCCATTCACTGCGAGCAACCTTGCTGACCTTCTCACCCCTCTGGTAGATCGTTTTCCACCCCGGTACCTTGGTACGGTCCATCTCTTTCGTGTCACGGTTGTACTCAGTGTGCTCGCCCGGATCGCCCTGCTCGGATTCGCCGTCGTACTTGAAGCCGGGGTACTCCTTTTCAATGAGAGGCTTGGCCTCGTCGCTTAGCTCTGGCTCCCAATCCCCGAACGACCAGTAGACCTTTTTCTCGGTCTTGTTCACCCACATATCACCGTAGCTGCCATCCGCGTCACCGAAGATGTCATCGAGCGTGCGATCCTCGCGAGCATCGCTCACGCTGGACTCTTCTGTCTCGAATGTGATGGTGGGCGGCGAGATACCATCTGGCAGGCTCGGGCCGTAGGCGATGGTGATGTGCGGTGAGTATTTGTCGCGAGTGTACTCCCCGACCTCTAGACCCCTATCCTCGGCCTTGTCCACTAGCGCTTCATGGTGGTCCTGTAGAGACTCACCCTCTACGAGCAGCACGATAGGGTGCAACCCTTCTTTGCTCTTTTCTTTGCTCGGAGGAAACTCCTTGATGCCCTTGACGGTGACCGCATGACGCTCATGAGTCCAGTCATCATCTCGATGCTCACCAGCACCTTCTCCCTGCAAGAACAACATGGTGATGTGATACTCATCCACATCCTCAAGCTCCGTGCCTTCGGGCCACTTCTGATCGTGTACCCATTGGTTTATCTCAACCCCGGCTTGGCTAGGAACACCTGCACCAATGTGCATCTCATCTTTCTTGAAACTACTCTCACGGAATCCTCCAAGGGGTTCCCCAAACTCTTTCGTTTCCCAATCATCTACCATTTCCCGATGCTCGGGCTTTGGCTCAACGTTATGCTTGCCCAATACACCGTTGTAATCATCTGTATGATCAATGCTAACGTGAGGTAGGTTGTCGGGATCGCGCAATGAAAAGTACCGACCCTTCTCTCGTATCGGTGCATTCCATGGAATCTCATGTAGGTTACCAACTAGAACAGGTTGACCCGACGCACGTTCAGTTCTTTCACCAAATTTCATCGGTTGACCACCCATGGTCACAAACTTTGCATAAGGTTGATACTCAGGATTTATGGTTTCAGCAATTCCTTCGTGACACTCGGGCCTAAAGCAGTTTCCCATCAACTCACCCTCGCGACGGAGGTCGCCTAGAGTCTGAGGTTCGCGGATAGTCCACCCGTTGCCAAAGTCATGTACGGGCACCGACATATCTGGCTGACCGTGTTCTTGCTCTAACCCTTCCGCTCGACGTAGCTGCTGAGTTCGAGTTTCTGTCGCCATCTTAGTCTGCGTGGGCTCGGGGCTAAGCTTCTTGAGTCTCCACTGGTCGATGCGCTCATTCTGAATGGCCTTCACCCTTTGTTCCGTTGGATTGAGTGTGTACGCCCTCTCGGATGGAGTCATCTCGATGTCGCTCTTATCCCAAGCCGCCGCCTTAGCTTCGAGAGTCAGCATAGGGTTTCAGTCGTGACGTATGATGGAAACGAACGTCTGTTTCGCGACGTTTTCGATGAGGCCAGTAGGGAGGCGGAAGTTACCTGCGGAAGCTGATCCATATTTAGCTTTCAGTTTACCATACAGGACGGGGTAGGTCGCCTGCGCCACTTCCTGCCCGGAGCACGTCAGGAACCCCGTAGGAGGCGCTGCGGCTTCTCCACCGTAGAGCAACACAGTGCCGATGGGGACAAAGAAGCTCTGCTGGGCCAATACGAGGTCGGTGAGGGCAACGACTTCATCCGCAACGTGTTCAACACCCCGACCCGTGATGGCGTCGAAGGTGTAGTTGGTGAGGGCGATGTTTGGTTCGCCGCCTTCTGCGGTGATGAGATATGGGCCTTCTTCGACCCATGCTTTGACCTGTCCGTTAGTGTCCGTGAGCAGTTTGTTCGAGATTTCCGCCCCGGACTCCGTTTCGTAGACTTTGATCGGGTTGCCATCGCGTCGTTTGATTTCGACTTTGGCTTCATGGACAGGGACAACGACCTTGACCGCGACTTTTTCGACCGTTTCGACTTCAACGAGCGACTGGACGACTATAGGGATTTGGACGCGAGATGCACTCATCGTCTATTACGTCCGAGAACCCCGGTGATTTGATCCCTCAGTGATGTTTGCGATGCCATAGGTCGGCTGCTACCAGCATGGTCACGCCGTTGAATACAGCGAGTCCGAGTGGCGTTACAGTCAGTGAGAGGAATTCTCTGAGTAACTCATGCGTGTCCTATCAAGCTGAGGACCACATACAAGAGTGTGGCTATGGTCGCAAGCGCTGCGATCTGTCGTGTCTGTAGTCCAACAATGGCTTTTTTCTCTGCTGTCGCGGCATTGAGGCTGATCTTGAGCGCTTCTAGCGCATCAGCCGTACGACCGATGGAGCCATTGATGATCTTGAAATGCTCGTCATATCCATCGAGACGTGCCTCAACAAGGGCTTCATATCTCGCCCGCTTTTCAGCCGCCACGATTTCTCTATCGCGCTCTCCGGCAGCTAATACCCGTGCTCGTTCGACCCGCTCAAGCTCAAGTTGTGTTGCAACATCCGCTACGTTTGACTCACTCATCGTCTATTATTGTGCGCTCGACGTACAAAGCTCAAGTGGCGTATAAAGCTAGGTCACTATGACAAGCGTACCTACAGTCTCGGATGTCATCTTCAAGCGTCTTGGCGTCCTTGTGGACACGGGTGCCAGTAATGGCAACCCGCTTCACTTCTTCGCTCGGTCCTTGAGGAACTTGAGAGCAGCGTCCTTGCTCTCGACCTTCTTCCAGCCGGTTTCCTTCCAGCCGTGGTCAGGTGGCCGTGCGATCCAGAAGCCAGATTGCACCCTCACACCGTTCTTGTACGTCCAGAACTCATGGAACTCGATGGTCCCAAGGATCTTGGTGTGCGCAGAGTGTTTGCCCGCTTTGGGCTTCTGCTCGCGGACGGTCCACCGTTGAGGGGCGACTTCTACTAGATACACTCTAGGGCTGCCAGGACGTGCCGCGAGGCTGGTTGTCAGGATTGTCCGGGTCGAGCGGCCAGCACTCGTTGCGTAGGTCGTACGGGATCGGTAGACCTAGCTCTTTGAGCGCCCAATAGGTTGACAGCTTCGCCTCCTGCTGGACAAGAGTGCGAATGGCAAGCTCGTAGTTGTAGGCACGAATCTCTTGGAACTCGTCCAGGGAGACTACCTCGGAGCCGTCGATGGTGAGACTGATGTCCAAGTCGTCCTCGTCGTACTCGCAGGCGCACTCGTCGCAGTCGCAGTAGGCGGGAGCCTCATCTTCAACGTCCTCGCGAGTCGTGGCGAAGTAGTTGACTAGCTCCAACATGGTCTTGCTCTCTTCGTGGCGACCGCACAGTTCATCGAACGCAGCGGTACCGGGCCTCTCCTGTTCGCAGGCATAGTCTAGAAGCTCTAGACGGTTCTCAAGGGTGGTTTTGATGTCTTGGATAGCGGTCATAGCTGTACCTTAGCAGGGGTTCCCGTGCTTGTCAAGCTCAGGCGACATCTTGTTGCCGACCACGACGTGATAGCTGAGGATCGTGGCCTTGTTGACGTTGCCGCCGTTGCGGAAGTGTTCGCCCTTCTCGGTCGTGACCGTGAATGGGAGGTTCAGATGGCTCGCCGCCTCGATGGTCGCGATGACCTTGGCGATAGCATCGGCCCGACCACCTGTGGGCGAGAACTCATAGCGTCGATCCTCCATCAGCTAGACTCCGCCACCAACTCGTTGAAGAACCGCGAGCGGAGGCCGGTGCCTCCACACGTCAGGCATGGGTGGCCGTCAAGCTCGTTGCGCGTGCCCTCGCAATCGCCGCAGACGTGTTCGCAGGAGTCCTTGGGAGCCAACCCTGTCTCATGCCCGCAGATGTCAAGCGAGGATCTTCGCCTGTCTCGTAGAACGCTTCTGCCATGCGCTTCGCCTCGTCCAAGTCCTTGTACGAGCCAAGCCGTTTCTTGACACCATCCTTGTCGCGCACCTGGACGAACCATCGGTTACGCTTGCTGTTCCAACTGATACCCGTGATGCCGCTCTTGTTGTCGGGGTGAAGGCATCCCGACTGTTTGCGCACGGCGTGGCCCTTGAGAGCGATAGCTCGCGCTACCACGGGGTCGAGCTTTTCCTTGTGCCGTTTGACTCCGCGTGAACGATCCGCGTTCGCCCGACGCTGAATGACCTTGCGCGGGATCGCCATCTGTAGACGGAAGTCACTGGCGGCTATCCCGGCGTCGGCTGCGTCCTCGTACACACCCAAGTAGACGTGCTTGCCATCGACTTTGACGCTCGCGAGCCACTTGCCGTGAGTCTTACTCCACGTAACGCCTCGAAAGCCAGAACGCATTATCCCAACTCCCTCGCAACTCCTACTGCGCCGGTCGGGTATCCCGCTTGGCTGAACCCCAACGCGCGTACGCCTTCGCCCGTGATGTCAATGGCCCGTCCTGTCCAGCTAGCCGGTCCCCAATCGCAGTGAAGCAGGCGGGCAGTGCGCCCATCGACCGTGACCTTGAACCAGTGGCCTAGAGTACGGTCGTCGCGGATGGCGATGCAGGGCCGCTCGGTGGTCCCTCCATCTGCGGTCTGTCCTGGGCCTTCGGCGGGGTAGCCGAACGTCGATGTCGCCCCGGCTACCTCGAAAGAGGGCTGACTCCGGTGGTGATGACGACGCGGTTTGGGCGCGTGGTGGAAGAACGGCGCGAACGCGACTGTGGCGATGAGCTTCACAAGCATCCGCACAGAGTATCAAGCTCTGTGCAGGTTGTCAAGTCCTTCGTGTCGTGGTGGCTGATCCGTAAGGTGGGATGTCCGGGCGAGCGATGAGGTCGGCGGGCCAGTGCCACGCCTTGACCCCGTGCGGTTCGTTCGGCCCATTGTTGGCGGCAGGACCGGGGTAGTAGACTTCGACCAACCCCGTGCTCGGGTGGGTGCCTTCGACCTGGCCGATGCTGTTGGCTGGTACCGCCTTGGGATCGCCTCCGTTGAGGCCGACCCATTGGCCGATGTCGTCCTGCTTGAGTTGCACCATGTCGCCTTCATTGAACGGGGACTTCTCCGCCGCTACGTGCGAGAAGGTACCCCCGGCGTTCTGGATCGGGTTGAGGGGCGACTGCGGCTTCTGACCGGGCACTGATACCGGGTTCATGGCGGGCATGTTCTCAGGATTGGCCGGGTACGGTGGCAGTGCGGGACTCGGTTCGGGAGCTTGGCCCGGAGGCATACCCTGGCCCACGGCCTGCGGTACCTGTGGAGGCTGCATGAGCATCGGTGACGCCCCTGGCGGGACCATCCCTCCTGCGCCGGGGTATTCACCCTGCTGGATGCGCTGGGCCGCTGGGCCTTCTGGCGTGCCTTCGGCGGTAGCTGGCTGTTCGGTCCACCCTTCCGGTATCTGTTCCATCTCCTGCGGCACTGATCGAGCCGCCCAATAGAGCGCGAGTACGTGCGCGCACGGGCGACCCTCGAAGCGCTTCCACTGACGGGTGCGTCCCCACGCGAACTGACCCCAATCGCATTCGCAGTTCCACCGCGAGATGGATTCCGATTCCGGGTTGGCGTCCTTCTTGATGTTGACCTCGTAAGTGCCGTGGTCGCCTTCCACGATGCCCTGAATCTCGTCGGCGTGATTGGCCTGAACGTGAACTTTGCCCGACTGGATCAACCGAACCGCCTTGGACTCAACGTCTGAGTAGTCGGCGGTCTTGTGTTCATGGGTGAAAGTGAACATCTGGCGCTCTAGGCCGTGCTCCTCAAGCATGCCGCTCACGTACTGTTCAGCAAACCACTGATCGTCGTGGGAGCCACCCACCAGTTGAAGCGTGTAGAACCCCGGCTGAGGTTCGACCCAGGTAGCCGTGGTCGCACCTACCTTGGTGGTGTGCGGAGGCAGGTGAGGCAAGTCCGACCCGATGTACGAGCGAACGTAGTCCTCGAACCAGACCTCATCATCCTGGGTCATAGTGATCTTCCAATCTAGCATTTGTTGCTCTTCCGTCTATTACATGAAGGATGAGCAGGCTGCACATTGGCGTAGCAGTGCAAACCTTCCTTGCTCAAGGGTATCACATGGTCTACGTGAAACCACGCTTCGCCTTTCGCTATGCGTTCTAGCGCTTCGGGTGCGTTCTTGTCGATGAACTGCTCGCAGATTCCGCACATGCCGCCGTGCATCTCGTAGACCGTATCCCGTTCTACCTGCTCAATAAACGCATTGTGTTCGCGAGCACGACGAGTATTGCTGCTTCTATGATTGTCAGCGCGAGCCTTCTCCGGGTTGTTAGTTGCCCATTTTCGTTTAGCCTTTAGATTCTGCTCACGGATGCGTTCACGGTTTTTGTCACAATAGCGTTTTTTGACTTCGTTCCTTCTTTTGCGATGGTTGGTTTCCCAACGCTTAGAGGACGCCCTCGCCTTGGTACGATTTTTACGTTGCCAATCACACTTATACACACGATTTGCCTCTCGACACTCGTCGCAACGACATCCACTTACGTAGGTTCTGTATTCACCGTGGTTCATTGGATTCCGGTTCTATCGGAGGAATGCCCGAATCCCTCACTGGAATATCTTCTTCGGCTACACTATCGTAGAGAGCGCGCTGATTTCCATTCCAAGCACGCTTGTATGCCTCATTCAAATCTTCATGGCTTTCCGTCACATCCAGCCACACATCGCCCTCTGCTATCCAAGCGCCCACGTATTTCCCAGGCTGAGATAGCTCGCGCAGGTGGTGCTGGATGTACGCTTCGATGTCGTGCGGTGTCACCGTCTGCAACGAGATGCGTTCCTCGCTACTCTTGTCGGGCGCAAACCCGTAACGGGCTGTCGGCTCTTCGCCTGCGAGGTTGAGGGTAATACCACCTTCCATGACGCCGGTAAAGATGCGCTCCACCAGTTCGTGCAGTGAGGTAGACCCCATGTGATAGAACTCGTATTCAGTAAGTGGCTTGAGATCCTTTACAAACGTGGCAGGATTGTAACCTTCGTCACCCTGGTAGGCCCGCGCCCATTCTCGCCCGGAGTCTGAATACCCACCCATGTCGATAGGCTGGTCAGGGTAGTGCTCCTGTAGCTTGTCCATCATCCAGGTAGCGATCCCTTTGCGCTTGTATGGCTCATGCGTGCGTAGCATCAGCACACCCGGAGGGAACGGGTTTTCTTCATCACCCGTAGTGTACTGTAGGTGGCCTACCTCGCCCTGAGTGGGGTGTATGGCGTGAAGTGTCGGCACCAAGAACTCACCACTATCGTCACCCTTCTCCATGGTGTGTTCGGGTTTGAGTTCGTTGATGAACTGCTCGTCGTACGGCATCGCCACAACCTGCCATGTGCTGAGCACGCGGTCGTGCTCGCCTAGCTCTTCTTCCAGGGATTTGATCGCCATTTTCAGAGGCAGGGCGTGCTTGTTACTCATCTGTGCCATTTCGCGGTATTCGCGGAGCAGGATTTCAAGTTCATCCCTTGGCCTTAGATCGCGTGCATGCCCGCCGTAGCCCGCCTGCTTATCCTGGCGTTCGAGAATGTCGAGCACGTTCTGCCCGTGGCCGAACCCTGGCTCTGCGGTGTTGAGTTCTTCCTGCCGACGCGAAGGTGCCATTTCGAGGCGAGGGTCGATGCTCTGAATCTGAGCTTGCTGCTGTGGGTTGAGGCTGCGCCCTGCGCCGAACTGCCACACTTTGCCCTCTTTGATCGCGAAGGCGCTGCCTGGTACTGTCTGTAGTCCCTGCGATTTTGCCTCCATGTTGTAGCGCATGTGCGGAGGCTTCAAGTCCTTGGTCGGCCACGTCCACATTGAGCCGTCTGTGAATAGCAGACCCTTGCCTTCCGGGTGAATAGCCCGGTCGTATTCCAGGCGATGAGCAGAGGTCTTGGTAGAGGCGATGTACTCACCGCTCTCCTGTGCGATCTGTGGCAGGAGGCCACGCTGTGCGAGGAACTTGTAGACGATGTTGCTCTCGGCGGTGTCACCCTTCCCCGCCTGCATGTCACGCCTGCGACGACGGTGAATGGCGTGCCAGAAGTCCACCGCCTTTTTCGGCTCATAGCGCAGCAGTCGCTCCATCTTGTCAGCCATCTGCAACGCCCAGGAGTAGAAGCCATTCTCTTCTGACTCGATGTCGTGGATACGCTGCTTCTCGGGAGCCACGATCCATTTGTTGTTGTCAATGTCGTATGCGCTGCGCAGCCCTGGTCGGTAGATGTCATGCGGCTTGACACCCTCGGGGATCACGAACGCCTGTAGAGGGTACGGGGTACCCGGCATGTAGTGCTCGTCAAGCTGTGACACCATGAGGCCGATCATCTCAGCCCTGCTCCACTCGGGGAACTTCTCACTGTCTACGAACAGGCTGACATCCGCGTCACTGTCGTCGCTGTACTGGTAAGTGGTGAGCGAGCCAGTGAAACAGAGTGTGAGCCACTGCTCCGGGTTGGTGTAACCTGCCTGATCCAGCGTCGAGTAGATCGACTTCTTGATCCAGTGGGCGTGCTTCGGCTTGAGCACCGGGTGCCCTGAACCAGCTTTCTCCCACACGCGGGGATCAAGCGTGTCGTGGATCGGGTCTAGGACGTTAGCTACCTGGCTGAGCATCGGCGTATTCCTGAGCGCGCTGTAGGAGAGCTTCGCGGTCATTGAGTTTCGGATCGTCTACCACGTCATCTGTTAGCTGGCGCAGAATGGTGCCGATCTGCGGGCCTGCCTTTATGCCAAGGCCCATAATGTCGTTACCGTTGACAGCTAGCGCGGACTGAGTGGTGGGAGCACCCTGCTGTCGCTCGTTTTCGATGAGTTGGCGCATCTGTTCCACATTGTCTGTGCTCTCGGTGCCCTTGCCCTCCCCATCGCATTCACGCAGTGTGAGTAGGTCGTCGGCGTGCTGGCCGTTCTGCTGTAGGAACTTGCGTGCCCCCTTCGGTTTCTCGAAGTTGCCGAACATGTGGGCGTTGATGAGTGAGTGAATGCGGCGCATGTTCTCCACCGGGTAGTTGAAGGTCTGACGCAGGCGGGCCTCGGCCATGTTCGCGCCCAAGGCTGCGTGGTCCGCGCCCCAATTCTCGGCACGCTGCCACTTACCCCCAGGAGCGAGTTCTGCGTCTAGGTGCTGCGGACGTGGGTAGTAGTGAGCCACACCGTGACCGTCGAACCACTGCGACCCCGGCTTGCCGATGTCGTGAAGCAACGCAGCGAGGCGCATGTCAGGGTTAGGTGTGATTCGCGCCATGTTGTCGAGCACCTGTAGTGAGTGGTCGCCAAGGGAGTAGTTGTGGTGTGGATTGTGCTGGTCGAAGTCGTAGTTCTCCGCAAGCTCCGGGAATAGGTGGTGAAGCACGCCAGTTTCCTGCGCGAGTCGTACCGCCCGTGCCGGGTTTGCGCTCACCATCAGTTTCTCTAGCTGGACCCGTAGGGCGTCCGGTGACTCATGGTCGAGCATGTGCGCGGATTCACCCATCTCGGCCCTCGTCTTCTCATCCGGCTCTAGGCCGAAGCGCGAGGTAGCGGTGAGCGCACGCATAAGCCTCGTCGGATCCTCCTTGAATGACTTCGGGTGAGTGGTGCGAAGCACGCCACGGCTGATGTCGCCTGAGCCGTCGAATGGGTCAATGAGTTGACCGCTGTTGAGGTCCACGGCCATGCTGTTCGCGGTGAAGTCACGGCGTTCCAGATCCTTCTCGATAGGTAGGTTCGGGTCGGCGCTGATTTTCACATCAGCGCGTTTGCCACCCTCGTAGTCGTCTTTGCGTGGAAGCGCAATCTCTACCTCTTTGCCGTGCGTGTGGTAGACGTAGATGCCGAACCTCGAACCGCGCATGTCAACCTGTCCAGGGAGTGACGTAAGGATTCGGTGAACCTCCTCGCTAGGTAGACCACCAACCAGCAAGTCAATGTCCTTGGGTTGACGTTGTAGGAGGGCATCGCGGACCGCACCGCCCACCACATATACGTGACCGCCAGCAGCACCAAGAGCTTGATACGCCTTCCACGCCGCAGGGTCAGCAGACGCGAGTGTGCGGATGTACTGCCCGACATCCTCCGATGCGAGCTTGACCTTCTTCTGTCCTGTGTTTTCATAGTCCACTCCTGTTACCTCCAACGTTGGATGACTCCAATACCACAATTGTACCATGTGGTAGTTCGTGTAGGGGATCGATGTTTTGGTCGTGATGACCATCTTGCCGCCAGGTTCATAGTAGCCCTCCACTATACCACCCGGCGTGAACTCGCCTTGCACGTCCGCTGTTTTCTGGCCGGGGTGCCCGACTTCGATTTCGTCTTTTTCGACATCGTAGACGAACGGGATCGGCGCTTGCAAGATGTCCTTGCCTTCCTGACCAGCGATCTTGAGCCATAGTCCCGGCTGTGCCTCAAGCAGTCCCACTCGGGATAGGAGGCGTTCCTCCTCCGGGCTGTCAGCACCGGCTTTGAGGCTCGGGAAGTGGAGCGCGATGCGACGGAGCATGGCCTCGTTCATGGCGTCCTCACGAACCGCTGAGTGAACCACGATGACTCTCGGCACGTCGCTGTCGAGCTTGACCACGCCGAAGCCGACAAGCTGTCCGTTGAGATAGCCGCCGTAGACCCGGAACTGCTTGTCGTTGAAGCCCCACCAGCCACCGTATTCGGCGTAGTCTGGTGCGCGAGCAGCCTCCTTGACACTGGCGAGCGGCTGCACGGTCATAGAGTCCTTACGGAAGCTCACTGAACCCACCCTCAACCTCGGAATGACAGTTGCCACAGAGCAGAATACACTTCTTTGCCTCTACCCGCGCTGCCTCAATTCCAGGTCCATGTTGATTCACATGAAACTCCTTTGTCGTACGATCCCGATGGTGGAAATGAAAAGCGCCCAGGTATCTATCGTATCCGCAAATAACACACTTGCCCCCATGCTCCTTGACAAGCGTTTCCTTACGTCGTTTATTCCAATTGCGAGCGTGCATGCTAGCGCAAGATTGGCAACGATAACGCATTGTCCCATCGCCTCGAAGAACGAACTTTCCAATGCCATGCCGCTTACATTCCCCCGTCGCCATACGCCCATCTTCGCTAATATCCCAAATTGGCACACGACGGCCTGGACTACCGCCTTTGTAATGTCCGCGAATGAATCGCACAGGTTGTCCTTTGACATGACCCCTTGAAACGTTTGTCTTGGTTGCGATAGGAGCCATTTTCCCACAACCACACTCACATAAGCTATCCATAGTAATTACCGATGAGTTTCGTGTCATAATATAGCCGGTTGCTTACTCCAACGGAGAACTTGAAGGTTCACTGTTCATCGGGCGTAGCTGTAGCGGCTCGTCCAGCCCTTCGATTGTCGGGAAGTGACCATCGTCCAGTTCACCATGATCGTGCTCGTCGTCGTGTGAGTCCATGTGCATGACCCACTGCATGTAGTCGGGTAGGTGCTCTCCGCAGTGCGGGCATGTCAACTCACCCTGCGGAGTGCCTTCGTACTGTGATGGAACTTCACCCTTGTCAGGGTTGCCCTTGTCGTAGATGTCCAGAGTCTCTTTGTTCTTGAGCTTGTCCATCATGTTCCCGCCGCCAGGGAACTCGGCTATACGGTAGCCAAAGTCCCTTGCCCATTCCTCAAGTCCTTCTCGGACTCGGGAGCTAGTGCGCGGAAGGAAGACCTCACGTCCTCTAGTAGTAAATCGGCCAAGCGCGTGAAAGAACGGATGCTCACCAATCTGGACCCCGGCTTTCCATCCAAACCAGTAAGACTTCTTAGGGCCAAAGTCATCACCGAAGGATTCTCCGTTTCCTCGCACCAGTCCTCCCCATCCCCAACCCACACTCTTGCCGTATTCTTCGAGTCGCTTGGCGAGTCCGCGTATTGCGATGTTACTCTCAGCACGCCAAATCGCTGTCCCTCCCGCAACGTTGACGACACCAGCGGCGCTAGGCCCACCGTCGTCCGCAGCGACACCGGAATGCTCTCGGAGTTCGTCGTGATTATGAAAAGGTGATACATGTAGCTGTCCGTTTCCAAAGAACCATCTGTACTCATGTTCGTCGGGAGCCTCCTGGGTTAGTAGTAGATCATTGAGTGCGTCATGGAAATACTTCTGGCTGTAGTCCTCCTCCTTCTGCGGCGTGTCTCCGGGGTAGGCGTCCCCTCCTAGTCCTGCGCCACCACCTGCCGCGTCAGCCGTTCGTGGTGGGAGCTTCTGCTCAAGGGCCAGATCCGCCCTCTTACCGAAGAGTGTCGCACGCGGATTTTCCGGATCTTCTTTCACCCGGAAGCCCTTGTAGAGCGGGTGATCTGCGCGTGTGTAAACGACCGGCCCAGGCCGGTGTTCTTGGTGATCCTGTGGTGGCTCCCACGGTTCGTCCTCGCCGTCCTGCGGGATCTGCGCCCGCTTGTCAGTAGGCTCGTAAGCGTACTGGTCCCCGGTGAGGTCGATGATGTACTGCTTGTCCGGTGAGGCCCAAAAGTAGTGGCCTCCCTTCTGCCCGACGTGTCCGCCTAGCTTGCCCTGTAGCCACTTGGATGTGACGTAGCACTGACCCGCAGCAGAGCACGGGTGGCCCTGAAAGTCAGGGTGCCGCGTGTCGTCCGCCCACGCCTGCTCTGCGGCGTTGCGGAAGTGCTGTAGTTTCTCTTGGCTGACGCTGTGTGGGTCGAATACGCTCATCCATCTATTACCCCTCAGAACGGTAGGTCGTCCTCAGCCACAGCAGGCGTGTTGCTTGTCGGGTTCATGAACGGGTTGTTGAACTTGACCCTCTCAAGCAAGTGGGTGCTGCCCTGCGAGCGGAATGAGGCCACCCCGCGAAGTTCGCGACCCTTGGAGTTCTGCCACGGCGTGAGGGGCATCTCTTTGACGTACACGTCGGCCTCGCTGGTGCGATAGTTGAGCAGCACCAGGATGCCCAGGATACCCTTGAGGCCCATTTCCTCGGCCTGCTTGTTCTTGGCTTCCTTCTCGTACGTGCGGCCTGGAATGAAGCGGTGGTGGGTAGCGTCATAGCCGATGGTCTTGACCTCTAGACCCCATTCCTTCGTCGCGCCGTCAAGCGGTGAGGCTTCGGTAGCGCCGCCCTGGTGCCACCACACGATAGGTCCGTACCCTGGCAGGCTTCCCAGGTGCTCGATGACATCCTCCCCAATCTGAGCCTGCTCCTGCAAGCTCAAGCCGATGCGCGTGGTGCCGCCTGGACTGAATCCCGGCTTGTAAGTCTCTTCGGTCGGTTCGTAGCGTTCCTGCTGAAATTTGTCCTCGTTGTACTGAGCCTGCTCATCACTGGCACCATGCCACGGAAGGTCTTCCATCAGGTCGTGTGACTGTTTGCACTTCGCATTCGGGCAGGTGTAGTAGCCGCCACCGTTCGCGACTACGGTCTGCTGTGTCTCGGGTGACAGGTGAAAGTTGCACTGCGGGTTGTAGCACTTCTTGTACCCGCCGTTGACAAGCGCTTCGGCTTCTTCGGGCGTCTGAGCTTTGACGCCGGATCCCGGTTCAAGTAGCATGGCGGGCGACTGTCGCTTCTGCCGTACGAATCACAGGCTCGTCGCACCACTCACATACAGCCAAGGCTGGACCTTGGCGCACAGCAGGAAGAGCTACCAGATGGCGGACTGGCTGCTCTTTCTTCTTCTGACTGGCCTCACAGCACTCGCAGACTGCGCCTACGTCACTCGGCATTCTGGTTGTCCATCTGGTTCTTGATTAGCTTCTCTTGGAGAAGCGAGTCGTGGAGAAGTGTGAGTAGGTGACCGATGTGGCCCTGACAGATCAGCGCCCACTTTTCGTCCTCGGACTGCTGATAAATGGCCGGGTAAATGAGTCTCTGCCCATCTTTCTCATCCTCCTGCACCGTGATGACGACGAAGGCTTTCGCCTTACCAAGAGCCTCGATAGCCTCGGCGGTGATGTTGACCGGCGTGTCCTCCTCTGGCTCTGCGGGAACCTCGACTCCTGTCGGGGTAGGCACAGGGACGACCTTAGCCGCCTCGGGCTGCGCCGTTTCTTGACCCAAGACCTCTTGGATGAACGCATCCGCCAAGCCTTTCAGTCTATTCACCTTGTCTGGATCTTTCTCTGGCATGTCTGCTCCCTCCACTAGATCGAAGTGCTCCTCCCAGGTCCAGCAGTTCTGTGCTCCGTTGTAGGACCAGTGGTCATGATCCCACTCTATCAGAACTTGCGGGTACCCGTGCTCGTCGGCACGATGGTTGCGGACCCATCCCTCGTTGCCCGTGCATGAGAAGCCCTTGTAGAGAGCGGGATCGATCCCGTCCCTGAGCCTGACGCGCGAGTTGATCGGGATTCTGTACGTTGTGTCCATCAACCATTATGTCTCGGAAGTTTGATCCTTATCTGGCTCTGGTGCTGTCTCCTCTGCCTCAGCCTCAACCGGAGGTGGTGGTGTGAGTAGGTTGCCAATGCGTCCCAACGGCATCCTGACTTCACGCCCTGCACGCACTGCGGCCTGTCCAAGCGCGTTCGTGGTGCGGATGGAGAAGTGGCCGAAGAAGAACGCCGCTGCGCCTAGCTCCCATGAGGTAGCCAAGCCAAGGGCGATGCTTCCAAGCCAAAGGCTCGCGAGGGTCACGTCACACAGCCCGCCCCACACGAAGCCAAGTAGGTACTGCGTGAAGAAGGCCGGAAAGCCCTTGATGATGTCTCCGACTGATGGTTCGTTCTCGTTCATGTCTGCCTTTCTATCCTCGTAGGTATCTGTAGATGGAGTCTCGAAGGTCTGAGAGTTCGTCCCACAGTGAGCTTCGATGCTCGAAGGGTGGTGACTGCACGATGTCGTTGAGGACATTGTACCACGCCTCAAGCTCACGTTCGGAGGGTCCGTCGTACACGGCCTGCTTCTGAGGGAACGCCGTCGCTGGCTCGGGTAGGCTGACGCGCGGTGGAACCGGGTCGCCTATCGGCACTGGCGGGTTGTAGAAGGGACTTCCCGCGTGCCTGTGCGGGATGTGGTCACTCATTCTCTAGCTCGATTCCATCCTCGTCCTCGTCGTCAAGCAGACCCAGGTAGCCCGCGAGCATGATCTTCGAGCGATTGAGCCGACGAGACAACGCCGACTCCCTCGACGTAGGCGTGCTGTGACGGAACGCTTCGATCAAGTCCTCTGCCTGCGACTTGACGTGCGAGTCCGCGATCACCAGCAGCGCCTCATGCAAGTGGTGACGGATGACCGCTATTGGTTCCGTAGGGTCGGGAAGATTGTCCTCTGTTTCGCTCATGGCATCACATTCTCCGGCCAGCGTTCAGCCTGATGTTGTGCATGTTCGTTATCCCGTTGCTCAGCCAAGCGGTGACGCTCAATTCTTGCCTCTCTGCCTGTCGCTATGTACTCGCCACCCTCGTCACGTACAAGGATAGGTTTCTCAGGACATATCCGGTTGAGATGCGACAACGGTTCTCCGCACCAACAAGTTCTCATGACTCACCCTCGATACCGCTCAATGAGTTCATCAGCCCACTGTAGCAGATCCTCGACCCGTTGACCCTTGGGATGATTGGTCGTCCACAACTCAAGATTCTCGATGCGGTTGTCAGACCGATTACCCTTCTTGTGATGTACTGTCTCGTCCGGAAGAAGTGCGCGACCAAGATGTTCTGCCATGACCAGCCGATGCTCAAGAATCTGACCCTTAGAATCCGCATTGGGATGACCATGAGCCTTGACTTCTCGGTATCCGTCTTTAGTGCTCCATCCTCCCGAACCGTCTGTAATCGGTTCTCGCCCGCGATGGAGAGGACGCCGCTTACGGCCCTTGATCTTCTGATAGTAGTGACCACTACACAGTCCCTTGCAACGAACGGGGTGATCGCATCCTGGAAATGAACACTCCACATATATTACGCCGTAGAACCGAAGTGAAACCTAAAGGTTCGGTCGGATCCGGTAGATCGCTGTCATCAAAGGTATCCGTAGAAGTCGCCTCCGACATACTCGATCACCCCTCTTCCCCACACGTCGCCGTTCTCTTCGGCCTTCTTCTTCTCGTAGGGAGCCTCAACGCGCTCATTGAAGTCGCGCAGGGCACCCACCAGTGCAGCTTTGCACTCGGCAAGATCCTGGTAGTGAATCCCTCCCGTGCGGGAGAGCTTTTCGTCCAGGTACATCGCTAGCTGGCTAGTGACGCAGAAGGTAAGCTCTCCCACATTCTCAGGGATGCGACCGTCTACCAACTCCTCCTTTATCTCCGGGGCTACGTAGGGCATCAGACCAACCTCATCTCGTTATGACATAACCGACAAAGCCATTCAACGATCAGGGGTTGCGTATAGTCCGTATGATGACCCTCGATGACGCCCTTGCCAGGAAGGGGTTCATTATTCCAGCCCTCGTAACGACCACAATCTTCACAGACTGTTGGACGAACTATCTCCCCTCTGCGAATAGCGCGATTCAGTATCACCCTAGCGCGCTCCCTCTCAGGGAAACGCTTCCTAGTGTTTCGCATATACTCGGCTACCTTCTCAGGGTTAGCCTTCATCCATCGTCTTTGGGAAGCTGTCTCTGGCATCAGTAGTTAGTCACTCCTAAAGGGACGCCGTGCGCCACCTGAATGTCTTTGGCTGCGACTGCGCGCAGGCTCGGGTAGTGGACAATCTCTAGGTTGCGCAAGCGACCGTAGAATGTCTCCAACCTCGCACCGCGTGAACGCTGCCATCCGGGTAGGACGCAGATTGCTTCGACGCCCTCCTTGTGGATCAGGAGCAAGTCTTCTGAGAGAAGTTCCTCCCAGGTCCGTCCGGTCGCTGACTCAGTACCCAACGGGCACGCCATCAGTTTCGCGACCTCCTCGGGCCGGTTGAGGTCTACCGGCAGCACAACCTTCTTGCCCCTTGCGAGCAAGTCCTTCTCAGCGTCTAGGAACGCTGGAACGTTGTACTGCGGAATGTGACTCATTGGCCCTGCGACGTACAGTATGTTTGCTTTCATGACTACCTCCTATAGTAGCAGGAGTGCGTTAGCGCACGCCAGCATGATTGTTGCAACGCCTACCTTGTAGTTGGCTTCCGTGAAGGCCACCACTCCGATCCCGGCGAACGCTACCACCGCGATGTACGTGAGTGCGATCCTCACTGGTAGTCACCTACAAGTCTTACGAGCGCATCAGATAGAGTCTCCTCCACTTTCTCATGGGCCACGTAGTGAACCCATGGGCTGATGCGATTGCCACGCTCCACGAAGGCGTACACTGGACGCCCAATCGAGTTCGCGTACCAAATCTCCATCGATGTACCGGGGCTGCCGATGGTGCAGTCGGCCAAGACAGCCTGCGACCGTTTGATGTCGTTGAGGTCGCCTTCGACAATCTCCTCTGAGAGAGCAGCCATGTCGAGGTTGTCTCGGTCACGGAAGTCGGCCCGCACGAACGGGTCCAGAACCTCCCATCCGTAGTCGTCCAGGTAGGTTGTTGCCACCTTGCGGTAGTTGTCCGCTGAAATGTGTCCTGCGAGATAGACGGTTGGTCTAGGATCGGCTGCTACGGCCTGTAGGTGCGGCACGTCTGAGGGTAGCACTTGGAACTGGAAGTCCCGTAGGTCGTCCTCAAGCCTCTCGCTCAACTGGCGCTCAATCTGCTCCCGCGTCATTCCGGGGAACCTCATGAATAGGTCGTGCTCCGCCTGGGTGCTCATGCGTGCTCCTTGAGTTCGTTTTTCCTCTTCCGCTTCGCGAGCTTCGTGAGGTTCCTTTGCGCTACGTCGTCTAGTGTAGCACCAAGTTCCGTCGTGAGCAGAGCGAGGTACCACTGCACGTCGCCAAGCTCCTCAAGGATCTTCTCCCGCCGCTCGAACGTGATGATCCCATCGTTGCGGTACGCCTTCTTCAAGTCGTCCGCAACCTCCCCGGCCTCGCCTGTGAGTCCGAGAGCGCAGTAGACCACGCCAGGAATGCCTCCCGGCTCGCCTACGCCCTTGCCGTCGCCCTGTGAGAAGGTGCCCCATGTGGCAGTCTCCTCAGCCTTGCGCTGATACTCGTTGAGGTTCATAGTCGATCATCCGTTCCGATTTTCCGAATGGTGAACGCCAGGAGGCAGATGCAGTGCCATCCGGCGTGGGCCATGTGATGCAGCCCTGAGTAGAGCGAGTGTCCCTCGTCGTCCGTCGAGTCGATCACTTGCTGCCACGCATCGTTGGGGTCCGCGCCCTGCTCGACCAACTCGTTGACTACGCCTTCGCCGTCGCGTTCCTCCCCGGCCCAAAAGAGCAGTAGGTGCCGCTGTAGAGCGTCGTATGACGAACTCCACGTATAGCCGCTGAGGTAGTTGCCCCGACTGTACTTCTTGCGTCCATGTCCATAGACCTTGGCAATCTCCATGAGGGCTTTCGGACAAGCATCGCCTATCGATGCGAGCTTGAGTCCCTTTTCCCCTCCTGTGTCGGGGTCTACCCCGCGTACTTGATCACTCGCCATTCTCTTCTGCCTTTCTCTTCTCGTAGGATTGACGGCCCATGAAACGACCTGGCTCGTATTCTACCAGATCGCACTCTGACTTCCTGGCATGCTTGCGCCCGCAGCGTTTGCACCAGGCAACGCCACGGGGTTTCTTGCCCTCCATGGTGACAGGCGTGACCTCGAAGTCACCTGCTGGCTTGATGCCCATCTCAGGTATCCGAGATGCTTAGCAGGACGTTCGGATGATGCTGCGCGACTCGGAGAGCCGCTTCCTCAAACTCCTCACGCGCGACGGGACTCAGAGTCTCACCAGTCGTGTCATACAGGACGATGCAGACGGCGTTCTTCTTCTGCTGGTACGTCTGCTCGTCAGCCTTCCTCTTCTTTGCTCTAGCGCCCATGACGCCCTTTCGACTCTACTACGCTTTGTGGCCTTCCAGCCACCCGATGAACTACACTATAGCACCCTTGTCAAGTGCTCAGCGGTACTGTTCGTCCCTCCACAGAAGAACGCCCTTGCCCTTCGTCTTGACGTAGGTTGCGTTCTCGATCCTGAACGTGCCATCGGCGTGAACGACCGCCGTGGAGAAGCCCTGTTGCCAGTCGGGAGCGACCGTGTAGTTCGGCCACTGCCTGCCCTTGTACGGCTTCTGATCGATTTTGCAGAGGCAGCCTGCCTCGGCAGCCGTCAGTGTCGTCGTGCCGCCGTCGATGTCGTGGCGAGTTTTGTAGATGAGTGACTGACGGTGGGTGTGACCCACGATGCAGGAGTAACCGAGGTAGTCGAGCGTAGCGAGAGCCGACACGCCTGATCCCTGTCGGGCGATCCAGCCGTGGCGCACAGCCAAGTGGTCGCTGAGGTTGATCTGCGCCATGTCATACGGACCCGAAGGATCTACGTACTCGATGCCCAACTCGTCCAAGCGAAGCAAGTGAGGGATCGAGAGCACGGGCGGGCCATCCTCGTCCGGGGTGTCCGCCTGCTTGACGCCGTAGAGCGACCGCACTGCTGGCTTGTCGAGCAGGATGTTGCGCATGCGCTCATCGTGGTTGCCTGCAAGTTTGCGGATGCGCGCATTCGGGGCAGCCTGACGTACGCCGCGTAGGTTGTCGTAGCCGGTCTGGATACACTCGTTGACCGTGGCTCCGTTCTCCGGGTCTAGCCTGTGACGGCTGATGTCCGGAAAGTCCACAGTGTCACCGAGGCTGACAATCTCGTCGGGCTGGTTCTGTTCGAGCCAGCCGCAGAGTAGGTAGTGCAGGTTCTCGTCCGCGAACGGCTCCTGCTGGTCGCCTATGATGGCGACAAGGTGTGATCCCTCTGTCGGGAGACTGCGCTGCGGCGCTTTCCACCCATCGCTACGGGCCGGGAAGATGAACGAGTCCACGTTGCGCTTGAGGCGGAGCTTCGCCTGGTGGTACGTGACCGGACCCTCTTGGCTCGGGCCATCCCACTCGTTGATGACTGCGCCCTCGATGTCCCACTCGGCGGGATCAAGGCCACGTTCTTCAAGCATGGTGTCCGGGTCATCGAGCTTGACCCCGACCTGGCGGGGAGTCGTGACCTCTGCTGTGCCCTTCTCTACCTTCACGCCCGGTCGGAGTGGGGAGTTAGACGGCGGGGCTAGGCCGTTACGCTTGCGGAACCTCCGGATGGAGTCCTTGGTGGTGAGAACACCTTGGGTGCTGAGTGATGAAACGATGCTGCTGTTGGTCTTACCTGCGGCGATGTACTCTCGGACTAGCCTATGAACTTTCGGGTCGTCAAGAGGACTGACGTTACTGCTGTTACTCATGTTATCTCCTTTGTCGGGACTCGGTAACTCTGCTTCAATTCTTTCATGCGCTCGTAACAAGCCTTGCGATACGAAGCCTCCTCAATACTAACACGTCTACCCGACGTAGAGGTATGTTCGTGAAACTCTAGAGCCAAAGTAACTTGCTCCTGCTTGATGCGGACATACGGTTGTATAGATTGCAAGAACGCTGCGGCCTGGTCGCGATACAAATCGAGGCGCTTGCAAACATTCAATTCACGCTTAGGCGAGGCGAGGTAGCCGCCATATGTACGCGCGAGGTCATCAATAATGCCATGATACGTGTTGGATACCTGCACATGCAGTCGGTAAGTGTGCAGAAGTGTTCCAATCGAAGTATGGTAAGGACTTCGATTGATAGATACACAGCCCTCCCCATCGAAGAAACCAGCAAGATAAGCCAGTTCGTAAGACTGCTCAAACTTGCTGATCTTCTGACTTTGGCTCGGTTGACTCATTCTCATCCTTTGGTAGTGGTATCTTGTTGGCCTTGAAATACGCCTTGCGGAGCTTGGCTTCTTCCTCGGGTGTTACACGAAGCGG
>Ga0187874_10001486_pt1 | contig 20915 bp, 12 predicted proteins | sample June2016WEW_16_1_3_FD_132993 | JGI IMG/M metagenome (GOLD analysis project Ga0187874, IMG submission 132993) | Peatland microbial communities from SPRUCE experiment site at the Marcell Experimental Forest, Minnesota, USA - June2016WEW_16_150 | ecosystem: Environmental > Terrestrial > Soil >... | reverse complement strand
TGCCCGCCCGCCGTCGCGCCCCTTCGGGCTGCGGCCCGCAGGCCCGCTGACTGCGTTGCTCGCTCCTCACATACTACCCGGTATGCTCGTCGCTCGCGCCTTGCCAGCGGGCCTGGGGGCCTGAAGCGAAGTGCGTCACTTATTTTGTCACAGGCCCTAAGGTGCTTGAGCGCTGAAAGCGCGGAGCAGCAAAGCCCAAGGTGAAGGAGCATGCGCAGCGTGCTCCGGAACCCTGGGCTTGGAATGGGATTCAGTTAAGCCCTGCAAAGGCGGCGCAGGTTGTGAAATTTCTACATCTCAACACAAGATTGTTTTGCGCTCCTGATCGAAACCGATCTGCAAAAACCTGCTTCGCCCTTGCAGGGCTTTTCAATTCTTGTCTCTGAAGCCCAGGGCTTCCGCCCTGGGCTTTGCTGATCCGCGCTTTCAGCGCTGTGATTCGCCTTAGTTTGACGCGCTTGTCCTTCGGGGCTGGAACCTTCAACGCTGTCACTATATTTTGCGGGACTTAGTAATTGACGACCCTCAGGGTATTGGAAGTATCTTCGGACGACCTTCTCGATCCGCTTTCCGGTTTCCGCAGATCGCCGTACGGGCAATGCTGCTCCCCCGGTCAACAATCTGAAGAGAAACCAGAAACAAGAAGCCCGGAGCCAGACTGGTTTATAAGCTTTTTTCTTCTCGCTTCTGGCTCCCGGCTTCTCACTCCTGTATTCTGTATTTAGAATTCTTTTTTCGTCCGAGGTGTCCCATGCAAAAGACGCTCGTCATGACTATTATGGGAAAAGACCATACCGGTTTAGTGGAATCGTTGGCACGGCTGATATCGGAATGCGGGGGCAATTGGCTGGAGAGCCGGATGTGCCGTCTGGGAGGGGAATTTGCGGGCATTTTGCGAGCAACGGCGCCGGAAGACAGCGAACAGAACCTTATCCATTCGCTTCACGCTCTGCAGTCCAAAGGACTAACTGTAGTAGTCCAGAGGGACGAAACCCTGCCATCCGCTGGGCTGACACGCACGGCGACCCTCAGCCTTGTCGGCCACGACAGGCCCGGAATCATTTACCAGATCTCGGCCGCGTTGGCACATCAGAATATCAATGTCGAGGAATTGGAAACTGAATGTTCCAGCGCGCCGATGTCAGGCGAGAGGATCTTCAGGGCCATGGCCAGACTTCAGATTCCGGAAAGCTGTACCGTGCCGGAACTCCGAAAGGAATTGGAAGAAATAGGAAGTGAATTGATGGTGGATATTACCTTCACGGGAATCTAGAGATAACTCTAGCCCAATCGGTGTCGATACCGATTCAGAGTTACTCGATGCCGGGTTCATTCAGGGACGTTTTCTTTCTCTTACGCTGCAGAGTCAGGCTCAACAGGGGCGGCGTGATCAGCGTTGTTACAATGACCATGATGACAATCGCGGAAAAAGCTGCGTCGTCTATCACCCTGAAATTCCTCCCGATGCTAGCAAAAATAAGGCCGACCTCTCCGCGTGGAATCATTCCTACCCCGATTGTGAGCCTGTCCAGGTGTTTCTCCAGTATTCCAAGCCCGCAGATCTGTTTCCCTAATATCGCAGCAACCGTCAGTCCCGCCGCCAACCCTATGATGGATGGGTTGGCAAACGATTCCAGCCGGACCTGAATACCCATGAACACAAAAAAAATCGGAACCATCAATGTGGAAACAGGCCGGATCAGCTGCTTAATCTGAACTTCCCCTTGGAATCCGCGGAAATGTACTTCCTCTAGAAGAAGTCCGGCCGCAAATGCGCCTACAATGGGAGCAAGGCCAGCCAGATTGGCGAGATAAGCCAAAACAAAGGCAAACACCAGTGAGGACACCATCGCCACGCCGCTTGTTCTGAGCCTGGCAAGTTGTTTCATGATGCGGGGAACAAAAAATACGCCCGCAATCAGTGTCCCGACGAGAAACAAAATCGACATCACGATCGGGCGGAACACGGATCCAAACGCGACCGGCTGTCCCGATTCCGCAGAAGTAACAATTCCGGAGACGACCGCGAGAACGATTAAACCGAGCACATCATCGATTACGGCCGCGCCCAGAATGATCTGCGCCTCCTTCATCTGAAGCTTTCCAAGATCCTTAAAGACGCGCGCAGTAATTCCGACGCTGGTTGCACAGAGAACAGATCCGACAAACAAATGCACGTAGAAAAGGCTGAAACCGGCCGGCACGATGCGCGCAAGCTCGATTGGAATATTCTTGATGAAAAACCAACTTGCTCCAAAGCCCAGGATGAAAGGAGCGATGACTCCCAGGACCGCTACAATGAAAGAAGAAGCGCCGACCTTCATCATTCCCTTGACTGTCGATTCGAGCCCGACTTCGAACAACAGAATGATCACACCGAGCCGGGCAAAGCTGTCCACGGCGATAGGCCAATATCCCTGTATCGGGGTCATGCGCAGCGGTTCAAAAAAGCCCAAACCGGGATTCAGCAGCACCAGGTTGCCCAATAGGATTCCGCCGATTAATTCGCCAAGAACGGAAGGGAGTCCGCAACGCACAGAAATTTCTCCGAACAGTTTGGCGACAACGAGAATCGCAATAACGGCCAGCAGCATCGCAGCAATAGGATCGTCATGGATTTCCATAGAGGAAGCGAAAGCACAACTTCCCCCAAAGACGAGAAGAATGAACAGCAACGGAAGAATGTTTTTCATGACTAGAAAATAGCTCAAAGGAAATTGGAATATCTACGATAATCGGCAATGCGGCTAACGAAGCTCCCTCTCTCGGAAGCGCCCGCGTCCATCCGGCTTTTTAGAACAAAACGGATGCCGTGGTCAACAACCCGGGAAAAAGCCGGCGAGACACCCAATGCCGCATAGCTTTTGCATCAATGCGTATGCACGAGGCCCGAAGGGCGGCAGAGAAATAGCCCCTGCCGTGAGGCCGGGCCTAGCCACTGCCGGCCCTTCGGGCCTCAAATACAAAAAACTATGCCGCATTAGGCGGGACGCCAGCGCTTTCAGTCCAAGGAAATCCGTGGTGTTTTTGACCCCGGCTGGTTATTATTTGTCGCCATAGGTTCACATATAAAAAAATCGGAGCCTCCGTAAAATGACCAAAGAGATGCTCAGCACAAAAGAAGTCGCCGATTACCTCAGCATCAACGAAAAGCAGGTATACCGGCTAATTAAGGAGAAAAGGATCCCTGCCACAAGAATTACAGGAAAATGGCTGTTCCCCAAAGGACTGATCGATGAATGGGTAGTAAACAGCGCGCGAGAAAGCGTCAGTATCCCCAAGAAAACCACATCGGAAAGGCAGGTTGTAATTGCAGGAAGCAACGATATCGCGCTGGAACTCCTGGTTAAAAACACGAACCTGCTGCATCCCGAATACACAGTGTCGATCTCCAATGTCGGGAGCCTTGCCGGATTGATCGCACTCAAGAATGGGAACTGCCACATCGCGGCTTCCCATCTTCTGGACCTGGATACCGGCGAATACAACACCACGTTCATCAAGAAGCACTTCCCGGAACTGAAGGTCGTTATTTTGAATCTGGCCCATAGAGAGCAAGGCTTGATTGTCAAAAAGGGCAATTCTCTCCAGATAAAAACTCTCGGCGACCTGGTGAAGAAAAAAGCAAACTTCGTCAATCGGCAGGAAGGGTCCGGGACACGGGTTTTGCTCGACTACCGACTGAAAGAGAATGGAATCAATGCCGCGGAGATTACGGGTTACGACAAGGTTGCCTATACACACATGGAAGTGGCGCTGGAAGTATTCAGCGGATCGGCGGATGCAGGGGTGGGAATCTATACGGCGGCCAGGCTCCTGGGCCTTGATTTCATCCCTCTGGTAACTGAGCGGTTCGACTTGATTATCCCCTCCGATATCTTCACGGGCGGAACAGTCAAAGCGCTGCGCGAGGTGCTGAGCTCCGATGAATTCAAATCCAATATGGCCCGGATGGGAGGGTATGAAATTCACGACACGGGCAAAATCATGTATGAAAGAGGATAAAACCTGCAGAACTCATTCGGAGGATATTCAATGAAAAACCTGTTCTCTTTTCTGATGCTGTCTGTGGTACTGGCTTGCACCTACGCACAAGACCGCAGCCAAAGGAACAGCTTTTTTGACGGTTCCGAGGCCAAGAGCTTTGCTCTCAAAAGCGTGTCGATCCAGGGCGAAGTGCAGGAGCCAGGCCCGGTTGATTTGTCTCTTCTCCCGCTCCGAAGTGTCGCAATCAAAGAGGTGGCAATGGAAAAGGGAGAGCGCGTGTTTAAGGGAGCGTTTTTTGTCAGCGGCTATTCTCTGTACGACATTCTGAACGGCAAGAAATTTAAAAAGGCTCCGGAGAACACTTTTTCTCCGCCGGTAGATTTGTATGCTGTAGTGGAAAACGACAAAGGCGAAAAAGCTGTATTCAGCTGGGGCGAGATATATTACAGGAACAGTTTCGATATCCTGATAACAAAAACGGTCCAGGCCATCAATCCGGCCCGGTCGAAGACAGTGTGGCCGCTGCCGGAAGCACCTCGCCTGGTTTGCGCGGGCGACCTTTTGAATATCCGTTTTATCAACAATCCGACCAAAATAACGGTGCTGTCCTTTCACGGCCCTGTTCCCAAAGAAAAACCGAAAGATATCTATTCTCCCAATATCAGCATTACAGGTAAGGCTGGTTCATTCACTGTCGCTGACATCGGTTCATCCGTCGAGAAAAGAACCTATTCGGACGTCGGATATGGCCATGGGATGGGGTTCAAGGGAGCACAGAACGTTTCGGGATATCTTCTAAAGGACATCATTGCCGCCAATCTCAAACTCAATCCTGATATGTTGGGCAAATGGATTGCGGTCGCCAGCGCAAAAGATGGCTATCGTTCGGTATTCAGCGCCAGCGAAATCATGAACCGCAGCGACAACCAGGATCTGATTCTGCTCGAGAAAAAAGACTCTCCCGAAAATGGCCGTTATACTTTGTTCCCCACGGGCGATTATTTTGCCGACCGGGATGTAAAGGCCGTGGAAAAGATCGAGCTTCTGGGTGCGGATTAACCCCGATTACGAAATTGGAGATAACGCAATAAAAAGCGCCGAAGGCGCGACGCAGCGCTACAGTTCGAATGATCGGGTAGGCTTTTTCGACCACGAAACACACGAAACATCACGAAAGCTCAATATCTTTTCGTGTATCTCGTGCATTTCGTGGTTGGAGTTTTTCTTTAGACTTTGTGGACGCTGTCCAGTTCGGCATCCGGAACGTCGAACTTAAACGCGCCCGGCCCAAAGGCTTCTTCCGAGAAGAATCTCGGCAACCGGTCGTCTTCCGCTGTAAAGCCGGCGGCTTTGTTGAATTTCCTTTCGATCTCGAGCACTTCCTCACCAAGGTTGCAGATATATTTGTCGTCCAGCTGTTCTCCGGTCAACGCGGAGACCGCTGCCACAACATTTAAGTGCAACCCCGGCCCCGCTTCCATAATCGGCATCGCGATCATCATGCAGAGCCCGAGCGTATCCGCCGCAGCCATCCAGCGCTGCATGAATTGCGATTTGGGCGCCTGCCCGGTCGGAGCGACCGGAACGTAGGTTGGATCGTGCGGACCCGGCAAGACAATGCCGGTCGTGTGATCAGCTCCCTGGGGGGAGGTGGCAAACGTAACGCCCGTGCCTTTCAGAATTCTGGGATCGTACCCGGACAAGCACTGCCCCTTGACGTGAGGAATCCGTTTTACGCCCAGTTTTCCTCCGGTGAACTTCACACCGCAGCCGATCATTCGACCATTTTCAGTCCCCTGTCCGATCTCCTTCGCCAGCTGAAGAGCCGCCTCTCCGTCGCCCCACTTCAATAATCCTGCCTCCATCGCAACGGCAAGCGCGCCGCCGACGTCCATGGTATCAACTCCGGCATCGTTGCAGGCCCGGTTAATCCGCACAATGGTATCCAGATCGCCGATCATACAGTTTGCGCCGATGAGGGCGAGTGTCTCGTATTCGATGCCAGAAGCGATCAACTCTCCCTTTTCATCCGTGTAGATATTCGAACAGCTGATGATGCAGCTATCCATACAGCGATGCGTGGTCTCGGCATTCGGTCTTTTCTTGAGCAATTCTTCCATGTAATCGCCGTCGATTTTGTCCGCCTTATCGAATTGGCCCATCGAGTAATTCTTGGTCGGCAGGGCGCCGGCCATCTGAGTAATCGCCACGATTTGGGGAGTTCCGATCTTCCTCAGACCCTGGCAAAAATGGTCCGAGACTATATGCTTGGTCACCTTGGCCACACCATCCTTCATCTTCTGCTTGTCTTTTACGTCGACTTGATTGACGCCGCCGTCTTCGACAATTGCCGCCTTCAGGTTTTTCGACCCCATCACCGCGCCCAACCCGCCTCTCGCAGCAAACCGCATGTGAAAATCAGGAGTGGTGAACATGATCGCTGCAGCAGTGAGTTTCATATCGCCGGCGGGACCGACCCAGGCGAAGCAGGCCTTGTCACTCCCCTCCTTTTTTAGTTTCTCCAAAAGAGCATAGCTGCCGAGTCCGGCAAGATGAGCTGCTTTCGAAAAACTCACTCCATTTTTATCAATTTTGACCGAGGTAGGCTCTTTTGCCATCCCCTCGAAAATCACTGCCTTGATCCCAAGCCTGGCCAGCTTCTGGCCCATGGCGCCGCCCGAATTGGCCTCTTTGATTCCCTTGGTCATGGGGCTTTTTGCACCGACCGAAATTCTTCCGCTGCAGGGGAATGTGGTTCCCCCCAGAATTCCCGGCGCCCAGATGAGCTTGTTTTCAACTCCCAGGGGATCGCAGGTAGGCGGCACTTCGCGCGCAATAATGGCATCGCTCAGGCCCCTGCCTCCGAACTTTTTCAAAACTTCCGGCACTTCCTCAAACGTTGCGGTTAAGACGGACAGATTAATTCTTAATATTTTAGCCATTGGCGATCCTCATACTAGATGTTGCTATAGATTTCCATCGTTTGGAACAACCTGCTTTGTCGACGATAGCCACACAGCTGCGACCTGCCGTGCGACTATCGCCACGGCAATAAATATAATCGGATTAATACGCTTTTGCCACAAAAACTGGAAAAGCAGTCGTCAGTCGTCAGTGGCCAGAATCTGAGATCCATCCGCTGATTACTGGCGACTGACGACTGGCGACTGGCGACTGGCGACTGGCGACTTTATTCGCCTTGACGGTTTGTTGACGCGCGCGGGATAATGCCACGTTTATGGCCGAATTCTTCCATGTAGTCCCCGCAGACAATTTCATTCAGCTGCTGGGCAGATTTAACAGGCTCTTGTCTGAGCGCGTTCCGCTGGATGCCTCGCTGGGCAGAATTCTATCCAAAGAAGTGGTTTCCCCGGAGGATTTGCCGGAAGGCGCTCGTTCCACTGTAGATGGTTTTGCGGTCCGCGCGGAGGATACCTTCGGCGCCTCCGACTCAATCCCGGCCTTATTGAATCTTGTTGCTGCCGTTCCAATGGGAGTGATGCCCGACTTTACTCTTAATGCGGGAGAAGCGGCTCAGATTCCGACCGGCGGCTTTCTGCCCCGGGGCGCAGATGCCGTGGTGATGGTGGAATACACTAACTCGGCCGGTCCGGATGCAATAGAAATCGCGCGTCCGGTAACGCTCAAAACAAATGTTTTGGAAAAAGGCGAGGACGCTAAAACCGGGGATCCGTTGCTGGCGCCAGGAAGAGCAATGCGCGCTCAGGAGATCGGTTTTTTGGCAGCCCTGGGAATCATGGAGGTTGAGGTCTACAAACGCCCCCGAGTAGCGGTAATCTCCTCCGGCGATGAAGTAGTCCCGATAGAGCAGAGGCCCGAATTGGGCCGGATACGCGACGCAAACGGCCATTCAATTTCCGCGCTCATTCGTTCTTTGGGAGCCGAGCCTCTTGTCTTTGACATCGTACCTGATAATGCGGAAATGCTTGCCGGAACACTCAGGGACGCATTGGCTCAGGCCGACGTGATAACGATCTCCGGCGGCAGTTCTGTGGGCGTCCGCGACTTAATGGTTGAGGTGGTCTCCAGCCTGCCCGGAGTCGAGGTGTTGGCGCACGGTGTGGCAATACGTCCCGGCAAACCGACACTCCTGGCAGACCAGAGGGGAAAAGCAATCATCGGCCTGCCTGGGCACCCGGTGTCGGCCTTGATTGTCGCACAGGTTTTTCTAGCTCCCTTCCTGAGGTATCTTCAGGGGGGTGCGCTAAAAAAAGGTCCGCTTGGGCATCCATTTATGGCTGTGCTGGCCACGTCTGTTCATTCAACAATAGGCCTTGAGGAATTCGTCAGAGTCAGACTTGAGGAAACCGCAGGCCACAGCTATGCTGCACACCCTGTTTTTGGAAAATCCGGCATGCTTTCCACAATGGTCAAGGCTGAAGGCATAATCACAATTCCCATGAATGCAGAGGGATTTTCCAAGGGTGACCTGGTCCAGGTCATCCAGCTATAAAATTGGTTTATGCGTTTGCGCGTTTACGCGTGAACGCGTAAACCCATAAACGGATTTCAATGACTTCAAAACGACAGACTTACCGCAATCTGAAACCTCTGAAAGAAGCCCAGGAGATTTTTTTCTCCCGTTTTCGAAATCTGCTCATGGGGCCGGAAACCGTAACTGTCCGGAAGGCGCTGGGACGGCTGCTGGTGGAACCCGTAAAAGCGAAAAGATCCGTGCCCGCTTATAATGCCGCAGCGGTTGACGGGATGGCCGTTCGTGCCGCCACCACATTCAGCGCGTTTCCAGAGACGCCGGTCTGGCTGCCCATTGGCAGTGAAGCGATCCAGGTCAACACGGGCGATCCCCTCCCGGATGGCGCGGATGCGGTCGTTATGATTGAAAAGGTCGAAATCTCCGGGGACCGTTGTGAAATCCGGGACTCCGTGTATCCCTGGCAGAATGTCCGGAAAACCGGAGAGGACATAGTAAAGGGAGAAATTCTGCTTCCTGCTTGCCATCGAATCCGTTCCTACGATCAGGGAGCATTGCTGGCGGCCGGAATACTCGAGGTGCAGGTCTTTCGCAAGCCTCGCGTGCTCATCATTCCGACTGGCGATGAGATTGTCTCACCCGAAGAGGTCCAGGATCCGGTCCCGCCCGGTGTCATCTTGGAAGTGAATGGGCAGGTCCTGGCATCAATGTCCGCCGAATGCGGGGCTGAAAGTACGCTGGCGCCGACAGTGCCGGACGTCCTGGAAAAAATCAAGGAGGCGGTAAGCTCCGGGCTGGCAGCCGGCTATGACATCGTTCTTACAATCGCGGGATCGTCGGCAGGATCGGAAGACTTCTCTCCGACGGCATTGTCTCAACTGGGGGAATTGCTGGTGCATGGAGTGACGGTGATGCCCGGCAAGCCGACTTTGCTCGCTTCTGTGCAGAGTCACCCCGTCGTAGGAATCCCAGGATATCCTGTCTCCGCCGTTATTTCCTTTCGCGAGTTCGTCCGGCCGCTGCTCTTCCGGATGCAAGGGCTACAGCCGCCGGATGCCGAAAAGATCGAAGCCGTTATGGGCCGCAAACTTCCCTCCAAACCCGGACTGGAAGAACATGTGCGCGTCATTCTAGGCAAAGTGGGCGAACGCGTCATCGCGATTCCGCTCGCAGGAGGAGCGGGAATGATGACGTCACTTGTGCGCGCGGATGGCATTCTTCGGATTCCACCGGAGATCAGCGGCTACTCCGAGGGTGAAAAAAGTACGGTCGAGCTTCTGACATCGGAAAAAGCGCTGAACAATAGACTCCTTGTAATCGGCTCTCACGATCTCACGATCGATTTGCTTGCCAGTTCTATCAAGGAGCGTTCCGAGGGAAGAATCACAATTTCTTCCAGCAACGTCGGGAGCATGGGAGGACTGTTCGCCATTGAAAAGGGAATCGCGCACTTTGCAGGCTCGCATCTGCTTGATACCCGCACCGGCGATTACAACGTGTCCTACATTCACCGATATGTAAAGAACACACCCGTCGCGCTTGTCACACTGGTTCATCGCTGGCAGGGTTTGATGATCGCCGGAGGCAATCCTAAAAACATTCAGGGGATTGCCGACCTCACTCGTCCAGATCTCTCTTTCATTAACCGTCAAACGGGTTCGGGCACCCGCATACTGCTCGACTATGAATTACAGAAGGCCGGCATCGATCCCGCATCCATTGCCGGATACCGCAGCGAAGAGTACACGCACATGAGCGTCGCGATGGCCGTTACCTCGGGACGGGCGGATGTCGGGCTGGGAATCCTGGCTGCGGCAAAGGCTTTGGATCTTGACTTCATTCCGGTATCTCGTGAACGCTACGATCTTGTCATTCCCGTGAATCTGCTCCGGGATGAGCGTATTGAGCTCTTACTGGAAATCATCCGGTCTCCAGGCTTTATCGAGCAGGTTCTTGCGTTGGGAGGATATGAAGTCGCGGAAACCGGCAAGGTTCAGGAACTATAGACATTTTTCACTTGAACAACATGTGCGGACGGGTCTCCAGACCCGTCCGGCTTTTCAGTTATATCCACGTCCGGGTGTGACGGCTCTGGAGAGCCGTCCCCACATATTTATTTTTGTATTGCGATCACGACAGCGATTCCGATTCCGATACCGAATGGTCAACACTCATAATAAAATGTTTTTTTGCCTGTGCGAGTAATCCATGTCCACCTCGAGAACAAAGCGCGGCAGTGCTAAGTCATCCCCAAAATCTACCCTGATCAAGATTCTTGTGCTGCTGGCAATCATTCCGTCGATCGCCGCCGCTGTTTTCTTAATCCACTATTACTACATTTTCGACGGAACCATCGAAGCGAAGCTGGGCAGGCGCTCTCGTCTGGCCGAAACAAGGATCTATGCCGCTCCCATCGTTCTTTTTCCGGGAAAGAATATGAGTTGTCCGGAATTGGAATCCAGGGTTCGGAAACTCGGTTATCAAGACAAACCCGGACCGAATGAATCCTTGTACCAGCTGGGGAAACCCAACCATCTGATCGTCTACAACGATCCTTCCGTTCCCATCGATGCAAATCGCAAAGTTGAAATCGCCTGTTCCGGGAAAACAATCAGTTCAATCAAGGACTTGTCAACCGGGAATGGAATTGAGCAATTCTCGTTACAGCCTGAACTGCTCAGCAATGCGATTGATAAAAATCGGGAGAAGCGCCGTCTCGTATCTTACCAGGAAATACCACAGGTCTTGATTGACGCCGTGCTGGCTGCGGAAGACAGACGCTTCTTCAGCCATGCAGGGATTGATCCCATCCGCATTCTGAAAGCCTTGATCATCGACATCCGCGAAGGAGAAACCGCTCAAGGCGCGAGCACGCTGACTCAGCAGTTTGTGAAGAACTACTTTCTCACGCCCGAGCGCACCTGGCGGCGCAAGTTCGCAGACGCCTACATGTCCATCCTGCTCGAAAAACGATTGTCAAAAACTCAAATCTTCGAGCTTTACAGCAACGAAGTCTACCTTGGCCAGGTGGGCTCTTTCAGCATCGTCGGATTCGGCGAGGCGGCGGATGTCTTTTTTAACAAGAGCGTCAAAGATTTAACCCTGGGAGAAGCAGCAACTCTGGCGGGCATTATCACGGCGCCGAACCGGCACACTCCGCTCAGGTATCCCGAACGGGCTACGATGCGACGGAATCTGGTCTTGGATGAAATGGCCGAATACGAAATGATCTCGCCCAAAGAACGCGATGAAGCAAAATCTAAACCCCTTTCAGTCAAAGCGACTTCCATCCTGAATTACTCCGACGCGCCCTATTTCGTGGATTACGTTCAAGACCAGCTGATCGAGAAATATGGAGATGAGGGGCTCGCCCAAGCGAAATTCAGAGTGTACACAACCCTCGACTCGGATCTCCAGCAGGCGGCGTTCGAAGCAATGCAATCTGGCTTGAAAGAGCTGGATTCTTACTTTGCAAGACGCAGGCAGCCGGTGCCTCCCGGGACCGTGCAGGCAAGCCTGATCGCAGCCGATCCCAAAAACGGTCATATTCTCGCCATGCTGGGCGGAAGGAATTACGGCGTCAGCCAGTTCAACCGCATTACGCAGTCCAAACGCCAGCCCGGAAGTATTTTCAAGCCGTTCGTCTATGCGACGGCGCTGGAGACCGCCTATAGCAGTCCGACGCCTCTGACCCTGGCATCAACCGTGCTCGACCAGCCGACGCAATTCACGTTCGACAGTCTCGAATACGAACCCAAGAATTTTAAGGAAGAGTACATGGGACAGGTGACGTTGCGACAGGCGATCACAAAATCCCTGAACGTAGCAACAATCAAGTTTGCCGAGAAGGTCGGATACGAGAAGGTCACCGAACTGGCCCAACGTCTGGAGCTGAACGAGAAAATCAAGCCTTATCCGGCCATGGCGATCGGCAGTTTCGAAATAACACCGCTCGAAATGGTTCGGGCTTACACAGCCTTTGCGAATGGAGGGCTGTTGTCCGACTTGACTGCGCTCCTCCAAATCCGCGACTCCAATGGAAGCCGGATATCCATAGAACAGCCGAAGCCGAAGCAGGTCCTGACGCCTCAAATCGCATTTCTGGTCACTTCCCTGCTGCAATCGGTCATCAATAACGGAACCGGCGCAGGGGCACGGGAGCGAGGATTTGTCCTGCCGGCTGCAGGAAAGACGGGAACTTCCCATGATGGATGGTTTGCCGGTTACACTCCGGACCTGCTCTGCATCGTCTGGGTGGGATTCGACGACAACAGAGAATTGAGTTTGTCGGGCGCCCAATCCGCGCTGCCCATTTGGACGGAGTTCATGAAAAAGGCCACCGCACTCAGGCCTTTGAAAGGCGAGGATTTTGCAGTGCCCGAGGGAGTCCTTGAAGTGGAAATCGATCCCACGACCGGGCTGCTCGCCACGGAGCGCTGCCTGCAACGAGAAAAGGATTATTTCATCAAGGGAACCGAACCGACCCTGCAATGCTACGGAAACAACTACGAACAGTCGGTTGGGAGCGGCGCCCCTGTCAGCATCTACTCAACTCCTTCTAAAGAAAAATAAAAAACGCCACGGATTCCCCGGGAGCGCGGCCGTCTCGACCGCTACTGCCTCTCTTGCCGGCATGCAGGCGGGACGCCTGCGTTCCCGGGAAATCCGTGGTTTTTTGTTCTGCCGTTATCGGGATAGAAGGAGATTGCCCAGGACGAGAGCATCCATTTGCGTTGTGGCGAAGCAGTGCAAAGCGTCCTGCGGAGAGCAGACAATCGGTTCATTTTCGTTAAACGATGTGTTGAGAAGAAGCGGGATGCCGGTCCGCCGCCGGAATGCTTCGATCAGATTCCAGAACTTCGGATTCGTGGTCTTGGAAACGGACTGCACGCGTCCCGTTTGGTCGACATGTTTGATCGCAGGAATTTTCGGGCGATGTTCCGGACGCACTTTAAAGACCATCAGCATGAACGGCGACTCGAACGCATCCTCGAAATACTCGTTCAGATATTCTTCCTGCACCGAAGGCGCAAACGGCCGGAAGCTTTCGCGGTGTTTGATCCGCAGGTTCAGCACATCCTTGATCTGTTCCTGTCTGGGGTCGGCGAGAATGCTTCGGTTCCCGAGAGCTCGCGGGCCGAGCTCCATGCGGCCCTGAAACCACCCGACAATCTTGCCGGCGGCCAACAGATCTGCGGCTCGATCTTCGATATCGTCAAACCTTTCGTATGGGGCGCCAAAAGCACGCAGCGCAGCCTCCAATTCCTGCTCCGTGTATTCAGGGCCGAGATACGCATCGCGCATTATGTAATTTCGCGGATTCCCCAGCAGAGTGTTCCAGATGTGGAAGGCCACTCCAAGCGCAGTGCCGCTGTCACCCGCGGCAGGCTGAATAAAAATCTCGCGAAAGGGAGTGTTTTTGAGAATCAATCCGTTTGCCACACTGTTGTAAGCCACGCCTCCAGCCATGCAGAGGTTCGTTGAACCGGTGCGCTCATGAAGATCATTCAGGATCCGGAATAAATGGAATTCCAGGCATTTCTGCATCGAGGCAGCAATGTTCCGATGATGGTTCGTAATGTCTTCCTCCGGCTGTCTCGACGGCCCAAACACTTCGCATAACTTATTCGAATAGATCCTCCCGATATAGGGCGTCCCCTCGTCCCAGCTCATTTCGATCCCGCTGATGTGGTGAGTGAAATACTCGAGATTCAGCTCGAAGGCGTTGTGCCCGGCCGGCCGCACGATTTCCAGCATTTTCTCAAGATGGCGGGATTCGCCGTAGGGAGCCAGACCCATCACTTTCCCTTCATCGCCGTAATTTTCGAATCCGAGATATTGACATATCGCAGTGTAAAACAGTCCCAGGGAATGAGGAAACATCACCGAACCGATCTCATCCACGCGCCCGCCCACGCCGTGTCCCTGCATGGTGCTGCATAAATCGCCGAATCCGTCGACCGACAGCACTGCCGCCTCCTTGAATGGGGAAACGAGGAAGGCGCTTGCCATATGAGCCTGGTGGTGCTCCAGATTATGAAAGGGCATGCCCAGGGCCGATTCGTCGGTCTGCAGCGCTTCGGCCAGCACAGTCTTGGTGTTCCGGATCTTTTCCGCGCTGCGTAGCCGGTCCAATCCCTGGTGCGTGAACATCAGTCGATTGTGCAGAACAAAAGTGATTTTGTTGACCAGGTGAGCGCTTGGAACCTGGGCAATGCCGATATGCGCGACCTCTCCGATCTCGATTCCCGCCCGTTTGAGGCAATATTGAATCGACATGGAGGGAAATCCTGCGGAATGCTTTACGCGGTTGAAACGTTCTTCTTCGACTGCGGCGACAATCTCCCCGTCTTTCAGCAACACCGCCGAAGCATCTGCGTGATAGGCATTCATTCCGAGGATATACGTAGCCATTCAAACCTCGATGATCCGGAATAAAATTCCCGGACATTCCCGCAGCCGCCAGACTTTACTTCCCCCTATAAAATGCGGCAGCAGCGTCCACCACATAATGCCTCTGCGCGTCCGATAGCTCCGGATAGACCGGCAGCGCGAGCGTTTCTTTCGATGCCGAATGCGATCGCGGCAGATCGTCGGCAGTGTAACCGAGCATCCGAAAGCACTCCTGTTCATGTAACGAGACCGGATAGTAGATCTCGGCGCCGACGCCCGCAGCCTTTAGCGAAGCGTGCAACTCGTCGCGCATCTTGCAGCGAATCACGTACTGGTGAAAGATGTGCGACCGATTCGGCAGCACTGTCGGAAGCGTAATTTGCGAAAGAAGACCGGCAGACCGGAAATCACCTCCATAGCGCGTTGCGTTTTCGTGCCGGGCATTGGACCACTGCCGGAGGTACGGCAATTTCACCCTCAGAATTGCAGCCTGAAGCTCATCCAGGCGGCTGTTGAATCCCACGATCGAATGAAAATACTTTTGATGAGACCCATGAGTTCGCAACAGCCGGACACGTTCGGCAAGCTGAGGGTTCGATGTGATCACCATGCCACCATCGCCGGCGCCTCCAAGGTTTTTGGAGGGAAAGAAACTGAAGCACCCGAAATCCCCCATCGTTCCAGCATTTCGATCCTTGTAAGTTGCGCCGATTGCCTGGCAGGCATCTTCGACTACCGGCACATTGTGGCGCTCGGCGACGGCCAGTATTTCATCCATCTCCACACATTGACCGTAGAGATGAACCGGCACGATCGCCTTGATGACGGTGTTTGAGGATTTGTGAACCGTCCTGCGGGTTGTGAGGCTGAACGTGCATTCGCGTGAAAAAAATGAAGAGAGCCTTTCAGGATTCATTTCGAATCCGGCTTCTTCGATGTCCACGAATATCGGCCGCGCCCCGAGATTGATAATACTGCCGGCCGTGGCAAAAAAAGTGAAGGGAACCGTTACCACGGCATCCCCAGGACCGACGTCCAAAGCCTTCAGAGAAAGAAGCAGCGCATCGGTGCCGGATGCGACTCCTATCGCGAACGGGACCCCGCAGAATTTTGCGATTTCCTCTTCCAAAGCGGAGACCTGATCTCCGAGAATAAACCGCTGGCTCTCCAATACATCATCCACAGCAGCCCGGACTTTGTCCTTGATCGTTGCGTACTGAGCCCGCAAGTCCAACAGGGGCACATTCATGCCACACCTCCAGCTGAAGGATCATACCACAGATAGAAAAATGGGGACGCCTCCCTATTTCGCCTGACCGACATCACTGAATCGGTGGCAAGAAGGCGAAATAGGGAGGCGTCCCCATTTTAGAATTGCCCGTCTTTTCCCAGCTTGGAGCGGAAATACTCTATGGTTCGGCTTAAACCTTTTTCCAACGAAATTTTGGGAGCCCAATCCAGTAATTTTATTGCGCGAGTGATGTCGGGACGGCGCACCTTGGGATCGTCCTCCGGCAGCGGTTCAAAAACGATCCGGCTGCGGGAGCCTGTTATTTCGATGATCTTCTCGGCTATTTGGAGAACTGTCAGCTCGTGAGGGTTGCCGATGTTCACGGGAAGATGCACATCTTCCGAATTCGGCGCCATCAGGAGTTTGACGAGTCCTTCGATTTCGTCCTCAACATAGCAGAAGCTGCGGGTCTGGTCACCCTTGCCGTAAACAGTCAAAGGCTTTCCCTGGAGGGCCTGGACTACAAAGTTGGATACGACTCTGCCGTCGTGGGGGCGCATGCGCGGACCGTAGGTATTAAAGATACGGGCAATTCGCGTGTCGACTCCGTGATATCTGTGATAGGCCATAATCAGCGCCTCCGCAAATCGCTTTGCCTCATCATAGACGCCGCGCAAGCCGATGGGATTGACGTTTCCCCAATAAGTCTCAGGCTGCGGGTTTACCAGAGGATCGCCATACGTCTCGGAGGTGCTCGCCATAAGGAACCGCGCATTTTCATGCTTCGCCAGCCCGATTGTTTTATGCGTTCCCAGCGCGCCGACCTTCAAGGTCTGAATCGGAAGCTCCAGATAATCGCGAGGACTCGCGGGGGAAGCGAAATGCATGACGGCATCCACAGGTTGGCCGATAAAAATATATTCGGTCACGTCATGCTTGTAGAATCGAAACCGTTCATGCCCCAGCAGATGAGAAATGTTCTCCACCGTCCCGGTTGAAAGGTTATCAAGGCAAATCACTTCATTCCCAAGCTCCAGCAGGCGATCGCACAAATGACTCCCAAGGAATCCTGCGCCGCCTGTGATGACAATTCGCATTCTCACCTCCTAAGCCAATCATATCATTAAAACGGCGACAGCCACCGATGTCCCCATGGGGACATCGGTGGCTGTCACCGTTTTGCGATGGATTTGTAGTACTCCTCCACAAGCTTCTGATAATCGCTGGGCGCCTCGTTATCTTCTGCGAAGAAGTACTGATCTCGCTGGTTCAGCCGCTCCAGATCCCTGGCCAGATCAAACTCGACCTTTTGCATATAGTCAAGGGCGCTCTTTAGCCGCGCCATTTGCTCCGGGCTTCCGTCGTTCGTGTAATCGCCTGCCCGCCGCAGGGAGTCAATCACTTTGTCCAGGTTTTGCATTTGCGTGGAGTTGCGGTCAAGCAACGGACGCAGTTGTTGGGCATCGGCCAATCGCTGGCGGAGTTCGCTGTTCGACTGGCGTTCTTCTTCATTCCTGCGCGCGCCGATTCCGGCCGGTGCACCCGAAGCATCAGGATTTGAACCCGGCATGCCGCCTTGCGGATTCTGTCCGGTTGCTCCTCGCGCGCTCCGTCCACCTTGCGGTTGGCGCTCGCCCTGACCTCCAGCCGATTGAGACTGACCTGCCCGGTTTTGTCCCTGCCCTTGCGGCTGCGCCTGCTGGCCCGGCTGACGGCCCAAACGTCCCTCAGGGCCACGCTGCTGCGTTTGAGCTTGCCCCATACGCTGTTGCATCGATTCGAGGCCCTCGGAAAGCTGCCTGGCCCGGCTGGCGGCTTCTTCAAGTTTGCCTGCCTGCGTCTGCCCGATGCTGCGCCGGGCTGATTCGAGCTGCCGGTTCAACGCTTCCAGTCCATTTCGAATGTAATCCTCGCGCGGCTTCAGGGTTTCGTAATACCCGTTCTGAATCATAGCGCTTCCGCTCATGATGCGTTCCGGAAGTCCGCTATCCTGGATGGAGCCTGCAGCTTCGGCAAGCTTGTTGCTGGTTTCCTTCTGTGTTTTGCGCGCCTGTCGCGACATGTCCTGGATTTGGTTCCCCAGATTCCTGACGCGATCGGCCAGCGCGTTCTTTCGGGATACCAGATCATCCCTGAATTGATTGTCCGCTTTTCCGGAAGCGCCGGATTGCGGCTTCTCATTCGTCAGCCTTTCGATTCCCTCCTGAATTCGATTCTGCTCTTCAACCAGTTTCCTGGACTCATCAACCGCCTGATCCAATCCTTTGCGGAGGCCGGCTTCCTGTCCCCTGGCGAGCTGCTGCGCCGCATCCTGCAGCTGCTGCAGCGCCCGCATTCCCTGAGCGCTTGCTTCCGCACTGCTCTGCCGCCGGGAATTATCGAGAGCTTTCTTCATTTCTTCAATCGCCTTCTGCAGCCGGCCGCCGGCGTCACTGATCTGGGGAGAACTTCGTTCCCGCGATAATCTTTCCAACTGCCGGCGCAGTTGTTCCGCCTGCTCCATCAACTGCTGTTGGCTCTGAGCGCCACCTCCGCCGTCCGAAGAGGGAGCAGTCATCCCCTGCAGATTTCGCATGGAGTTACGTTCGTTGAGCTGTTGTTGCCGTTGAGCAAGCTCCTTCAGTCTCTGCAAGGCCTCGTCCAGCTTCTGGTCGCGAGCCTCCTGTTCTCCTTTCTGCACCGTTTCGTACTGGTTTTTGAGCTTGTTCGTTTCCAGCTCAAACAAATCCGCGAGATCCTCGGCGTTCTTTTGAGATCCTCTGCCGGAGCCGTTTTGTGCGAATGAAACCTGGATCTCCCGGAAAAGACTCTCCGCCCGCGTGAGCTGCTGAAGCGATTTCTGTTCCTGCGGCATCGCGCTGTCAGGCTTCTGTGCGCCAAGATCCACCGCAGCTTTCTCCATCTCCTTGATGGCACTTTCCAGGTATTCTGAAAGCTTGCTGAAACTTTCGCTCAATTGAGCGGCGCCGCGCCTCTGCATCCGGTCCACCACGTTTTGTGCCTGCGCCCGCAGACGGCTCTGCACAAGCGCAAGAGACTTCAGACTGTCCAGGTATTCCTTGGCCGACATTCGATCTTTGTCGCGGATCAGCTTGAAGGTCGCGCTGATAATTTCCTTCTCCTGAACGCTGAGGGTCTCCTGATCTTCCCCTCCCTGCCCTTTCCCCTGCGCTCCCTCCTGGTTTTGGACGTACCTTTGTTCGAAGGGCCGGATCTGGATGAAATAGATATCGGAGCTCGACACTCCCGGTCCCGTAACGTCGTTGTTATCCCATCCCTTTCCGTAATAGGAAATGACATCCCCGGGCTGCAATCCGAACTCCTCGAGGAAGAATGTATGCGCGCCGGAGACCGAGGTCTGCGGAGGTTTCCCGCTATAAAGGTTCACGGCCTGCTCCGGTCTGCCGTTCACCGAAAAGTGGAGCTCCAGCTTGCGCATCCCGATATCGTCTTCAGCTTTTATTTCCGAAAACACTTCCTCCACATTGGTCGCGCGCACATCCCGCATGGGCCGGACGATGGTAACTTTCGGAGGGGAATCCTCAATCGCCTCCACCTCGTATTCCGGTGAGCCGGGATGATTTTTCCCGCGGGCTTCCGAGATCTGAACCACATACGATCCCGAGCGGCGAAGCGCAAAGTTTCCCGCGAAATCCTGCGCACCGGAGGGCGCGAGATCGAGAGTGGATTGATCGTCGAAAAGAAGGCGAGCCGATTGCGCTGGACGGCTGAGATGAACCTGGAGATTGACCTTTGTGCCTTTCAACGCCGAGATGTCCCCTTCGTTATGCACCGCTTTGGGAGCCATTCCGGTATAGGCCGGAAAAGTATAGGCAAGATCGATCGTCTCAACTTTGGCCAGATCCAGAACTCTGAGCGAGTAGATTCCGGACCGCACCCCTTTGGATTCCACGTAATAGCGAAATGAATTCCGAACATCGATCCACAGATACTGGAAACTGCTGCCGCGTGGATCCGGTTCCATCGACAAAGCATTCCAGGTGTTGGACGCCTCAGGTTGCACGTACAACCGGACTTCGGGAGAGTCAAATCCGATGAGTTGTGCGCGAACCTGTTGATCCGAACCTTTGGGAATTTCAATATCTCCCGGAGTGATCTTGATCATCATGGATGAGCCGAGAGAAGCCTCGGCCCAGGGAACATATAGATGACTGAACCCATACGGGAAAAATGAAGGCCCCCAGTTTAAAAGACCGAATAAGCTAAGGCAGGCTGTGATTCCGAGAACACCAAACGACAGCAGACGTCTGCGGTTCAGGAATATGGAAAGATCCACGCGACTGGTTTTGTCTAAGGCGTCACGGATCAGCAAATCGATCATCCCGGAAGACGCCGGATTCTGGGCGCCATATTCAATGGCAGCCACCAGTCGATCTTCGAGCTGCGGATAATTTTCCTCGACGTACTGAGCGACCTGCACGTCGTTCACATGCGCGCGAAGCGGTAAATACAGAAAATACCCGGCTACAAAAAGGACCGTGCCACCCGCGAGCAGCCGCATAAGCCAGACCGCTGCCGGCCGGAAGCCGAAGAGATCAGCACCCCAGACACCTAAAAGCAAAAGAGCAATTGCCGAAACCAGGAAAAGCGAGATCCCCTTGACCAGAACCTGAGAACGCCATTTTCTGCGCACCTGCCTCACTCTTGCCAGGAGACTCTCGTAGGAATTCATATCACCTCCGAATCAGGCCAAACTCTTGGAGCATTAAAGCGGGTCGCGGTAGGGACGGCGATTACTCGCCGCCCCCCGCACAGACCCGTGCTCGCGGCACTACCGCACACGGTTCCCACCTTGGATTCATGGCGGCAGGAGAACCCATATGGTTCTCT
>Ga0187874_10001484_pt1 | contig 20931 bp, 15 predicted proteins | sample June2016WEW_16_1_3_FD_132993 | JGI IMG/M metagenome (GOLD analysis project Ga0187874, IMG submission 132993) | Peatland microbial communities from SPRUCE experiment site at the Marcell Experimental Forest, Minnesota, USA - June2016WEW_16_150 | ecosystem: Environmental > Terrestrial > Soil >... | reverse complement strand
TTGTGATTTCGAAAGCCACGCCGGTGATTACCTGGTCCAATCCCGCCGGTATCGTCTACGGCGCCGCGCTCGGCTCCACGCAACTGAACGCCACTGCCAACGTGCCCGGCACGTTCGTCTACACTCCGCCGGCGGGCACGGTGCTCCAGGCGGGCACGGGTCAGACACTTTCCACCACCTTCACTCCCACCGATACCGCGGACTACACCACGGCGACCAAGAGCGTGCTAATCAATGTCTCGAAAGCCACGCCGGTCATCACCTGGGCGGCGCCGGCGGCCATCACCTATGGCGGCGCTCTGGGGAACGGCCAACTCGACGCTTCCGCAAACACTCCCGGCACGTTCGTCTATACGCCTCCCGCCGGCACGGTTCTGCCGGTGGGCAAGGGACAGACGTTATCGGTTGCTTTCACGCCCTCCGACGCGGTCGACTACACTACCGCGTCTGGCTCCACCACCATCGACGTGAACGCCGCGCCGCCACCAACATCCGGGGTCAACCTGGTGGTCACCAAGGTGCTCACGCGCACGGGCGGCAACGTGGTGGTGCTGTTGACCATCGCCAACACCGGCGGAACGGCCGCCAACAATGTCACGCTGACCAGCGTGAAGGTAGGCACGACTTCGGCCACGCCGCTGCCGCAGAACCTGGGAACCATCGGGGCGAGCGCTTCCGTTCAGGCGACCGTCAGCGTCCCCGGTTCGGTGGGCGTCTCCGGGGCGGCCAGTTCGCTTACCGTCGCGGGGACTTACACGGGAGGAACATTCAGCTCGAGCATGCGCATCACTTTGCCGTAACAGAGGACCACATGAAAACTCTTTTGAACATTCTGGTGCTAACGGCGCTAGCCACGGCGGGGGCGCGGGCCGGCATCGTAGTCGTTTTTGACAACCCGGATCAGACCGGTCATCCGGGCGATCCACTATCGTTCTTCGGCACTATCTCGAACACCGGGCCCGATACCGTGTTCCTGAACGGCGACGATCTTACCCTCAACGGCGCCAGCTTCACGGTCACCGACCTGTTTTTCACCAACGTGCCGTTGTCGCTCGATGGAGGCGTGAATTCGGGCGATATCGAGCTGTTTGACGTGACGCTGAGTAATCCACTTCTGGATCCAACAGCAAAGTACCTGGGGAGTTACGCCCTGCTTGGCGGCGTTGACGGTGCTGCTATGGACAATCTGGGTTCGACCGCTTTCAGTGTGACCACGGAGCCAAGTGTGCCCGCAGGCACCCCGGAGCCGGGCTCCTGGCTGCTGCTGGGGACGGGGCTGGCGGGGTTGGGCATGGCGCGCCGTCTTCGCCGGCGAACCACGTAGATTCGGCCGCCAGTGTTCGGAGGCTTTCCGGGCGCAGGACTGGGGACACTGGCGGCCGCCTGAAGGGCTGTTGACTGGGCACGCAACCTGATGACACCAGACGTGTCGCACCCATCCACGACTAACCTGCCGGACAGCCGGGAGGTTCGCGGCCACCTGGAGAAAATCCTGGCGTCGAGTGCGTTCTCGAATGCCCCGCGGGCGCAACAGTTTCTGCGTTTCGTGGTCGGGGAGGCCCTGGCCGGCCGGGCGAATGATATGAAGGAACCGGTAGTGGCAGCCCGGGTATTCAACCTGAGTGGCAACTTCGACCGCCGGAGGACCTCCATCGTGCGCGCCGAAGCCAGCCACGTGCGCCGGCGGCTACGCGATTACCAAATGGGTGAGGGCGCTTCAGACTCCGTGATCATCGACCTGCCGCGAGGGGGATATGTGCCCCTGATTCGCACGGCTGCCAGTGGCGGAAACAAGCCCCGCAAGGCGCGCCGCGGACAATTGGCCGCATTCCTGTCCTTGTTTCGGCCGGGGAAGAGTGCCCCGCGCGAGTAGCGCAGGACTCACGCCGCGCGCTTTGCTCGGCGGAAGACCGGCGCTCCCTCACGCACGCTTGCCGGAATTGCCCAAAGACCAACTCCAATCGCGAATCTCCGGCATATCTTCGCCGTGTATGTGGATGTAACTCGTGTGGTCCAACAGCTTGTCGCGAAGATACTGTTTGACGTAGGCGACTTGCGAGCCCAAGCCCGGGACACGATCGATGACGTCGCCGGCCAGGTGGAAACGGTCGAGATCGTTCAACACCACCATGTCAAAGGGAGTGGTGGTGGTTCCTTCTTCTTTGTAGCCGCGAACGTGCATCTGCTGGTGGTTGGCGCGGCGATAGGTCAGGCGGTGAATCAGCCAGGGATAGCCGTGGAAGGCGAAAATGATGGGCTTATCCCTGGTGAAGAGGATATCGAAGTCCTTGTCGCTGAGCCCGTGGGGATGCTCGCTTTGCGGCTGGAGCGTCATCAGATCCACTACGTTGATGACGCGGATCTTCAGATCGGGGAACTGCTGCCGCAGGATCTCGACGGCGGCGAGGGTCTCGAGCGTGGGCACGTCGCCGCAGCACGCCATCACCACATCCGGGTCGCCGCCCTGGTCGTTGCTGGCCCATTCCCAGATGCCCAGCCCGGCCGTGCAGTGTTTAATGGCGGAATCCATGTCCAGCCATTGCAGCTCCGGCTGTTTGCCGGCAACGATGACATTGACGTAGTTACGGCTGCGCAGACAGTGGTCGGTGACCGAGAGTAAGGTGTTGGTATCGGGCGGCAAGTAGACGCGGATGATGCTCGCCTTCTTGTTCACCACGTGGTCCAGGAAGCCCGGGTCCTGATGGCTGAAGCCGTTGTTATCCTGCCGCCATACGTGCGAGGTGAGTAAGTAGTTCAGCGAGGCGATGGGCCGGCGCCAGGGAATGTCACGAGTCACCTTCAACCACTTAGCGTGCTGGTTGAACATCGAGTCCACGATGTGGATAAACGCTTCGTAACAGGAGAACAGGCCGTGCCGGCCGGTGAGCAGATAGCCTTCCAGCCAGCCCTCGCACAAATGCTCGCTCAGCACCTCCATTACACGGCCGTCGGGCGACACATGGTCGTCGATTCTCAGGATCTCCGCGGTGGACTCGCGATCCGTGATGTCGAATAAGTGCGTCAGACGGTTCGAGGCCGTCTCATCGGGACCGAAGACGCGGAAATTGCGGCGTTCCCAATTCAGTTTCATTACGTCGCGAAGGAACGCTCCCATTACCCTTGTGGCTTCCTCTACGACGACACCCGGCTGGGGCACGGCAACGGCATAATCGCGAAAGCCCGGCATCTTCAAATCGCAACGGAAAATCCCTCCATTCGCGTGTGGATTGGTCCCCATGCGGCGTCCCCCTTTGGGCGCCAGTTCCGCCAGTTCCGGAATGAGTTTGCCGCTCTGGTCGAAAAGCTCTTCGGGCTGGTAGCTCTTCATCCACTGTTCGAGCATCTTCAGGTGTTTGGGTTTCGTCGCCAATTCCGAAAGCGGAACCTGGTGCGCGCGAAATGTGCCTTCGATGGGCAAGCCGTCCACAACTTTTGGCCCCGTCCATCCCTTGGGAGTGCGGAAAACAATCATCGGCCAGGCGGGCCGCAGCTTAAATCCTTTGGTGCGCGCCTCGGTTTGAATGCTTCTGATTTCGGCGACGACGGTGTCGAGTGTTCCCGCCATCGCCTGGTGAACTTTGTCGGGACGGTCTCCTTCCACGAAGTAGGGGTGGTATCCGTAACCGCGCAAGAGTTGTTCCAATTCAGGCTGAGGGATACGCGCCAACACGGTGGGACCGGCTATCTTATAGCCGTTGAGATGGAGGATCGGCAGCACGGCCCCGTCCCGAACCGGATTCAGGAATTTGTTCGAGTGCCAACTGGCCGCCAGTGGCCCGGTCTCCGCTTCGCCGTCACCGACGACGCAGGCCACCAGCAAGTCCGGATTATCGAACGCGGCGCCGTAGGCGTGCGCCAGGGAATAACCGAGTTCTCCGCCCTCGTTGATGGAACCCGGTGTTTCCGGGGCGACGTGACTGGGAATGCCGCCGGGAAAGGAGAATTGGGTGAACAGCGCTTTCATGCCCGCTTCGTCCTGGGAGATGTTCGGGTACACCTCGCTGTATGTGCCCTCCAGATAGGTGTTGGCCACCAATCCCGGTCCGCCGTGGCCGGGGCCGGTGACGTAGATGACGTTCAAGTCGTACTTGTTGATGATGCGGTTGAGGTGCGCATAGATGAAGTTCAAGCCCGGGGTGGTGCCCCAATGGCCGAGCAGCCGCGGCTTGATGTGCTCCAGCTTCAACGGCTTCTTCAACAGTGGATTGTCGTAGAGATAAATCTGGCCGACAGACAGGTAGTTGGCGGCCCGCCAATACGCGTTCATCCGGCGCAAGAGCTCGGGCGACAGGGGTTGGTCCATGACAGGGTTCCTCGGGTTTGATGGCATGCTATTTGGTCTCCTCTTTCTCGCACCGCAGCCGGCAGTGCCGGTTGATGGTTCTTCTCATTATTGGCGTCCGGCCAAGTTGACGCTTTCAGAAGCTCGCTCACGTATCCAAAACCGCTTGCTGACGCGCGCGGCTCGCATGCGAGCCGCGACCGTGAGGGAGCGGTCTTCGAGGAATACGAGAGCGTATTTATGAAACGGCGCACTAAGTTGACGGGGGCCGGCCAACTGTGCCCCTGTTGAATCAGCAGACCTTGCGTCCAGTGCTCCATTCTAAGTCAGTTCAACGCTGCCACAGGATGCGGGCGGCTTCCAGGGGAACAGCGACGCCGGTAAAGTGAGGTATCAGGCGCGCCGTATAGTCGGCAGCCGGACGTGTCGCGGGCGCCAATGCGCGATAAGCGTAAGCTCCGGATGCGTCTGTCAATTGGCTGACGCGCTCCATCTCCTGTCGCACTGGATCGCCGCCGTTGACGCCGTCGGCATAGAGCTCTACCCGCGCGGCATGCGGGTCGGCGTCATTGAGATAGACCTCAACCTCAAACACGTGCTGCTCCCCGGTGGTTTCGACCTTCATTTTACCGAAGCGTATCGCGGGCCACTCCTTTTCCATGGATTCCCGCCAATCGACGATTTGCCTGCCTGCCGCACCCTTGCCGGCAGCCCGCTCACGGTAGGTTGCCGCACCCGGGAGGTAGTGTTGCTCGGTGTATTCGCGCACCGCGCGGTCGGCGGAAAAGCGCGGCGTCAAGCTCGCCATGCTTTTCCGCATCCGCGCCACCCAGGCCGTGGGGATACCCTGCCCGTCGCGGGCATAAAACTCGGGAATCACTTCGCGTTCCAGCAGGTCGTAGAGCGCGCCGGCTTCGGCAGCGTCCCAGGCCGGATCATCGTGATGTTCCTGGCCGTCCCCCAGCGCCCACCCGACTTCAGGCGTGTAGGCCTCCGCCCACCAGCCGTCCAACTCCGACAGATTGATGCCTCCATTGACCAGCACCTTCATGCCGCTTGTCCCGCAAGCTTCCCAGGGGCGCCGTGGCGTGTTGATCCAAACGTCCACGCCTTGCACCAGGTGCTCGGTCAAGAGCATATCGTAATCGCTGAGGAAGATCGCATGGGGACGCGCCTCAGGCCGGCGGATGAATTGCATCCATTCGCGAATCAGGGCCTGCCCCGCCTGGTCCTCCGGATGGGCCTTGCCGGCGATGATGAGTTGCACCGGGCGCTCCGAATTGCTCAGCAGACGAAGCAGGCGCGGCGGGTCATGCAGCAAGAGGTTCGGTCTCTTGTAGGTTGCGAAGCGGCGAGCGAAGCCCAGCGTCAGGGCGTTGGGATCGAAGAGATGCTTGGCTTCTTCGACGGCTTCGGGCGGCGCGCCTGAGGCGGTCAGGTCCAGGGACAATCGTTCACGAGCATACTCCACAAGAGACTTGCTGGCGTCAGTCCGAAATTGCCATAGCCTGGCGTTGGGGACCCGGCGAATGTTCTGCCCCAGGGTTTCGGTGGTCCCCAGCCAGCGGTCCTGTCCACAGGTCCCGGTCCAAAGATCGTCGGCAGGAGCCGAGTCCCAGGTGGGCATGTGGACTCCGTTGGTCACGTGGCCGATCGGGATTTCATCCTCAGGCCAGCGCGGGAACAGAGGCAGAAAGAGGCGCCGGCTCACCTTCCCGTGCAAGCGGCTCACGCCATTCGCCGCCCCGCTCCCGCGGATGGCCAGATATGCCATATTGAAAAGCTCCGACGAGTCGTTCGGGTTCTGGCGGCCAAGAGCCAGCAAATCGTGAAGTGCAATGCCGAGCTTCTGTTCGGCGTATCTCGCAAGGTATTGCTCGATAAGGGCGGGAGCAAAACGGTCAAATCCGGCGGCCACCGCCGTGTGGGTGGTGAAGAGATTACCCGCTCGGGTGACTGCCAGCGCGACGTCGAAGGGCTGCCCGGTCTCGTCCATGAAGTTGCGGGCACGTTCCAGGACGGCGAACGCCGCGTGTCCTTCATTCAGATGACAGACCTCCGGTTGGAGCCCCAGTGCGCGGAGCAGCCGCCATCCTCCGATTCCGAGGAGCAGTTCCTGCTTGAGGCGCAACTCCGGGCCGCCCCCATAAAGCTCGCTGGTAATCCCCCGATGCGCGGGGAAGTTGGCCGCGTCATTGCTGTCCAGCAGGTAAAGCTTCACCCGGCCCACCTGGACCTGCCAGGCGCGCAGCCAGACCGAGTATCCGGGCAACGCGATCTCCAACCGCAACCACTCCCCGTTTGGTTGGCGCAACGGCGTGATCGGCAACTGCCCGGGATCGTTATACGGGAAGAGGGCCTGTTGCTCGCCGTTCTTGTCGATCACCTGGCGAAAATAGCCCTGCTGGTAGAGCAGTCCCACGCCGGCCACCGGCACACCCAGATCGCTGGCGGCTTTCAGTTGATCGCCGGCCACGTTGCCCAGCCCGCCCGAGTAGATGGGCAGAGCTTCGCTCAACATAAACTCCATGCTGAAATACGCGGCGCAGGTGAGTGGAGCTTCCGAATGATTGCGCTGAAACCACGCGGGCGCTTCCGCCGCCCGCCGGCCGGCTTCCACCAGGCAATCTACGTTTTTCCGGAAGACTGGATCGGCCAACACGCGCTCGATCCGGTCGCGCGAGACCGTCTGCAGGACGACCCAGGGGTTATGCGTGATCTCCCACAGTCCGGGATCAAGCTGCCGCCACACTTCGTCGGTGGCATGATTCCACGACCAATGCATATCCAAGGCGAGCAACGCCAGAGAACCGAATCCCTCGATTTCGGTGGGCAGGAGATGGTATATGGGGTGGCTGACGCGGATGTCTTTGCTCATGATCTATTCTGGCGAGTCTTTGCCAATGCACGGTAGGCACCATTTTCAGCCGCCGCCGGAAAGGTAATGCGGCGCCCTTGCAGGCAAAGGGTGTTGAGGGAGACTTGGGCAACCGGGCAAGCCTGTTGGCGCCGGCCAAAGAACCCATCGGCTACAGCCAATGCAGGTCTCGTCCGGGAATGTGCAGGAGTTGCGTTACGGCATCCCCGCAAACTACGCGTTGGCCGCCGTTCTTCGGTGCTCCGGCAAAAAGAATACGGCCGGCACTCTTCCATGCGACCTGGAAAATAGCGTATTGTTCCGAACCTTTGCATTGATCTTTGCGGGGCGCGTGACCACCCACGGTCGACAGTCTCGCCGGGTATGTGCGATTCGTCACACCAATCGCTCTCAAGAAGGCCGGGTGGAGCAACCAGGGCGATTGCGAATTGGTTTGGGCCTACGCATGCTCTCCTTCTGTTGGGTTTCGGCATGTGGCGCCGCGGGAAAGTAAAGGAAGATAAACAATGTTGATACTAATTATCGTTTTGTTGTTACTGTTAGGTGGCGGTGGCGGGTACTATGGCCATAGCCGCTGGGGTTACGGCGGCGGTGCCGGCATCGGATTAGGCACCATCTTACTGATTCTCCTCATAGCGTGGATGCTGGGCATTTTCCACTAAGGCTAGTGCTTTGACCGAGTGATTTAGTGCTGGTGGACCTCCGCTGCCTTACGGTCGCGGCTCGGTGCAGAGGCGTGAGCGATGAGGGCGGGGTGCTCCGCAAAAGCACAAAATCACACGGTCGCGGACCTGGCGAAGGCTACAGGATTTAGTGGCGCAGACCCTCAGGTCTGCGCGGGTCCCCTTGGGCCCGCTGCTCGCGGGAAGGGTCAAGAGCTTGCCACTCGCGCAAGGCCGGCCTGGGCGCCGGCTGCGGCCGAGGGCGTCCGCCCCACAAAATCCGCGAACGGCAGTGCGGCGAGCGCCGCCGCCGCTCGCTGCCGTCGTGCCGCTTCGAAGGAACGCATGTAGAGTCCCGCCGTGTTGCTCCACACCATCGTGCGGCCCAGTTTGTAAGCGTTATCGCTCATGGCGTTGCGGCGCGTTCCATCGCGCAATAACCCACTCACCTCACGCGCAATCGCCTTCGGGTCAGCGAATGGCACCAGGACGCCACGCTGGTCCCTCAATAATTCGGCGGCATGCCAATAGGGCGTCGAGATGACGGCTTTGCCGGCGCCAAACGCATAAGCCAATGTTCCCGACGTAATCTGGGCCTCGCCCAGATAAGGAGTGACGTAAAGATCCGCCGCTCCAATGAACCCGGTCAGTTCCTTCAGATCCACAAAGCGGTTGTGGAAGATGACGTTGTTCTCCAGTTTGTTTTTCCTGACGATGGCCTCGAGGCCGAGGCGGTAGGCTTCGCCTCGCGTGTGCAACTCGTGGGGGTGCGTGGCGCCCAGCAAAATATAGACGAGGTCGGGAAACTCCGCCAAAACGTCGGGCAGAGCATGGAGCACATGCTCAATCCCCTTATTGGGCGAAAGCAGCCCGAACGTCAGCAACACCTGCTTTCCGGCCACGCCGAACTGGCCCTTGTAGTAAGCCGGGGCGACGAATGTTACGTCAGGAATACCATGCGGAATGAGATCGATCTTGGCCAGTGGCGCCTGGTACACCTCGCGCAAGAGGGTTCGTCCCCGCTCCGTCATGACCACCAGCCGGGTTGAGTGCGCGATCAATTTCTGCATCACGCGATGCTGGTCGGCGTTCGGTTTGAGGAGCACGGTGTGGAGCGTGGTGACGACCGGCGCGTTCAATTCGCGCAGCAGAGCCAATAAGTGGCTGCCGGCCGGCCCGCCGAAAATTCCGAACTCGTGCTGGACCGAGACAATGTCCACGTTGCTGCTGTTCAGGAAGTGGGCGGCGCGCCGGTAAGAATCCAGGTCCTGCTCCTCAATCTCGAAGCGCACTACGTCCGGATACTGATAGCACCCACTGATGTCATTGACCGGCACCGCGAAGCACCGGGCTTTGGGATGGCGCGCTGCCACGGCTCCAAGCAGGTCGGATGTAAACGTGGCAATGCCGCATTTGCGCGGCAAGTAGTCCCCGAGAAACGCGATGGTTCGAATGCTGGAGGCTGCTTTCACAACTGGACCCACCTTCTTCCCGCTCTGGGCCCTCCGCCATAGCGGGCGTTCATCCAACGGGGATCGACAAGCCGGCAAGACTGGCACTCACGCGGCATTGACGAGAGTCTCGCTCACAGCCGTTCTCTCCGGCCCATCCCGATCGGCAACCTCCTGGCACTGGATACAACGCGGCGCCCACGGCACGGCCGCGAGGCGTTTTGAGCTGATCGCCGATTCGCACTCAATGCAGGTTCCAAAACTGCCTTCGTGAATCCGTCGCAATGCGGCTTTTACGTTACGCAGCAGGGTGGACTCACGGTCCACGTTTCGAATCGCCAGATCTCGTTCCGTCGCGCCCTGAATCTCGTCCATCTGGTCCGCGCTCTTCTCGATTGCCATGCCGTCCCGCTTTCGCAGTACCTGAACCAGTTCGGCCTCTTCCCGTTCGAGAATCGATTTGACCCTGCCCATCCCGGTAGATGCTATCTTCATTCCAGTCCCCCTTTCGTGCGTCGGTGACCATATTTCCTTGCACGGGATGCTCCATAACAGAACCCTGCTTTGGGGAGGCTGAGGCGACTGAGCCAGCATGGGGTTAGCAGAAGCTTCAACGGGGCGAAGGGCAATATCTGCACCCGAAAACGCGGAATTTGCCCTCACACGATCGGCGAACGCCGGCTCCGACAGTAGTCCGTTCCCAGGCTCAGCCGCGGTTACGGAAAGGACATATCAGGCGCAAAGCAACAAGCTGTTTTAGGTCCGATTGCCTGGGTCCAGAACCTGGCGAAGGATTCGCCCAAGCGTATCCATTTCAAAAGGCTTCTGCAGAAAGAATGCACCCGGAGAGAACATGCCGGACTTCGAGACGATGCCTCCCGGGTAGCCGGACATGAAGACAACTTTGATGCCCGGCCGACGCGCCACGACCTGTTCTGCGATCTCTGGGCCGCTGACCTGTGGCATAACGACATCCGTGAGCAGCAGATCAATGGGACCGTCATGCTCGACGGCCATGCCGACAGCGTCTGAACTCTGTTTTGTTTCCAGAACCTTGTACCCTTGCAGCAGCAACATCTGCCGAACGAGTTTCCGCACCTTCTCATCATCCTCGACCAGCAGGATGGTCTCGTTCCCGTGGTAGGGAATCCGGGGCCCTTCCGGGCTGGCCGCCGGTTCTCCGGGTTGATCCGTGGCGGGCCAATAGACCTTGAAGGTTGAACCGAGTCCGAGTTCGCTATAGAAGGAAACCTCACCGCCGTGCTGCTTAACAATGCCGTAAACCATGCTCAGGCCGAGCCCGGTACCCTCCCCCGAGGGTTTCGTCGTGAAAAAGGGCTCAAACAGGCGCCGTTTGGTCTCAGCCGTCATGCCGATCCCGGTGTCGGTGACGGTCAGGGATACGTAGCGGCCCGGCTTGAGGTCTAAGGATCCTCTGACTTCCTGCTCCCCGAGTTCGACGTTCGACGTGCCAAACGTCAGCACACCTCCTTTCGGCATAGCGTCCCGGGCATTCAGGACCAGGTTCATGATGACCTGCTCGACCTGGTCGGGGTCGGCTTGCACACTCCAGAGTTCGGGGGTGAGATCCCTCTTCACTTCAATGTCCTCGCGAATCAGCCGCCGGAGCATCTTCTCGAAGTCGGTTAGCAGCCTGTCCAGATTAATCACGCGAGGACGGATGACCTGCTTTCGGCTAAAAGCCAAAAGCTGCCGCGTGAGAGCCGCCGCACGATTCCCCGCATTGATGATTTCCTGTGCCTGGTCCCGCAAAGGATCTTCGGCTTTCAGTTCGGACAGGATCATCTGGGCGTAGCCATTAATCACCACCAGAAGGTTGTTGAAGTCGTGGGCGACGCCGCCAGCCAACCGGGCGATTCCCTCCAGCCTCTGTGCACGCCGGAGCTTTTCTTCGAGGTGTTTGTATTCGGTGACATCCTGGACGGTGCCCAGGAGGCGGCCCCGATCGGCCTCATTGCCGAGCGGCTCGGTGTATTGCCGGAGAAAGCGCTCGGTTCCGTCCGAGAGGATAATTCGATGGTCGATTTGCGAGCATCCTCCCCGAGCGGGTGCACTTTGAATGGTCTCCCGAACCGACGCCCGGTCCTCCGGATGGACCAGGGAAAACAAGGTCTCGATGGTAGTATGGGACTCTGCAGGCTGCAATCCAAAAATTCGGCAAGCGTCTTCCGATAACCAAAGTTCTCCGCTTTCCAGATCTTGTTCCCAACTACCGAGGTTAGCCATTCTTTGGGCTCGCGCCAGACGTGCCTCACTGCTCCGCAGCCGATCTTCCTGCCTTTTGCGTTCGGTGGTCTCGACCGCCAGGATCAGAATGCGATCGGGACTGCCGGAAGGGCCGATCAGCGGGATCCAGGACGACGTAACGAAGATGGTTTCCGGTGGTGCGCCAGGTTCGCGTTGGATCATATGACGACTATCTGTCGAATCGAAAGCCCGTCCGGCCGAGATGACGTTCTCGATGCTTGCCACCGGGGGGTCGGACGCTTCACCCCAGACGTCCGAGAAACGGCGTCCCAGGATCTGCTTGCCGGGCGCCAGCGCCTGGAGCGCGGGATTCACTAGTTCGTAGATGAAATCCGGAGCCCGCACAACGGAAATTGCGACGGGAGACTTCTCGACTATTTCGCTCAAGATTTGCCGTTCAGCCTGAATTTCCAGAAGGAGCCCCTCACGTTGCATCTCGGTCTGCCGGCGCGCGGTGACGTCGCGAAGCCAGACCAACAGGCCTCCCGTGGTTGAGGGTGAGACACGGATTTCGAGCCACGTCTCCAAGGGCGGATAAAAGTGATCGAAAGTGACGGAAACCCGCTCCTTCATGGCACGCCGGTACTGGCGCTCGATTTCGGTTCCGATGGTTTCGGGAAACACATCCCATTGGGTTTTGCCGAGCAGTTCTGTTTTCGGTTTTCTAAGGAGCCGCTCGCCGTCACCGTTCAAATAGGTGAATTGGAACTCGGAATCGTAAACGAGAAAGCCGTCGGTTGCGTTTTCTAGCATGCTCTCGGCATCTATGGACGGCGCGGGCCTCGCCTTGAGCTGCACGACTTCGCCCTCGAGATCGGCAAGGCGGGCCCGGAGTTGCTCGATGCCGTGTTGGGGTGCGTCTTTAGCATGGTTCAGTGTGCTCATACAATGGTTACCTTTGGAAAGCGCGGTTAGAGGTTCTTCGGTCCTTAAATCCGTTTCCTTATTGGCAGATTTGGGCCCAAAGCAGAATGTCTATAAACACACACTAGAAGATCGAGGCGCCCGCGCGCAGGTGCAATTCCTGCCGTCCATCCGGCAATAGTTGCCACGTGGCAGACGCGTTGAACGCGCAATCCCCTCCCCAGGATACCTGTAGGAGTTCTGCTCAATAGCGGGAAGAAAGAAAACCGTAACGACAGAAGGCTAATCAGCCGGAGGCAGAGCGAAATAAAATGTCGCTCCCGCCCCGGGCGTCGACTCCATCCACATGCGGCCGCCGTGCCGCTCGATGGCCTTCTTGCAGTATGCGAGTCCCAGTCCGTTCCCGGGGTGTTCTTTTCCGTGCAGGCGTTTAAACACCCGGAATATGCGCCCTTGGAATGCGGGGTCTATCCCGGAACCGTTGTCCTCGACCGAGAATACCCATGCGGGATCTTCGCGTCTGGATGAAATGTGCACGCGCGGAGAAGGCGTTCCGCAGTACTCGATGGCATTTCTGATCAGATGATGCAGAACCTTGGCCAGTATGTCGAAGTCTCCGCACACCCGCGGCAAAGGGTCATGGGTAACGATGGCGCTCCGTTCGGTTATTTGCTTGTCCGTCGAGAGCAACGCCTGGCCAAGGACCGCTTCCATGTCCGCCCAGGAGGATTGCCGGTCCCGAGTGTCCGTGGCCCAGTAGTCCACGATGTCGGCGAGCAGTGACTGCATTCTTGCCGCCCCCTGCTGGATGCGATCCAGGAATACGCCGGCATTGGAATCGAGGCGCCCGGCATAGGTTTCGGCCATCAGTTGACTGAACGAGGCCACGTCGCGGAGCGATTCGCGCAGGTTGTGAGCCGCCATCGAGACAAACTCTTCAAACTCCGCGCCCGCCTGGTCCAACTGCCTCCGGACCTCGAGGCACGCCCGGGTTTCCGCGTCGAGCGCCTGGCGCAAGCGCTCGATTTCGTCTTCCGCGCGGTTTTGGTCGGGCTTGCCCATTTTCAGTTCACGGCGCGCGGCCGGGGTTCCGGGCGGTAGGTGGGAATTGTGAACTTGAACGTAGCGCCCCGCCCGGTTTCCGATTCCACCCAAATCCGCCCACCCTTGCGCTCGACAACCTTTTTGCAAAGCGCAAGACCGATGCCAGTGCCGGGAATTTCGCTTCCATGCAGTCGTTTGAACATGCCGAACACCCGGCCGGCGTCTCGCGGATCGATACCGATTCCGTTGTCCCGCACCGAAAACAACCAGCCTTCCGCGTCTCTCTCCGCCGAGATGTGGATTCTCGGCGTTTCCTCGCCTCTGAACTTGATCGAATTGGAAACCAGGTTCTGGAAAAGCTGCGTCAGCATAACCTCCTCGGCTACCACGGTTGGCAACCGATCGGAGGTTACGATGGCGCCACTTTCCGCAATGGCCGCCTGCAGGTTAAGCAGCGCTTTGGCGAGAACAGCGCCGCAATCGATCGAGGCGAAGCTGTCCTGTTCCCGCCCGGTAACCTCCCAATAGGCAAGCAGGGCTTTCAGCAGGGCCTCTATCCTCAGAGCCCCCTCCACGGAATAGGAGATGAATTGGTCCGCTTGTTCGCCCAGCTTTCCCGCATACTCCCGCCCCAAAAGCTCGGTAAAATTCACTACCATCCGTATAGGTTCCTGCAAGTCGTGCGTGAGCGCATAGGCAAAATTCTGCAGTTCGGCATTGGTTGTCCTGAGTGCTCCCTCCGCCTGCTTGCGGTCTGTTGCGTCCTCAATCGCCAGAAGGATGGTCCGCGCTTGCGCATTTGGATTGAAGATCTCGCTGGCGTTGAGCAGCATCACTTTGCGTCCGACATGTTCAAAGTCGTGGGTCACCTCAAAGTCCCGGAACGTTGAGCGCGCGGGGATGACGTTCTCCAGCAACTCGCGCAGTTTCGGGATATTCCATTGTCCGTTCCCCAGGTCGTAGATCAGACGCCCCTCCGTCCCGGCCGGCGCGGCCTGGAACGTTTCGTAGAAGGTCTTGTTGGCTTTCATGACTTGCAGGTTCTGGTTCAGGATCACCAGGGGCTCGCGCACCGTTTCTACAATGGCTTCGGCGAAGTCAAGACCGCGCTTGGCGGCATCGATATCGATCAACATCAGCACGGCGCCGTCGGTTTTGCCATCCGGTCCCACGGACGGGAGGATGCGGAGCGAATACCAGCGGCCGTGCGAGTCGCGGATATCGCGCGGTTTCCGATCGCCGCCCTCCATCGCATCCAGGAGCAACCGCCGCAGGTCGGGCAGTTCCATTTGAGGCTGAAGATCGGTGATCGACCGCCCGATATCGGAGGCGATCAGATTCAACATGGGTTCCATGGCGCGCGTAAAGCGACGAATGCGCAGATCCCGATCAACCATCACAAGGGGTATGCTGATGCTTTCGAGAAGATTGGTCAGATCCCGGTTGACCTGGCTGACTTCCGCGTTGCTGATCTTCAATTCTTCGTTCAGGGTGTTCAGTTCTTCGTTGGCCGATTCCAGCTCTTCTTGCGCGGTTTCCAGCTCCTCGTTGCCCGCCTGGGCCTCTTCGTTGGCCGCCCTGAGCTCTTCCAGGGTGGTTGCATTATCTTCGACGATGGATCGCAGATACTCTTTGGTTGCTACCAGCTCGCGCCGCAGTTGGGCGCTTCTCCCGTTTCGCTCGGTGGCGGGCTTGTGTATCGCCCTGGGGCCACCATTCGGCCCGGCGTCCTCGAACAGGACCAGGAAATAGCGTTCCTTGGAAGAGGACGAGCCCCTGATCGGGATTACCTTGATTGTGACCTCTATCAATTGGCCGCTGCCTTCGATGCGAAAGCCGTTTTCACGGCTTATGGCGTTGGTTTGCCTGGCAGCTCGGATGGCCTTACCCAGGCCCGCAATCAAGCCTTCGCGCGCCAGTTTCAAAAGATTCTGGGTCGGCTCGCCCGGCGAAAGTTCGAGGTACGGAGCGGTGCGGCCGCGGACCTGAGCGATATTCATCTCATCGTCGATGATGGCGCCGGGGGGGCCATGTTCGGCCAGCACCAGCCGGTCGGCCTCTCTCAGCACGTCCGGCCCCACTCGGCCCTCGGCAACTCTCTGCCGGAGACCCACCCGGCCTTCAGCGCGGCGGCCTTCGCTCAGGCGCGGCGCCGGCCTATCCGCGGCCGGTCGCATGCAATAGATCCTGTGGGTCTTCTCCACTTGACGAAATGACTCGGAAAGCGTGCCGATGTTTTCCGATGGACCGAGTACCAGGAAGCCTGTCGGCTTGAGGGAGTAATGCAGGATCGACAACACCTTGCGTTGTAATACGGCTCCCAGGTAGATCAGCACGTTACAGCAACTGATGAGGTCCAGCCTGGAGAAAGGCGGGTCCTGCGCCACGTTGTGCCTGGCAAAAACGCATACGTCGCGGATGATCTTCGCGACCTGGTGCCGGCGTTCCGTTCTGGTGAAGAAGCGCGCCAATCGCTGCGGCGAGACATGCGCCAACTCGGAGTCCTTGTAGGTGCCGGCGCGAGCTTTTTCGATCGCCGTCTCGCTGATATCGGTGGCGAAAATCTCGAACGGTACCCTCACTTTCGTGCCGTCCAGGAATTCCATCAAGCAGATGGCGATCGAATAAGCCTCCTCGCCCGTGGCGCACCCGGGCACCCAGATACGGATCGGATCCGCGGGTCCTCTATTCTCAACCAGAGCGGGGAATACCTTCTTTTTCAGTTCCTCGAAGACCGCCGGTTCCCGAAAGAATGCCGTGACGGTGATGAAACAATTTTCGCACAATGCGTTGGTTTCCTCGCGATTCTGCTCGAGATCCCGGCTGTAGTCTTCCAGCTTTTCGAACCCGCGAAGGGCCATGCGCCGCTTGATGCGCCGCGCGAGGGTGCTGTGCTTGTAGTGGGTGAAGTCCACGCCGGTCGAGTTCCGCACCAGCCGGAGTATCTTGGCCAGTTCTCGATCCCCCGGCGGCTCAAGCGCCTCGCGAGGCTCGCTGGCGATGTGAGAAGCGCGCGCGATGGCCACCAGTTGCCTGGCGATGGCGGCCGGCGGGAGGATAAAATCCACGGCACCGGCGGCGATGGCGCTTCCCGGCATGCCGTCGAACTTCGCGGTTTGCATTTCCTGAGCGAAGGTGATACCGCCCGCGGCCTTGATCGCCTGCAGGCCCAGCGTCCCATCGGATGCGGTTCCCGACAAAATGACGCCGAGGGCCTTGCTGCCGCGGTCTGCCGCAAGGCCGCGGAAAAAGCAGTCGATCGGCATGTTGCGGCCACTGTCTGGCCGGGCCGAAGTATGAAGGACTCCGTCGGAAATGTCTAAATTGCATCGCGGCGGAATCACGTAGACCCGATCGGCCTCAATGCGAGTTTCGCCCTTCACTTCGGACACAGGCATCTTGCTGGCTTTGGAAAGCAACTCCGCCAGATGGCTCTCGTGACTCGGATCGAGGTGCTGGATCAGCACGAATGCCATGCCGGTATCGCCCGGCAGATGGCTGAGAAACTCCGTGAATGCCTCCAATCCGCCGGCGGAGGCTCCTACGCCAACAACCATGGGGAGTGAACTGCCGTTGTCGCGCTCCTCGGCGGCTGGCCGCACAACCGCTCCCCCGGAAAAGGGCTTTACGGCTGCTGTGGGGGTCTTACCAGGCGAGCGAGTTGGTCGTTTTGGGCGGGGCGAGTCAGGCGCACGCGGAAAAGGCGCAACCCCGCCTGGCCGACGCTTGCCGGTCTTCTTTGCCACACGCCACCCTTACCTTTCTCGCCGGGACGAACTGGCTCATCACCCGAACGGAAGTGCGACGAACCAAGCACGCGGCGTGCCACTCTCGCAGCCGTATCCGCGCCGGTGCCTGGTCCTCGCGGTCGGCGGACAGCCAACTGACTGAATTGTAACGCCGTCTGGATCTCGCAAGAAGGCGCGCCGGATCCCACCGCTGTTCAGGCGGCTCTGGGACCTGCGAGCACATCCTTGATGATTTTGCCGATCTCCATGAACTGATCCAGACCCGAAGGCTTGGTGATGAATTGGGAAACTCCGAGGTCCTTGAGCACAGCCTCGTCTCGCCGGGACCGGGAAGAACTCCACACGCACACTGGAACGCCGCCGAGGTGACTGGCGCTTCGGATCTCGCGCAAGATGTCTTCGCCGGTATATTTGGACAGGTTCAAGTCCACCAGGATCAGGTTTGGAATTGCCGCATTCGCATAGGCCCCCTGCCTGCGGATGAAAGCGAGGGCTTCGCCTCCGTTCAGCAGGTGAACCAGTTCAAATCGGAGATCATGCTGATTCAGTGCCCGCTCGAGAAGGAAGACGTCCGAGGCGTTGTCTTCAATGACGAGAATCCGGGCTACGGAAGCAACCCAAGCCTGTTTCACGCTCACTCCCCGCGGCCACCCTGGCCGACCGCTCTTTATCATTCCACAGTTGATCGTGGCACCGTTCGGGGTGGCACCTGCATGGCCCTCACTTGCAATTCGGCAGCCAATCCTCAGCCGGATGGGCAGTATTGACGGGCATCGAAATCGGCTGGATTGGACCGGATCGCCCGCCGCCGGGGTTCGGCCCTTGGTGCGCGTCTGATCATGCAGCGCTTGCCTTATCGACGGCAGGACTTGCACATAGCAGCTTGCGGCAGCCTCGGGTTTCTGCCTTGTGTTGGCATCCATTCGGCTTTGGGCCCCCACCTGCACTGCACAGGCATGCAGAAGAGGTGAGAAAATGACGGCCCTGGTGGTTGTTCTTCTCCTGTTGTTTTTACTCGGCGGCGGGGGCTGGGGATATTCTCGTTGGCGCCGGTAACACCCACGGGCCGTTTGACCTGGTAGAGAAGTGAGCCGCAGGCGCGAAAAAAGGAACTGCAATGTCATTCGGGATCTATATCGTCGGCTTCTTGATTTTAATCGGCGGGTTAATCTATGGAGCCGTGATCCTCCATGTCGCCGCGCATTGGATCGCAGTGGGCGCCATTATACTCTTGGGCCTTGCGATTCTGAAGGGCGTCCAAGCCACGCGGGGCAAAGATCCGTCGAAATAACAGGTGGCTGTCGCGGCCCGGCCGCGACTCCATCTCATCCTGATAGTTGGCCATCAAGGGAGAAATATGAAAGCGTTTAAACCGTGCTTGTCCTTATTGGCGGTGGTGGTCGTTGGGACTCTGGCAGGCTGCTCAACGACATCCACGAAACCGCCCGACGTTTCCGCGAGCATCCGCACATCGCTGGATCAGGCGGGCCTCAAAGATGTCTCCGCAAGTCAGGATCGTGACAAGGGCGTGGTCACCCTGGGCGGACACGTGGCGGCATATTATGACAAGGCCCGAGCCGAATCCATCGCCAGGTCCATCGCGGGGGACCAGGTTGTGGCGAACCAGATTGCAGTGGTTCCGCCGGGCGCCGAGAGAGATACAAGAGCGATGAACTCGGACCTGGACAAGGGTATCGAGAGCAACCTGGATGCTGCTCTCATTATCGAGAAGCTTCACGAGAGCGTAAAATACGCCGTCAAGAATGGCGTTGTCACCCTGACTGGTGAGGTCAACTCTCAATCGAAACGCGCGCGGGCAGCGCAGGTCGCGTCTACGGTTCCTAACGTGCAGCAGGTGGTGAACGAGCTGCAGGTCAAAGGGCAAAAGGCCACCGAGTCGAGGTAAGAGCGGCTCAGCAAGGTGGCGCCTGACGGGCGCGAAGCGTAGAAGATGCACCCGACGCAGACGTGGCTGAAGTTCACACCAAACAAGTCCCGGAGGACGATGTGCCTGCGGAATACCTGGAGAGAGATTAGGCTGCGCGCGCCTTGGTAGCCGGGACTGTGGGAACACGCCATAACAGGCGCACACCGGCTACTCTTCGCCAGGCGCTGGATTTAGAGGGCTGTGACCGTGATTTGTGCCGTTACTGGAACTCTTCGTCACCAAACTGGGTGGGCGCCCCGGGGCGCGGTGGCGTTCATGCTCCAAGCGCTGCAGGTTAGAGATGGCAGCGTCCAGTGCGTCACGTTCGTCGCGCAATTGAGCCAGTACGTTCTTCAAATCCATGGTGATGTTCTCCTTGAAAACCATTGCAAACCAAGGGCCGTCCTATGTCAGATCATGCCGGATTGAGCTTCCCAACTGTTCTTGTTAGTTTCTTTGCCGGCCATTCCTTAACAAAACTGCTTCGACAATTCCTCGGTCGCGACATGCAAAGGGATGAGGCTGCTGCAAGTCGCCCCCTCCTGCGTCTTCGCTCAGCTAAATGTGCATTTCCAAAGGCAGATTCTGCACCTGGTCGCGCGGTCCTACCCTGGCATCTCCGCAACGCGGCGGCCCGCGGCGCTTGGCCCGGCTCGTGCACAGGCACAAACACGACTGTTCCAAGAAGGAGGAACACTGAGTGGCAAAGAATACATCGGTGATGGGACTTTATCCGGATCGCACAACCGTTGCGGAGGCCGTCAACGTCCTACACAAAGCGGGCTATCGGGCGGCTGACATCTCGGTCCTCTCGTCTGGCAACCAAGGCTCCAAGGATTTCGCGCACGAGAAACACACCAAGGCGCTGGAGGGAGCGGCGATTGGGGCGGCAGCGGGTGCCGTGATTGGCGCCGCATTGGCCTTTATCGTTTCCATTCAAACGGTCAGTACCACGGCCCTGGGACCGCTGGTCGCGGCTGGGCCTTTGGTGGCGGCTTTGGCTGGCGCCGGCGCCGGCGGGGCGCTGGGTTGGATCGCGGGGTTGCTGGCGGGCCTGGGTCTGACGGAATACGTCGCCAAGCGGTACGCGGGCAGAATGAGGCGCGGCGGCATTCTCCTCTCCGTTCACTGCGACAGTACGGAGTGGTGCGATCGGGCGAAGAAGACCCTGAAAGACACTGGCGCCCAGAATATCTCCTCTGCTTCGGAGACGGCTGCCGACTACGGGACGACGGATAGGCCGACGGAGCGGGTGTCGGCGGCCGTCACGGAGGTTGTCGAAGCGCCTGCCGAACCGCCGGCAGAACACGTTGTTACCGAAACCAAGAAATAGCAGGCCACTGCGGTGGAGCACAGGCAAGGCCAACTGGTCACCTGCGTGCACATCCGATAGCAGCCTTAACGGAGACCATCACTATGCAATTCGTACGATCTACCACGGCGGCCGCCCTGTTCCTGCTTTTCGGGACGATTGCCCCCTCTTACGCGCAGCAGAAGGAAGAACAAGGCAAGCCGCCTGAAAAGCAACAGCAACAGGCAAAACCCGCTCAACAACCGCAGCAGCAGCGGGCCCAACAGCCTCAGCAACAGCAGAAGCAGCCTCGGCAACAGCAGGCAAAACCCGCTCAACAACCGCAGCAGCAGCGGGCCCAACAGCCTCAGCAACAGCAGGCAAAACCCGCTCAACAACCACAGCAGCAGCGGGCCCAACAGCCTCAGCAACAGCAGGCAAAACCCGCTCAACAACCGCAGCAGCAGCGGGCCCAACAGCCTCAGCAACAGCAGGCAAAACCCGCTCAACAACCG
>Ga0187874_10001479_pt1 | contig 20973 bp, 3 predicted proteins | sample June2016WEW_16_1_3_FD_132993 | JGI IMG/M metagenome (GOLD analysis project Ga0187874, IMG submission 132993) | Peatland microbial communities from SPRUCE experiment site at the Marcell Experimental Forest, Minnesota, USA - June2016WEW_16_150 | ecosystem: Environmental > Terrestrial > Soil >... | reverse complement strand
GATATCCTTCGGAAACAAATCTCGGCAAGCATCCGTTTACAACGAACACGAGTCAGCATCCTGAATCCATTAAAAGGCCAGAGGGTCTAAAGCAGTGGGGTCAACTTCATACATTCAATAAAGCATTGGGGTCAACTTCATACATTCAACAATTGAGTTGACGGCATAAAGTCATCACGTTTTACAGTTTTTGATCAGTGTTCGCTGAAAGATATGATCCTTAAGAAATCAGTTACAGCCACAGATGAACACAGATAGACACAGATCAGAAGGAGTTGGGGAAAAAACAGGAGTCACCCAACGAGGGATGGCTCTTAAAATCTGTGTTTATCCGTGTCCATCTGTGGCTTCCTTTTTTTTCTTAAAATCCAACTGCCGGATTCAGGATGATTCACACATCAGGAATTGGATCGCTGTCCTGCGCTCTTTGCAGTTGGAAAGCAACTGCTGGGTTCAGTTGTCAATAACTTTCAAACCAGCCGTCCGTCCACGAGCTGGAAGCGGCGGGACATGCAGCGGGCCAAGTCCTCGGCGTGGGTGACCAGGATGACGGTGACTTGCTCCTCGCGGTTCAGCTCGCCGAGCAGGCGCGCCAGTTCGCCCGCGGCGGCGCGGTCCAGCGCGCCGGTGGGTTCGTCGGCCAGCAGGAGGCGGGGCTGGTTGATGAGGGCGCGGACGATGGCTGTGCGCTGGCGTTCGCCGCCGGAAAGCTGGCCCGGACGGTGGTCCAGACGCCGGCCCAGGCCGACGCGTTCGAGCAGGCGGCGGGCGCGGTCCGGGGCGGTGGCGCGATGGGGGTTGTCGCCACCCGCCAGGGTGGGGACAAGGACGTTTTCCAGGACGGTGCATTGCGGGAGCAGATGATGGGATTGAAAGACGAATCCAATCTGGCGGTTGCGCACGGCGGCCAATTGCGCGTCGTCCAGTTGCAGGAGGTCTTGTCCGTCGAGAGAGACCTGGCCGCTCGTGGGGCGGTCGAGGGTGCCGATGATGTTCAGGAGGGTGCTCTTGCCGGAACCGGAGGGGCCGATGATGGCGGCGGATTCGCCCGGCTGCATTTCGAGATTAATGCCTTCGAGCACGGCCACGGGCGGGCCGTCGAGGACGGAATGATAGGATTTGCAAACATCCCGCAACTGCAAAAACGGCGCCATGTCTTGGGCTTACTGCTGCAACAGGAAGTAACCGCTGTTGGTCCTGCCCAGGAACCATCCTGCGCCATTGGTCGCCGCCTGATCCTGGAGGACGACGCCCGTGGCGGTGACGGGGGGCGCGCCGGTCGGATGGAAGGTGACGGTCATCACACCGGTGGCCGGGGCAAAGGTGACGGAGAGCTTGTTGGTGGGATTGGTCAAGGCGGCGTTGTTGGTGAATTTGCGGTTGACGAAGGAGAGGTTGCTGTAAACCAACTGGATGCCCTGGCTGGCGTTGGAAATGGTCAGGGTGTAGTTGGTCGGCGGCAGAGTGTTTGCCGGCACGTAAACCGAGGCGAGCACGTTGGTCTGGACGATGAATCCGTTGGTGTAGAACGGTTTGGCCCGAAGCGGCGTTTTGATCCAACTGACATCGCCCGAGAGGGTTTGCGGGGGAGTATTGGTCGCGATATTGCTGAAGGTCAGCCAGCCCCACAACGAGCCTTTGCCCGAGTAGAGGGAAATATAAACGGGGATGTCGCCGTACTGGGAAATCGGGACGGATTGGCTGATGGCGGCGCCGTCGCCGAGATGACCGGCCAGGGCGGAGACGCCGGCGAGGTTGTTGGTGAACATGGCGGCGCCATAGCCGCCCGGCGAGGCTTGCGGCGCGCCGGGGCCGGGCGGAATGATCAGGGTGTATTTGCCGGCATAAGCCGTCGCTTTATCGGTCTTGGCGTTGAACACCGCCCGCTCGCCGTAAATGGGGGAAACCCAAGCGGCGTTGCTGACGGAGCCGGTGAGCAGGTTGTCGGGCGGATTGGTGTTGACGTCCAGGTGCAGGAACACGGTGACGGGGGACTTGCCGGAGCGATTGATGGTGTGCCGGGCGTCGCCTGTCAAGCTAAAGGAGCCGCTGAACGGATAGGCGCCGCCGTCCAGGAGCAAGCGGGCCGAATAGGCGCCCTTGGAGGCGGTGAGGTTGGCGGTGATGAAGCCGGAACTGGATTCGGTGACCTCGGTGAAATTGGTGGGAAAGAGACCGTTGTAGGCGCCGGCCACATTGGTGAAGGGGTTGGGGCCGAAGCTGGCCTGGAGAACGAGGTTGGAGGACATGATGAAATTGAGGACCGGACTCTCGCTCAGGAGGGTCAGGTTGGTGGGAGAATCGCCGCTCATCCAGTTGCTGAACAGGAATCCGGACGAGGGCTTGGGCACGCCGGTGACGGTGTAACCCCTGCCGATGAACAGCGCGGCGCCATTGGCTTCTCCGAGGATTCCGCCGGGACCATTGGTCAGAAGGGTCAGGGTGGAGACGACCTTGCGGAAGACGGAGTGGGTGACGGGAGCGGAGGCGACGCCGTTGGCATCAAAGCTGGTCGCAGTGATGCGGTTGGTTCCGGGAAGGAGATCGATCGCGCGCGACCAACTGGTGGAGCCGGCGGCGGAGCCGAGTAGATTGCTATTGACAACAAGTTGCACCAGGGTGATGCCGGCTTTGCCGGCGGCGGTGCCTTTGACGGTGACGCTGGCGGCGGTGGTGGTGGAATTGTTGGCGGGCGAGGAGATGGCGACCGTGGGTCGAGGCTCGTTTTCGACGATCAGGACGGCATCCGCACTGGTGACGCTGCCGGAGGAGTTCCTCACCACGACGGAGAAGGAGCCGTCATAGTTGGTCAGGACGGAAGGGAGGGTGAAAGTGGAATTGGTCGCCCAGGGAATCTTCTTGCCGTTGAAATACCACTGGTAGAAGAACGGCGGCACGCCGCCGGCGGTGACGGAGAAGGTTGCAGTCTGGCCGAGGCCGGCGTTAATGCCAGCCGGTTGCCTGACGATGAAGGGAGCCCCTTGCACGACGAGGACGGCCGGGGCGCTTGTGACCGCGCCGAAGGAATTGGTGACGACGACGGTGTAGGAGCCGGCAGAGCCGCCCTGGGCAACGGGGATGGTGTAGGAAGTGTTTGTGGCTCCGGCAATGCCGGCGCTGTTGAAATACCACTGGTAGGAGAGAGGCGCGACGCCGCCGGCGGTGACGGAGAAGCTTGCGGTCTGGCCGGGACTGACGTTGGTACTGGCCGGTTGGGCGAGGATGAAGGGAACCGATTGCAGGGTGAGGACGGCCGGCGCGCTGGTAACGACGCCGACGACATTGCTAATGATGACGGTGTAGGAGCCGACAGAGCCGGCCCGGACGTTGACGTTGGTGTAGGAAGCGGCCGTGGCCCCGCCAATGTTGGCGCTGTCGAACTGCCACTGGTAGAAGAGATTGGTGGTGCCGGTGGCCAGGACGGAGAACACGACCGTTTGGCCGGGAGCGTTGGTGCTGCTTTGCGGCTGGGAACCGATGGTGGGTGGCACGCCCAAACCAATGTTCAAGTGCGCCATGCCGCTGACGCCGTTATAGCCGTCCACCACGACGTAGAAGGTGAGGCCCGCCGGAACGTTCGGTATGTCGAGGCTGGGCTGGCCATCCTTCTGGTAATTGGTGGTAAAGCCGCTGACGACTTCGACCAGGGTGGCGAAGGTGGGGGCGCCGGAGCCGGAATTGGTATAAGCGGCCAGGATGGTGTTAAAGGCGCTGCCGCTAGTATCCAGATGGAGCGTGCCGGCCTCCTGCGTGGTGTAGATGTACCATTCCGACGCGCCGCCGGACTGGCCGGCGGGGTTGGGTTCGGCCGCCTCTTTGGTTGCTCCGACGGTGCTGAAGGTCTGCGAAACGCTGAAGCCGCGCACGTCGCCCCCGCTGTCTTCGCGCCGTCCGACCGAATCGGTGCCGGCGCTCTGGGACAAATCAACCGCGTCGCCAAACTTGTCCTGCGCGCTGCCGGAGGGCGTGCCGGTGTTGTTGGTCACGATGACCTGGATATTGGCGATGGCGCTGGGGACGGAACCGACGTTGTTGGCCACCAGCACCGAATAGTTGCCGACGGAGGCGGAGAGGAAGTTTGAAATGACGAACTGACTGTTGCTGGCCCCGGCCACCGGCATGTTCTGGAAAGACCATTGGTAAGTCAGGGGCGACACGCTGGAGGCGGAAACACTCAAGGTGACGGTGGAACCCGCCGGCACGACCTTGTTGGTGGGTTGTTGCGTGATAGAAGGAACCGCATCGCCGGAAGCCGGATTCAAGACGCGATAGCCCGTGCCCGCGGGCAGGCCGAGCACGACCGTGCCGGCGGCGCCCTGGAAACCGTCCACCGCAATCTGGTAATCTGTGCCCGCGACGCAGTTGAAGGTGACCAAGCTGGTGAAGAAACCGCCGGAATCATCGTCGGCGGCGACGAGGGTCAGATTGGCGACGTTGGTTCCCGTATAGACGGCGAGCAAGGTGTCAAAGGTGCTGCCCAGGGTCGTGAGGGAAACCACGCCGGTGAAGCTGGCGTGCCAGGTGTACCAGATGGATTTGCCGCCCGGTTTGCCGTCGTGCAGCGGTTCGCCCGGCTCGCGGGTGGCGTTGAGGTTGTTGCCGATGACCGGGCTGACCAGCGGATTGATGCTGATGCGGTTGGAGAAATTATCGGCGGACTGATAGCCGCCGACATTGGTGACGACGACCGTGGCGAGGGCGCTGTTGGTAAGCCCGACGGAATTGGCGACGATGGCGTAGTAATTGCCCGAGCTCAACGGCTGCGCATTGGTGATGACGTAGGTGGAATTGGTCGCGCCGGCGATGCCGGTGCCATTGAGGGTCCATTGATAACTAAAAGGTTCCGCACCGCTGGCGCCGACCGACAACGTCACCGTGCCGCCGATCGTGGCAAAAACCGACTGCGGCTGGGCGGTGATGCCCGGCGGATTCAACACGGTCAAGACGGCGACCTGGCTGGTGATCGATTGGCCGCCGCTGGCGACCGTCACCGTGTAATTGCCGGCGTCGTCGTCGCCCACCTGGGCGATGACCAGGACATTGGAGGACTGGTTGGGCAAGGGCAGGTTGTTCTGGTTCCACTGATAGGTGAGGTTGGAGCCGGAGGCGGCGACATCAAAGACCATGCTGCCGCCCAGCGCGACCGTCTGGCCGATCGGTTGCCCGGAAATGCCAAAGACGCCCGCCGCCGGGACGACGCTGATGTTGACAGGCGGCGAGGAACGGCTCAAACCGAAGTTATTGGCGGCGACGGCGGTCAGGGCGAACGGGCCGGTGGCCGAATTGGTCCAGGAGATCGAGTACGGGCTGGAGGAAGCGGAGCCGATGTTGGAGGCGTTGGCGTAGAAGCTGACGCCGGCGATCGTGGCGCCGGGATCGACCGCGCTGGCCGCGAGCGGAATCACCCCGGGCTCGGCATAGACCTGACCGGGCAAGGGGTTGGTCAGGAGGACGGAGGGCGGGAAACTGACCGGGCTGACAGTCAAGGTGAAATTCTCCAGGAGCATGGCATTGAAGGTGGCAAAGCCGTTGCCTTCCGACTCGAAGGCAATGCCGGCAATGCCGTTGGAGCTTTGCAGCGTGAACGTGGCCGCCGGGACGTTGGTGGAACTGGAGATCAGCCCCTCCTGCGCCTGCGCCAGCGGGACGCCCAGGGCATCAAAGGCCTGCACCTGCCAGGCCGGATGACTGACAGACGGATTGGCCGTCAATTGCGGACGGGTGAAGGAGAACTGAGTCAACAAGTTCGAAAAGAGCAGGGTGAAACTGACCGGTCCGTTGGAGCCGGTTTGCGTCAGGACATTGGTGGGCGGCGCCAAACCGCCGCCGTAAAGGGCGGCCTGGCTCAAGACCGACAGGGTGGTGTCGGGGCTGAGGTTGGTCACGGTGATGCCATAGGCGGCGAAATACGAAGTGAGGGCCGCGCCGGTCGCCGGGGCGGAGAGCGAGTCAAAGTTGAGGTTGGTCGAATTGGCCCCGACGGCGACGGTCACCTGGACCGGAGCGGAAAACTTGGCATAACCGTTGGTGTCCACCACTTGCGCGGTGAAGGTGTAGGATCCGGGCAGCGCGTTGGAATACACGGCGCTGTAAGGGCTGCTCGACGCGACGCTCAACAACGCCGGCCCCAGATAGAAATTCACGTGGTCCACACTCCCATTGGCAGGTTGGACACTGGCGGTCAACGGGAAGTTGGCAGGCGCGGTCAGGTTGCCCGGAGCGGAGAGGGTGATGGAGAGCGCATTGGAGGCGGCATTGGTTTCAAGCACAAGATCGTCCAGCAGCACCGCGGCAAAGGACGCCGACCCCTGGGGGTCGGAATCAAACCGCACGGAAGTGATATTGGCGCCGGCCAACTGGAACACCCGGGCCGGAATGGCGGCCGAAGTCACCGGGATCAACGGTTCGCTGACCGACTCCAACTCCGTGCCCGAGGCGTCGAAGGCGTGCGCCGTCCAGGCGGGATGCAGGGCCAGGCTGCTGCCGGGCGTCAGCCCAACGCGGGTAAATCCGAAGCTTTGCACCGGGTTGGCAAACGCCAGGGTGAACGTGACCGGAGCGGGCTGGCTCAGGCCGACTTGCGTGAAGAGGTTGAGCGGCGAAGACGGATCAGCCAGGGCGCCGCGGGAGAGATCGTTGCCCTTGTCGGCTTCCAGGCGCGTGCCCTGGGTGACGTTGGTGAGCGTGAGGCCGAAGCCGGCCAGATAGTTGGACAAGTCCGCCCCGCCGACCGCGCCGGACGAAGTGTCCAGCGAATCGAAGTTGATGACGCTGACGCCGGAGCTAGTGTTGACGGTGACCGTGACCGGGGTGGAACTGCGCACGGCCCCGTTGTTGTCGGTGGCGACGGCGGTGAAGGAATAAGTCCCCGGGGCCAGGTTCTGCAAGGCCAGCGCGGCAGGAGAGCCAAAGGCGCCGCCAATCAGGTTTTGGCCTTCGTAGAAGTCGATTTCGCTGATCGAAGCGTTCACTTCGGAGGCTTGCGCGGTCAAAGTCACCTGGCCTGGCGCGGAGAGACTGGTGTTGTTGGCGCTGAGGCTGACACTGATGGCGTTGCTGGGGAAAATCGAAAGCAGCAAGTCATCCAGCGGCAGGTTATCGAACGAGCCGATGCTGTTGTTGCCGGTAAATGTCACCGACATGATGGCTGGAGCGGAGAGGGAGAATTGTTTGGCCGGCAGATTGACCGAACTGAAGACCTGCTGCTCGCGGACCAGGCCGACTTGGTTGCTGTTGGCGTCGTAGGCGGTGGCCTGCCAGGCCGGCGTGGCGATGCCGGGGCCGGCCAGCAGCTCGGTGCGCCACCAACTGATGCTCTTATAGGGCTGGTTGAAGACCAACGTGTAGGAAACCAACCCGTTGGCGCCGCTCTGGGTCAGCAGGTTATCGCCGGATTGGGCCACGGTCAGGTTTCCGCGCGCGATGTTCATGTCATTCTGCACGGCCACGGTCGTATTGCTGGTGACATTGGCCAGCGTGATGCCATAGCCGGACAGGTAATTGGCCAGCAGATCGCCCGAAACGGCGTTGGTGGAAGCGTCCACGCCCTCGAAGTCGATCAAATAGGTTCCCGGGATGTTGACGGTGATGTGGGTCACTCTTGAAGTGCTGGCCAACCCGCGGTTGTCCACCGCCACAGCGGTCAGGCGATAGCTGCCGGCGGCGAGATCGCTTACGGTCGCAGTGAAGTTGGTGGGGCCGGTGGTTCCCGCCAGGTTGGTCCCATTGGCATAGAGACTCAAACTGGCGATGCCAAAGCCGGAACTGGCGCCGGCGGTGAAATTGAAGGTGTCGGTCGTTGTGCAGGAGAAACCATTGGCTGGCGCGGAAATGGCCACGACAGGCGGGGAGATGCGCACGATGAAGCTGGTGGGGTTGGTGAGCACCATTTGGTCGCCCCGGTAATCGGTCGCTCCGGAGACCCACACCTGCACGGTGCCATCCATGTTCGAGGCAATGGTGATCGGGGGCGTCGAATAGGTGTCGTTGGAACTGGAGACAGTGCTCCAGGAGCCGTTGGCGGCCACGACCGGCTGCGAGGCGCCCGCGGCGGCATTGGTCAACAAGACGGTCGGCGCGACGGCGGTGTTCATCGTCCGGTCGAACTGGAGGCGCAGAACAAAATTGGTCGTCGCCGGGACCGGGCTGGGGAGGTTGGCGGAGATGTTGAGCAAAACGGGATAAAGCGGCAAAAAGTTTGCGACCAGGGCGCGGTTCCGCGTGGCGGTGAAGGCATAGCTGGCGTCGGTGCTTTGCACGACGCCGTTTTCCGTCCAACTGACAAAGAAGAAACCCGCATTGGTCGTGGCTGTAACCGTGACCGCGGCGTTGCTGGCGTAAGTGCCGGCGCCGCCAATGGTTCCCGCGCCGGGTGGATTGGCGGAGGCGGAGATCGAGTAGAACGGCAAGAAGTTCGCGACCAGGGCGCGGTTGTTTGTGGCGATGAAGGTATAGCCGGCGCTGGTGCTTTGTACGACGCCGTTTTCCGTCCAACTGATAAAGACGAAACCCGCGTTGGCCGCGGCTGTAACCGTGACGGAGGCGCCGCTGGCGTAAGTGCCGCCGCCGCCGGTTATTCCCCCGGCCGGCGGGCTGGCCGCAGTCGTGATGACAACGGGCGTATAAAAGTTAGCCACCAGAGTGCGGTTGGTTGTGACGGTGAAGGTGTAGCTGGCGCTGGTGCTTTGCACGACGCCGTTTTCCGTCCAACTGGTAAAGGCGAAGCCGGCATTGGGCGTGGCAGTAACCGTGACGGAGGCGTTGCTGGCGTAAGTGCCGCCGCCGACAACAGATCCCCCGCCGGAGGGATAGACGGCGGTGGAGATCGAGAAGAGCGGCGAGAAGTTTGCGACCAGGGCGCGGTTCCGTGTGGCGGTGAAGGTATAGCTGGCGTTGGTGCTAAACGGGTAGCCGTTTTCCGTCCAACTGGAAAACACGAAACCCGCATTGGTCACAGTGGCGGTCACCGTGACCGAGGCGCCGTTGGCGTAATTTGTTCCGTCGCCGGCGGTTGTTCCCGCGTCCGGCGGGCTGGCCGAGGTGGTGATGGTGAAAGGCCCGGTGTTGGTCAAGCTCAAGGGAGTAGCGACGAAGTTGGTCACTTGATTTGTGCCGTTCATCGCCACCGGCCCGGCCGGGATGTCATTGTAGCCGAAGGCGGCCAGACCGGAAACACCGACTTGGAAGGTTTCATTGGCCAGCGGGATTTGGTAGGAGCCGTCGGAGGCGGTGACCGTCTGGAGCACGCGGTTGAAATCCGGCGGAACCACCTGCGCGTTGTCCACGAAATTGTCCTCGGAATAGAAGCCGGTCAGGTTGGTGAACGCCAGGGTGGTGAAATTGGATGTGGCAACGAAGGGAATGACGACCTGGCGCCAATCCAGGCTGCCGTTGCCGGCTGAAGTTTCGCCATAGGCATAGGAATTGCCGGCAATGGTCACGCCCAGCGCGTTGTTGATGCCGTAATGGTTATACGAGCCATGATAGAAGATCAGGTCGTAAGAGGCGCCGGCGATGGTCGAAAAGGTTTGCGTGATGCCGCCGCCTGGCACGCGGTCGCCGGTCACGTCAAGGTACTGGTTGCCATCCTCGGCCGGGACGTCCTCCCAATAATAACCGGCGATGCCCACCTCCGAGCCGGGCGACCCGGTCACGGTCCAGCCCGGGATATTGGTCGAGCCGGGGCCGTAGGTCAAATAAGTGGAACCAATGTTCGGGGATTCAAAACTTCCGTTTTGAATCAAATTGGTGGCGGTGGCGGAAGTAATGGCGGCATAGACGATGGCGCCGGCGATGGGTTGATGATTGATGTCGGTGACGGTCCCGCTCAGGCCCAGAGTATTGGCGGAGGCCAGGGACCGCACCACGCGCAGGAGGACGCCGGCGGAGCCGACCTCGGTTTGCCAGTTCAAGCCGGCGCCCAGGGGCGGGAGGTTGAAATTGGCAAAGGAGCCTGCGGCCGACGGGTAGGTGATCAGCTTCAACACGTCGCCGGCGACGGGCGTGTAACCGTTCAGGAGATTGAGCGTCAGCGCGCCGTCGAGGTTCACAACGCTGGAAAGAGTCAACTGGCCGGTGAGGCTGGGGGCGGAGGCGCCGAAGCTGAGAGTGGCGACGGTCTGCTCGTAAGCGGAATAGGAGGGGAAATTGACGGTGCCGGATTCAACGTCCAGCGTGCCGGAATTGATGAAAGTAACGTAGTAAAAGTAGGTCGTGCCGGCGGTGGTTGTCTTTCTGAACGTGCCGTTGTTGACGAATATCAGGTTCTGCGAATAGGAGTAGAGGTCGCTGTCGGTCTGAACCAGCCAGAGGCCGTTGTTGGTGACGGCGGTCTGCGCGGTGCCGATCAATTCTCCACCGGACCAGACGACAGTGCCGAAATTGACCAGGCTGGATGAATTATAATAATTGATGTAGAGTTCTTTTTGGGCGGTGGAGGAGATGTTCAAAACGCCGCCGGGCGCCACCGTGAGCGAACTGGACAGGTAGCCCGCAGTCCAGTTCAACGTTCCCGTCACCAGGTTGGAGCCTTGGAGAGCGGCGCCGCTCAAGGTCAGATTGGTGATGGCGCCGTTGTTTTGGAAAGCCGGGCCGAGGATGAGCGTGCCGTTGTTGAGCGGCAGACTGGGGATCTGATCCGAGAGCAGGGTGAGAGTCCCGTATAATTCGACGGCGCCGGGGCCGGCAAAGCCGGCCGGCGTGGCGTTGGTAAAACTGCCGCCGGCAAAATAAATGGCCGTCCCCGGCGCGCTGATGTAATTGCCCCCGATCTGGCCGCCATCGTCGAAATAAACCGTGCCGGTTTCGGCATCGACTTGACCGTTGTTAATAAACGGTATGGAAACGTAAGTGTAACCGGTGCCGCCCAGTTTGCGAAAGACGCCGTTGTTCAGGAAGGCGGACGTATTGTAATAATAATACTCCAAATCGTTATCCCCCTGCGCCAGCCACAATCCATTATTGACGAAGAGTGTGGTGAGGCCTCCTTCGATGTAATCGCCCGACCAAAGGACGGTGCCGAAGTTGGTCAAGGCGCCGGATTCCAAATAAAGGGAGTACTCCGGATAGTTTGAACCGATGACCATCGTCCCATTGGTGGCCACGGTCAGCCACCCATCGATGTTGCCGTAACCGAAATTGAGCGTGCCGGTGACCAGGTTGCTGCCGGCCAGGGTGGCGCCCTGGATGGTCAGGTTGGTGATGGCGCCGTTGCTTTGAAAAGCCGGGCCGAGGGTGACCGTGCCGCCGGCCAGCAGCAGGCCGGGAATCTGATCCTGCATCAGCGCTAGACTGCCGCCGTCCAGTTGCACCGTCCCGCCGCCGGTGATGCCGGGGGGCGCGGCGGCGGTGTAAGCGCCGCTGCTGAAATCAACGGCCGCCTGGCCCGCCGTGTTGTAGGTTCCGGCGATCTGGCCGCCATCCTCAAAATCGATCGTGCCAGTTTCGGCGTCCACCGTGCCCGCGTTGTTAAAAGCGATGCCTTTAATTTCAGTGTATCCGGTCGTGCCCTGCTTAAGGAACGCGCCGTTGTTGATGAAGGCCGCGTTGGTGATGCAATCACAATAATAGCCCAGCATATTGTCGGATTGCGCCACCCACTGGTAATCATTGACGATCACCGTTCCGTCCTCCATGCCGATATCGCCGCCGGACCATTGCACCGTGCCGAGATTGGTCAGCGCGCCCGAGATCACATCAAATTCATTCGGCCCCATGAGGTTGAGAGTGGCGCCGGCGGCGATGGTCAGAGAGTCGCTCATGGCGCCGCCCGCGAAATTCAAGACGCCCGTGACGGTGTAGGAGCCGGCCAGGGTCGCGCCGGCCAGCGTCAGGTTGGTGATGGCGCCGTTGGCCTGAAAACCCGGACCCAGCGCCACCGTCCCGCCCGCCAGAGCGAAGCCCGGCGGCACATTGCTGAGAATGGTCAGCATGCCACCGGTCAGGTCGAACGATCCGTTGCCGGTGAAGGCCGGGAACTGCGCCAGCGTCATGTTCGCGCCCGCGAAATCGATTTCCCCGCTGCTTCCCGTCTGGTAAGCGCCGGCCAGCGCGCCGGAAGCGTTGAGGCTGATGTGGCCCGATTCCGCATCGACGGTTCCGTTGTTGACGAAGGCGTCGAGGGAGAAGTAAGTCGTGTTGACAGAATCCAGTTTTTGGACCGTGCCGTTGTTGACAAACGTGGACTGGTAGAGGTCGAGGTCGTTGTCCGATTCGATGAGCCACAGGTTGTTGTTGGTGATGGCGTCGGAGTCGCCGTAGATTTCGCCGCCGAGCCAGTTGACCCGGCCGAAGTTGAGCAGGGTGGCAGATTCCAGGTACATGTATTGCGGGCCGAAGAAATTGAGGGACCCGCCTTCGGTCACGGTCAACTGGCCGTAGATGCTGCCGCCGGTGAGGTTCAACACGCCTGTGACGACGTTGCTGCCGGACAACGCGGAACCAGAGAGCGTCAGGTTGGTGATGGCGCCTCCATTCTGGAAGGCCGGTCCCAGGAACAGACTGCCCCCCGCCAGCGCCAGGTTGGGGCTGACGGTGTTGGTCAGGGTCAAACCCCCGCCGGTCAGGCTCACCGCCCCATTTCCGCCGAAGACGGGATTGGCGCCATAGTCGAAACTGCCGTCGCTGAAGTTAATGTTCGCTCCCGCCGCCGCCGTAAACGAGCCGTCCAGGGTTCCGCCGCCGCTCAGATTCAGGGTGGCGCCGTTGGTGGCCTCGACCAAGCCGCTGTTGAGGAAGCTGGCGAGGCACGTCACATTGCTGCCGCCGGACGCCGTCCAGGAACCCTCATTGGCAATGACCCCATTGACAGCCAGAATGTCGCCTTGCATCCAAAAGGCCGTTCCGAGATTGATCAGGGTGGCGTTGGACAGGGTCAGCGGGCTGAGTCCCTCGATCTGGAGCGTGGCCCCGGGGCCGACGGTGATGGCGCTGTTGAGCACGCCGCCCGTCCAGACCAATCCGCCATTGACGGTGAGGAATCCCGTGCCGCCCAGAACGCCGCCGTTGAGGATGACATTGTTGACGCTGAAACCGTCGTTCAGGTTGATGACGCCGCTGTTGAGAAAGGCGTTATCCCCGGCGCCGGGGACGCCTGCGGGAGACCAGTTGCCGGAATCGGACCAATTGGCCGAACTGTTTCCTGTCCAAACATAATTCCTGCCCTCGGTAAAGGGATAGACCACGATGGGAACGGGAGCGGAAGTGGTCACGGCCCCCGCCGCGTCGGTCGCCACAGCCGTCAACGTGTAAAGGCCCACCGAAGCGCCGTACCACATGATGGGGAACGCCGGACCGGAAACGGAGGAGCCGATGAAGGTGTTTCCCTGGTAGTATTGAACCATCAGAACGGTGGTGTCCGCGTCGGACACGGCAACCTGGATGGGAATGGGGGCTTCACCGTAGAAGGTCTGGTAGTTGGTCGGGCTGTTGATGCTGATGACCGGACCGACCACGCTGCTGACCGCAATGGTCAGGTTCGTCGGGGTGTAATTCACGGTGGTGTTTGCGCCTTGCGGCGGGAGGAAATTGACGGCCGAGAAAACCCCGATTTCCGAGTAGTAAGTGACGGGCGTAAAAGAATCGCCCGGGGCCAGCAAAAGGCCGTTTTCCAGGTTGAGATTGAGCACGTTGGTGAGCACGGCTGCATTCTCGAATACAAACTGTCCGTAGCTGTTGAGGCCGCTGATGCCCACCTGCCAGGTGCCCCCGATGAGTCCATCGGATTCCCCGAACAGCATCTGGCCGCTCTCGACATCGACCGTGCCGGTATTGGCAATGAACCCGTTCTCGTAAGTCGCGCCGAACGTATTCGTCTTGACGATCAGGCCGGCGTTGTAAATAGTTCCCGAATCATAGAGGTCCTGGTCGCACTGAATGCTAAAGACGGCGTTGGACAGATTGTAGAGGGAGGAATAAAGATAGATGGTTCCCCCCGTCCAGTTGATCGTCCCCTGGTTGGTGCAGGGCGCCTCGAACTCCGTGTAATTCGGCCCGGTGATATTCATGACGGCATTGTTGGAAATAGTGACCGGATACTCGAAGTAGCCGCCGCCATAGTTGAAGACGGAGTTTGGAGCCAGGGTCAGCGGCCCGTAGAAATCGCTGTAACCCGTCATGTTCAAAACGCCGGTGACGGTGTTGGCCCCCTCGAGGATGGCTCCGTTCAAGGTCAGGTTCGTAATCGTGCCGCCTTGAAAGCCGGGCAGGAGATAGATATCGCCGCCCTCCAGGAGGAGGTTTGTTATCATGTCGCCGGCCAGATAGAGGCTGCCCCCGGTTATCGCGTAGGAGCCTGGGCCGGTGAACAGCGTGTTGGCGAGAGTGTTGGTGAAAGACCCTCCGGTGAGGTTGAAGGCAGCCCCCTGCGCCGTGTAATAGAGGCCCGTCAAACCGCCGCCCTCGTTGAGATTAATAACACCCGAGTCCACGTTCACCGTTCCGGCGTTGTTCAGCGGCGCGTCAAAAGACGTGGTGCCGGTGGCATTGGTCTTGGTGATCGTTCCGTAATTAATGAATGGGGCGTAAGTGTAGGTTCCCGTGTAATAGTTATAGACCTCGTAACTGTAGAGGTATTGGTCGCATTGAATGCTAAAGAGCGCGCCCTCAAAGTTGTAGAGGGCGTTGGTGGAATCGAGGTAGATGCTGCCGCCCATCCAGTCGATCGTGCCCGCGTTGGTCAGCGCGCTGTAAATGTAAACCGTGTTCGGCCCCGTCAGGGTCAAGACCGCGTTGCCGGCCACGGTGAGCGGCCCGGAAATATCGCCCCCGTTCATGGTCAGTGTCCCGGTCACCACGTTGGCGCCGGAAAGGCTCGCCCCATTGAGGGTCAGATTGGTAATGGCGCCGCCTTGAAAAGACGGGGAGAGGTTGACAGTGCCGTAGGTGTACTGAAGATTGGGAATCACATTGCTGACCAGGGTGATGGTGCCGCCGTCGAGCTGGTAGCCGCCGCCGCCCGTCAAAAGCATGGAGGGCGCGTTGCTAAACACGCCGCCGGACAGGTTAATGGTGCCGCCGGGCAGGGCCGTGTAGTTGCCCGTGAGATAGCCGCCGCTCCCAAAATCAATCGTGCCTCCCGGCCCGGCCTGATAATTGCCGCCGATCGTGCTGCCGTAGTCGTAAAAGGCCAGGGTTCCGCTGGCCACGTTGACGGTGGCAAGGTTGTTGAAGGGCAGTTCGAGATAAGTCGTGCCGGAAGTGTTGGTTTGGATGAAGGACCCGGCGTTGATGAAAGACCCGCCGTAGTAAGACGAATACCCCATCACGTAGCCGCCTTCGGAATTGAACGTGCCGCCGGGAAGATTGTTGATCGCGACGCTGGATTCCAGATAGATGTCCCCTCCGGTCCAATTGACTGTTCCGGCATTGCTGAGCGGACTGTAAAGGTAGGTATAGTAGGAGGAGGAGCCGGTTATATTCATGACCGCGTTGGCCGGCACGGTCAGGGGGATTTCGATGTAGCCGCCGCCCCAATTCAAGGTGGAATAGGGAGCCAGCGTCAAGGCTCCCGCATAGAGATCGCCGCCGCTCATGCTTAACACGCCGGTGACGATATTGGTTCCCACCAGGGTGGCCCCGTTGAGATTGAGGTTGGTGATCGTGCCGCCCTGAAAGGAGGGGCCGAGAGTAATGGTTCCTCCCTGGATGCCCAGGTTCGGAATGACGTTGCTGACCAGCGTCAGGGAGCCTCCCGTCATCTCACTGAGGCCCGCCCCGGCAAAGGTCGGAATGGCGCCGTAGGTAAACGCGCCGCCGGTGAGTTCGATGACGCCGGTCGTGGTTGCGTTATAGAGGCCGGTCAGCGCTCCGCCGCCGTTGAAGTTGATCTGGGCGTTGGTCTCCGCCAGGAAGACGCCGCCGAGCAGCGGGGCCGGATACGAGGGGCTGTTGCCGAAAACCAAAGTGCCGCCTTGCACATCCACCGTCCCGCTGTTGGTCAGGATCAGATAAATGGTAACGCTGCTGCTGTTGGTGGATTTTTGGAGCAGTCCGGCATTGTTGAAGAACTCCGAGCCGTAATTGTTGTCCATATAATTGCCGGACGTCAGATTGATGTTGAAGGCGGCTCCCTGGAGGTTGTAGATGCCGCTGCCGTACTGCACCTGAAAATAGCCGGCGTTCCAGTTCACCGTTCCGGCGTTGGTCAGGTTGGCCTGGGCATAAGAATTCCCGTCGATATTCAGCACTCCATTGGACGCGACCGTCAACGGCCCGGCGACGGTGGAGGCGCCACCGAGGGTCAACGTCCCGGTGACGGTGTTGGCCCCCTCGAGTGTCTGGTTGTTCAAGGTGAGATTGTTGATCGAACCATTTTGAAAACCCGGCGCCAACTCCACCGAGCCGCCGTTCCCGATCAAATTCGGGATCACATCGTTCAACAACGTCAGTGTCCCGCCGGTTTGCTCGTTGGTCCCCACTCCGCCGAAGGAAACCCCGGACGTCGGGAAGAACGCGCCGCCGGCCAGATTAAGGGTCGCTCCGAAGCCGGTCGAAAACGAGCCGCTCAGGACGCCGCCGCCGTTGAAGTTGAAGACCGCCCCGTTGGCCGCGCTAAACGAGCCGCCGAAATCGCCGGGCTGGTTGAAAGTCAGCGAGCCATTCAGCACTTCGACCACGCCGGCGTTGGTAAAGAGCACGTTGAGCTTGGTGACGCCTCTCCCCTGCGATTTCCTGAAAATCCCGCTGTTGTCTATCCACGGGGACCCGGACTGATTGTACATCGTCTGGTCGCAGAACACGTCGATGACACCGTCGGCGAGGTTGTTGATCAAGCCGCCGCTGGCGTTGCCGGGGTTGTACAGATACCAATCGCTGGAGCCGCGCCAGAAAATCTGCCCGGCGTTGGTCAACGCGGCCGTCTGGACCAGGGTCGCCGATCCGTTCAAATCAAGCACTCCGCCGTTGTTAATGGTCAGCACCCCGTCGATTTCGCCTCCCTGCCAGGCCAGCGTTCCCGCCACCGTGTTGGTGCCCGTCAACGTCGCGCCCGCCAGGGTCAAATTGGTGATCGCGCCCGAGGCCTGGAATTGCGGCCCCAAAAAAACCAAGCCGCCGGCCAGGACGAGGTTCGGGCTGACATCGTTGGTCAACAGCAGCATGCCGTTGGTCATGTAAGAACTGCCGCCGCCGGCGAAGGCGGCCTTGGCGTTGGTGAAGGTCCCGCCGTTGAGCACCACGCTGGAGCCGGGGGCCGCTGTAAAAACCCCGCTCAACACGCCGCCGCCGGAAAGCAAAATCGTGCTGCCGTTGGTCGCCAGCAACGTTCCCCCAAAGACGCCCCCGGAACCGAAGTTCACCGCGCCGCTGCCGACCGTGACCGCGCCGGCGTTGTTAAAAGCGACGCCGGAAAAGGTGCTGGCGCCCGTTGTGGGCGACTTGGCAAACGTGCCGTAATTGTCAAAAACCGCGCTGCCGCCGTTGGGATTGGAAAACAGGTCGTCCATCTGGGCCAGCCAGAGGCCGTTGTTGATCACGACCGTGTTGGAATCGGCCACCAGAGTGCCGCCATCCCACACCACCGTGCCATTGTTGATGATCGTTGCCCCGGTCATGGAAAGCTGGCCGTAGGGAGTATTCGTGGCGGGGCTGTTCAAATTCAGCGTGGCATTGGCGCCAATGGTCAATGCGCCCGCAACACCGCCGCCGTCCCAATTGAACAGATTGGAGATGGTCAGGCCCGCCTGGGCGTTCAACGTCGCGCCGCTGCTCAGGATAACGGCGCCGACACTGGCGGCGTTGCTCACGATGGGGGAACCGCCGGTGCCGATGAGAACGGTGTCCGATCCGCCGGGGGTGTTTTGGGGAGTCCAATTGGCCGGATTGGACCAATCGCCGGAAGCCGCACCGGTCCAGGTGTAGGTGATGCCGTTGGCCGGTGTGATCGACCCTTTCAGGCCGGTTGAGAGATAGGCAAAGTTCCCATTGAGGCTTGCCATAAAATCCAGGGTGTCGTTCTGGTTCAACGCGGAGGTGAAGGCGAACGGGAATTGGGCGCCGAATTGGCCGTACGCGGTCAGGACGTGAAAATTGGTGGCGATGGAGTTGGAGAGAATCAGGAGATCATGCGGGCGCGTGCCGGTGTCAACGAGGCGGAACAGCCCGTCAATCTGGTAAGTGCCGTTGCTGGGGGCGGTGAAGCGGACCATGACCGCGTGGGACTGGGGGTCCAGATGCAGGTCATCGGGATAATTCGGGTTCGAGGGAGAGTCGGCATTGGTGCCAAAATACTTGAGCAAACCGCTCCAGTTCGGCTGCGTCAGGCCATTTTGCCAGCCGACAAGCAAGCCCGAATCGGCAGTTTGATTGGACACCATCAGTTGGAAGGGGCCGCCGGCGTTGGTTTCCCAGCCGTAGCTCCAGACGCCGTTGGGATTGGCATTGGTGCTGAAGTCAGCCACGATGTCGAAGCCGTAAAGCGGCCCGGCAAACAGCAGGCAACCGAACAGGAGGAGTGAATCAAGGCCGCGCGACGGAGAGCGATGAAGCGGACCGCGGCAGCGACCGAACAATTGGAATAAAAAGGTTTTGGCAGGCATCACGGTTCAAGAGAGTATGTTTTCCTCCTGAAAAATCAACCACAAAATGCTTGGAAAACGCCCGGCTCCGCCCTGGTTTTTCAAGCGTCTGGAGGCGCCATTTCCGCCCAGCGCCCCGTGATGCCTCCCCCCGCCTCAGGCCCCGAATTTGTCGAACATCCGGGCGTTGGCTTGCATGAGGCGGATCAAATACTTGGATTCAAACACGCCCAGCGAACCCAGGTTGGCGCCGGTCTCGGTGAAACGATCCAATTTGTCCCAGCCGCTTAAGGCCGAGACCAGCAGCTCCGGCTGCGGATGCCAGGAATGGCCCTTGACCGCGCAGGGCGTGGAATGATCGCCTGTGATGGCCAGCACGTCCGGCCGCTTCTCCAGCAGGATGGGCAGGGCGGCGTCAAAGGCCTCAATTGCCTTTTTCTTGGCCTCGAAATTCCCGTCTTCGCCATACATGTCGGTGTATTTGTAATGGATGAAGAAGTAATTGAAGTTGTCGTACTCGGCCAGGTAACGCTGGAATTGCTCCGCGATGGTTTTGGGCCCTTCGATCTTCGTCATCCCAGCCAGTTGCGCCAGGCCCTTGTACATGGGATAGACGGCCAGGCAGGCGGGCCGCAAGCCGTAGCGCTCCTCGATGGTGGGCAGGGCGGGTTGATGGGCGATGCCGCGCAGGAGGAAGCCGTTGGCCGGCTTTTTCCCGGCAATGACCGGCAAGGCCTGCCGCTGGAACTGCCCGACCAGCGCGGCGGTTTTCTTCTGTTTGACTGAGGCGGGATCGGTCGGATGGACTTCCGGCACCGGCAGCCCTTCCCGATTCGGGTCCGCGTCGCTCAGCGGCCCTTCCAGCCCCGGCCCGCGGAAGACGACGACAAAGCGATGGCCCGTGCCGGGTTTGATGAGGATCTCGGCGTCGCCGATTGTTTTGACTTTGCGCGAGAGCAAGGCGCAAAGCTCCTCGGTGATTTTGGTTTCCACCCGCCCGGCGCGGCGGTCGGTGACAATGCCGCTGGCGTCGAGCGTGCAGAAATTGGCGCGCGCGGCGACGTCGCCGGCTTTGAGGTCCACGCCCAGGCCGAGGGCTTCAATGACGCCGCGGCCAACCTGGAATTCAACGGGATCATACCCGAATAAACCCAAATGCCCCGGCCCGCTGCCGGGAGTGATCCCCGGGGCGACGGGGATCATGCGGCCCTGCGCCCCGATTTTGGAGAGGCCATCAAGGTTGGGGGTGTGGGCGGCTTCCAGCGGGGTCAGAAAGCCCTGTTCCTTGGTGGCGATGTCGCCCAGACCGTCCAGGACGACCAAGGCCAGCTTGGCGTTTGTTTTGATTGTCAATTTTGAATAAAGTTGATCGAGACTCATATAAAAGAAGGGCGCGTGCCCGGCGGCATGATGGGCAAGGTGGGCCGTCCCGTCAAGCGGCAGTGTGTCAATTACAAATTGAAAGCTGGGCGGGGGGAATTTGCCGCTGGTTTTTAAGCCCTTCGCGGTATGAAACATCAACCCGTCCGGTTGCGAAAGTCGGGTAAAGAGGCCGTCGGCGCCGGCGGCAAAAAATCAAAGAGGCCGGGTTTTTGGCCCGGCCTCTCTGACTGAGAACAAACGTTTTGAAATCGTTTTGTCAACCAGGGCAGCGCCGCGGAACATTACGCTGACACACACACGGAAACCCGCATTTCGCCCCGTCAACTGTCCACAGCTTACTTCATCCCGGAAAAGCCGCCAGTCACCAGTACTGGTGACAAGGGGGATCGGGATTATATAGTTGCCAAACCCAAATAATTTCTTCATTCTGACCATGAACAGCTTCCGTGAATCACCAAAACGAAAGACGCGCGTGACAATAATTATTGGTCTTATTTGTAAAGACGCGATTGTTTTGGCGGGCGATAGCCAAACCACCCGCGAAGGAATGAAGCGCACAGATGCCCAAAAAATCACTTCTATAAAATTCGCTGATCGCTCTGTTTTAATTGCACAAGCAGGCCATGCCGGAACTTCTGCACGCGCCATTGAAATGCTGCGAGAAACAGCCACAACCACACAAATCACCGATTATAGGATGCCTGCTGAAATGGCGCGTTCTGCAATGATCCAGGTGAAGCGCGAACTCAAAGAGCAATACTGCAATTGTACGATGTCAGAATTACAGGATTTAATCAGGAAAGATGAATTGCAGTCTGAACTCATGCTTGCATATTATTTCGATAGTCGGCCTTACATATTCACTGTCGATCTGGCCGTTGCGCGATGCGATAAAGAGACTTCCTGGTATTCTGCAATAGGCTGTGGTGCTAATCTTGGAAGTTATCTGTTGAGCGAACACACAAAACGAGACATGGATAAGGGGCTGGGCTTTACGCTTGCTGCCTATATTATAGAAACCGTCTGCAAGCATGATGCGTATTGCAGCTCTCCAGCTAAGGTTGGCCTGATACTCAAT